>Ga0334898_1000202_pt1 | contig 111363 bp, 91 predicted proteins | sample GraSluR3_MG_10_FD_207228 | JGI IMG/M metagenome (GOLD analysis project Ga0334898, IMG submission 207228) | Sludge microbial communities from methane-producing bioreactor in Wageningen University, Netherlands - Granular Sludge_3_08-R3 | ecosystem: Engineered > Bioreactor > Anaerobic >... | reverse complement strand
TTATCGTAGAATATAAAAAGGAGGTCTCCTATGAGAAAACAGAATAAAGGGAAGTTTCATTTTTGGAGTTACATAGGAACTCTTGGCTTTGGACGACACCTTCGGTAAGCGCAGTCGCTCCTACCTTGACGGCGTTTCCATCTATAGTAAACCTGTTGTTGTCGGTATCTCCAGTGCCTGATACCAACGTATAAGTAATAGTTCCTTCTCCTCCCGTTACGGATAGCGTCCCCGCCGTCTCTCCGGGAGCTACATTAGCTTCGCCCTCCTGAAGTCCGGGGGTTTCACTAAACGATATATCCGTAATAGGGTCTCCACCTGCAGCGGATACCGTAACGTTAAAATACTTTACATAATCGCTGATATCGCACTTCGCTTTAACTCGGAACGAATATGAACCTTCGGTAAGTGCAGTCGCTCCTACCTTGACGGCGTTTCCGTCTATAGTAAACCTGTTGTTGTGAGTATCACCCGTGCCTGATACCAACGTATAAGTAATAGTCCCTTCTCCGCCGGTTACGGATAGCGTCCCCGCCGTTGCTCCGGGAGCTACATTAGCCTCGCCCTCCTGAAGTCCGGGTGTTTCACTAAATGATATATCCGTAATAGGGTCTCCGCCTGCAGCAAATACGGTAACGTTAAAATGCTTTTCATAGTCGCTGATATCGCACTCGGCTTTAACTCGGAACGAATATGAACCTTCGGTAAGCGCAGTCGCTCCTACCTTGACGGCGTTTCCGTCTATAGTAAACCTGTTGTTGTCGGTATCTCCAGTGCCTGATACCAACGTATAAGTAATAGTTCCCTCTCCTCCCGTTACGGATAGCGTCCCCGCCGTCGCTCCGGGAGCTGCGTTAGCCTCGCCCTCCTGAAGTCCGGGTGTTGCGCTGAACGATATATCCGTGATAGGATTCGTTTCACCCCCCAAAGCAACTACAATAGAAATAATACTGCTTGATACGGAATCGCCTGATTCATCCAAAACCTCAGCGCTCAAAGAATAATCCCCTTCGGCAATAGCGCTGAAATTTGCGCTGAATGAATAAATTTTATCACCGCTGAAAGATGCCGTAACGGCATTAGGGTCTCCGTCTGAGGGTTGAAGTATTACAAAAATCTGTTCAACATCCTCATCACTGAATGCGCTTCCCGTTACGGTAAAACCGCTTGACGTTATAACCTGTCCGTTAGTAGGCGAAATTATTTCAATAGCAAGCTCTTTAGTATCGCCATCTTTATCATCTATTTTGTCGATTGCATCTTTAAATTCCGTTTCCGAAAGTCGGTTAAGCGAGGTGCAGGCAAATAAAATTCCGAATAAAGCAACCGATGCCAATAAAAATCCTATAAATTTTCGTTTCATATAACCTCCCCTTATTTAAACGAGTAAGAAACAAACAAGCCGACTTCTATATTGCTTATAAAATTAGCGTATATAGCCATCGGATATCCCACACTAATACCGGTTTTCAAGGAGGGAATAACGGCGAAAGTCGCCTCTGCGCGGGGATAAAGGAAAAGCCCGTAATTATCGGAAAAACCGTAACGCGAATCCTCTATCCTTCCGTAAGAAAAACCAACTCCCAAAACCGGTGCCACCGCAAGCCTGTTATCAAGTATGGGAAGCACAAAATCATAGCCGAAATCGACACAGACAGCGGCGTTCAAGGCATAAATAAACTCCGTATCGGCATAAGAAAAATATGCGCCCGCACCCGTAAACAGGTATGGATTCTCCATATTTATACCGAAAATACCGAGAATATTTTTAAATTCGGTTCTGACACCCAAACCCGCGTCTATCCCTATCGAATCGGAATAAATATTCATACCGGGTTTTAGAAAAATCTCAAGGGCATATACACTTTGAGCCATACACAACAATACCAAAAGTATTGCCCCTAATTTAATACCCTTCATTTGACCCTGCTTCTTACAAGCCATTAGTTTGCCTCCTCTAATAATAATATATCGGTTTGCGGAGTGAAAGTTACGTTACCGCCGGACACGGTTGCGGTATTACCCGAATAGTAATCCCTTACAAGCGTGCCGTCGCCGAACACTCCCGAAACGTTTACCACAGTAGAACCCGATGCGCCGAGAACGCATATAACCCTATCCGTAATACCGTTTTTATCATATACTCTCTTAAACGTATATGGCGAGCTTGAAATCTGAGTATGGCTGCCCGCGCCTATCGCAACGTGGCGTCTTCTGAAACGCCCCGCTTTTCCCCAATGCTCTAAAACATCGGCGGGATAACTTCCCCAGTTCATAAATGAACGCGTTCCTTGGTCGGGGTCATCACCCGTAGGACCGAACGGACGCGAAATCTCATCGCCGTAAAATATCTGCACCGCTCCCGGCGCAAGTAACAATAACGTCCCCGCTCTTTTCTGGCGGTCATTGTTCCCGTTGAAAAACAGCGATGTGTCGTGAGAGGAGATATAGCTTAATACGTTAAACGTGTCGTCGTTATTTACAGCGTTTGCATATCCGCTGTAAGTCCCCTCTATACCTGAATAATTGTCTATACCGCTATTAATGTCGCCCTGAAATGAGAAATTGATAATCGAGTCGAAACCGTTATCGAAATATTCGCTTCTGCCGACCCCATGTCCCCATACCTCGCCGGTCATCCAGAACGGGAGGTTATCTAAAGCCTTGTCGGGGTTTTGAGCTTTCCAATTTTCCAAAGCAATAACGGATGCGTTTTTGAGTTGTTGCCATGCGGGTAACTCTACATGCTTTGCCGTATCGCATCGGAATCCGTCCACGCCGTAAGTCCCCACCCAGTTTGTAAGCCAAGTTATCAGGTAGTCTCTTACGGTGAAATTAGGTATATAAACCGCTCTTGTGTTCGGCTTATTTTGTAACAAAGGAGGTAGTCCGACATGCGCGGTGGATTCGGTTCTGAAGTCCGGTAAATAAGCAAGACACTGGGTATAGTCATCACCGCCGCAACCGCCGTAAAAACCTGCTCTGACCCAGTCGCCGCTCCACCAATCCGCCCAATTAGGACTATCATAATTTATGTAATTATGATAATTACCAAGACTGTAATTTTCCCATCCGGAATAAAGAACGTCCACGCCGAACTCATCCAAATCTGCAATAGCGGGGTATCCCGAATGATTAATCACAATATCGAAAATAACCCTTATACCCTGACTATGCGCCGTGTCGATAAATTCCTTGAGGTCATTCGTAGTTCCCATATTATCATCCATAAGGGTATAATCCAAAACATAATACCCGTGATAAGCATAGTGCTTGAAACTTGAATTAGCCCCCTCAACCCATCCGTGAATCTGTTCATAGGGCGCGGTAATCCAGATAGCGGTAACGCCGAGATTGGTAAAATAGCCCTCGTTAAGTTTATAAGTCAAGCCTTCAAGGTCTCCGCCGTGGAAAGTCCCGATATTTTGTCCGCCGTCAAGTTGACGCCCGTAGGAATTATTGTTAGCCGGGTTTCCGTCATAAAACCTGTCCGTTATAACGAAATAAACCGTCGCATTATCCCACATAAATAGCTCCGGCGGGTCAAGTATTATTTCATTATCCGTAGTTACGGCTACCTCTTGAGAATAGGCGTAATTATATGAAGTATCGTGGGCTTTGGCGACAAGCGTATAAGTCCCGTTTTCAATATAGGCGGTATTCCAGTTAAGCGAGAAAGGCGCAGTAGAAGATTGCCCGATTTTTTTACCGTCATAGAAATACTCCACATAAGCAACGGCAACGTTATCCGTAGCATCCACGGTCAGGGTTTCAATCCCGCTGAGAGTGGCTCCGCTTGACGGATAAGTAATAACAACCTGAGGGGGTTCGGTATCGCGAGGGTCTTCATCATACCATACCCCGTCCCAATACCACCCCGTTCCTTCACGGTATAAATCATCGGTTTTAGGTTCGCCGTTGTTATTAAATACCATCCATGTTTTAGTTCCGCCCTCGTCAAAAATATATCTATACCAATTTCCGCCGATAGATTCCATTTCTTCACCGGGCCAATCGGAGGAAGTTCCGCAATCACCATAATCATCCGGCGGATTGCCGGGCCAATAATATATATGAGCGGGATTATTCCATCCGTTCGGTTTTCTGAAATACAAGACAAATACTTCAACTATACTGAAAGTAATAGAGTTCGTAAGACTATGGTTACCCGCATTATCGCGGGAATACGCCCTGACGGTATGCTCTCCGTAATCCAAATTGATATTCTGCAAGCTCCAGGGTGAAGATGATGAAATTTTAGCAAACCCGTCATCGTTTACGGCAAGATAAACACCCTCCAATCCGCTTAACGCATCGCCGGCAGTTCCGCTTATGGTTACGGTATTTTCATATAAAACTTCCGCATCTTCCGGCGATAATATTGCAATAGTCGGACGGGTCGTGTCGCTTATAATAATAAGCTCGGAAGTAGTATTAGTTTTTTGATTATCCGAAACAGCGCGGGCGCGAACACGGTTTGTTCCCTCACTTAAAGCAACAGACGGGGCATTCCACGACAAACCCGAAACACCGTCAACATCGGTAAAAGCGCCGTCATTGACTTTTATCTGCACCTTCGTTATTGAAAAACCCTCTTCAATAGATACGTTGCCGCCTATATCCAAAGAGGATACATTGGTAAGCGTTCCACTCGGAGGATATGTAATTTCAATTGAGGGGGTTCCCTCAACGTAGTTCACCGTAACGAAATTTGTAGCGGACACATTCCCCGCATTATCGACCGCATAAACGTAATTAGTATAAGTTCCGGATGTTTCAAGGGTAAAATTCCTCGACCAATTTTCGCCCGATAAATCCGCTTCAATAAAAGCCTCGTTATTCAACCCGACAAAAACACCGGCAACCCCCGAAACGTCATCGGTAGCCGTTCCATAGAAATTATAACTCTTTCCGACATTTTGCCCGTTTTCGGGATATATTATATTTACAACCGGCGGAGTTGTGTCCGTCAATTCCTGTTTAACGCTGACAACGATAACCTTGCTTTTGCCTGATTTTTTATATTCGTTACTTGCCTCTGCCCAGATATAATAAAACCCGTTATTGGGAAACGCAACCTGCGCGGTAAATGAGGATAGCTCTCCACCCTCCACTACCGCGTTCGTCGAATTGGTAACGCTTGAGACTATTGCGCGATAATACACTTTTGCGGAGTTGATTTTATTTTTATCATAGACAGTTCCGCTAACCTGAATCGACTGTCCAATCTCCTGACCGTTAGTCGGAGAAGAAATACTAACATCGGGCGACAATACGTCTTCATCTTCATTCAAAGATAATTCCGAACATACCGAAACCGTTAAAACTAAGCCCGTAATTAAACCTAAAAAAACTATTCCAAAACTCTTCCTATGCCCCGAAATAATGCTCATTTTGAAACTCCCGAATTTTTTATTTCCCCCCGAATTGTTTCATAATTTACCCCGCACCGGTCTATATCAGACCAATAATATAAACCGGCACAGGGACAACCGCCTAACCCCAGTTCCCTTTTTTACTTCATAAATATAATTCCCGAATTACTACCGACATTAACCGTATAACCACCTCCGCTCACATTTATAGTTCCCGTTTGGTCAACAGCGCCTTCGGTAACAACTTTAGTCCAAGTTCCGTCTTCGGGAAACCCTACCCAGACATTTACATCATAGAAATTATTGTTCAGCACTATAACAAACTTCTTATCCGATGGATTATCCGGCGATACTCTCGAATATGCGATAACGTTGTTATCCCCATCCCAAGGCGTGTAACGCCACACCAAACTGTCTTCATTCGGATGGCGAAGCGCGGGATGGTTTTTCCTCAAACGGAATACGCCTGCGTAATAATCATAAACGTCCCCGTTGGAAGTCAAGAGACTCCAGTCAAGCGGAAGCTCGTCAATATTCTGTCCCTCACGTGCGCGTAGAAACTCCTGCCCCATCCACAACATAGGATTACCAAGTGAGGTGGCAAGCATCACCGCTCCGAGACGGGTTTTAGCTTTTTGCGTCCCCGTATTATATCCGTCTAAATTAAAGAGATATGCAAGCGTATCCTCATCGTGACTTTCCAAATAGTTCACAGTTTCAACGGGACTTCCCGACCACCCATGGTCTTTGGTATAATATATATGCTGAGCAAAATATGTCATATCAATACCTCCCTTTCCGCGTAACAGGTCTGCACCACGATGCCTGTATTCCGCAGCCCATTGTGCGCCCCAGAATTTCAGGCTATCCTGATTGGGAAGGTTCTCATATACAAAATAGACGTTGGGGTCTATTGATGAAGCAAAGGTTTTCAACTCTTTCAGGAAATCGTGATTCATATAATCCGTATGGGATGCATCAAACCTGAACCCGTCTATACGATATTCTTCCATAAACATTTCAATAGTCTGCTTGCCCATACGGATAACCTGAGGATGCCAAGTATTAAGCCTGTTCCCCCACGGGGTTTCACCGTCAAAATATGCAACATTGTCAACTTCCCAAAGCCAGTTGTCGTTATTTGCAGTATGATTGAAAACTACGTCCAAAATCACCGCTATTCCGTGTGCATGGCAGGCATCGACAAGCGCTTTAAACTCATCAACGCCGCCCTGTCCTGCAGAGGGGTTAACCGCATATCCGCTTTCCACCGCAAGATAGAGAGCGGTATTATATCCCCATGAGTAACCCGCATCGGGAAACTCGTTTATAGGCATAAGTTCAATAGCTGTAATGCCGAGATTGGTAAGATAATCAAGTTTTTCTATTGTGCCGAGATATTTACCCCTGTATGCGGGTGTAACATCGGTAGCGCTTGAGGTAAAATCTTTGACGTGCATTTCATACATAATATAGTATTCCCATCCGGGACGGCTCCAGTCGGAGGAGTCTGTCTGCCATTCATAAGCGGTATGGTCAACGACAACGCTGTTTCCGCCCGAATAGCGGTTATATTGCGAGAACGGATCGGCAACTACCACGTCAACCCCTGATTTTTTGCCGATAAACCTGTATTCATCGCCTACACCCGCGCTTTCTATAAACGCCCACCAGATATCATCATTTTCTCCGCCTGAAATGCGGGTAAGCGAAGTCTTTGTCCACCCGTTAAAATCACCCGTAACCCACACTTCGCCGACAACGGCATTTCGCCACCAGATAGAAAACTCAACGCCGTTTTGATATAGGTGAGCGCCCTGTTTGCCTGAATAACTTCCCGTATGCACAGGCAATTCCCCGCTGGGTTCAACACGTATAACGGTTCTGCTTTCGACAGCGCTGTCATTACCCGATAAACCTTTTGCATAAACGTCTATATTATTAGTCCCCATATCTAAGGAAATATTTTTACTCCATGAGGTAGTTCCGTCTGCGGTAGTATAATCCCCGCCGTTTACGCGAACATAGACGACGGTAATACCGCCACCGCCGGAAGCTTCGCCCGATACGATAATACTATCTGTTGAAACCTGTCTGTTATCCGTAGGCGAATTTATTACCACTACGGGAATATTCTCGTCTTCGGGGTTTGAAGCATACCAAACTCCGTTAGTCCAATACCATCCGTCCCCCGTTCTCTGTAAATCGGGAGTTTGATAAGAGTTATTTGTGCCTGATTTATCTTTAAACAGGAGACTTGTGCTTGTTCTGTCGGTAAATGTATAAGAATACCAAGCATTTCCTATATCGGTCATAGCGGGACAGGATGCCCATTCCGTTCCGTCAGGCCAGTAATGAATAAACGCGCCCGGCCAAACAGACGGTTTTTTGAAATATACGGTAAATACCCCGTCCGGTGAATATGTAATGGAAATCTGGTTTGTAGAACTATGATTACCTGCACCGTCACGCGCATAGGCATAAATAATATTCTGTCCCTCGCTGAGCGTAACGGATTTTGACCACTCGGTAGTCCCCGAAGCGGAATAAAAATCACCGCTTCCGACTTTTACATAAACGGCAACCACTTCGTTATCATCGCTTGCGGTTCCGCTAACCGTTACAACCGATTCGTTTGTCGTATGGCTCGGCGTAGTAATATTTATAGTAGGAGGAGTTGTGTCCTCATAGACTACGGTTACGTTAACCGAATTTGTAGAGCTATAATTCCCCGCATAATCACGGGAATACGCCCTGATAGTAGCCGCACCTTGCGGAACGTTTAAAAACTGATAATTCCAGTCGGTTGTGCCGTTAGCTTTTAAAAATCCGTTGCCGCGGTCAACCCAAACGTCCCTGACACCCGAAAGTGTATCGCTTGCAGTTCCCGTTACTAAAATAGTAGAGCTTGAAATCTCAGCGCCGTTTGCAGGCGTTGATATAACAACGTTCGGCGCGGTAATGTCCGCAACCACCGTTACATAAGAAATATAGTCAAGTCCGTTATCGGCATTAGCCCTGACATAGATTTTATTAGTAGCTTCGGATAAAGTGATATTCTTTGACCACGAAACGGTCCCGGTAGCGGTAGAATACTCACCGCTGTCCCCGACCTTAACCTCAACGGATTCAATTACCGCAGGAGAGGCAACGTTTGCCGTTCCATTGATAGTTAATGTAAGAGTATTTGTAACAGTCCCGCTTTGAGGGTTAGAAATAGTAACGGACGGCATACCCGCAACATATTCCAAAATAATGCTCTGCGTAACCGATACGTTCATTGCTTCATCAACGGCATAAACAAAATTAGTATGAATGCCGATTTCCGGAACGGAAATTTCTTTAGACCAAGTCCGTGTAAGCCCGTCGCCGGTTAAAGTTGCGGCGGTAAAACTTTCATTATCCGTTTTGACATACACGTTACCGATACTTTGATTATCGCTGACCGAACCGCTTAAAGTATAGACGGAACCGACTTTCTGGTTATTGGTATGCGAGGTTATGGAAACAACGGGAGGCTCGGTGTCTTCAACATAAGATGTCTCAAGGGACACATTGATAAATTCGCTTATCCCTTTATCATCATCAACACTTGACGCCGTTGCCCATACGGTATAAGAGCCGATAATCCCGAATTCCAATTTTGATGAGGCATTTGCAAATTTCTGCCCGTCAAAAAGATTGGTTTTTGAATTTGTGGTATCCGAGCCCATTAAGGTATAATGGAACATAATATCTTGGATACCTTTCTTAAAATAAGCGCTCGCGTTGAAGATATAACCCGTATTAATAATCTGGTTATTGGTGGGATTCAATATCTTTACCTCAACGGTATCAATACCACCCGATTTTTTATCGGAATCTTTAAGGTCATCAAAATTCACATAACTACATCCCGCCAAAAAAACAAAAAACGCAATAGACCACACAAATTTTTTCATCATTACCTAAATCCTCCCTTATTTGATAACTAACGGCAAAAATAAACCGATAAAAACAGCCCGCCCGAAGTTCGGGGCAACAAACTCCGGGCAGACAAAATCTATTCGTTAGGTTTGTGTTTTAATATAAATACGGGCTGTCAACATCACCGGCAACCTGTCCCGGCGCAGGCGTTTCTGTAGTATCAAGCACGTAAACCCGCATATTCCCCTGCCCGGATACGCTTGCGCTCAAACTACCGCCGGTTACATTAATAGTATCTCCCGTAATTGCATCTTTATAAGTCCCGTTAGGGATATTATTAAACGTAGCGCCTCCCGAAATAGTAACCAAGACAAAGCTGTCAACGCCATCCCCGGTATATCTACGCTTAAACGCCATTCCTCCCCCGGAAATATCCGACGTGGAATACTGTCCCTTCTGCAAAGCAGGTATGCTGTGGCGGATACGGTTAAGTTTTCTTATATGGCGTGCAAGGGGATGGTTAAGCGAGTTCGCCATTTCACCCGTAGCATTGTTATACACGCCGAAGTCCGTAACATTGATAGAACCCTCAATATGATTACCGAAATACGCGCGTCCGGTGCTTTCAAGAGGAGCGTTAGGACCTACGTCTATAACGTGTCCTTTCTTAAACTCAATTTCGCTTCCATAATAGATACAAGGTATTCCACGGAAAGTAAACATAAGCGAAAGGTTTTCAGCCCAAACCCCCTGAGATTGATTAAAGCGTTGTCCTTCAGGTGCGGTGTCGGGAGCGTAATCGTGAGAGTCAACATAGGTAACGTTCCATGTAGCATCGTTATAGTAATGGTCTCCGCCGAGTGCGACACCAAAAGCATTCCACGCATTTACAAATGCCCAGTGCATAGGAAAATCTATTACAGCCTGACCTGAAAACTGGGAATAATCCGGCGTATGATATGAGTTTCCGTTTAAATAATGGTTACCGCTTGTCGGCTGAGTGCCTATGCTCATATTGTCCTGCCAGAATTGATAAACAGATGCTTCTCTTTGCTCGCGGGTTCCCCAAGCGTAGCCCATATCAGAAGAAGGTTTCCAAGTATAAAACGGGGTGGAAATATTCGGATTGTCGTGATTCCAAACCCCATGATACCTCGTGCAAACCTCACCGAACATATAGAAATGTTCGCCGCCGCGTTGTTTAAACGCAGGCAGCAGGTCTCGGTTAAACACAAGCCTTGAAATATGCTTAACCGTATCAATCCTGAAAGCGTCAACGCCCATATCTATAAACTGATTATACGAATCTATAAGATAGTTTATTACAACGGGATTCTCGGTATGCAAATCAACACAGTCGCCCGCAATTTGACCGGTCTGCACAGTATAACCTTCCCAACTCATACTTTTTTCGTGATGGTAAATATGTTCGGTGTCCGTATGGTCTTCTTTCATAGCGTATATGCGCGCACCGTATTGCTCACCCGGGGAAAGAGAATCATAATTGGGGGGCAAAAGATTATTAGGGTCGGTTTTGGTTAAAGCATCGTCTATGCTTTCAAAAAGTTCCCCTCTTTGGGGAGCGTGTCTTTCAAATAACGGGAATATGTTTTCCTCGCCGAAATTACCCGTATGGTTGAATACAACGTCCTGTATAACCTTCATATCGCGCGCGTGAATCTCATCTATAAGACGCTGATAATCAAAGTCCGGGGATTCATATCGCGGGTCAACCTCGCTATGATTTATGGCATGGTAACCGTGATAATCATAACCGCTTGAGTTTTTAACTACCGGAGTAATCCAAACAGCGGTAAACCCGAGAGCCTTAATATAATCAAGTTTTTGAGCCAACCCCTTAAAATCGCCTCTCCAAGCAGGGTCGTTATTTGCAACATTACCGGCTTGAGGGCAATCCCAGCAATATACGTTATTGTCGGAATCGCCGTCATAAAATCTCGTAGTCATAAGGAAATATATAGTCTCTTCCCTGAAATCCGTTCTTGTGGATTCCAACTGTTCAAGCACCGTAACGGTAATTGAATGGTCATCCGTAGCGCCCTCATTATCGGTAACGGTCAGTGTAACCTGATAAACGCCCGTTTCGGTATATGTATGAGAGGGATTAACGCCCGTCATATTACCGCTGTCGCCGGTAGTCCATTCATAGGAAACAATCCATCCGTTAGGGTCATACGAGCCGCTTCCGTCAAAATGAACGTTTCTTCCGACACGCGTTGTAAAATCGCTTCCCGCATTGGCTACGGGCGGAAGGTTAGGATTAGACGTTGTAATATGAATAACCGGAGTGGTCGCGGTATTACCGGCTTCATCATAGGCTTTACCCGTAACCTCATGGGTTGCGTTATGTGCATAAGCGGTATTCCATATCGTAGTATAAGGAGCATCGGTCAATGTGGTAATAAGAGTGCTTCCATAATAAAACTCGACCTTTGAAACCCCATAGTTGTCCGATGCGGAAACGCTAAGGGTAATATTCCCCGAAACTACCCCGGGAACGTCCTCTGTCGGTTCAATCCACTCAATAGTGGGAGGAATTCTGTCCTCAGGGTCGGTATCATACCATGCTCCGTTGTAATACCATCCCGTTCCTTCACGGAAAAGGTCGCCAGTTTGAGAAGCCCCGTTATTATTAAAAATCAAAGCTGTTTTTGTTCCCGTATCAAAGGTATAATAATACCATCCGTCATCCATAGAGGTCATCGGATTACCGGGCCAATCCGCAGAATTTCCGCAATCGCCGTTATCATTGGGGGGATTGCCGGGCCAGTAATAAATATATGCCGTGCCCCATCCGTCGGGTTTCTTGAAATAAACGGTAAAACTTGACGTTATCTCAAAGTTGACCGTCTCGGTAACGCTCTGATTACCCGCTTTATCTTTGGAATACACATCAATTTTATGTTCACCCGTCGAAAGACTTAGATTATAAGACCACGGCGAGGATGAAGCAATTTTATTAAAACTGCCGCCGTTTACGGAAAGATAAATACCCTCAATCCCGCTTCCCGTATCGGATGCGGTACCCGAAACAGTGAACGTGGGAAGAACCAAAACGGCGCCTTCGGTCGGCGAGGAAACCGAAACCGTGGGATGAATTGTATCGGCAAAAACCCAAACGCTTGTAGAGTTGGTTTTTCCGTTATCCGCAATAACTCTCGCCTGAATGGCGTTAGTGCCTTCCGCAAGCGTCAAATTTTTAGACCATTCGGTAGTGCCTGTTGCATCGCCGTATGCCCCGCCGTTAAGACTAACCTGAACTTTAGTAATACTGCCGACTTCTATAAAGGCGTTACCCAAAACAGTGAGGGCGGAAGAATTAAACATAGCGCCGCTTGCAGGAGAGGTTATATTAATAGAAGGATTACCTTTGTCGTAAAGAACGTTGATGGATTTGATTTCCGAAACGTTATCGGCATTATCAACCCCATAGGCATATATGGTATTTGCGCCTTCCGCTGTAAGAGACACCTGAATACTCCAAACAATCCCGCTTATGGAAGCCGCCTCGTAATTACCGTCATTAACCTTTACATAAACCCCCTTAATACCTGAAGACGGCTCGGGATCTGAATATGAACCCGATACGGTAAAACTCGCCCCGACAAGTTGATTATTGGTCGGCGAAAGAATATTTATAACCGGAGGCAGAATGTCGTTGGTAACATCTGGGGAACTTCCGTTAGTAACCTGAACCAAGAGAACGGAACTCAAGCCCGAATCTCCTTTTTTGGAAAAAGCCTTAACCTGAATATTATAAAATCCGGGGTCTGAAAAGAACACCTTAGAGCGAAAAACGGAAAATTTTTCATCCGACAAATTTATTGAGGTTTCGGACGTAGCCCCGCCGTTTGTAGGAGAAATATAAAGAGTCGCGTTTTCAAGCCCCGCAGATGAGTAAGCGCTACCGGAAATCTCAAACCCGGAACTAATAATCTGTCCGTTTGTAGGAGTATTTAAACTTACAAGCACTGTTTTATCGGCTTTTTGTTTGGATTGAAGTTCATCAATCTCCAACTGATGGATAAAATTACATGAGACTGCGAACATTAATGTAAAAAGACTGAAACAAATGAAAGCAACCTTGAATTTTACAGATTTGAAACCACTAAAATAACGCATACCTAAACTCCCTTATTTACTATTTTATTGCTCAAAAAAGAAATAAAAGCCTAATAGCGCACCCTATCCTGTGAAAAATATATGTAACCGCTTACTTTTCGTCTATAGTATAACACCTTTTAAAAAAAACACAAGCCTTTTTTTGTTTTTTTTTCAAAAAAAATAAAAAAAGTCCCGCCCGAAGTTCGGGGCAACAAACTCCGGACGGGATATCTATTCGTTAGGTTTGTTTTTGTAATATTACCCTATTTCATAAATATTATTCCCGAATTGCTTCCAACGTTTATCTCGACCCAACGATTTGAAGGAACGCTTAGCGTAATAGTCTGGTCAACCGCTCCCTCCGTAACCACCTTAGTCCAAGTTCCCGCCTCGGGAAACTGTATCCAGATACTTACATCATAGAAATTGTTATTCAAAGCCACCACAAACTTAGCATCATTAGGGTTGGATTGAGATATTCTTGAATAAGCAATAACCTGACGATTATTCCCTGCCGACCATGGGGTATAGAGCCATTGTAAACTGATTTCATTGCCGTCCCTTAAAGCCTTGTTGTCTCTTCTTAAACGGAAAACGCCGGCATAATAATTATGAACGTCTCCGTTAGAACCTAAAAGACTCCAGTCAAGCGGAAGCTCGTCAATATTCTGACCTTCGCGCGCGCGTAAAAACTCCTGTCCCATCCATAACATAGGATTACCAAGTGAGGTGGCAAGCATCACCGCTCCGAGACGGGTTTTAGCTTTTTGCGTTCCCGTATTATATCCTGCTATATTAAAAAGATATGCAAGCGTATCCTCATCGTGGCTTTCCAAATAGTTCACAGTTTCCACCGGACTTGCAGCCCATCCGTGGTCTTTGGTATAATATATATGCTGAGCAAAATATGCCATATCAATATCGCTTCCGTTATGTTGCCATCCGCATAACAGGTCTCTACCTCTATGACGGTATTCCGCCGCCCATTGCGCTCCCCAAGTCCTCAAACTGTCCTGATTGGGTAAATTCTCATATACAAAATAGACATTCGGGTCAATCGATGCGGCAAAGTTTTTAAGGTCATATAAAAACTCATGATTCATATAACTTGTATGGGTTGCATCAAACCTGAACCCGTCAACTTTATATTCATTCATCAACATCTCAATAGTTCTTCTGCCGAGCCTGAACACCTGTGGATGCCACGTGTTGAGCCTGTTTCCCCAAGGGGTACTTCCTGAAAAATATGCCTCGTTATCAATTTGCCAAAGCCAGTTGTCGTTATTAGCCGTGTGATTAAAAACCAAATCCACTATAACGGCAATTCCGTATTGATGACAAGCATCGATAAAGGCTTTCAGCTCATCCACCCCATCCTGACCTGCAGACGGATTAACGGCATAACCGCTTTCCACCGCCATATATAAAGAGGTATTATAGCCCCAGGAGTATCCCGCATCGGGAAACTCCGATATAGGCATAAGCTCTATTGCGGTGATACCGAGATTTGTCAGGTAATCAAGTTTTTCTATCATACCAAGATATTTACCCCGATACGCCGGAGTAACATCCGTGGCGCTTGATGTAAAATCCTTTACGTGAAGTTCATAAATTATGTAATCTTCCCATGCCGGCCTTTGCCAAGATGTGGATGACCACGTATAATCCGAATGGTCAACAACAACGCTGCTTCCGCTTGAATACCTGTTATATTGAGAATACGGGTCGGCAACAACAACCTCTTCCCCGTTTTTAAGCCCTGTAAACACATATTCATCGCCGGCGCTTGCGCCTTCAACAAAAGTCCACCAAATATCGCTATTATCTCCGCTTGTGATACGGGTAAGAGGGGTTTTATCCCAATCATTAAAATCACCCGATACCCAAACATCGCTTACAACGTCCCTTCTCCACCAAATAGAGAACTCAACGCCGTTATCGAAAAGATTTGCTCCCATCCTGCCCGAATAGGTAACGCCGCCGTTCTCACCGCCACCTTCATCTTCGGGGTCGCTGTCATACCAAGTCCAGTCCATATACCACCCGTCGGATGAGCGGATTAAATCGTCGGTTTGAGGCGAACCGTTATTGTTGAAAATTAGGGACGTGCTGGTTCCGCTAAAGCTGAATGAATACCATCCGCTACCTTCGCTTATCATAGCCTCACCGGGCCATGATGTCGTTCCGCTATCCCCGCCCCAGTAATATACGCGAATTGTATTATTCCACCCCGACGGAGCTTTAAAAAATACGGTAAACCCGTCGCCGTTTTCATCGTCGCCGTTATCGTCTCCTCCGTCATCGGAAACGGCAGTCGTAGCCGTAATACTGTTAGCGCCGTCAACGTCAAAGGTTATAGTAACAACGTCTCCGTCCTCACAAGCCACATGAACCTGACGACCCGAATCCGAAAGCGAGACGTTGTTAAGTGACCACGAGGAAAAACTCCAAGCGCTGTTCCAGTTTCCGGCTTGGTTTAAAACCTTAAATTCCAAGTCGGAAGCGCTGTTACCAAGCGCGATATTACCTGCGGTAATCGCGTTATTGTAAATATTGGTAACGGTAGCTCCGGGCGCAACGGTGATAGAATCGCCTGAGGGATTCCAGCCGTTCCAGTCACCGGGAAGGTAAACCGTTCCGCCGGAATTCCAGTTCTTGAAAATAATCATAAGCGTAGAAGCGGGTTCGCTTGATATACCCTTAGTATAAATCGGGCTATCGCTTAACTTATTTTCATTAATGCTCTCTTCAAAACTACACGAAACAGTAAGAAAAAGAACAAAAACTATGGAAACAACAACGGAAATCACCTTTTTAAAATTACCGATTAACTTTTTCAATTTATTCCTCCAAATATTGATTTACATAAGTTATTAATATTCCCGCCCGAAGTTCGGGGCAACAAACTCCGGACGGGTTATCTATTCGTTAGGTTTGTTTTTACTTATTTAATATACAAACCATCGCTACCGATTTTACCCGGTGCAGGATTGCCGGGAAGGTCAAGAACATAAACCCTGATATTACCCTTGCCGCTACACAAAGCGCTCAAGGTATTATTGTTTACAACCTGAACATGTCCCGTTACCGCATCAACATAAGTCCCGTTAGGAATACCATAGAAGGTAGCCGACCCCGAAACCGTAACAAGAGCAAAACTGTCGATATTTTCGCCGGGGTTGGTGTATCTTCTCTTATAAGCCATTCCGCCGGAAATATTGTCGGTAGAATATTGTCCTTTCTGCAAAGCGGGAATAGCTCGTCTGATACGGTTTAGGCGCTGGATATGGCGTGCAAGAGGATGGTTAAGTGTGTTTGCAATATTTCCCGATGCATTATTCCATACGCCGAAATCCATAACGTTAACGGAACCTTCAATATGGTTACCGAAATACGCGCGTCCGGTATTTTCAAGAGGAGCATTAGGTCCAACATCTATAACATGCCCTTTCTTAAACTCAATTTCGCTTCCATAGTAAATACAAGGAATGCCTCGGAAAGTAAACATAAGCGACAGGTTTTCAGCCCAAACGTCCTGTCCGAGAGCAAATCTCTGGTTTTCAGGCGCGGTATCGGGAGCATAGTCATGGGAGTCAACATAAGTAACGTTCCAAGTAGCATCGTTATACCAATGGTCTCCGCCAAGCGCCACGTTGTAAGCATCCCACGCATTGGCAAAATTCCAGTGCATAGGAAAGTCTATAACAGCCTGACCTGAGAACTGAGAATAATTGGGAGTTCTGTATTGATTGTTGACAAGTCTGTGGTTATCGCTTGTGGGCTGATTGCCTATGCTCATATTATCGTTCCAGAACTGCAGGGCGGATGCTTCTCTTTGTTCGCGGGTTGCCCATGGATATGAGAAATCACCGGTTACCCAAGTATAAAAAGGAGAAGAGATATTAGGATTATCGTGGTTCCATACCTGACGATACCTCGTGCAAACCTCGCCGAACATAAAGAAACTGTTGCCGCCTCGTTGCCTGAAACCGGGGAGAAGTTCTCTATTAAACGAAAGTCTTGAAACATGCTTAACCGTGTCAATTCTGAATGCATCAACGCCCATATCAATAAATTGATTGTAGGCATTAACAAGATAATCCGTTACGGTCGGGTTTTCGGTATTAAGGTCAACACAGTCGCCTGCTATCTGTCCCGTCTGCACGGTATAACCTTCCCAACTCATACTTTTTTCGTGATGATAAATATGAGCCGTATCGGTGTGGTCTTCTTTCATAGTGTAAATACGAGCCTGATATTGCTGTCCGGGAGTAAGAGAATCATAGTTTGCAGGCAAGAGATTTCTCGGGTCGGTTTTGGTTAAAGCATCATCTATGGTCTCGTGAAGCCCCGTAGGAGCATTACGGTAGAACAAAGGATGCAAATTCTCCTCACCGAAATTGCCGGTATGGTTAAATACAACGTCCTGTATGATTTTCATACCACGGGCATGAACCTCATCTATCAGGCGTTGATAATCATAACCCGGAGATTTATATCTGGGGTCAACCTCGCTATGATTAATAGCATGGTAACCGTGATAATCATAGCCGCTTGCATTCTTAACTACCGGAGTAATCCAAATAGCGGTAAAACCGAGAGCCTTTATATAATCCAATTTTTCGACAAGCCCTTTAAAATCGCCTCTCCAAGCGGGGTCGTTATTTGCGACATTACCGGCTTGAGTATCATCCCAGCAATAAACGTTATTGTTGGGGTCGCCGTCATAAAATCTTGTAGTCATAACAAAATATATGGTTTCTTCACGGAAATCCTCGCCCGTTACCGGCGGTTCAAAGTCGGGAGGAGGAGTATAGTCACCATCGTCTCCGCCATCATCACCACCGCCATCATCGTCTTCAGGTTTGCTGTTATACCAAGAGCCGTTCATATACCATCCGTCGGATGAGCGGGTCAAATCGGCGGTTTGAGACGAACCGTCATTGTTGAAAATCAGGGACGTGGTTGTGCCGCTGAAATTGAACGAATACCATCCATCACCTTGACTACTCATAGCCATACCGGGCCAGGAGGTCGTTCCGCTATCCCCGCCCCAGTAATATACGCGAATTGTATTATTCCAATCCGAAGGCGCTTTAAAATATACGGAAAATCCGTCATCGTCTCCGTTCTCATCATCACCCTCAGGGTCGGAATCATGCCAAACGGAATCCATATACCATCCGTCGGATGAGCGGGTCAAATCGCCGGTTTGAGGCGAACCGTTATTGTTGAAAATCAGGGACGTGGTGGTTCCGCTAAAGCTGAATGAATACCATCCGCTACCTTCGCTTGTCATAGCCTCACCGGGCCAGGAGGTCGTTCCGCTATCCCCGCCCCAGTAATATACGCGAATTGTATTATTCCACCCCGACGGAGCTTTAAAATATACGGTAAACCCGTCGCCGGATGAGCCGTCTCCGCCATCGCTTGAAACGGCAGTTGAGGCGGTAATCGAGGTAGCGCCGTCAACGTCAAAGGTTATAGTAACAACGTCGCCGTCCTCGCAAGCCACATGAACCTGACGCCCGACATCGGAAACCGAGACGTCGTTAAGCGACCATGAGGAAAATCCCCAAGCGCTATTCCAGTTTCCGGCTTGGTTTAAAACCTTAAATTCTATTTCGGAAGTGCTGTTACCAAGCGCGATATTATCTGCGGTAATCGCGTTATTGTAAATATTGGTAACGGTAGCTCCGGGCGCTACGATGATAGAATCGCCTGAGGGATTCCAGCCGTTCCAGTCACCGGGAAGGTAAACCGTTCCGCCGGAATTCCAGTTCTTGAAAATAATCATAAGCGTGCCCGAAGGTTCACTGCTTACGGATTTGAGAGAGAGTTCAGCTTCCGCCTTAGCGGGATTATCGACATCATCGACGAAAGAACACGCGCCGAGAGCAAGAAGCATAGCAATGGAAACAACGAGAAGTGAAATGAAATTTTTCACGCAGGAAAAATTCTTTTTCATTAGGGACCTCCTATCTTAAATAATTTTTTATCGAAACAAAAACGGGACTTTCTCATTTGAAAAAGCGATGTAAGCGCTTTCTTAGTATTATCATTGCACAAAGCATACCAGACTTGTATAAGTTTTCTTGAGATTTTTTTGTGTTGGTATAAATGGATTTAGGCAGGTATATGTAAAACGAGATTTTGCCGACAGTATCCCTCAAAATGCAAAAAGCATACTATGGGTGCGTAATGCATTTTGTTCATATACGGCACTGTGCATAATGTAAGAAAAAATCAGACAATAAATTTCGCCGAATCATAAAAATTACTCCGGTAATCGCAGGGGGTTCTATTCTATGGATTTGTCAAGAGGGTAAAAGCATAAAATGTTATCATCAAATTTCGGTTCTTTTTGACGGCATTTTTCTTTCACATATTTACATCTCGGATGGAATTTGCATCCCGGCGGTAATTGTATCGGATTTGGAACACTCCCCGGTATCACGTTGAGTTCTTCAATATCCACGTCAATTCTCGGTATTGATGTCCATAAATCGGCGGTGTAGGGATGGCGTGGAATTTTTGATATTTTTTCCGCATCCCCAACCTCCACTATTTTTCCGGCATACATCACGGCAATACGGTTACAAAGTTTTTTCGCTACGGATAAATCGTGAGTAATAAAAACAATCGTCATCCCCTCTTTGGCGTTAAGTTCTTTCAAAAGATTTAATATTTCCGATTGAACGGTAACATCAAGCGAGGTTGTCGGCTCATCCGCTACCAGAACGGAGGGAGAGTTTGCAAGCGCCATTGCTATCATCACGCGTTGCTTCATTCCGCCCGACAAGTGATGGGGATAAGAGTCAAGCCATATATCGGGATTGCTTATTTTGACGTTATTCAATAAATTGCGGGCTTTTTCCCGCGCCTTTTCGATTTTTAAATTCTTGTTTTTAACCAATATTGCTTCGATTATCTGGTCTCCGATTTTCATTACGGGATTAAGGCTTGCCTGTGGGTCCTGGAAAATATACGCAATCCGGCTTCCTCTGACGGACAACAATATATCTTTGGATGGGGCGGACAAATCCACACCGTCTAAATTTATCATATCGGCGGTTATCTTTGCATAATCGGGAAGCAATCTCGCAACCGCATTCATCGCAGTGGATTTACCGCAACCCGACTCTCCGACAATCCCGATTATTTCTCCTCGCCTGACTTCAAGGTCAATCCCTCTAACCGCAGGCACAACGCCCCGCAAAATTCGTATATCAACGCTCATACCTTTGATACTCAATATCGACGACATAACCACCCCTAACGTAGTATTCTCTCTATTGCTCTGAGATTTAGCTTTGTAAACAATTCCTGGAAATACAGTTCGGTCAACCGCGTTCTTTCCGTATCTCTTACCGATGAGGAATAATTAAAGTTTACGGAAATCATCAGCCCCGATACTATCTCCCCTCCCCGCCTCTCAAAAACATAAGGGAAATACGCCGTATTATCCGCCCATAAATAACCTATTTCGTTTCTGTTGTGAGTAAACAATAATTTTTCATAGTTCCCGCGATTTGACAAATGTTCAAATGTTTCAAACAGATGGTATAGTCTCTCCAATTCAAAAAGGGAATTATTAAACTCCATCTTTATTACGGCGGTGCGGTTCGACATTACCTTTTCTATTCTAAAAAAATACTCAAGATAACCGCTTTCACTGGAAAAGGTGTAATTATAATTAGACTCAGCTATCCAATACCCTCCCAGCTCAGGGATAAGAACAAACACACGTTCAAGCATATCTTTAAATGCCAAATCCACTCCACGCACCCCCTCCTGTATGGATGATGAAAAGCGTCCCTGCCTGTAAAGATTTCGGGCATTCATCAAAACCGCGTCCGGTGTCTCATTTGCAAACCCCAAAACCCCGATAAATAAACCTATAACCGCTAAAAAAAACATTTTATACATTTTATTCCTCCGATTTTAACATACAAATCTCCGGGGGAGCAAAAAACCTGAACGGCAGATATTTGCTCACCCCCACCCCTCGCGAAACAAAAACAGCGCTTCCGTTATGATATGAAATCCCGGAACTAAGCTTTTTCTTAAACCTGCTTCTTATAATTAAAGGATACCCGAACAGCGTAATCTGTCCGCCGTGTGTATGCCCTGCAATCATTAAATTTATCCTACCTTCATATTCCCCGATAGCTTCGGGGTAATGAGAAAGCAAAATTTTAAAATTACCGTTTTCTTTGATATTGAGACACTCAAACCGTTTTTTAAAAAAACTTACATAGCTCAAACCGTAAATTTCAACGATTTTGTTTTTGATATTTATACTCTTCATATCATCTATCAAAACCGTTACACCCTCACTTTTAAGATACCGCTTTAAATCCAACACTTTCGCACAGGTTCTGTCTAAAAACGACCAAAAAGGCACAAAAATATGGGTAAAATTATACTGAAAATAGTCGTGATTACCGAAAACCGCATAAACCCCGTATTTGGATTTAATCAGCGGAATTATCTCTTTGAGAATATCAAGTCCGCTGTAATGGTCTAAAAAATCACCGGTTATAACGACAATATCCGGTATCTCTTTATCTAAAATCTCATTTATCGAATTAATCAGGCTGCCAACTCTCGCCCGATTCATCCATCCGTATAAATGCAAATCAGACAAAACAAGTATAGACAAACTCATCCCCGGTTGCCGAATAGATTGAAAATTCAAGCGCACGTTGTTTGCCTCTACGCGATTCATATAAAAAAGCAGCAATACAACGCCGATAAACAAAACAACCGCGATAGAAACCCAAACTATTATCAAAAATCCCCCTCCTAATCCAATCTGATACGGGGGTCAACTACCGCGTATAATATATCGGATAAAAGAATCCCTACCAAGGTTAGAATCGCCGAAATAGTAGTAAGCCCCATAATCATAAACCAGTCGCGGCTTGTCATAGAGAAAAAGAACAGCCTGCCCATACCGTCAATATTAAATATGGTTTCAATAATCACGCTTCCGCCGATTAAAGACGGTAAAATAGCGCCGAATATGGTAACAAGCGGTATCAGCGCGTTTCTTAAGGCATGTTTTTTCAGCACCCTCTTTTCGGGTAATCCTTTAGCGCGCGCCGTAGTAATATATTCCTGATTCAAAACGTCAAGCACTGACCCGCGTATAATCCTTGAATGAAAGGCAAATCCCCCGTAGCTCATTACTATTACGGGCAAAACGGAATGCCATGCCACATCCGCAACCTTACCGAAAAACGAAAGCTCGTGAAAATAGTCGGATGTAATCTGGTATAATGGGAAAATATTGAGTTGAACGCTGAAAACCGAAAGTAAAAAAATCGCCACCCACGGCGCAAACAGGGAATAAAGTATAAAATAAAAAACGCCGAAAAACTTATCCGTAAATTTATCTTTATGGAAAGCCGACAGTATCCCCGACGGTATTGCTATCATAAAAATTACTATAATCGACACAAAATTGAGATATATGGTAACGGGAAGTTTTTCCATTATGACTTCAATAACGGGCTGTCCGGTAACAAAGGAATCTCCGAAATCAAGCCTTACAACTTTTCCGAGCCACATCCAGTATTGGACATAAACGGGACGGTCAAGACCATACGCCGTAAGGAATTGTTGATGAGCCTCGCGGGATATTCTCCCCGCAATCCCGCCCGACATAGCCTCGACAGGGTCCCCCGGCGCAAGATGCATAATAAAAAAGGTTACAAGAGTTATGCCGAACAGCGTAGGTATCATTAAAAGAAGCCGTTTTAATATATATTTAAGCATTACATCCTTCCGAAAATTAGTTAAACAAGGCTTCCATTATTTTAAACAAAAAACGGCTATCTTGCAAGCGGAAAGGTAGTAAAATTTAGATTAAATAATCTCCCGGAGGAATCAATTATTCTGCAAAAATCCGATATTATGAAGTTCCGACTTTTGAAGATTAGTCGGCTCTTTTATTCCCTGCTCTCTTGCATATACGGCGATACCTTCAATTTCCTTGCCCTTTATTATAGGAACAAAGATTAATTCGGCAAAATTAGCGAGGTCGGATTCGGAAAACTTTTCTTTTAAATATTGACTCTTAGTAAGATCGCCCCGAACATCGGTGCTTTTTCTCTTATTTACCAATTTTTTAATCAATGGGTCATCAAATGAAAAACTAAACGGTTTTTCAAAATCGTTGGTTATCAAATTATCAAAACCGTCATTGCCTTTCTTCAGCACTGCTACCTTTGAAAGATTAAGGCTATTCTTAGCAATGTCTAATGCAACATCGGAATATGCCTCAACACTGCTTATTGAACTAAGCCTAACCGGAGGTTCTCCAAAAACCTTTTTAAAATCAATATCCTCCGAAAGCGCTTCTTCCCCGGTAGTTGTGGAAACAATTGCCTCTTCACCTTCCTCGCGCACCCCGGGTTCAATACCGAGAGGATTTGTCTCCAAGTCAAGGGGAGAACCTATATCTTCTCCCAAAGGACTTTCCGAAAGATTTAGAGGCTCCCCTATATCTTCTCCCAAAGGGCTGTCTTCAATACCGGCGGACAATGTAACTTCCTCTTCTTCGGGAATACCCGCTTCAATTGATGAAATCTCAAACTCTTCCTCCGCCTCTTCGGGAATTATCTCTTCAACCTCAATACTTTCGTTCGACAAATCAACCCCGATAGCGGCAAGCTCATCCGCATCAAGAGAAATCTCCCCCTCATCTTCAACGGCATCCTCGGCAAATGGAACCTCGGAAATAGCCGTATCTAAATCAAAAGCCTCCTGAGAAACTTCTTCGGAAACAACTTCCTCTTCCACTAAATCAACCCCGATAGATTCCAACTCATTTGCGTTAAGCGAAATCTCGCCCTCTTCCTCAAACCCATCTTCCACGGAAGGCACCTCGGCAATAGCGGAATCAATATCAAACTCAACAACGGTTTGCTCATCTACGGATTTAGCGGAATCCTCGGAAAGAGTAAGCTCCTCAATTTCCATAAGCTCTTCGGTTTCATCTATCTCATCCATAACAATATTCAAATCCGCCTCATCGTCAACATCCTCAACAATTTTAACCCCGCCTATATCATCACCCGTTTCGCTTTCATCGCCGATATGAACGATATCGCTTTCAATCTCCTGTATTTCTTCGGAAAGCTCGTCAATATCCGAAGGAATATCTATATCCGCTTCTTCTTCGGGAATATCATCCTGCGAAACAATATCCATCACAGGAGCAATCTCGTCCATAGTGATTTCTCCCGCAGGCAGGTCGCTTTCTATGGTCTCCGGTTCAAAAGCCTCTGCTTCCGACGGTAATTCCGAATCATCAATGGAATCAAACCCGAATTCGGAAGTTCCGGATGGCTCCGGGGTTTCGATAAACGGCTCCTCGTCCACGCCGGCTAAAATTCTATCCTGTTCTGCAAACATTTCGGTTTCTTCGTCCGCCCCCGCAACATCCGAAGGAGTCTCCAAAGAAAACTCCGAAACCTCGCTCTTTTCTTCGGAAACGATTCCTTCATCTCCTTCAAGTCCTTCAAGCGGAAATTCGTTTTCCGTTATTTCCAAATCAAAAGAGGATGCCTCTTCGCTTTCAAGAGGAACATCAATATCATCAAGTTTAATATCCTCATCTTCAAGAGGAGGTTGTTCGGAACCGAAATCCGGCAACTCGGTTAAACTCGAATCATCAGACATTATCATATTTTCTATGCCTTTATTTGCAGCGCTCTCCGCATAAGTATCGCCGCTTTCAATATCATCAACAAGCTCTTGAATCTCATCCTGATTAGGCACATTAAATCGGTTTATCTCTCCTGCATCCATATCAAAGTCATCCTCAAAGACAGTTTCCATATCATCCGATTGGGGGGGTGCCTTAGAAGTCGGTATATAATAATCCTCTCTTTTTTCCTCCCGAATAGTTTGAATCAATACAAACAAAACAAGTCCCATAAGAACTAAAGTAACAATCAGGAAAATTATCGCTTCAACAGGCACAAAGCGCCCGTCCTTTTGATAATTTATTATATTCAAACCATGAACTTTAGTAATAGCCCCGATAGTTTTGTCTTTGGGGTCAACCTCAACATCCTGTTTATCCATCCCGCTTTGATAGAAATATACAATCTTGTTTATGTCCTCGTTATCAATATCGCTTCTCTCGGAAACAAAGATAAAATTATCGACCGAAAAAGGAATGGTCAGGCGTTCTTTTTCAAGCCCTTTAAGTATTCTCTGCGATTCGTAATATGCGATAACGTAGCCGTGATATTCATATCCCTCAGGATTTACATAAGACGGGCTAACGCTTACAAAAGTTTCAGTATTAATGAAATGAACCAAAGGCGTATTGTTGCCGTCAAAATGCCTTTTAAACCTGTTAAACATATTTTCGGTAACCCGTTGCGCAAAAATCTCATCCTCAACGGTAGAAAAAACGATGCGTCTCTCCAAATCTACGACCTGAATCTTACGGCACATCTCCATATCGCTAAGACGGGAATCAAACGGAGCTTTAAACCTGTCTAAACTCTCTCCAAGTGCAAAAGAAACAAACAGGGATTTGGTAATGTCGCTATCCGCCAATCCTTTGGTTTCGGAAAATATATTATTAAGATTCGGTTCAACAACGGAAGCAATCCTTTCGCTCTGCTCGGAAATATGTTTGTCGTAAGCTTTTCCGAAAAAGCCGATTTTATTCTTTGCAAAAATTGCGATTACAAAAAGAGAAGCAACCGCAAAAATAAGAAGCGCAATTAAAACGATTTTCCTTAATTTCATAAAAAACCCCTGTTAATATCAAAAATAGTATTAACCTAATAGCATTTTCGGCATATATACATATATAAATTTAATTTAGGATACAAATATTTTAAAATAAATGAACGGCGGAGTAAACCCCCGCCGCTCTATATTTTTTAATTTTCTATATTTACCTGTCCAAAACAAGTCGCAAGACGTTTATGCCATATTATTTGGAATAATCCATTTCGGCAAAACGCTTATACATAGCATATCTTTCCTTAGCGGACTTTTCAGCCTCAACAAAGAGTTCCTTTGCCTCTTCGGGGAAAGTTCTTTCAAGCGAGGAGAATCTCACCTCACCCTTGAGGAAAGCCTGAAAATCGCCGGTCGGTTCTTTAGAATCAAGCGTAAACGGATTCTTTCCTTCATTAGCAAGAAGAGGGTTATATCTGTAAAGATGCCAGTAACCGCACTCCACGGCAATTTTCTCCTCCTCCTGACTCTTACCCATACCTGCTTTTAAACCATGGTTGATACATGGAGAATAGGCTATAATAATCGAGGGACCCGGGTAGCTTTCCGCCTCCATAAGCGCCTTATGGAACTGGTTCTTGTTAGCGCCCATAGCAACCTGAGCGACATAAACATAGCCGTATGTAACCGCCATAAGACCGAGGTCTTTCTTGCGGATTTTTTTACCCGATGCGGCAAACTTGGCAACCGCAGCGGTCGGAGTAGCCTTTGATGACTGGCCGCCGGTGTTGGAGTAAACTTCGGTATCCATAACAAGCACGTTAATATCCTGACCCGAAGCTAATACATGGTCTAATCCGCCGTAGCCGATATCATAAGCCCATCCGTCTCCACCGAACACCCAAACGGAACGCTTGACAAGATAATGCGACAACTTGGCAATCCCATCAAACACTCCGCCCTTGTTCTTGCTGAGAACCTCTCTGACTTTAGCCGATGCTTCCTTAGATTTTTCGGCATCGTTTTTAGATACAATCCATTCTTCAAAAGCCGACTTAACATCACCGCTTGCACCATCGGAAAGAGCTTTCTCCATAAGTAGTTGAATCCTGTCTCTCATCTTTTCAGCGGCAATCGCCATACCGTAACCGTATTCCGCATTATCCTCAAAGAGAGAGTTAGCCCATGCAGGTCCCTGCCCGATTTCATTAATCGTATAAGAGGTGCTGGGAGCGGAACCGCCGTAAATAGAGGAACAACCCGTAGCGTTTGCTATAACCATCCTGTCGCCGTAAAGCTGGGTAATAATCTTGATATAAGGAGTTTCTCCACAACCTGCACAAGCTCCCGAAAATTCAAAGAGAGGTCTTGCAAACTGACTTCCTTTTATCGTGTTAAGCCCCATCAGATGGGTTTTATAAGAAACATTTGCGGTAATATAATCCCATTTTTCGTCTTCTTTTTTATCCACCTGGGTTCCCAAAGGTACCATATTTAAAGCGGGAAGAGTTTCGCCGGTCTCTTTGTCCTTTTTACCCGGACAAATATCCGCACAGTTACCGCATCCGGTACAATCAAGAATACTCACCTGAATTCTGAAATCCAAACCCTCAAATCCCTTACCCATTGCGGGAAGAGTGTCTAGTTCAACGGGAGAACCGCTTTTTTCTTTATCATCAAGAAGGAAAGGACGGATTACCGCGTGAGGACAAACGTAAGCACACTGGTTACACTGGATACAATTATCCTTAATCCACTCGGGAACGTTTACGGCAATACCGCGTTTTTCATACTGAGTAGTTCCCTGAGGGAAAGTGCCGTCTTCCCTGCCGACAAAAGCGCTAACCGGAAGGTCATCGCCCATCTGGCTGTTCATAACAAAAGCGACTTTCTTCACAAAATCCGGGAATGAATCATCGGGCTTAATGGAAGAGTCTCCGCTAAGATTTTTCCATTCCGCAGGAACTTTAACTTTAACAAGCGCGCTTGCCCCACGGTCAACCGCTTCGTTGTTCATATTAACAATCTTATCGCCCTTGCTTCCGTAACTTTTAACAATAGCATCTTTCATATATTTGACCGCTTCTTCGTAAGGAATCACGTTAGCCAACTTAAAGAACGCCGACTGCATAATCGTATTGGTTCTGTTACCCAACCCGATTTCCTCTGCAATAGCGGTAGCGTTGATTATATAAAAATTAATCTCGTTATCGGCAAGATACTTTTTCATATCGTCGGGCAGATGGTTTGCAACTTCCTTCTCATCCCAAATACTGTTTAAAAGGAAAGTTCCGCCCTTAACAAGCCCTTTGAGCATATCATATTTACCGAGATACGCGGGAACGGAACAGGCAACATAACGGGGAGCATTTACATAGTAAGGAAGTCGTATAGGCTTTTTTCCAAATCTGAGATGGGAAACGGTAAAACCGCCGGACTTCTTTGAATCGTAAGCAAAATAACCCTGAGCATACAAATCCGTATGGTCTCCGATAATCTTGATGGAGTTCTTGTTAGCCCCGACAGTTCCATCCGAACCCAATCCGAAAAACTTACACTCATAAGTGCCTTCGGGAGTAATATCAACAGGCTCACCTATCGGCAATGAATGGAAAGTAACGTCATCAATAATGCTTATAGTGAAATGATTTTTAGGTTCGGGAAGTTTTAAGTTATTGTAAACGGCAATAATATCTTCGGGTTTGGTATCCTTGGATGAAAGCCCGTAACGTCCGCCGACAATCAACGGGGAGTTCTCCTTGCCGTAGAAAAGGCTTCTAACGTCAAGATACAAAGGCTCGCCTTCTGCGCCCGGTTCTTTCGTTCTGTCAAGCACGGCAATCTTTTTAACCGATTTAGGCAAAACTTTCAGGAAATATTTTTCGGAAAAAGGACGATACAAATGCACTACGATTAAACCGACCTTTTCACCCTTAGCATTAAGGTAGTCAATCGTAGATTTAATAGTATCGCAAACCGAACCCATAGCGATAATAATATTCTCCGCATTGGGGTCACCGTAATAAACAAACGGATGATATTCGCGCCCCGTAAGTTTAGACATCTCCTGCATATAGTTTTCGACAATATCGGGAACGGCATCATAGAACTTGTTACAAGCCTCACGGGCTTGGAAGAAAATATCGGGGTTCTGGGCGGTTCCGCGTGTTACGGGCTTTTCGGGGTTAAGTGCATTTGCCTTAAACTTACTTATCTCGTCCATATCAACAAGTTTTGCATAATCTTCGTAATCCAGCACCTCAACCTTTTGAACCTCGCTTGAAGTTCTAAACCCGTCAAAGAAATGAAGGAACGGGATTTTAGACTTAATGGCGGCAAGATGAGCAACCGGCGCAATATCAAGAATTTCCTGAACGGAACTTGTAGCCAAAAGCGCGAAACCTGTCTGACGCGCAGCCATCACGTCGGAATGGTCTCCGAAAATAGAAAGGGCGTGTGTAGCCACTGTTCTTGCGCTCACATGAAATACACCCGGCAAAAGTTCTCCTGCGATTTTATACATATTCGGAATCATAAGCAGAAGCCCTTGAGAAGCGGTAAAAGTAGAGGTTAAAGCCCCGCCTTGCAAAGAGCCGTGAACCGCGCCCGATGCCCCGCCCTCGGATTGCAATTCGGTTACGGTTACCGTATCGCCGAAAATATTTTTCTTACCGTATGCAGACCACTCATCGCAGTATTCCGCCATAGGTGAAGAAGGGGTAATAGGATAAATAGCAGCAACTTCGGTGAACGCATAAGCCACATGTGCCGCCGCATTATTACCATCCATAGTCTTCAGAGTTTTAGACATTGAAATCCTCCTTTGTTATTTTTTCAAAATAGACCCTGCGCAAAATTTATGCGCAAGTTACAACACGTTTATTCTTCTATATCCACGTAACGTTTCAAACCGAAACATCCGCGCAATTTTTTTTCAAGGTATAGTAAAGCAAAAAACCACAGTATTATACCAATCCCCCAGCCGAAAAACACCGCAAAAAGCATTATAAAACCGGGTAAAAAAATCTGGGCGGGTTCCACTCTTTCGTGACTGTTTATAAATTCGACTAAGTCGTTTGTCCATTTAAAAACCCAGTAAACATTATAAAAAGGGGCAAAATGAGAAACAACGGCGTTCATAGGCGATACCGTATATTTCCCTTCGGTAATCTCATCCAATATTATATGCAAACGATACACGCAATACATAAAATATCCTAATGCCAAAACAAACAATCCGAACGACCAACTTATATGGTAAAAACCTTCTTTAGTATCAAATACCGTAAATTCAAGCAGGTCTAATACAAAAAACACCAAGCTGATTAAAAACCCAATCCACAGCCTCGGAAAATCCTTTCTTTCGGGAGTAATTTTAACCGTGTTCCTTCTGTCGATAATCATTATATACCTACCCGACCTGTTCTCTGTTTTTTAATGCCTGGGAAAGACTTCCCTTTCCTGCAAATTGTATATCCGTTCCAATAGGAATTCCGCGTGCCAAATGGGTAACCTTAATTTTATGCGCCCCGAATTTTTCATCAATCATTGAACGGATATAAAGCGCCGTAGTGTCTCCCTCGGTTGTGGGACTTGTTCCTATTATAACCTCACTGATATTTCGCTTAACAATCCTGTCTAAGAGCGAACTAAGCCTCAAGTCATCGGGCATAACCCCGTTAAGCGGAGAAATAAGCCCGCCGAGAATATGATACAAGCCGTTGAAACTGTCGGTTTCTTCTATGTAATACACGTCCAATGCGCTTTCTACAACACAAACCATCCCGTTATCCCGCGATAAATCACCGCAGAATACGCAGGGGTCCGTGTCGCTTATATTACCGCATTCCGCGCAAACCCGGGAGTTTTCTTTAAGTTCAATTATGGAATCGGCGAGAGTTTTAGCAAAATCTTTTTTTTCCGTAAGAATATAAAAACCCAACTTTTCGGCGGTTTTCTCACCAATCCCGGGTAAGCGAGAAAAATTCCGTTTGAATTTTTCAAGCGACTTCAGTAACATAAAAATCCCCGTCTATCTTTACTTGCCCATAAGCATATTGGCAAGCCCTGAGTTCTTCATCTGTTTTTTAAGTTGTTTATCAATCTCTTTGCAGGCTACGCGATGAGCTTCCTTAATCAGCTTAGCAAGCTCATCCGCCGGCAAACTCATTGCATCCTGAATAATTTCCAAGCGTTTAATATTTTTCTCACCGTCAAGAGAAACCGTAACAAAACCGCGTTTTGAACGTCCGCTCGCCCTCAAAGTAGCAGATTCTTTCTTAGCGGCATCCGCCATCTGTTTTAATTTGCCCATTTCTTTTACATTATCAAACATTCCCATTATTTTCCTCCAACTTAGGTTGAATATTTAATTTCTTGATCCGTCAAATAAATCCGCGCTGATATCGCCGACATCATTACCGCTATCTTTGCTTCCGTTGTCTTGGGGCTTATCCTTTTTAGCTTCAGCGGGTATAACCTCGTCTTTCACATCGGGACTTTCCTTAACCTCAAATGCGCTATCCTCTAAACCCGTATCCTCCCCGACTTCAGGGGCAGGATGAGAACCGGACTTATTTTTATCCTGAATAAAATTAACCGAAAAATCCCCTCCCATAACATTGGACAGCTTTTTGCTTAACCCATCACGTTGATTGGAAAACCACTCGTAGGCGTGAGGAGTGCTTACAAGCACGTCAAGAGTATTGCCGCGCATACGGGTGCTTCTGATATGTTCACGCATAGCGTTAAGCATACCGCTTTTGGAAATAATTTTCAGAAACGCCTCTTCCGCACCGGCTACCGGAACTTTAGACTCGGACTCTTCCTCCTCCTTATGTTCCGTAACGGGTTTTTCCAATTTCAAATGTTTATACTGCGTATCGCCCGCAGGTGGAGGAGTGGACTGAGACGGCTGAGGACGTGAAACAGCCGGAGCAACACCGCCTCCGCTTTGCACAATTTTTAAAAGCTCGTCTCTTATTTCGCTTAAAGGAACCATATTTTTATAGTCCATCATCTTAAAAACGGCGCTTTCAATTAAAAACCGCTCGCTCGCGTCTCCTCTTAATTGCCTGAATAAATCCGAAAACAAATTAATAATACGGATAATCTCCTGCTCGGAAAAATCTGCAAAAAGGCTCTTAATTTGCTGATAGCGGGATTCGGTTAAATCAATAAGTTCGTGTTCAATACCGAGTTTTTTTGCAATAAGCCCGTTACGCAGAAAATTTATAAATCCCTTTACGAAAAGTTTAACCTCGCCGATTTTTTCAAGATAACGGTTAAGGATAGAAAGCGCATCAATAACGCCCTGTGCCTTAACCGCATTTATAATATCGTGGAAATATACTTCATCGGGGATACCCAACACCTCAAGAGCATCCGCCTCTCTTATATTACCATCCGTATAAAGGGCGATTTGGTCGAATATGCTCTGCGCATCCCGCATAGACCCATCCGCCTCGGATGCGATAACAAAAAGCGCATCATCATCGGCGCTGATACCGTCGTTTTGACAAATCTTTTTAAGTTGTTCAATTATGGCAAGCGAAGATATACGCTTAAAAACATAATGCTGGGTGCGGGAACGTATAGTGGGAATAACGTTATGGGGTTCGGTAGTGGCAAGAATAAAGATTATATGATTAGGCGGCTCTTCAAGGGTTTTCAACAAGGCATTGGAAGCTTCCTTAGTAAGCATATGAACTTCGTCGATTATATATATCTTATGCCGTGAAGCCATAGGAAGGAAAGCAACATTATCGCGGATACGGCGTATTTCCTCAATACCGCGATTAGAAGCGCCGTCCACTTCCTGCACATCAAGGGAATTGCCGTTCATAATATCAACACAGCAAGCGCAATTGTTACAGGGTTCGGGAGTGGGTCCGTTTTCGCAATTGAGAGCCTTTGCCAACAGACGGGCGGTAGTAGTTTTGCCTACTCCACGGGGACCTGAAAACAAATAAGCGTGAGGAATTTTTTTGGAGGCAATAGCATTGCGCAGGGCACGGGTTACATGCTCCTGTCCTATTACCTCGGCGAAAGTCTGGGGTCTCCACTTTCTCGCCGTTACCTGATATTCCATCAATTATCTCCATTATGCATATATAATAGGAATCCGATACCATATTTTAATACAAATTCGGTAAAAAGCAAAGTTTTAGCATACTCAAAACAATAATTTTTACCCCTCAAAAGAGCGTTTTTCGCTTAGTTTGACAATTCCAAAAACTACCGATAAAATATCGGATACTTTAAACGGAGGGTATTATGGCAGAACAGAACGGCAAATCTACTTTTGCTTATGAAAGAAAAACCGCTTGGAACAGAGGCGAGGATGATAAAATTTTTGCCTTTGCGGAAGATTATAAAAGGTTTATCGACAGATGTAAAACCGAGCGTGAAACCACAAACTACCTTGAGCAAGAGGCTGTCAAACTCGGGTTTAAACCGTTTTCGCAGGCGAAATTTAAAACGGGTGAGAAAATCTATCTTATAAATCACCACAAAAACGTTATCCTCGCCGTTATCGGGAAAGCGGATTTAACCCAAGGCGCAAATATAATCGTATCGCATATAGACTCTCCCCGCTTGGATTTAAAACCCCTGCCCCTCTATGAAGGCAATAACATAGCGCTTCTCAAAACTCAATACTACGGGGGTATAAAAAAATACCAGTGGTTGAATATACCGATGTCGCTTCATGGACGCGTAGTTAAAAGCGACGGCGAATACGTGGATATAGTTATCGGGGAGGATGACAACGACCCGGTATTTACTATCCCCGACCTGCTTCCCCATCTTGCAAAAAAAGTGCAGGGCGAAAAAAAGTTTTTTGAGGGTATAGAGGGGGAAAACCTGAATCTTGTTGTCGGTAATATACCCGTTGAAGATGAAAACATAAAGGAGCGCGTAAAAGAAACGGTATTATCCAAATTAAACGAAACTTACGGAATAAACGAAGAGGATTTTATCTCGGCGGAACTTGAGGCGGTTCCTTCATACAAGGCGCGTGATGTCGGGATAGACCGTAGTATGATAGGCGCTTACGGACATGATGACAGGGTTTGCAGTTATGCGGCTTTTCGCGCACTGAAAGATATGGACAAAACCCCCGATAAAACCACTATCGCCTTCCTTGTCGATAAAGAAGAAATCGGTTCATACGGAATAAGCAGTATTCGCTCAAAATTCTTTGCCCATTCGTTAGCGAGATTTATGGAGATGCAAAACCCCGATTACCGTCCTTCCGACCTGTTTAAACTATATGAAAACTCGGTAGCTTTATCGGGGGACGTAGGCGGGTTGGTTAATCCGATGTTTACGGCGGTTCACGACCTTTATAACTCCCCCGTTATGGGATGCGGCGTAATAATAGAAAAATATACCGGCAGTCGCGGAAAATACGGGGCAAGCGATGCATCCGCCGAGCTTATGGGCAAAATTCGCAAACTTTTCAACGAAAACGATGTTAAATGGCAACCCGGGGTTTTGGGAAGAGTTGATGAGGGTGGCGGCGGCACCGTAGCTTTCGAGATTGCGGAACTCGGCATACAGGTGGTGGACAGCGGAGTCGGCGTTATCGGGATGCACGCTCCTTTTGAGATTATCAGCAAAGTTGATTTGTATGAAACATATAAGGCTTACAAGGTGTTTTTAGAGAAGGCATAAACAATGTATAAGTATATATACGGACCCGTTCCGTCAAGAAGACTCGGCATATCGCTGGGAATCGACCTCGTTCCTTATAAAACCTGCACCCTGAATTGTATCTATTGCGAATGCGGCGGGACAACGGATTTCACATTGGAGCGCAGGGAATATATCCCCGCCGGAGAAATTATCGGCGAGGTGCGCAACTTCCTGGCAAACAACCCTCCCCCCGATTGGATTACGCTTTCGGGTTCGGGAGAACCTACCCTGAATTCCAAAACGGGATACATAATCAAAACCATAAAACGTGAATTCCCGCATATACGGTTCGCCGTGATTACAAACGGAACGCTCCTGTATCAAAAAGAGGTGCGCGAAGAACTGATGAACGCCGACCTCGTTTTACCCTCGCTTGATGCCGTAACGGAAACCGCATTTTGTAAAATCGACGTTCCGATTAAGGGTTTGGATTTATCTACGGTAATTGACGGAATTGCCGAGTTTACCCGCGAATTTCAAAGCAAAGGTAAAGAGATATGGCTTGAGGTTTTCATAATGGAAGGCATAAACGATGATTCCGAAAACATAAAAAAACTTAAAGAGACAATAAGATATATTAATCCTTCACGTGTGCAATTAAACAGCCTTGACCGTCCGGGAACGGTATCGAATCTTAAACCGGCATCCAAAGAAACGCTTTTGCGTATAAAAAAGGAACTCGGTTTCCCCAATACGGAAATCATATCAAAATATAAAAAGCGCTCGGAGATTCAATCCTACCATAAGGATAAAGAAACCGCTATAACAGAAGTGCTTCGTGTCCGTCCCTGCACAACAAAAGATATTTCGGAAATAACGGGTATCCCGATAAACGAAATCAACCAGTATATAGATATACTTCTTTCCGAAAAAAAGATAGAGATAATCCGCTCATCGCCAAAACTAAGGGGTGTGTTTTTCCGCTATAAGTCTAATTAAACCGCTTTGGGCTTATTCTGGAGTTTAATATTACTTCTTTGGAAAAACTCCTCCAATACGTTATAAATCTTATCCTCATCATCGGCTGCAAGAACTTTCTCCCGCTTGGAATCCTCAATCATAGCGGAAATAAGAGTCTGCAAAATCTGGAGCTGGATATTATCATAGTCCTTGTCTTTCTCAGCCGGCAAAAGAATCATATAAACCAAATGCGTGGAAAGCCCGTCGGGAGAATCCCATTCAATACCGTTAGGGCTGCGCGCAACCACAATAAGAGGGGTATCAAGCCCCTTGATACGGGAATGAGGAATGGCAATCCCCTTTTCGACCGCCGTTCCGATAATTTCCTCCCTTTTTATAACCGAATCATAGATAGTATCAATTTCGAGTCCCGTCCAGTCGGCGGCAACGGCGGAGAGTTTGCGGATAGCTTCATGCGACGAGGATGCTTCAAGATTCGCAACCACGGCTTTCTCGGTAAAGAAATCCATTATGCTTATTTCTTTTCTTCGATTTAAGGCAAACGCCATCCATGGTCCCATCAATATAGCGGAAACAACGGCGCTACAAACAATAGCGACAAACACCGTTTCCGTGATAAGTCCCGCCTCAAGCGCCAAAAGACCTACAACAACGTGCATCTCACCGCCGGGGGTATGCGCAATAGCTATCGGAACGCGGTTTGAACGCGCCGTTTTGGATATTATCGTGCCTAACCATGCGGCAATAAATCTTGCAAAAGTTCCGACACAAAGTATAAAGATAAAAAGCAATACATCAAAATTAGAAAAGAAATCCACTTTTAAACCTATGTTGATAAAAAACAAGGGAACAAACACCGCATAAACCATATGCGAAATAACCTGACGGGATTTCTGGGAAAAGTCTTTCGCCTCGCCTGAAATAAGCCCGGCAATAAAAAATCCGAAAAGAGCGTGTATCCCAATTTTGGTAGTAATAGCGCCGAAAAGCATACCAAGCAGGGAAACAAAGGTTAACGATGCGGCGGTATGGTCCTCGGCTCTATGCTTAATGCGGGTCATAATATAATCGACGATTTTTCTGCCGATAGTCAGGTTAAAAGCGGCAAACCCAAGTGTCGCAAACAGGATAAACAATGCAATCCCGATATTGGGGTCAGCCTGTAAGAACAATCCAAGCACAATCGTAAAGATTATCCATCCGATAATGTCGTTAATGGACAACACCGAAACAATAAGGAAACCCATATCGCTTTTAAGAATCTTCAAATCGCGCATAGCGCGGATAGTAACGGTCATAGCGCTGATAGTCATAATAGTAGCGACAAACAAGGTGAATAAAAATCGCGCGTTCGGGTCAACCATATACTTGTCGGGTAGGAAAAATATCGGAATACCGGAAACTACAATCGGGATAATTATATCACATACAGAGATTTTGATAGCGGACTTTCTTTGCTTCCATACGCTTGAAAAATTCACCTCAAGCCCTATAACAAGAAGCAAAAACAGGATACCGAGCCATCCGAGAGTTTCAAGCATATTTTGTTGTATCGGGTTCAAAGGAAATAGAAAAGTCTGGAAATCCGGTGCAAGTCTTCCAAGTATAGTGGGACCGAAAAATATACCGACAAGCAAATCCGCGGTAATGGTCGGTTGTTTTATTTTATTAAAGAAAATACCGAGAAGTTTGGCGCTACCGAGAAGAATAAAGAACTGGAATAAAAACATCATCAAGTTATGTTCTTCAAGATGATACATAAAACCACCTAAGTTAAGATTTCAGCAAAACCCCAATATCGAAACTAAATTATAGACAACACCCGTGAAAATCAACAAAATTTACTCTATGCGATAAGACGACTTTATTTTAAAATAAATTAATTATTAAGGCAAGGAAAAAAAGGGGTTTTTTAACGTTTAAAGAAATTTTCTATGCTTATTTTTATCTCGTTTAACTGAGAAGGGTTAAACCAATGAACATTTTCCAACTTGCGAAACCAAATCAACTGACGTTTGGCGTATCTTCGGGTATCGCGCTTGAGAAAACCGACCGTTTCATCAAGAGACCAAAGCCCTTTTATATAGTTAAGACAATGTCGGTAACCGATACTTCCCAAAGCATAGGCATTTTCGCCGAATTTTTCAATAAGCGCGCGGGTTTCATCAACCAACCCCGCTTCAAACATCTTATCCACGCGAGCCTCAATGCGCTCATAAAGTTTTTTTCTTTCAATATTCAAGCCGATAACATGCCAGTCAAGTCCAAGTTTTTCATTTTTCGATTGCAAATCCGAAAGCGGGCATCCGGTTACATAATACGCCTCAAGCGCGCGAATAATCCGTCTTTTATCCCCGCAATGGACTTTTGCATAAGTTGACGGGTCAACCGATTTAAGTTTTTCATACAGGAATGGAAGCCCGTGAAGTTTTGCCTCATTTTCAAGATTGTTTCTGATTTCCTTATCGCTTGAAACGCCCCGAAAAAGCCCGTAATAAAGCGCATTAAAATAAAGCCCCGTTCCTCCGGCGACTACAGGCAGCTTCCCGCGTGAAATAATATCTGATATTGCGTTTTCGGCGAGAGTTTTATATTCGCCGACACTTGCGCGAAAATCAGGAGAGAAAACGTCGATAAGATGATGAGCAACCGCAGAACGCTCGCTATCGGAGGGTTTTGCCGAACCTATATCAAGTTCTTTATAAATCTGGACGGAATCGCAGGATACAATTTCCCCCCTAAATTCGCGGGCAATATCTATTGCGACTTGGGTTTTTCCGACAGCGGTAGGTCCGATTACGGCGATAGCAAAATTATCTGTTTTTCTCATCGGGAGAAGATTCAACTTCGTATTTTACGGTGCCCCTCAGGATGTCTTCCATAGCTACGAGAGTAATCTTTTTAAACTTGTTGCGGGCGACCTCAATTTCGAGACTATCATCGTGCTTCTGCGCAAGATAGCGCACATACTTGATAATAGCGGATGTTTTTTCGTATTTATTACCTTCAAGACCGAGAATTTCCTCTAAAGGAATACCCATAGAACTCTCCATAAGATTCAGAATTTAACCTGTTATTTTAACACAACAAATATATTTTGTCAAAAAAATATCGGTTATCAAACAAATACATTTACTCCCAAAGCGCTTCTATATTATCGGCAATAACCCACCCGAATTTATTGTCAATCGACCGGATTAGGAAAAACCCGCCGTTTTCGGATTCTATACGGCACTCAATACCCTCATCAAGCATACCTATAACCGATGCGTCCTCTTCGGGAAGCTGGAAAATCCGCGCGTTTTCTACGGCGACAGCCTGAGAACGGTCAAAGACTACCCTGTGGCGTATTATCGAGGCGGTAATATATACCATCCCCGCAATAATAAAAACGGCGCACCATATTTTTATTTTCTTTATTCGCGATAAAAATTCGCCGGCAGGTGTCCCCACAAAGACAAAAGAAAGGGCAATACTCCCCGATAAAAAAAAGATTATCCCGACGGCAACAAGCGCATTCATAGAAAAAACCGTAAAAGGAAAGAGTAAAACGTCCTGTATAGGCGATGTCTCGAAAATATAGGAAGGAGCGCCGGCAACCCGTCTTGCCTCGTTAAGCGCATCTTTGTTGAGGTTATCATAAGGGTTTAACAGACGGGCGCGCTTAAAATTCAATACCGCCCTGCCGGTTTCCCCCTCGCGATAATATATCACCCCGAGGTTATAATAAACCCTGTCGTTTCTGATAGTGTTAGCCAATTCAATAAGCTCATCTTTTTGCAAATATGAATTATTATTTCCCGCAAAACCGAAACTGCAAACGGAAACGAAAAATATAATATAAGTTGCAACCGTTTTAATCTTCATACTCCGTAATATTACCGTCCTCCTGCTCTTTCCAGTGATGAACCGCATCTTTTGTATTAATACGGCTCAGAAGCTCCTCTTTATAATCGCTGAGTTTTTTCTTTGCGCGATGAATAGCCTCTTTAAGGGATTCATCGGGGTTATTGCACATCCTGCCGTGTCCGGGGAATATACGGGTAACTTTCATAGTAAACATACGTTCAAGCGAATTGATATAATCCCCGTAACTGCCCGATTCGGAAATCTTGGAAATAACACCGCCGTCAAAAATAGTATCCCCGGTAAACATAAACCCTTTGAAAGGCTCCATAATACAGATACATCCCGACGTATGCCCCGGGGTATGGAAAATTTTCAGCTTGTAGTTTCCCAAATCAAAGAGAGTGCGGTTTTCGAGCCAAAGATGGAATTTGGTCTTAATAATCTCCTCACCGTGGATAGCCGAATGAACGACAAACTCATCCTGAAGCTCAACTTTAGTAGCGGCAAAACGATGCGCTGCGGTAACGGCAGTCTCGTTGAAGAAAATATTTCCGCCGATATGGTCAAAATGCTCATGGGTTGATATAACAATGTCAATTTCTTTAACCTTAAGCCCTACCTTGGCAAGCCCCTCGACAACCCGCGGAAAATTGCCCTTTATCCCCGTATCAATAAGCACGTTTTTAAACGCGCCCTTAACGAGATAAACATGAGAACTCGGCGCTTTCCCATAAATCACATACACGTCTTCTTCAATTTCGTCAATAAGAGAATCTTCCTTAGGCAATCTGTTAGTCCCCATCGATTACTCCGAAAATATTTTTAAGAAGCCGTCGCACCTTCCTCTTAAAATTTAATTCATCGAAACTCGCGTAACGTTCAAATACCATCTGTTCCTTCATAAAATAACGGTTTAAAAAACCGAATTCCGACTTTTCGATTTTGTCAAAAACCGAAGGGACAACACCAAGATTATCGACAAAGCAACCCAGATTTTTTAAGTTATATATTAGTTTATCAACATTTAACGAGTCTATCAACTTTAAGCCGAGAAATAATTTAGATTTGTCTATTTTAGACCGTTTAGAAAGGGTATTAATAAGTTCGCTATGAGAAACGGACTTAAAATTGGAAATTTCTGCCCCGTTTAGAGATGCGTTGATAAGTTTTTCTTTATTGTCTATTTTTGCGATACTTCGCGCAGACTCGTCAAACCATCCCCTGAAATTATCCAAAACAAAATCCGTGTAAATCTCTCCATCAATACCTTTTGTCGGGAAAGCCCGTCTCGACAGCAAAACGGATAAAAACAAAGACTCGATAGTTACCAAACGGTCAACCATACCGAGAACCCGGTAAAAATGAGGAGTTGAGGGGGAATGCGAAACCTTATATGAATAAGCAAGGTCCTGTCCTATCAGGATTACAGGGTCTCCTCCTAAGAGATACGCCAGATGAAACGCCGAGGTTGCAACCGACCCGCCCGTTTCTATGTCGCCTATTGTAAAATTGCCGGTATGTTCAATCCATTCGACAAGCCCGCTTTTCATAACAAAAGGATTCCCTTTGTAATCGAAATCCAAATGGGAGGTGTTTGATATAATTTTTCTTCCGGGAAAATAAAACGGGAGTTTCGGGTTTACCACCGTATCATAAACCAGCGTAATCCGGGATAAATAATCACGGTCTATCATTGAAAAATCCGGTATATTGTGGGGCTGTGAATCCAATGAGAAAACGAAATCCGGTATTATACCCGCCTCAAACAACGGCATAACCGCCGTATCAACGGCAATCGTAACGGCATAATCCGAAATACTGCGTATAGTCTCAATAGAAAATTTAAGCGAGGGACCCGCCGATATTACCAAAACGGGGCATCCCGATGTTCTGTTGCCGTCAATTAAGGATTTTACGGTATAAGAGTTTCGCAAGTTTTTTATATTGGCAAGTATATTAATAAACCAAACCTCTTCAAATTTGAGACGGGTAGTAAAATCGCCGAGTTTGACTTTTACAATACGCTTTATTCGCTCCTCTAACGGAGAATATATATCCGATAAATACCCTCCGCGCAGCATAATTGTCTTAATGTCTTTGAAATTTTCGATTTTCAGATTGGAAAAAACGGAATCAATAAACTCAACGGGCTTATCAGGAGAAACAATAAAAGGAATCTGCGAGCAGTCAAAGATTTTGGAAAAAATCTCAAAAGCCCCGATATTTCGCTCAATAACGAGGATATTATGAAACCCCGCTTTCTCAAGCTCCTCAATATGATACCCCAACCCCGCGCCGAGAACTATAACAAAAGTCTTGGCGGGGTCAAGAGAAATAATATCCTCGACAAGCCTTCTTGCTTCCTTAACGGGAGAATATTTACTGTGCAGAAAAACATCGTCGATTGAGATGGTAAATGAGCCGTCTTTTGAACGAACAAGTCTCTTATCCGAAATTGCAAGATGATTTAAAACGTCATTTTTAATCATAAAACCGCCAAGTTTGAAAATTAAAGTTCAATAAGCAAAACAAAGAAAACGGCAAGTCTCGCGCTGAGAAATCCGAGTAAAACTCCGGCAAGCACATCGGATGGATAATGAAGCCCAAGATACATCCGCGAAATACCTATCAAAATAGCGAGAATCAAGCCGGGAATAAACAAAACCGGATAAAAAAACCACAACACAAAAGCTACGGCAAAAGCTCCCGCCGTATGCCCGGATGGAAAAGAAAATTTATCGGGAGGTATCATAAGATTCGTAATATCCTCGTGCTTTATATAAGGTCTGTCACGCGAGAAAATACGTTTCAGTGCAATTTGCAAACCTATCTGGATAATCAAAGCAAAACCGAAAGCCATCCCCGCATAAATTTCTATAAACAAAAAAATAATAGTAAGAACAAGCCAAAACCATCCGTCTCCTATACGCGTAAGCAATTTCATTAATCCGGTAATTCTATTATGTCTTCCTTTGGATAACAAACGAATAAAACCGGGGTCGGCATTACGCCATTTGCCGGATTTTTTTTCTTTTTTGCGTTTCTGTTTCTTTGCCAAAAATATCCCCTGAAAAAAAATTGAGACACGTTAATTATACATCAAAAAAAAGATGGGATAAAGTTTATAGCTATATAAAATTGAAATATTTCAGCAAAACAATTGCAATAACAATATCGGCGAAAAAATGAGCAATCACGGGCGCTAAAAGTCCTTTAGATTTATGGCGAATAAATCCTAAAATCATACCATAGCCGAAAGAAAGAAATATCCCCGAAACTCCGCTTGGAAACCCCCTGTAATGGCAAAGCCCGAAAAAAACCGCCTGAACCGATATAACAAAGACAGGATTTTTCCAAATTTTTTCAAGCCCGTCCCAGAATATACCTCTGAATACCAATTCCTCGCTAATAGCGTTTACAACGGCAAACGCAACAGCTCCGATTATAAGGAAACCGGGTCGCCATTCGGGAACATAGGTCAGGTAAAAACTAAAAGTGTGCCTTGAAAAATATGCCCAAATCAGCAACCCTGTGGTGCTTATAACGACTGCCCCGACAATAAGCATCGCAATATTTTTATTCAACAAACCTTTTTTAAGCCATAAAATCTCTTTTCTCAAAGTTTTAAAAATAAGCGCACCTAATAAATATATAATAAAGGCAAGAATGGATGCAAATAAAGCGAAATTCAAACGCGAGGTCAACATAAAAAACAGGAACAAAAGAACAAAGAAAAGCGCGGAATACCAAAGCTTTGATTTTTTAATTAATAACGGGATTAAAAAAACAACCTGCAATACAGGAAGAATCCAAAGATAGGAACTAAAAACAAAAATCGGCGCTACCCCGATAACACCGATAGTTATAAACAGATATAAAACCGCATCTAAATAAAAAGACTTTTTCATTCGGCGCGCCTCTTAGAAACTTCAGTTTTTAAAGAAATCCACGGCATTATCAACAGTCTTTTGAAAAACAACTAAATCGATAAGAGAACTCAAGCGGAGAAGTTCAATAATATTATCGCGAGGCTTAACGATACAAATGCGGGAATTATTGATAAGCGCAACCTTAACGGATACGGCAAGCAACCCTAAACCCATAGAATCAATCCAACTCACATCTTCCATATCATATATAAACTTAAAGTAATTATCTTTAACCTTATCTTTGATGAATTCGTCCAACTCTTCAAGAAAGAAAAAAGTCATTTCTCCATGAGGCCGAATTATTGAGATGTCGTCCTTTTCAATCAGCTCAAGTTTATTCATTTTTATAGAACCACCCTTTCCGAAAAATCGGAAAACTAAAATTTGCCCCTCAAACCCAATTTCCATATTATTTTAGCTTAAAAAACACAATATGGCAAGCGAAATTTTGTTATTTTTAAAAAAACAGGGGCCTTGCCTCCAAAGCCCCTATTTTATCTGAAAAAAAGAAATAGCTTCCGTTAGTAAGTAAAGAAACTGTTAAACCCGCCAAATCCGTCATCTCCCTTGTTATCACCGGAAAGAGGGTCTTCCACGTAAGCAAAATTATCCGTAACCGAACCATCGGCAAGCTTTATCTCGCCGTAGTCAAGTATAAACTTATAACGGTTATTACGCGGAGAGCGATATTTGCGGAAAGGAACAAGTTTTTGGGTGTAGTAAGTTTGAGGATTTGCACGTGAGGGAATAAGTTCATAGACATTATCTCCCAAAGCCTGTTGATACCAGCTATTGAAATCCCCGAACATTCTAACGCCTTTAAGTTCTTTGCCTGATGTCATTTTTGCCAAATTGTCTCTGTAATAGCCTATATTATTAGTATAAGCAGTATAATATTCAGTTCCTTTGCTTTTTTCCGCCATCTCCTGCGACCATTTTAGTCTCTCTCTCATATACTCCATGGCAAGAGGGATATTGAGTCTGAAACGGTAATACCCGATAGTTCTCCCGCCTTCCGTTTTTTCCTGCATCAACTCATAACTCTTATAATTCTTATCAAGTTGAGCGGAAAGCGCGGGGGTAATAAGAAAAATTGCCAAAATTGCAATTGCTAAAGTTCTTGCTTTCATTTATGGAACCTCCTAATAGATTTATTTCTTCTATTTGCCGGCATCTCTTGCTACCGTGGGGTCATCAACAATCACATAATCATTAATCACCTCGCCTCGCTGATTAGTCAAAATGCCGTAATTAATCACAAATTTATACTCCGATTCTCCAATTACAAACGGAATAAGAGTCTTGGTGTAATAAGTCGATGGATTTTCTTTTACGGGTTCAAGCTCATTGGGAAATCTACTGTTTGTAACTTTCCAATCATTAAAACTCCCGATTATCCATACATTTTTAACCGTCTTGCCCGACTGCATACGCGATATGTTATATTCGGTTATTCTAAGCGCTTGAGCATAAACCTGCCTTTTTTCATCATCCTCAAGGGTCGCTAAAATCTCTTCCAACTCCGATTTTCGGTTAAGAAGATACTCCATTGTAAAAGGAATATTTATCTGGAAACGAATATAAACGGTATCACCTTTACGGCGCATAATTTCCCAACTTTGATAATCTCTATCAATCTTAGAAAACAAAGATACCGATGTAAAAACAATAATAGAAATCGCTATAACAGCCGATTTTGCGTTCTTCAAAATTTGCATAAAATCTCCGCAAACACATAAGTTTAATTTATATATACTAAAGAATAAAAAAAAATTGTCAATCCCTAATTTCTTTTTATTCCGATAAAATTCAAATTCCTGTTGACATAATCCCCGTTGCGGTATGAATAAAACTCCGGGGTTACACTACATTTACTACAAAGCCCGCATCGGAAAATATTTTTTCCCTTAATGCCGAAAGCCTCCAACTCATCGCTTACAACACTCTCTAAATCCAAAAAATACTTTTCATTACATAAAAAGCACTGCGACTTAAAAGTATCGCAAAACTCACCGCCGACCTCATAACAACACTTTCCTATATGAGGACCTATAATCACACCGATATTTTTCTTATCGGCACCATAGGTTTTTTCAATCAGGTTTACCGCTTTAATATGGATTTTACTCTTAACGCCGCGCCATCCCGCATGAACCGCGCCGACAAAAGAAACCCCTTCGCTTAGCGGAAAAACCAAAAGAGGCACACAGTCCGCAGTCAATACGCCGAATAAATAGCCCTCAACGTTACTAATAATACCGTCGCCCTCTACCATTGGGTTTTGAACAAAATCCTCTATGTTACGGCTGTCGGCAACAAATATCTTATCGGAATGAACCTGCTTTAGCGTAATCAAATCAAGGAAGCCTAATTGTTTCGCAAGTCTCTTCCTTCGACTATATATTTCCTTAGTATCATCGGATATAGCGGTGTGCAAAGCATAATTGTTGCATTCCATATTGCCGCACTCACCGGCAGAAGGCTTAAAAGTCGAACCTAAGATTAATTTACCATCGTTGGCGCCCGAATACAAGAAAAAATTGCTTTTAAATTCAAAATTTATATTAAAAGTCATTTTGAGCTTTTGCTTTTCCCGACAAACCGGTCAAACTTCCGCCACGCCTCATCCTCCGGCGCAACCGAGGTTTCTTTAATCAGCAAATAATAGCATGGGGTATTGTTTCTCAAAATACATCTGTCTATACTCATTTCTTTGGAACCGTCAATATTACATTTCTGCAAGCTGCAATGCAGATAAAGACCGTTCATCACTTTTTCTCCTCTTAATTGATTTGCCTATTTTAATATATTTATCGTTATTTGTCCAATACAAAACCCAAAACTAAAAAAAAAGAGGTTTTCGCAAATTTTATTACCAAAAACTTTGTATTCTAAGCTATTATGGCTTATAATATACATTATATATTAATGAGGGAGTATTATAATGAATCAGGGAAAGAAAAAATATATCTTATTTATATTAGTTACGCTCATTCTATTCGGGGTTACACTGATTACAACCAATAAGTTTTTCTTTACCGGAAATTTTCTTTTCAGTTCAACCAATTCCACCAATACGGACAGTCCTATCGACCCCGAAGAGGAAAATTATTTTAAATATTCAAGAATGTTTAGTGAAACTTACCATATACTTAAACGTGAATTCTACGACCGAAGAAGAGTAACCGCTCGAAAGCTTTTTTACGGTGCAATACGGGGTATGCTTGAAAGTCTCAACGACCCTTACACAACTTTTATGGACCCGTCGGTAACGAAAGAGTTTAAAGTTGATATGGATGCAAAATTCGGGGGATTGGGTATCAGGATAGATGTGCGTGACGGGTGGCTGACGGTAATTTCACCTATGGAAAACACCCCCGCATGGCGGGTAGGATTGAAACCCAACGATAAAATAATAGAAATAGAAGGAAAATCCACTAAGGGGATTACCACAGAGGAAGCCGTTACAATACTTCGAGGAGCTCCCGGCACAAAGGTTACAATCACTATTGCCCGCGAATCTATGGAACCTTTTGAGGTAACAATAACCCGCGAGGAAATCACTATACAAACAGTCCGCTCCGACATAATACAGTATCAAAATAAAAAAATCGCTTACATAAGAATTAGTGAATTTAGTATGCCTACCGCCGATGATTTCGCCAAGCATCTTCGCGACATGCTCAATAAAAATCCCGACGGGATTATTATAGATTTGCGACATAACCCCGGCGGACTTCTGAGCGTGGTAATAAACTGCGTGGATGATTTTTTAGAAGAAGGTTTAATAGTATATACTCGCGGAAGGTTGCAGGAAAACAACGCGGATTATTATGCAAACAAGCGAAATACAATAGTCCCTGCCGATTTGCCGCTTGTTGTGATGATTAATCAGGGAAGCGCGAGCGCTTCGGAGATTTTCTCAGGCGCTATGAAAGACACGGGACGCGGAGTCGTTATAGGTATGAAAAGTTTCGGAAAGGGGTCTGTTCAAAAAACCTACTCTTTCGTTGAAGACGGCTCTCTTATAAAATATACGGTCGCAAATTACTATACCCCGTCAGGCGCAGTTATAGAACGTAAAGGCGTAGAGCCTGATATTGAGGTTAAAAATTGGATTGAAGAACTCAGCGAAAAAGAAAGAGTAAGTCTCTTTAAAGTGCAAAACACTAATTTTGTAAGCGAGTTCGTCAAAGATAAGAAAATGCCCTCCGATACTATGCTTTCCCGGTTTCAAAAGGAACTTTCCGATAAAGGATACGAACTTCCTATAAGTGCTGTCCGATGGTTGGTTATCAACAAAATCCGCGAGGCGGAAATGCCCAAACTTTATGACCTTGAGTTCGATAATCAACTGTCCAAATCTTTGACTGTCATAACCGATTATGACAAATACAAAAAAACGTTGAGGTATTACAATGCAGCAAAAAATTAAATTGGCAAAGTATTTTGACCACACTGTTTTAAAACCGGAAATTACAAGCGCTGATATTGAAAAACTTTGTAGTGAAGCTGCAGAATACGGGTTTTTCTCCGTATGCGTAAATCCGGTTTGGGTAAAATTGAGTAAAAAGCTATTAAAAGGGTCTAAGGTAGATATTTGCACTGTTGTAGGATTTCCTCTCGGCGCCAACACTACAAAAATTAAAATCGCCGAAACCGAATTGGCTCTTGAGGAAGGCGCAAAGGAAATTGATATGGTTATCAATATCGGAAAGCTCAAAGAGGGTGATACGGATTTTGTCCGCAAAGAAATCAGCAAGCTCAAAAAGATTACGGGCAAACGCATTCTCAAGGTTATTATTGAAACGGCTTTGCTTACTGAGGATGAAAAACGCACCGCTATCAAGCTCGTAAAAGATGCCGGGGCTGATTTCGTGAAAACATCGACAGGTTTTGCAAAGTCCGGCGCTACAATTGATGATATTAGTCTTATGCGAAAAATCGGCGGAAAATCACTCAAGGTAAAGGCTTCGGGAGGCGTTAAAACTCTTGATTTTGCACTCGCTTTAATAGAAGCGGGGGCCAATAGAATCGGCGCAAGCAGTTCCGTCGATATTATGGAAGACTGGCTAAAGAAAAATCCCGTATAAAATTTTAAACTATAATAAATGTTTCTAATTTTGGAGGTGGCTAAATGGCTTGGTTTACTAAGCAAAAATATAATATTAAAAAGGGAGCGCAATCCGGTATGCAAGAGGGCTTATGGCATAAATGCCCTATGTGCAGCGCTATAATTTACAATAAGGAATGGGAAGAAAATTTGCGTGTTTGTGCTAATTGCGGTTATCACGATAAATTAAACGCTTTTCAACGCATCCAAACGATTGTAGATGCCGGAACTTTTGTAGAAACCGACAATGATATAGTATCGGTTGACCCGCTGAATTTCAATGACGGCAAATCCCGTTATGATACCAAAGTAAAATCCGCTATGGAAAAAACTCATCTTAAAGAAGCGGTGGTTACCGGACACGGACTTTTAAACGGGTTGCCTGTTCAGCTTGCCGTGATGGATTTTTCGTTTCTCGGCGGAAGTATGGGTTCGGTAGTAGGCGAAAAAATCACCCTCGCCATTGAAGCGGCAGACCGTCATAAACGCTCTCTTATTATCTGCACTGCTTCGGGCGGCGCGCGTATGCACGAGGGAATTCTATCGCTTATGCAGATGGCCAAAACATCGGCTGCTTTAAAACGTTTTTCCGATAACGGAGGACTTTATATTGCGCTTCTCACTAATCCCACTACCGGCGGTGTTACCGCTTCCTTCGCTATGCTCGGTGATTTTATATTAGCGGAGCCCGATGCCCTTATCGGTTTTGCAGGACCCCGTGTTATTGAGCAGACTATTAAACAAAAACTTCCTCCTAATTTCCAGACTTCTTCTTTTCTGCTTGAACACGGCTTTGTTGATATTATCGTAGAAAGAAAAAATATTAAAAAGACTATTTACGAGCTTATTAAATACACTCACTAAGGGAGTTTTTATGGATTATTACACCGACATACAAACCCAGCCCGATTATAACATTGACAATTCAAAAGAAGGTATCGTAGCGGATAAACTCGTAAAAATCTACGGCAGAAAAAGGGTTGTGGATGAGGTTAGTTTCCATGTTAAACAAGGTGAAATCGTGGGACTTCTCGGACCAAACGGTGCGGGCAAAACGACTACTTTCTATATGATAGTCGGTTTGATTGCATCAAACGGCGGCAATGTGTATCTCGACGGGAAAAACATAGAGCGTCTTCCTATGTATAAACGCGCACTTAGCGGTATCGGATACCTCCCTCAGGAAAACTCGATTTTTAGAAAATTGACCGTTGAAGAAAATATCAAGGCGGTTCTTGATATTCAGGGCAAGGACAGGTCGGAAATCGACCTTATCACCGATTCGCTTATTTCCGAATTAAAACTTGAGCATGTTCGAAAGCAGAAGGCATTTACCCTTTCGGGAGGTGAAAAACGTCGAACCGAGGTTGCGCGTATCCTCGCAATTAATCCCCGATTTGTTTTGCTTGATGAGCCTTTTACCGGTATTGACCCTATGGCTATTGAGGGCATACAAAATATAATTACAAGCCTGCGCGATAAACGGGGTATCGGCATACTTATTACCGACCATAACGCGCTTGAAACTCTATACTTTATGGACAGGGCTTATATTGTTTACGAAGGGCAAATTAAAGTCGAGGCTACATTCAAGGAACTTTTCGGTTCTAAAAGTGAAATTAACGAGGAAAAGCGCGAAATGGTCAAGGCTTATTACCTCGGTGAAAACTTTCATTTTGACGACATAAAGGAAATCAGAAAATTCAAACGCAAACACGGTGAAGATAAAAAGCAGAGTTAAACCTGCTTTCGGATAAATTTTAAGGAGAATATTTATGGGAAAGTATATTGATATTACCGATGAAAATTTTGACTCGGAAGTTTTAAAATCGGATATCCCTGTGCTGGTTGATTTTTGGGCTTCATGGTGCGCTCCTTGCAGAATGATTGCCCCAATTATAGAGCAAATAGCGGAAGAATATGACGGCAAACTCAAAGTAGCTAAAATGGACGTGGATGCATCGCCTGAAACCCCCGCTAAGTTGGCAATAACGGGAATACCTACTATCGTTATATTTAAAAACGGCGAAGCGGTTGAAAAAATTGTGGGAGCAGTCCCTAAAAATAAAATAAAGGAATTGGTAGACTCTCTTGTGTAGCCTTACGATAAGAAACGCCAAACTTAATGAGGCGCGCGCTATATCGAATCTTATAAGCCAATATGCCAAAGAGGGGTTGATGCTTGAACGTTCGGTTGAGAAAATTATAGAAAATATCCGTAACTTTATAGTTGCCTGCGATGAGGATAAACTTGTCGGGTGCTGCGCCTTATCGTTTTTTACCGAGGAACTCGCCGAGATTCGTTCTCTTGCGGTTTGTGATACCTACCGCAAAAAAGGCACGGGAAGTCTCCTTGTAAAAAAGGCGGAGGATATTTGCCGCGATGAAGGCGTTAAATTCATTTTTGCCCTTACTTTATCAAAAGATTTCTTTATCCGTCTGGGGTATAAGGTCGTCAATAAGGATATATTCCCGCAAAAAATCTGGAGAGATTGCACAAACTGCCCGAAAATTATGGCGTGTGATGAAATTGCGGTGCGCAAAACTCTCTAATCCCCCCTATTTTATTTGTCTTTTTTCCACGTCTAAGTTATAATATTCTTCGTCATTTTATTTTCAGGAGTGCGAATATGGAATTACGATTATTAGATAATATCTGGAAGCGGGGAAAAGATTTCTTAGGTGTAAAATATCCCATGATTTGCGGCGCAATGTCTTGGATTAGCAATTTTGAGCTTGTTAAAGCAGTCAGCGATGCCGGGGCTTTTCCCGTTCTTGCAGGCGGTAATATGCCTCCCGATTTATTTGAAGCGGAAGTCGATAAATGTATCGAAAATCTCGACAAGCCTTTCGCCGTTAATCTTATCACAATAGCTCCTAACTATAAATCCCATTATGATATTCTTCTAAAAAAGAAAGTCGATTACGTTGTTTTTGCCGGTAATTTCCCCAAGAAATGGGCAGTTGAGGGAATGAAAGAAGCGGGGAAAAAAACTATGTCTTTTGCTTCAACCGACTCCATCGCTCAACAGATGATACGTTTCGGGGTTGACGCGCTTCTTCTTGAGGGAAGCGAGGCGGGCGGACATATAGGTCCCGTATCGTTGACCATACTTTTGCAACAGGTGCTTTTTGAGGTTGGAGATAAAGTCCCGATTTTTGTCGCAGGCGGTATCGCTACCGGCAAGATGGTTGCGCATCTCTTGCTTATGGGCGCTGCCGGGGTGCAGATGGGAACGCGTTTTGTAATGACCGAGGAATGCACCGCCCACCATAATTTTAAAGAGGCTTTTATTAAAGCTAATGCCCGTTCGGCTATTGCCACGCCTCAGTTTGACTCAAGACTGCCTGTCGTTCCGGTCAGGGCTTTAAACAATCCGGGAATGGAATCCTTTAGAAAACTCCAACTTGAACTCTTGGAAAAACTTGAAAGCGGGGCTATCGACCGTGAAACCGCTCAATACGAAGTGGAAAACTTCTGGCTCGGCGCTCTCAGACGTGCGGTTGTTGACGGTGATGTGGACAACGGTTCGCTTATGGCGGGACAAAGTGTCGGGCTTATGAAAGACGTTTTACCTATGAAAGACGTTGTTCGCTCTATCGCTGAGGAAGCCGAAGCGGAACTTCAAAAAATAAAATCTATATTTTAATTACGATACACTGGAGGTTAAAAAGTGGGATACAATATGATTGTTTTAGTTAAACAGGTCCCGGATACCCACAACGTTACCGGTGATGCGATGAAAGAGGACGGCACGGTAAACAGAGCCGCTCTTCCCGCTATCTTTAATCCGGAAGACCTGAACGCGCTTGAAGAAGCGCTCAAAATCAAAGAAACCCATGGCGGTAAGATTACCGTGCTTACTATGGGACCACCTAACGCCGCACAGGTTTTAAGAGATTCCTTATTCAGAGGTGCGGATGATGTTGTTTTAATATCCGACCGCTTGTTTGCAGGTGCGGATACTCTCGCCACTTCGTATGTTTTGGCTAAGGCTATTGAAAAAATCGGCGAGTTTGATATTGTCTTGTGCGGACGTCAGGCTATTGACGGGGATACGGCTCAAGTCGGACCTCAAACCGCGGAAAAACTCAAAGTCAACCAGATTTCCTGTGTTGATAAAATTATCGAACTTTCGGGCAAATCCATCACGGCGGAACGTTCTATTGAGGGCGGTTACGAACAAATCAAATCCCCTCTCCCTATTCTGCTTACTATCACCAATGAGGCTAACACTCCTCGCCCGCCTTCTGCTAAAAAAATGCTTGCTTACAAGCATGCAATGACGCTTCAGGAAAAAGAAAATTACGATGACGAATATCTTAATTCCTATGAGATAGACGATTCCCACGTTGTTATTAAACTTTGGGGACATGAGGATATAAACGCCGATAAAGAGCAATGCGGTTTGGCAGGCTCGCCTACAAAGGTAAAGCAGATAGAAAGCGTTATTCTCGGCGCTGCAGAAGTAAAACATATAGAACCGACAAAGGACGGGCTTACAGGTCTCGTCTCCGAACTTATGTCGGAACACATCATAGGTTAAGGGGGAATATTATGTCTAATAACGAAGTATGGGTATATGTTGAACAAAACGCAGGAAAGATTGCCGATGTAAGCCTTGAATTACTCGGAAAAGGCAGCGAACTCGCCGCAAAGCTCGGCGTAAAAACAGGCGCTGTTATTATCGGAGATAAGGTTCAAGACCTTGCAAAGACTCTCTTTGAATACGGCGCGGAAAAGGTATATGTTGCCGAAGACACTGAATTTAAGAATTTTCGTTCATTGCCTTACGCCGACACGGTAGTAAAGATGATACAGGAATACAAACCCCAGATTGTTCTTTACGGCGCTACCACTACGGGACGCGACCTTGCCCCCCGTATCGCATCGGAATTACGGGTAGGTCTCACCGCAGACTGCACAGACCTTCAAATAGGAGATTATACTAAAAAAGGCAAAGACGGTGAAAAAAACTACAAAAACATTCTTTACCAGATACGTCCCGCTTTCGGCGGTAACATTATCGCTACGATTGTAAGCCCCGACCATCGACCCCAGATGGCAACGGTTCGCGAGGGCGTTATGAAAGCGCGTGAGCCTAAAAAAGGCGCTAAAGGCGAAGTTATAACCTTTGCACCCTCCGTCGATAAAAAGCATCTCGTATCACAGATTTTAAAACGCATACAGGAAGAAAAATCGGTTGACCTCAAGGCTGCCTCGATTATAGTATCGGGAGGTATGGGGGTCGGTTCCAAAGACAGCTTTAAACTTATCCACGAGCTTGCCCACGTTCTCGGAGGGGAAGTCGGAGGTTCGCGTGCGGCTGTCGATGCCGGTTTTATCGGACACGACCATCAGGTCGGTCAAACGGGAACAACTGTCCGTCCCAAACTCTATATAGCCGTGGGTATTTCAGGACAGATTCAACATATGGCAGGTATGAGCGAATCAAGCAGGATTATCGCAATAAATAATGACCCTAACGCTCCGATTTTCCAGATTGCTCATTACGGTATAGTCGGCGATTTGAATGAAGTCATACCGATGATGATAGAAACTTATAAATCACTAAAGAAATAAGGGGAGGCAAAAGATGCCGAATTTTTATAAAGATAATGACGATATACTTTTCCACTTCAAGCATCTCGACCTTGACAGGGTTATCGACTTGAAAGAGGAAAATTTTGCAGATAAGGGCAAAATTGATTATGCGCCTGTAAATTATTCGGATACTAAAGATTCTTATAACCGTATCCTTGAAATTGTCGGGGATATTGCAGGAAATATTATTGAGCCTTACGCCGCCGAAGTTGATGAGGAAGGCGCTCATTTTGAGAAAGGCGAGGTAAGATACGCCAAAGGAACGGAAGTTGCTCTTGATATGCTTAAAAAAGCGGATTTGATGGGGTTCACGCTTCCCCGCAAATACGGCGGTCTTAACTGCCCTATCACTCTTTACTCAATTGCTATTGAAATAGTAACCCGCGGTGATGCGGCGCTTATGAACCTTTTCGGACTTCAGGATATAGCGGAAACCATCAACAAGTTTGCCGATGAAGACCAGAAGCAGAGATACCTCCCGCGTTTTTGCAGCGGAGAGGTAACCGGCTCAATGGCGCTTACCGAACCCGATGCCGGAAGCGACCTTCAGGCTGTTATGCTCAAGGCTTATGAAAAGGACGAAAAATGGTATCTCAAGGGCGTAAAACGCTTTATTACCAACGGATGCGGAGAAATTTCGCTTGTGCTTGCAAGAAGCGAAGAGGGAACGCACGACGGACGCGGGCTTTCTATGTTTGTTTATGAGCGCGATGATAAAATGAAAATCCGCCGTATAGAAAACAAACTCGGCATACACGGCTCTCCGACTTGTGAGTTGCAGTTTAACGATGCCCCTTGCGAGCTTGTCGGTAAAAGAAAATACGGGCTTATTAAATACGTTATGTCGCTAATGAACGGAGCGCGTCTTGCTATTGCAGCACAAGGTTTGGGTATTGCCGAAGCGGCATACCGCGAAGCTAAGAAATACGCAGAGGAGCGCGTCCAGTTTAAACGCCCTATTAAGGAATTTATCGCGGTAAGCGAAATGCTTGCCAATATGAAAACCAAGATTGAAGCGGCTCGAACATTGCTTTACGAAACATCTATTATAGTGGATATCCGCGACGGACTTGAACATATCAGCGAAAAATATCCCGAAAAGGCGCGTGAGCTTAAAGAAGACCTCCGTAAATACTCTGCGCTTTCCGCTCTTATGACGCCGATGGTTAAGGCTTACAATACCGAAATTTCCAATCAGGTAAGCTATGACGGTATCCAGATACATGGCGGAACAGGATTTATGAAAGAATTTAACGCGGAACGCCATTACCGCGATGCCCGTATCACTAATATATATGAGGGAACAACCCAGCTTCAGGTTGTTGCGGCTATCGGCGGTATTATTAAGGGTATTGCTATGGCACAGATTAACGAATATGAAAACACCTTTAATTTTACAGGTGTTGAACAACCTCATAAAATCGTGCTGGAAATGTCGAAACTCACCGAAGAGGCTATCGCGCACGTTCGCGAAAAGGGTGACGATGATTTTCAGGACTACCACTCAAGGCGTCTTGTCGAGATGGTTACCAACGTGTTTATCGGGTATCTTATGCTCAGAGATGCCACCCGCTCAGACAGGAAAAAGGACGTGCTTAAATATTTCCTTGAATATGCTATGCCCGAAGTAAAAGTCAGGCACGAGGTTATTATGAAAGACGTTTCGTCTCTTCTTGAAACAAAAGGCGCAATTTTGGACGGGAAAAATTAGTTTCGGTTTAAACAAATTTAGATATTATAATAGCCGCACTTTTTAAGGGTGCGGCTATTTGATTCTATTATCAAATAAAGAAGCTGCCGTAAAAATTACGGCAGCCTGTTTATTGGGGGTTGGAACGAACTATTTTTCCGGTTTATTCGGTTTTGTCTTTTCCGAATCACCGGGCTTTCTCATCCTTGAACGCCTGTTAGCAGGTTCTTCTTTGATAGTATTCATCAACCGATTAAACTCTTCGGGGTCCCGTTCAATCTGTCTAATCCAGTTGTTTACGGCATTATTAAGCTCACGTTCACGACGCTGATTAAGTCTTGCGATTTGGTCCATAGCCTTTTTTCTATTTTCCTCAATCTTGTTCTCAATATCGGAAAGTTCGCGCAATGTCTTCGCAACGTCTCTCGCGGAAACATCATTCCCCGCATTGTGCGCTTCGGCGTATTTTCTAAGCTGTATCATAAGTTCACCCCGCTTTGCAACAAGGTCAACAGTCTCACGTTTTGCATCAAGAAATATCTTCTTCATCTCAGCCTGATATTTTATTGTAATTTCCTCAGCGCCTGCAAGACGAACCAGCATTCGCATCTGCCTGTCATGCATAGGCATATTTTCCATCCCGCCGCGATTCGACATCATATCTCCACGGTCATGGGGTCTGCGCGTTTCCATATCTTCCGGCCTGCCGCGCCCCTCGCGGGCAAATCCCGCGCTTGCAATCATCGCAACGGCGCAAATACTTAAAATTAATCTCTTCATAATTAAACTCCTCATTTTGTTTTTTTACATATCTATTGCCAGCAAATAGTAAAATTCAAGCGGTGTTTCAGGCTCCCGAGCTAAGAAATCCTCGTATTCGGCAAGTATCTCCTCGCTTATATCCTGATTATAGGATAAGTCTTGCGTGATATTATCCCTGCGTAAAACGGGGTTGAAAACCAAAGCAAATACTATAAGAAGTCCCGCAAAGGCACCGGCAAGCGCAGGAAGCATCCTTGAATGCCTGACCGGGGTTTCCTTTGCTTCTAAAAAACGCTCCCAAAGTTCGGGGGTTGATTCCGTAATCGGGGTTATGTTTTGTAATTTAAGCGAGGTTTGCAGATATTTGCGACACCCGCTACATTGCTCAATATGGATTGCATATTCATTTCCGACATCAATAATCCCGTTATAATCCGAATTATCTATCAAATCTCTGATTTTATCACAGGTTTTCATAATTATCCTCCAGCCTGTCCGATAATTTAATTTTTGCGCGACGATAAACGGATTTTATTGTAGGCGTTTTTTTTGAAAGTATCGCCGCTATCTCATCAAATTTCATCCTTTCAACGTCCTTTAAAAGGATGATATTGCGCTCTATTTCCTTGAGCGCCTTGAGTTCTTTTTCAATAATCCCGTTCTCCTCGTTAAGGATACAAAAATCCTCCGGGGTTTTCGTATCGGATTTAATTTCCATATCGTGTATATTGAAAATCCCCGAAAATTTATCACGGGCAAGAAAAGTTTTCGCCGTATTAATCGCGGTCCTGACAAGATAGCCCGTTTTATTTTCCACTTCCACAATGAAATCCCACTTGGAATAGATTTTCAAAAACGCCTCTATCGTTATATCCTCCGCTTTGTCCTTAGAACGGACATAGCCCATAACTATCCTCATAACGAGACTTTGGTTTTCCTTAAAAAACCGTTCAAAACCAGTATTATTCATAGCGTTCTCCGATTTTCAAATAGATGACTCGTCAAATATATAAAAAGATGCAATACTGCATAAAAAGCAAAAAACCCCGAATTTTTCTACCAAATTTAAGATTTATGCCGATAAGATAAAATAACATAAAAAGATTTAAAAGGCAAAACCGAAATGATTTACCTTGTGGGAGGCAATCTAAACCAATTCAGCGGTGTAAACTATGAAAAGATAGTCAACGTAAACGTGATAAAACAGGACGGAAATTCCGCCCTGATTGAAATAAACGGAATAAAAACGGAGGCAAAACTTGAAGCCGAAACCCCTTCAAGTTTTTTAGCCTTTGTGGAAAAAACCGATGACGGTATTAGGTTACGGGTTTTAAGTTCATTTAAAGGAAGCAAAGAGTTCGGCGAGTTTGCAAAAAACAAACTGATGGAAACAATCAAGATTTTTTTTATGAACAATAATATAATTTTTAACCGCGATAATCTTGAAATTGCGACTATGCTTTATCAGGCGGGAATTAAACTCGATAAGTCTTTGATTGCTATAATCGGCAGGGCTTTATCGCAATACGGTTTTGAGTTTGCATCGACGTTGATTTCGCTTATGAAATCGGGTGTGGCTTTGGATAACCTGTTCGCAGAGTTTTTGTATAACCTCCTGTCGGTGTTTCGCAGGCTTCTAAAATCAAGAAAGAGCGTGATAAAGGACGGAGGAATTAGCGAAACAGGAAATTTTGCCGATGATAAGGAAAAAACGCTGTTTGAAAACCTTATCGGGTTTTTCGGGAATATTTTTAAGTCCCCCTATGAAGCAAAATTTATGGCTTATAAAGAAAAAGAGTTTTTGGTTCAGGCAAGAGAGATAAATAACGACGACAGGATAAGATATTTTTTTGATATATCAAGCAAGGAGACGGGGAAAATTTTTGTTACCGCGGATAAACGCGATTACGAATATTCCATTACCGTTTTTATTAATAAGGATTTATACAAAGAAATAAACGAAGATATTAATAAAAATCTTCAGGGGTTTAGAGATAAGCTCAACGGAATATCCGTCGAAAGACGAATAACGATAAGGTTTAAGGAATTGGAGGATGAATACGCGTTTTATAAGACGGGTGAAATTCCCACAATTTCCGGAAATATCGGCGGATTGGATATATTTGCATAAGCTATGTCGGATAGGAGGAAACTATGGATAAAAGAGCTGTTGCCTTAAAATATGATAATGAAGTAAACGATGCGCCTTTTATATTGGCAAAAGGTGCCGGCGCTATGGGCGAATATATAGTTTCACTTGCAAAAAAGAGTAACGTGCCGATTTATCGCAATGATAAATTGGTAGATTCGCTTATAAAGTTAAAGGAAAACAATGAAATCCCCGTAGAGCTTTATACAATAGTTGCCGAAATTTTCAGCTTCGTTTTTTCATTAAAAAAGGCTTCTAATTGACTATTATTTAATTTAATTGTATATTAACTATACGCTAAAATTAAAAGTAAAATAAAGATAATAAGGAGTAAACTATGGGAATGAAAAAGATTCCTATAGAGCAGCTTAGACCCGATATGAAATTCTCTAAGTCGCTATTTGATAAAAACCTGAATATCGTTCTCGCAGCAGGTAAGAAACTTGATGCCTACACTCTCAAGAATCTTAAATTAAGAAACGTTGAATACGTGGAAACTGCCGGGGAGCTTATAGAGGATGCCCCAATTCCAGATGAATACAAAAAAGATAAGGATAAGGATAAGGACAAAGAGAAGAAAAAAATCCTTGTTGACAAGGATACTGCAAAACACCTTGAAATTTACAAGGATACGGTTACAAATCTGGGCTTTCTTTACAACCGCTACAAAGACGGAATGAGTTTCAACACCGATAAACTTCAACGTCTTGCCTCTGCGCTTGTAAACGCCATTATGATAGAAAAAAACCCCAATACCTTTATTAACCTGATTAATATTACCGGTAAAGGCGAATATCTATACAATCATATGGTAAACACAACAATACTCGCCGTGCTTCTCGGTCAACAAATCGGGTATTCAATAGTTAAACTTACCAATCTTGCGATGGCGGGATTGATTTTTGATATAGGTATGGTAAAAATCCCGGCGTATATAAGTGAAAAGGAAGAAAAACTTACCGCAGAGGAGTTTAATAAAATCAAGACCCACCCTATTTACAGTTACCAGATAATAAGCCGTGAGTTAAATATGCCGGTAGAAATAGCCCGCGTAGGTTTGGAACATCACGAAAGATGGGATGGGACAGGTTATCCCCGCAAGATAAAAAATATCGACATTTCGGAAATGAGCAGGATTATATCAATTATAGATACCTATGAGGCTTTGACAAAAGAGCGTGTTTACCGTCCCCGTCAAGCATCTTATGACGCGATGAAAACGGTGCTTGGAGAGGGTTCAAAGAAATTCGACCCGGATTTGCTCAAGGTATTTCTTAATATGATGTCGATTTATCCGGTCGGCAGTCATATACGTCTTAACAACAACGCGATAGCTCGTGTAATTTCGGCAGACCCCGTATCGCCGTTCCGTCCCACGGTAAAGATTGTGTATGATGAGTTCGGAGACAAGGTAGATGACGGCGAGATTATCCGTCTTTCCAAAGAAAAAGACCTTTATATAATCAAAGCCGTCAAGTCCGCATCTTTATCCAATGAAGAACAAGCCAAAGCGGAATAAGCAAAAAGGCGATAAAGGCGAAAATATTGCCCGTCAATTCTTAGAAAATCTCGGATATACATTTATCGAAAAAAATTACAGCTCATCTTACGGGGAGATTGACTTAATTTTTAAAGACCGTTCCACATTGGTTTTTGTTGAAGTCAAGACAAGAGATAACGAAAATTTTATAAAATTTGAGGAAATCATTAATGACAAAAAGATTAATAGAATTCTAAAAACTGCCGAAAATTATATAGAGAATACTGAAATTGTATTTGATGAAACAAGGATAGATGCCGTATTCATAATCCTAAGCGATGGAGAACGGAAGCTCAAACACTTAAAGAACTATTACTGATGGAGTAAAAATGCGAGACATTCTTACGGAAAAACTCAGGAAAAAACGAAATTTCCACAGAATTATTGTTAAAACCAACTCCAGTTCTATGTCTAAGGAGAGGATGGAGCAACTCAAAAAGAAAATCTATGACCCGAATTATATCGCGTTCGCCATAGAAAAACTTTCCGACAGTATAAGTAAAGCTATGCTTGAAGGTTATATCGACCAGAAAAAAATGTAGCCTGTCCCCGTTTTTTAATATTAATAAATTCGATTTTTTATCGCTAAATTTGACATTTACATTCACATATTATATAATTATTTATAAAAATAAAATTAATTAAGAGAGCCTGACGGCTCTCTTTTTTGTTGGAAAAATGATTGAAAATAAGATTACAGAACTGGTAGAAGATACCGTCTCCACACTCGGATATGTTCCGGTTACGTGCCGCTATTACGGGGGAAAGAAAAAAAAGACCCTCAAGGTGGTTATATATGTAAAAGGCAGGGAAGTATCTACCGATGACTGCGTGAAGGTTTCTCAGGTTTTATCCCGAAGACTTGATGTAGAAGATATTATAGACGTATCTTATAACCTGATTGTTGAATCTCCCGGAGTTGACCACAAGTTAAGCACTCCGAAAGAGTTTTCTATTTTCAGCGGGAAAACAATCAAAGTTATCCTGAATGAGCCGAAAAAATACGAACTTAAAGACAACGTTATTATCGGTGAGTTATCGGGTATTGACGGTGAAACCGTTTTTTTGAAATGCAATAACGAAAGACTTAAGATAGCGCTTAGCGATATTGCCAAAGCTAACTTGTTTTTCGATATTAACAAATATTTATAGGGTTGGAGGAAATAAAAAATGGCGTTAGGAGCTTTCGTTGAGGCTTTTGCCCGTGAAAACAATATTTCTAATGAACTCGCTACTGAAATACTCAAAGAAGCAATGGTTAATGCCTATAAAAAGAAATTCGGCAAAAACTATGATAACGTGGAAGTAAAAATCGATAAAAAGATTACTATGAGGCAAATTAAAGAAGTTGCTGAAACGGTTGAAGATGAAGTTACACAGATTACTGCGGAAAATGCAGAAAATTTCACCCGCAAACAATCATTAAAACCCGGCGACAAAGTTAAAATCCCGGTTGACGTTAAAGATTTTAGCCGCCAGATTGCTCAAATCGTAAAGCAGGTTTTAAATCAGCGTATTTCCGAAATACAAAAGGATATTGTTTACAATGAGTTTTGTAATAAAATCGGACAGGTATTTATCGGTAAGGTTAAATCAAAAACCGATAACAAATACGGAGGATATTACGTGTCTATTGAACCCAAGGGGGTTGAGGCATTTCTCCCGTATAGCGAAGCTATACCCGATGAGCGTTTCGACAGCGACGATATTGTAAAGTTTCTTCTCATAGAAGTAAAAAAAATCTCCAAAAAAGGGGAATCCCAGCTAATACTTTCGAGAAAAACCGAAAATCTCACGAAAGAGCTTCTCCGTATGAATATTCCGGAAATCGCAGACGGGACTTTCATAATCCGTGCTATCGCGCGTAAGCCCGGGGAGGTCAGCAAAGTGGTTCTTGATTCGCTTAACGATACAATCGACCCTATCAGCGTTACCGTAGGTAAGCAGGGCGTAAGAATAAAACCTATACGCAGCGAATTAGGCGGTAACGAACGTATTGAAATTATCAGATGGAACGAAGACCCCCGCGTTTTAATCTCCAACGCAATTAAGGCAAGCAGGGTGCTTAAAAACCGTATAGCCGAAGTTTTTAATATAGAGCTTAATAGCGAAACAAAAGATGCTATAGCAGTGGTTCCCGATGAGTTTCTTGCTCCGCTTATCGGAAAGGGCGGGTCTCATCAGAAAATGCTCGAAAAGATAACCGGCTGGCATATAAGATTTAAACCCTACTCCGAATATGAAATCGATATCGCCGAGAAACAGCGTCAGGTTGACGAAATACTCGGAATTTCCGCAGATGAGGAAGTCGAGGTTATAGAAGAGGAGAGTATCCCTATTTCGATGCTGCCGTTTTCATCCGACCAGCTTGATGTTTTAAAGCGGGCGGGGTTTGAAGACGTTGTAGAGATTGTAGAGTTTTCTATTGAGGAATTGGCTTCAAGATGCCAAATCTCGCTTGATGAGGCTGTGCAAATTTGGAGAGTTATTGAAAGCAACGTGGAAATCGAAGAAGAGGAAGTGTAATTATTTTTTTAAGCTAACAAGGAGGCTTTTTATATGGCTGAAAACAACAAGGATGGCGGCAAGAAGAAAAAAATTATCAAACTTAAAGTTAAAGGCAAACCTGTTGTCAAAGATACTACCCAAGATTTAAAAGAGAAAAGGACGGAGACTGCTAAACCCGAAGCTCCGAAAAGGGATAAACCTTCCTTTAAAACCAATAGAACCGTATCAAAAGATAGACCTTTTACCGACAACAAGAAGCGTCCTCTATCCTCTACTTCTATAAACAGAAAAAAAACAACCACTTCTACGGAATCTTCCGCGCCGGCGGATAAACCGCATGCTACAAGAAATAAAAAAACGACTCACGGAAAATCAAGAGTTGTTTACAGCAAAGAAGATGCAAAGAAAAGACAAGAGGAAATCCTTTTATCAAAGGTTCAAACCAAGATAAAAAACCGCTCTAAAAAAGGCGAGGCGGTTATCCCTGAAGAAATAGAAATCGGGGAAGCTATAACGGTATCGGAACTTGCTAAAAAAATGAATATAAAAAGCAGCAGTCTTATCCAAAAACTTATGGAACTCGGCGTTATGGCTAATATTAACGATACTATTGATGCGGATACGGCTCAAATACTTTGTAGCGAATTTAACTGTAAAGTCAACGTAAAAAATATCAAAGAAGAGGCGGAAATCAAAGAGGAAGAAGACAACCCTAAAAACATTAAAACCCGTCCTCCCATCGTTACGGTTATGGGGCATGTTGACCATGGTAAAACCAAGTTGCTTGATGCCATACGCAATTCCGATGTGGCAGACCATGAATCCGGCGGTATCACACAACATATCGGCGCGTATAAAGTAAAAATCCCAAAAGGAGAAATAACCTTTATAGATACGCCCGGACATGAGGCGTTTACCGCAATGAGAGCAAGAGGCGCAGAGGTTACAGATATTGTAATACTTGTGGTTGCCGCAACGGAGGGGGCTATGCCTCAAACTATTGAAGCTATTAACCATGCACAAGCGGCAAAAGTTCCGATAATAGTCGCTATTAATAAAATGGACTTGCCCGAAGCCAATCCCGACAGGATTAAACAGCAATTATCCGAACACGGGCTTATGCCCGAAGAATGGGGAGGCGATACTATGTATTTAGCAATTTCCGCCCTAAAAAAGCAGGGAATTGATGAGCTTCTTGAGGGGGTTTTGCTTCAGGCTGAACTTATGGAACTTAAAGCGGACTATAAAAAACGCGGTGTGGGTTATGTAATCGAATCAAAGATGGATATAGGAAAAGGCGCATTGGCGACCGTCGTTGTGCGTAACGGTCAGATGAAAGTCGGCGATCATTTTGTAGTCGGCGCTGCTATGGGAAAAATACGCGCTATGTTTGATGATAAAGGGCGTTCTTTGAAAGCCGCTATGCCATCCGACCCGGCAGAAATTATGGGTTTCAACGAACTCCCTAATGCCGGAGAAAAAATTTATATCGTTGAAAGTGATGAGTTTGCACGCGAAATTTCAACCAAACGAAAAAATCTCAATAAATTGGAAGAAAATAAAAATATTAAGAAAATCCAGATGCAAAACGCTATGGATAAACTCGCATCGCCTAACCTAAAGGAACTCAAGGTAATAGTCAAAGCCGATGTGAACGGGTCTGTTGAGGCTATCAAGCAGTCTCTTTCCAAATTGCGAAATCCGGAAGTTAAGGTGCAGCTAATTCATTCGGGGGTCGGCGCTATAACCGAAAGCGACGTGATGCTCGGCTCTGCCGCATCCAACACGCAGGATGATTCTGCCGTAGCCATTTTTGCTTTTCGCGTAAGAGTCGATTCCGTAGCTAAAGAAAGAGCTGAATCCGAAGGTATCGCTATCAAGCGGTTTAATATTATCTACGAACTCATTGATTATATAACGTCCATACTTGACGGGATGATTGCTCCCGAAGTAAGCGAAAACATTATCGGAACCGCCGAAATAAAAGAAGTTTTCAAAATCACGGGGGTCGGTAAAATAGCCGGTTGTCAGGTAACCGAAGGGTTTATTCGTAAAGCCGAAAATGTCCGTATTTACCGTGAGGGTTCTCAAATATGGGAAGGCAAGCTAAAGGCTTTGAAGCGTTTTCAAGATGACGTTTCCGAGGTTCAAAGCGGTTTTGATTGCGGTATGTTTTTCCAGAATTATGAAAACTTCAAGGTCGGTGATATTGTTGAATGTTTCCATGCGGAGGTTAAGGCTCGAAAATTTATTGCCTCCGATAATTCCCGAGAAAAACAAGAAAAATCCGAAGATTAACGAGGTTATTATGCCGTCAGAAAGAAGAATCGAAAAAATCAACAGTATGTTGGCTAAAGAAATCAGCGAAGTTATTGCAAGGGAGGTTAAAGACCCTCGCCTCCTGTCTATGGCAACTGTCCTTAGCGCCGAAATAAGCCGCGATATGAAACACGCTAAAGTTAAGGTTAGCCTCTATTCCAAAGACGGAAACGAAACCGAAAACATTAAAACTTTAGCTGCCCTTAACAACGCTTCAGGATTTATCAGTTCTGTCGTAAGTAAAAATATGAGACTTCGCTGGGCACCTCAGATAGTTTTTGAAAGAACGGATTCTATCGAAAAAGGTATGGATATATATTATACTTTAAAGGATTTGGCTGATGACGACCATATCAAAGACGATAACAATTAATCCGAACTTAAAAAAAGACTTAGTTTCTCTTTTTAATCTAATCCAAAAATCGGACGGGATAATTATAACGGGGCATATAAACCCCGATGGAGATAACATAGGAAGCCAACTCGCTTTAGGTGAATATTTGGATTCAATCGGCAAAAAATTTATAATCGTAGATGATGACCCTGTTCCGGTGCATCTTCGCTTCCTCCCAAACCATAATCTTATGCAGAAAACCGACAATGTCATAATAGAAGACGGGGAATATGACCTTATGATTGCCGTTGATTCCGGGGATATAGACAGAATCGGAAAAGTAAGCGAATTCGTCAAGGATAATATTACTCTCGTCAATATCGACCATCACCTTGAAAATACTAACTTCGGCGATATAAACATAATAGACGAAAAAGCGTGCAGTATCGGGGAAATTCTATACTATTTTTTCAAAATAAACGATATAGAAATAAGCTATGATATGGCAATAGATATTTATGTGTCTATAATCACCGATACCGGCTCTTTTAAATACGACCGTATGCATCCCGCCGTTCACCTTATTGCCTGCGATTTGATGGAAATAGGGGTAGTTCCCAGCGAGTTTACTATATTTTTATATCAAAGCCGAAGGATTTGTTATATAAAACTTCTCACGCTTTCCCTGAGCCGTTTGGAATTATATTGCGAAAACCGTATCGCCCTTTCGTATATATTTATTGAAGATTTTGAGGAAATGAATGATACGGACACCGATGGAATTATAGAAAATATGGGTATAATTGATACGGTCTCGGTGTATTTCCTTATAAAAGAAAAAGAACCGGGGTTATATTCCGCAAGTCTTAGAAGCAAGTTTGATGTAGATGTTGCCAAAATAGCTTCCTATTTCGGAGGAGGCGGACATATGCGTGCTGCGGGATGTAAAACCAATCAACTCACATTTGATGAGTTTAAAAATCGCTTGATTGAATTAATTTCCAAACAGCTTTAAAATTTAGTTGCCTGTTAATTGATATATCGTAGAATAAATTGTAAAATTATAGGCGGTTAATCGGGAAAAACCGAAGTTCGTTAAATTATAGGAGTTTGAAATGTATCTCTACAAATCGCATCGCCCTACTTGGACGGAAGTCAATATCGATGCAATCCGGCAAAATTTTTTCACTATTAAATCCAAACTTGATGACAGCATTTCGATAATGGCGGTAGTTAAAGCGGATGCTTACGGGCATGGCGCTGTTTCCATATCTCAGGAGATGCTTAAACTCGGTGTGGAATATCTTGCCGTATCAAATATTGACGAGGCGATAGAGCTTCGTGATTCCGGAATATCCTGTGCAATCCTGATTTTAGGACCGGTCGAGACTCAGGAATTCGGAAAACTGATACAGTTTAATATCTACCCTACCGTTATAAGCCTTGAATATGCAAAAGAATTAAGCGAATCCTATAAATACAGGGGAGTTTACCCCAAAGTTCATATAAAAATCGACAGCGGGATGGGCAGGCTTGGTATCCCTATCGAAAACGCTCTTCTCGAAATTGAACAAATTGCCAATATTGAAGGCGTAATAATCGACGGACTTTTTACCCATTTCCCATCCGCCGAAAACGACAGGGAGTTCTCCCTGAAGCAATTAAACGCCTTTGCCAATCTGGTTAAGGAAACAAAAAGACTTGGCATAAAAATTAAGCATTTCCATATTGCAAACAGTGCCGCTATTTTTAATATCCCCGAGTCTTATAGCGAACCTTTCACTATGATAAGACCGGGACTTTCTATATACGGGTATTCCACGTCCTCAATAAAAGAACTTCAAAATTCTATGTCACTTAAAGCAAGGATTGTCTCCATAAAAAAACTTAAAAAGGGACAGTCCGTTAGTTATCTTCGCACATACACGGTAAAAGCCGATGAAGAATATATTGCCGTTATTCCTGTAGGTTATGCCGATGGAATCCCTGTTGTATATTCCAATAAAGGCAAAGTTATTATAGGCGATTTTTATTACCCGGTAGTGGGCAGGATATGTATGGATTATATGATGATAAGTCTCGGTAAAAACGAATATGATGTTGCTATCGGGGATGAGGTTACTATATTCGGAAAAGGAAAACTATCCGTTGAGCAATTCGGAAAATTATGCAATAAAATACCTTATGAGGTTACTTGTGGTATTTCAAAGCGGGTGCCGAGAATTTTCACAAGGAAAGAAGATGAAAGACAAGATATTTAGCAACCTCATTTTTGAACGTTTTTCTATCTATTATCGATGCCTGAATAAAATGATAAGCGATAATAATCAAAAAGAGTTCACCGATTCCAATGAACTCTCATATCTATTGAATATAGACCCGTCTTTAATTAGACGGGATTTAAGCCTTATCGGGAAAATAGGAAAGCGAGGTATGGGTTACTCCATTAATGCGCTTAAATCCGGTATAGAAAATATCTTGGGTAAAAATAAAATATGGAAACTCGCGCTTATAGGAATAGGAAATCTCGGTCGTGCAATCCTCCGTTATATACTGAATAATACATCATCAAATTACAGCGTGGTAAAGTTATACGATAACGACCCCGCAAAAATCGGAATTTCCATTGAAGGAATTGATATAAAAAACTTTGATACAATAAACAAGCATATTGATTTTAATATCGGGCTTATAACCGTTCCGGCAGACAGCGCACAGGCAATAGCCGACAAATTGGTTGACTGCAATATCAAGGCAATAATGAATTTCGCGCCGATTAAACTATCTCTGCCTAACGATATTTTCTACCGTGAAGTCGATTTGATTAAGGAATTGGATATTCTAACCGGTATGCTTAATTTCAACAACGCCATTCAAAAAAGTTCTTGACATAATGGATTATCGCTAATACAATAATACAGCTAAAACACAGGAGGATTATATGAAAAGGAGTTTTTGGATATTATCGGTATTGTTTATCTTCGGATTTACCGTAAACAGTTTTTCCGTAATAGTTACGGAGCCCCGCTTTCCTTACAAAGGATTTATATACACTACCCTTGGTGTCCCGGCGCAGGAGTATAAAAACGTGGAAATTCTTGAGGAAACCCATATGAAGATTAGGTTAAGGTATGACGGACGGGAATATCAGGGGCAATTATTTACATACGGCGCTATATTCATTACCACCGAGGGAAGAAACCCGATATTAATATCTTTGGATATCAAGCAACTAAGAAGATCGACATTTGTAAATCCGTTACAGGGAAGACTTCCATAGGCTAAAGGAAAAAAATAAAAAAACCTGTGCTTTTATCGGCACAGGTTTTTTTATTAAAACACCCAAACTTATTCGTATGCAGCAGCTTTCGGGTCATCATCAAAGACCGACGGAAGATGCCATTTCAACTGAGCAATACCCTTCTGAGCCTGTTCCTTAGTGTAATTAAGGAATCTCCCCTGAGTTACCCGCAAAAGAGGAACAAACGAAGCCTTGTCGCCGATTTTACCCAAAGCCTCACAAATATCAGCGGCAAGCGCATTATCCTGAGTCCTCTCAAGAATAGAATGCAGGAACTCAAGCGTCTCTTTCCTTCTTGCAGCCTCACCCATAAGCCCGAGAGCCTGAACTGCGGCACGTCTAACGGTATTGTCTTCATCATACCACACGCGTCTCGATAACGGGGCAATCGCACGTTCATCTCCAATTTCCGCCAAAGCCTTTGCCGATACTACGCGAACTCTCCACGTAAAGACTCTTGCTCCACCGGCCTGACGAATAATAGCCTCAGACCCGTATCCCAAGGAATCAATTATTATCGGAACTGCTTCTGCCGACTTCAATTCGCCTAAGCGTTGAATCGCTCTAATTCTCAAATCCATATCCGACGGGTCATCCGAAGCCGCCATTTCCATAAGTTGTGGTATCGCATCAGGACCCGCAGACGTAAATGGGTCAGTAGGTATATTGTGAGCCGCATATACCCTAACACTAAGCCCAACCAAAATTATTCCCGTTAGGAGAATCAAATTCCTTTTCATAACTCTCTCCTGTTTCAAGTTTTTACTTTTTAAATTTTAACTATATATATATTTTCCATTATTTTTTCATTTTGTCAAGTATTTTTTCCTTATTTTAGCGATTATTTCTTTTCTTAATAAATAATAATCTGCTCAAGCACCTCTTCAACCCTTTCCACATACATAATATTCAAATCTTTCAAAATTTGAGAGGACATTTCTTTAATATCCTTCTCATTTTTACTCGGTATAATAACATTGAAAATCCCCCCTCGTTTTGCAGCAAGGAGTTTTTCACGTAACCCCCCGATAGGAAGCACATCCCCTTTAAGCGTAATTTCGCCCGTCATAGCCCAGTCATGACGGGCGGGCTTTTTGGAAAAAGTCGAAATTATTGAACTAATCATAGTAACACCGGCAGAAGGACCGTCCTTAGGTATAGCTCCTTCGGGAACATGAATATGCAAATCGGTTTCAAAAAAATGTTCCGGGGGAATATCATACTTATAGGAAATTTCACGGGCGTAGGAATAAGCAATTTTCGCCGATTCCTGCATAACCTCGCCGAGTTTCCCCGTAAGTATCAGGTTGCCCTTGCCTTTAAAAACGGAACTTTCAATATATATAACGTCGCCGCCCGCTTCAGTCCATGCAAGCCCGGCAATAATCCCGACACGGGGGTTTTTTTGCGCGATTGTATAATCAAATTTTCTTACCCCTAAATACTTTTCGATATTATCGCTTCCAATCTTAACACTTTTGAATCCTTTTTTTACTTTCTGACGCGCAACCTTGCGTATTATTTTCCCGATATTGCGTTCAAGGTTTCTAACCCCGGCTTCCTTTGTATAATACCTGACAATATCCAAAATAGCCTCATCCGAAAACTTGATTTGCAAATTTTCAAGCCCGTTTTCATTCTTCTGTTTCGGGATTAGAAACTTTTTGGCAATTTCCTTTTTCTCAAGTTCGGTATATCCCGGTATTTCGATAACCTCCATCCTGTCAAGCAACGGCGGCGGTATCTTATATAGATTATTCGCGGTCGTAATAAAAAACACATGGGATAAATCAAAATCAAGCGAAATATAATGGTCATTAAAGGAGTTATTCTGTTCGGGGTCTAAAACCTCAAGCAAAGCCGAACTGGGGTCGCCCCTAAAATCGGTATTCATTTTATCAATCTCGTCAAGAAGAAAGACAGGGTTCATCGTTCCCGCGCGCTTAATCATCTGAACCACTTTACCCGGCATAGCCCCGACATAAGTCCGTCTGTGTCCGCGAATCTCCGCCTCATCCCTTACCCCGCCGAGTGAGAAACGCACAAATTTTCGCCCCAAAGCATGAGCTACCGAACGCGCCAATGAGGTTTTTCCGGTGCCGGGAGGACCCACAAGACAAATAATAGGTCCCTTTGATTTTGAACTGAGTTGCCTTATAGCAATAAAATCAAGGATTCTCTCTTTGGCTTCTTCCAATCCGTAATGCTCTTCCTCCAAAATCTTCTCCGCCTTGGACAAATCCTTATTATCCGAAGTTAAAATTCCCCACGGAATATCCGCAAGCCATTCAAGATAATTATATAAAACGGTATATTCCGGCGACATAGTAGGAATACGGGTCAGTCGCTCTAATTCCTTATCAAATTTGGATTTTACATATTTCGGCATTTTTTTATTGGATGCGCGGGTCTGCAAACCTTTCAAGGATTCATCTTCATAATCATCCTCGTTAAGCTCTTTTTTTATCTCTTTTAACTGCTCATTTAAAAAATATTTTTTCTGCATCTTTTCCATACGGTCGTGAACGCGTTTATTGATATTGTCTTCGATTTTTAAGACCTCAAATTCCGAATGAATAAGAGCAAGAGTTTTGATAAGCCTTTCGTTTAAATCATCTTCCTCAAGTATAGCCTGTTTTTCCTCAACCTGCGTCGGCACGTTTGCCATCACTGCATCGACAATTTTTTCCGGGTCGTCAATAGCAACAACGGAAGCAACCGCTTCACGGGGAAGTTTGGGATTCATAGTGATATATTCTGAAAATTTATCTTTAAGCGCCCTTTGGAGCGTGCGAAGTTCCTGCGGGTCTTTTGATACGCTTTGTAGTTCCTCAACCTCAACAAAGAAAAATCCGTCAACTGAAATATAACGCAAAATCCTTGCCCGTTTTACCCCCTCAACAAGCACCCTGACCATACCGTTTGTAAGATTAATGACCTCAATAATATTTGCGATACAGCCGGTTTTGTAAATATCCTCATCCGTCGGTTCTTCAATATTTTTATCAAGTTGAGCCGATAGAAATAGCTGAAGTTTGTTTTCATAAGCATTGTTTACCGCATGAACGGAGTTTTCTCTCCCGATTATAAGAGGCACAACCATATAAGGGAATACAACAATCCCTCGCAAAGGAATCAACGGAAGTTTTTTTCTTACCATAGTTGCGGTTTCATCTAACTCGCCCATATTTTCCCTCTACGCAATTTTAGGCTCTTTACCTTCGGTAATGACTTCTTTGGAAATTATACATTTCTTCACGTTTTCCATAGAGGGAACCTCATACATAATGTTCAGCATAATCTCCTCTATAACCGACCGAAGTCCTCTTGCACCGGTTTTTCGTTGACTTGTTTTCTTTACAATCTCATCAATAGCTTCATCGGTAAATTCAAGTTCTATATTTTCAAGTTGCATTAGCTTCTTATATTGCTTTATTATAGCATTTTTCGGCTCCGTCAGGATACGCTTCAGCTCATTTTCGTCAAGCTCATTTAAAACGGAGGTAATAGGCAATCTGCCGATAAGTTCTGGAATAAGCCCGTATTTAACAAGGTCGTGAGGAATTGCCTGTTTAATTATCTCCGCTCTGTCGGAAGGAGCGATAACCGTATCGCTTTTAAAACCGACCTCCTTTTTACCAATTCGATTGCCGACAATATCCTCAAGCCCTACAAAAGCTCCGCCTACAATGAAAAGGATATTAGATGTATCAATCATAATATTTCTCTGCTGCGGATGCTTTCTTCCGCCTTGAGCGGGGACACTTGCCAAAGTTCCCTCGATAATCTTAAGCAAAGCCTGCTGAACGCCCTCGCCAGAAACGTCTCTCGTTATAGACATATTTTCGCTTTTTCGGGCGATTTTATCAATCTCATCAATATAAATAATCCCGACTTCCGCGCGCGCTACTACTTCTTCCAAAGACGGGTCTTCGGCATCAAAACCCCCGTCCGCAGCGTTTTGTATAAGACGAAGCAAAACGTTTTCCACGTCATCCCCGACATAGCCCGCCTCCGTAAGCGTGGTGGCATCGGCAATAGCAAACGGAACTTTTAACATACGCGCAAGAGTCCGTGCAAGCAAAGTCTTTCCGCAACCGGTAGGACCTATAAGAAGTATATTGCTTTTTTCTATATCAATGTCATCATCGGTTTCTACCGCATTTTGAGTAAAAATACGCTTGTAATGGTTATAAACCGAAACGGCAAGAACCTTTTTGACGTCATCCTGCCCTATCACATATTCATCAAGAAAATCCTTGATTTCTTTAGGACGGGGTAAAGTTTTAAGATTTTCCTGAAGTCTTTTACCCTGCTCCTGTTTAAGAATTTCATAGGAGTTTTGCAAACATCGGTCGCAAATAAAAACCTCGCCGTCTCCCTGAAACATCTTATCGACTTCGGTTGACAGAGCGCCGCAAAAATTACACCTTACAACAGGCTTATATTTCGGATTAAATTCCGAATACAAATTTTTTCTACCCGATGGCATCTTTATTTCCTTTTTTCTATAATTTCATCAACTATACCGTATTTTTTAGCTTCCTCGGCAGACATAAAGAAATCTCTGTCGGTATCCTTTTCAATTTTATCGATTTTCTGCCCCGTATGCTTGGCAAGAATGTTATCAAGGTCGCTTTTAAGACGCAAAATTTCAGCGGCGTGGATTTTAATATCGGCAGCCTGACCCTGTGCGCCTCCCATAGGCTGATGAATCATAATTCTGGAATTAGGCAAAGTAAACCGCTTTTTATCGGCGCCGGCAGCAAGAAGCACCGCCGCCATAGATGCCGCCTGACCTATACAAATAGTCGAAACATCGCTTTTCACATACTGCATAGTATCATAAACGGCAAGCCCCGCACTTACAACGCCCCCGGGAGAATTGATATAGAGTTTTATATCTTTGTCGGGGTCTTCCGCCTCAAGAAAAAGCAACTGCGCGATTATTAAATCCGCAACCTCATCTACAATTGCAGAACCTAAAAATATAATCCTGTCCTTGAGCAACCGCGAATATATATCATAAGCCCTTTCCCCTCGATTGCTTTGCTCGACAACAATAGGCACTAACATTTAATATAATTCCTCCGATTAAATTTATTGTATAAATATACTCAAACTATCAAAAAAAAACAAATTTACACAACGAAATTCTTTAATTCCGTCATCTCGCCTATACGAATAACGATTTCGTCGCCTTTCCGCATAGGGCCTATCCCCTCAGGTGTTCCCGTAGCTATAATATCCCCAGGATAAAGTGTCATAATCCCGCTGACAAACGAAACAATTCTATCCACCGGGAAAATCATATCCGAAGTATCGGAATCCTGAACAATCCTGCCGTTCAAAACGGCCTGAACTTTAAGATTATCGGGGTTTCCTACATCCGTATCAATATAGGGACCGAAAGGCGCGAAAGTATCAAACCCTTTAGCCCTCGCCCACTGTCCGTCTTTAGCCTGCAAATCCCGCGCCGTTACATCATTAAACGGCGTAAACCCGAGAATATAATCGCCCGCCTCATCAACCCTAACCCCCTTTGCCTTATGCTTAATTACAATCGCAAGTTCCGCTTCATAATCCACGCGGGAGGAAGCCTCAGGGTAAACAATATTCCCCAGATGAGGTAAAACGGCGCTTTCGGGTTTCAAAAAAATCACGGGTTCATCGGGAATTTTCATATTGAGTTCTTCGGCGTGGCGACGGTAATTCAAACCGACCGCCACAATCTTTTTCGGCATAACGGGGGTTAAAACTTCAAGTTCAGATAAGGAAATTTCTTCCATCTTCTTCATAGAAAGAAGATTATCAATACGGATAACAAAATCATCCCCGGCAATACCTGAGAACTCATCGCCGCTATATTTATGAACGAACCGCCCTAACCTCATTTTATCCTCTTAAACTAAGACTTCATATTATTGCAAATCGCCTGAGCAAACTCGCTTGTTTTAACCTCTTTAGCGCCCTCAATCTGGCGCGCAAGGTCATAAGTTACGGTCTTTTTAACAATAGTTTCTTCCAAAGCGTCTTCAATACACAAAGCCGCCTCTTTCCATCCCATATAATTCAACATCATAACCGCCGAAAGAATAAGAGAGCCGGGGTTTACTTTATCAAGGTTGGTATATTTGGGCGCCGAGCCGTGGGTTGCCTCAAATACCGCAACATAGTCCCCGATATTTGAGCCGGGCGCCATACCAAGCCCCCCGACAATCGCCGCTGCGGCATCGGAAAGATAATCGCCGTTTAAATTCGGCGCTATAACTACATCATACTCTGCAGGGCGAAGCAAAATTTGCTGAAACATCGCATCGGCTATACGGTCTTTTACAAGTATCTTTCCGTCGGGCTTTTTACCGTCATACTCCTTCCAGAGTTCATCCTCGGTAATAACCTTGTCGCGAAAATTATTAACCGCCTCCTCATAGCACCAGTTTTTAAACGCCCCTTCGGTAAACTTCATTATGTTTCCCTTGTGGACAATAGTAATACTGGGAAGGTTATGGTCGATAGCAAACCGAATAGCCTTAGCCATCAGACGTTTTGATGCGTATTCGCTAATCGGCTTAATGCCGATACCCGAGTCCTCACGGATAGAAATGCCGTATCTTTGCTTTATAAATTTTATAATATCGTCGGCTTCTTTGCTACCCCTTATCCATTCAATCCCCGCGTAAACATCCTCGGTATTCTCACGAAAAATAACCACGTCGAAATGTTCGGGAGTTTTAACGGGGCTCGGCGTTCCTTTGTAGTGCTTAACGGGACGAACGCAGGCAAAGAGGTCTAAAAGCTGGCGTATCGAAACATTAAGACTGCGAAACCCTCCGCCGACCGGAGTGGTAAGAGGCCCCTTTATGGCAACAATATATTCTTTTATGGCATCAAGGGTTTCCTGCGGAAGGTATTCCCCGTAAATTTCGTTAGCCTTTTCGCCGGCAAAAATCTCCATCCAAACAATCTTTTTATTGCCCTTGTATGTTTTTTCAACAGCGGTATCTACAACCTTTTGTGTAGCTTTCCAAATATCGGCGCCGATACCGTCGCCTTCTATAAAAGGAATAACGGGGTTATCGGGAACGGAAATCTTTCCGTTATTTACAGAAATCTTGTTTCCTTCCTGTGGAATTGTAATATGCTCAAAACTCATTCAACCCTCCGTAAAAAAATTCTATCCGTATATTTTAGCATACAGTCAGCTAATTAGCAAAGATTTATCGGTTTTATACACAAATATAAATAACTTAAAGTCAAATTTATTGCAGAATAAGTATAAGAAAAGACTTAATATACGTTTGCTTCTGATTTTTTAAGCAAAGGAAATCCCAACTCCTCACGACGTTCAAGGAAAGCCTTGGCAACGGCACCCGCCATTTTTCTTACGCGAAGTATATAGCTTTCACGCTGGGTAACCGAAATTGCCCCCCTCGCGTCAAGCATATTAAAGACATGGGAGCATTTCATAGTAAGGTCGTAAGCAGGCAAAATCGCCCCGCTCTCTATTGCAACAAAGCACTCTTTCTCGAAATCATCAAACAGCCTTCGGTAAAGCCCGATATCGGCTATCTCGAAATTATACTTGGAAAACTCAAACTCAAGCTGCTTGTGTAAATCCCCATAAGTAAACTCATCATTCCATTTAATATCGAAAACGCTGTCAACATTCTGGAGATACATAGCGATTCTCTCCGTGCCGTAGGTAATTTCGGCAGGGATAGAAACCAAGTCAATCCCCCCGACCTGCTGAAAATATGTAAACTGGGTAATTTCCATACCGTTAAGCCACACCTCCCATCCTAAACCCCACGCGCCGAGAGTGGGAGACTCCCAGTCATCGTGAACAAACCGAATATCGTGTTTTTCAAGTTCAAGTCCGAGAGCGGAAAGACTGTTAAGATAAAGGTCCTGGATATTATCGGGGGATGGTTTCATTATCACCTGAAACTGGAAATAGTAACCGAGACGGTTGGGGTTTTCCCCGTAACGCCCGTCGGCGGGTCTTCTTGATGGTTCAACATAAGCGACATTCCAAGGCTCGGGACCCAAAGAGCGAAGGAAAGTATCGGGGTTGAAAGTTCCCGCGCCTTTTTCAAGGTCATAGGGTTCGCGAATCAAGCATCCCTGTTCGCCCCAGTATTTTTTCAGTTTAAAAATAATTTCCTGAAATGTCAACATAATATGCTCCGAAAAAATGTAGTGTTTTATTATAGAATAGTTTCGGCAATGTTTCAATAATCAAGTGTGTTTTCCGCACTCGCTTTCCGCAAGCGGTTCATTATGGCAACCCCGATACCTTTCTCATCAACGGTTCCGGCAACAATCACCCCTACTCCCATACGTTCAAATTCGATAAGCGTCTTGTAAAATCCCCGTGCGTAATCCTCAAGCGTAGCAAAATCGGCGATAATAATATCCTTATCATTACTCTCAATCCCCATTCCGATTATCCCGACCTTTTGATTGCCGAATTTTCTGCGGATTTTATCAACGTCGATAAACTCCGACATAAATATCTCTGCATCGGGACGGTAATGGGCATACTTGACACCGGGAGACGATACCCTTTCCTTTGTTTCCGTATCAAAAACCGTATCAAACCCGCACTCGTCTTTAATCATCTCGGCGGAAATCATACCGGGTCTGAGAATAACAACCTTACCGCCGTCAAACCCGACAACAGTGGATTCCAACCCGATAGCGCAGTCCCCGCCGTCAATAACGGCGACAGCTTTCCCGTCCATATCCTTAAATGCGGTATCAAACGAAGTGGGGCTTGGTCGCCCCGAAATATTAGCGGAGGGAGCGCAAACGGGCACCCCCGCCTCGATAATAAGCTCGCGGGCTACCGGATGAGCGGGTATTCTTAAAGCGACCGTATCAAGTCCGGCGCTTACCCTGCCTGAAACTTGACGGGAACGCTTTACCACTACGGTTAAAGGACCCGGCGCAAATTTTTCAAAAAGCGCAAAAGCCATATCGGGAATATCGCGCCCGTATTTATTAATATCCGAAACGGAGGCTATATGAACGATAAGAGGATTGTCGGAGGGTCTTCCCTTGGCGCGAAAAACCGAAGCAACCGCCGTCTCGTTAGTGGCATCCGCGCCAAGCCCGTAAACCGTCTCGGTAGGAAAGACAACAAGCCCCCCCTCGCGAATAATTTTCGCGCCCTTTTTTATATCCGAAGGAGAATCATTTAAAATCAAAGTTTTCATCAAATTTTCCTAAATCTTTAGTTGCGATAAGTATATTTATAAGTTTTCCCGTATATCAAGACGCGATTGTTGCCCTGCAACTCATAAACCTCGTTTTTAACTAAATTACCCCGCCCATCATATTCATAACGGTATTCCCAATCAACCGATGCCGGCAGATAATTCCTGATAATCACGGATAAAATATCCCCCCTGTCATTAAAACTCCGGTTTACGGATTTTACAAGACTGTTGCGAGAATCCAAATACCTTTCCTCCACAATTCTGCCCCCCGAATAGCGATATACGGCAGTTTCGCCGTATCTTGCCGCTCCGGAAAACAGGGTTTCACGTATTAACTGTCCAGAGGGGTTATAGTTGTAAGCCGTTCGGGAAAGAAGGTTATTACCGGCATCAAAAGTTGACTTAAAGGAAACTTTACCGATTTCGTTGTAAGTAAAATTAATCCATTTCTCCAAAACCCCGTTTGCGATATAAAAAACTCTATTGGTTTCACGGTTAAGTTCGTTATCGTAGAAATAAGCTATACGGTAATCAATACTCCCGTCATACAACAACATCGCCTCGTTTGTAAGATTGCCGCGATTATCGTATCGGTAAACAAGACGGGAAACTTGCGTATCATCCGAGGAGTTTTCGCGTCTGACCAAATTACCGTTTTTATCATAAAAGAAACGGGTAACGGATACGGTAATTCCGCCTGAATCAAGTTCGGATTTTTCGATAAGTTTCCCGGATACATCATAACGGAAAGCTAAAAAGCGGTTTAATACACCCATATATCCGTATTCGGTTGCGCCGATTTTTTTGCCGGAATTGTCGTAGCGAAATTCCATACGTTCAAGCAGTTCGTTATGACGGTTTCTTTTTTCGGCAAAACCCAAATTGCCGTCCCTCAAAAACCCGTAGATATAAATATAAGATATTTCCATAGTCTGCATATCCCCCGGAACGGATAACACAAACCTCTCCACTCTAAGGTTTTCGACTTTGCCGTTTAAAGAAATACCGGCTAATTCATTGGTAAGAGCAAAACCCCTGCCCGCGACGGCAATAAAAAAAAGAAAAAGAAAAATCCTTTTCAATAAAACCTCCGGCAAAATAAAAGACAAGTATAATATATATCCGAAACGGGAAAAATTCAATATAAAGCCCTGATACTTGATAAGAGAGGTTTAACATTAAAAAGCAGAACACAAATCCCATGACGGGAGCAGGAAACAATTAATCTTAACTGCCGATTATAATAGACTATTAAAACTTATCCCGCGTCCAAACCCCTAAAGAAAGGTAAAAACGGAAGACAGTTTTACTTGTATTACCATATCTATAGATATTATAGTTTCGCCGTTTTTCAATACAGACTAATTGGTAATAAATAATTCCCCATATCCAGACATTAAATTTGTTTTGCCATCTAAGGCAAAAACTATGATATAATAAGCCTTGTCTTTCTCAACATTAGTAACAAAAAATTTCAAATCTTTAGTAATTAAGTTCGCAGAGTTTATATCAAAATAATTGAATGTATTTTTTTTCGCGGGAATTCGCGCCTCAAAACAGGTTTCATCGGTATAATCCCTATCCATTACCCCAATCATCCAATCCAATTTGTGCAGATTATACAAATAGGAAGGAGCGGTTAAAGTAGTAACAATATTTATCCCAAAGGTCAGGTTGCTGTTATTAACAATTTCTTCAACGGTAGAGTAATTTGGCCGTATATTAGTTACATAATAAAACAACGAATCCGTTTGATATGCGGGATAAATATCAACTATTACATTTGCATCCGAAAGATTTACACCTTTGGCATCAAGGACAGGATTCAAGCTACAACCAAAGACAAATAGAATAAACCCGATTATGACTAATATTATATATTCCTTCATAATGAAACTCCTGATTAAATATTAAACTCTATTAAAAAGAGGATTTCTATCTTTATATCAAATAATTCGGCTTCTTTAGAATGAGGCAAAATAACGCTTCCATCAGACAGATAATAAGCCGATTTATTGTCGACCTCTTGGTAATACAGTGTATTACCATCGGCATCTTTTATTCCGGGAATATAATTTATTCCTCCTCTTAAACCCATACCAAATCTTGCTCCATAATCATACTTCCCGAAGAAAATATCATATTCTAAAGCCAAGGAATACCCGATAAAAGGAAACTTAATTTCTTCGGCAGGTTCTGAAAATGTGAATTCGTATCCCCAATCCCCAATAATTAATCCGGGTAATAAACTTATATAGTGATGTAGAGATCTAGAATTATCAAAGAGCAAAGTAATCATAGGACTTATGGTAAAATAGCTATACTTCATCTCTAATTTGATAGTCCCCACATCATCATAAACTTGAAGAGAACTAATAGAGGCATAGGTATAATCCCCCGCTATTCCTAAAAACAAGGGTTTAGCGACATTAAACAGAAATTGAACGCCCCCCACAAATCCCACTGCAAAATCGCCGCCATCACCAAGACCAAAAGATTTCTCAATTTCTTTTTTAACATTCAAGGCTTCTTCAGACACCGCCAAGAAACCCAAAGACCCATATAATCGTATAGTAAGGAAAGGAGACCGGGGGTCAAAAAATTTGATGCCTTCCTTAAATTCGCTGTCAAATTTCTTTGCGATCATATCTTCATCCAATCCTTTCAAATCTTTCAATATTTCGCTAAATTTTCTGGGTTCTACTCTCCACGTACTATAATTCGGGCTTTGTAAAGAAACCAATTCAACAGGTTTTGAACTCCAACTCCTACCCGTTTCCACCTCATTTATAGAAAACTGACTTTGTATAGCTGATTCATGCCAAGAATATGTGTATGACGTTTTTCTAACTTTTCCCACAAGAATACTAAAGGGAACAAGATAATCATATTCAACTTGCTGTTTATCTTTAGATAAAATCACCTCGCTTTCAGGAACTTTTATCAAGCCTTCATCTGTTTCACCATCTAATGATTTCACCGAGCTATCATCCTCATTTGCTCCATAATCGGAACTCGTATCTTTAGTTTCTACTTCACTTGCAGCAAATTCAGAAATTATTTCAATAACGGATGGAACATTGGTAATGCCTTTTTGTCTTAAATCTTCAAGCATTAAACCGAATCTTTTTTGAGCTGTAGTCAAAATCATCTCCGAAACATCATCCAACTCCTTTATTACCAATTTTAAATCGGAATCATCTTGTCTCATCAACCTTAAGTAGCTAACAAAACCTTCCAACTCTTCCCTTGCTTTGTTACTAATCTCCATCCCCACTGTTACTTCTTTTGCAGATAAGAAACTATAAAAAAAAGTTAGACAAAGCAGAATTGACAAGGGTAATAAAAAAAACTCTCGTTTCATAGATTTATCCTCCTTTTCAAAGTAAAATCAGTATAACACAAACATTATGAATTGTCAATTATTTAAAACTTGCGAATTCAAGGGAATAATGCGCCAAGGTTACCAAACACTTCTGTAAGAGATATGAAATCATTGTTGTGTGGATTTTATATTACTATTTGTTATCCTTTTTCCTGTTTTTGCGTATTCCCGCGAACGGGGAAAAAATCTCTCTGATTTTTCTTTTTCTAAGCGGCACGGACACATCGACCTCGCCGTCTATATATTTAAAAGCCCAAATATGAAACGTGGAAACAAAGCCGAAATATACCACAATCGGAATTATAGTTAAAAACGGAACTATAACCGGTATAAAAAAGATAAACACCATAATTGATTGGAACAGGAAAAGAGCCAAAAGAAGCAACCCGTTTTTTAGAGTCATATAAAAAGAAATGACATAATACTCTAAAACGGGATAATCATCCTTCACAACAAGCGGAAGCATTATAAATTGAGAAAGCAAAATCAAAAATATAAACAAAGCGGAAAGTCCGATTAAGATATAATTAAACGGATACCAGTCTTTAAGGAAATCCGAGTAAAAAATAATCGAGTAAGACAGAAGAAACCCGACAATACCGTTAATCAAGGTAAAAAGCAACCCCCTGCCGAGATATTTTTTAAGTTCACGCCAAAATTGGACAAAGAAATTTTCAAGTTTCAAATCAATAATCTTGTTTTGAAGCGAATATGCCGCAATAGTCGTGGGGAAAACAGGGATAATTATAAGCGAGGTCATCAGCACAACAAAAAACTCTTTGCCGTATTGAAGCAAAAAAGTAAAATCATCACTGAAAGACCATCTGAAAGCTGCAAGTATAATAATAAAAAAGGGATTACACGAACCCAGAATTGAGGTCAAAAGCGAATATGAGATATTATCCCACCAATCCCAAAAGGTTTGCTTTAAAATCTTAAAATATTTCATAATGCATCCTTAAAAATAGAAAATCGACAGGCAATATTGTATCGTTTAAAAAGAATATAGTCAAGCCGAAGGATTACTTGAGGCCAATTTTATTCGGCGGGAAAGACAATGCAAAAAAACATACTCTGTATTAAAAACTGCCGTAAATATGGAAATACCCGCCGACCGTATCGGCTACGCTATGAGGATTGTTAATATCCGACGGGGTAAAAGCGGGACCTAAGCTGTAAAATGCACCGAGTTTGTATTTGATATTATTGAAGAGGAAATAGGCGTAACCGCCGACCCTGTCGCTGAACTCAACAAGACCCGGGGCTGCGGTGGTGCTGTAACTTGCAGGCGCCGCGGTAAGAACGGTATTTTCCACCCCGAAACCGAATTGGTCAAATCTTGCGCCTAAGGCAAGATAAATATCTATATCGGGCAAAAAATCGCCGCGTATCCTCTCTTCATACCCGTTGTAGATTGACGGTCTGGTAAAAAAGGTGATCGTCTGCTCAAACCATCCTGATACAAGATGCTGTGTAAAGTTAAAGTAAATATCATCCACGGGGTTTATTTCCCATATAGGAGCGTCCGGGAAGAACACCGATAAATAGAAATTTACGTTGCTGAAAAGAGTCCTGAAAGTTGCCCCGAACCGCTTGGATAAAGCAACATTGGTAACTCCCTCAAACACATAGGAAGCCGAATTATCAAGTCCGAAATAAAACTCAAAGATATATTTGTCGGTTTCAACCTTTACAAGGGCATCAATATTCAGATAATTCGTGCCGTTTTTATCGGTAGTGTATAAAATCACGTGGGGGTAAAAAATGTCATCAAGAAATCCGCGGGCAATCTCAAACCCCGTTCCTGTTATGTCGTGAAACCCGATATATTCAAGATGATTGTCCTGATGATATTGAAAACCCTGGTAGCCTATATCAAAAGCGCCGAGTGTCCTGTTTTTACCGAAGAAAAACGAAAAATCAAACAAATCGAAAGGGGTGCTGTCAATTTTAATTGAATTCAACTCCACAAAATTACTCGAAAGAGATGTTATATTGTAATTCTCCAATCCAAGTCCGACTTTAACTCCGTATTTTAATCCGGTATCCAATTGCATAAAAAGCCTGTAGGAGGTTTGTGCCTGAAACTCATTATTCATTTCCGTATATATATTAAGTTCGGGAAAAAGTATTACCGCTCCCTGCGCTTTTTCAAAGATAAATAATAAACATAAGACACTGATTATGATTTTTAATGATTTAGCTATGTTTCCGCTCATATATTCCCTCCATAGGTTTTTCGCTTGTATTTAATTAAATTTACCATTCAAATCAAAAATAATCAAGAAATCAATCAATTATAAATACTTAACACTTGACATTTCAGCATATTGCTATATTATATATCGGAGCAAACCCGCTAAACTGGAGTTTTTTTATGAAGATAGTCATCTACACTTTTGCGGAAAATTTCACCCTTCAATTAGCTATTGAACTAATACCCAAGGGGGTAGAACCGGTAGAAGTAACAACCCGTGAGGAAGTTCTTGAGTTTTTAAAAAATCAAAACGATGAAGCTATAATACTTTTAAGCGAAAGCAGCGAATTAGAATTTCTCAAACAGGCAAAAGAGATAAAATCAAACACATACATATTCCTGATTTATCACGGAAGTTTTAAATCCGCCGAACTTATGGAACTTATGAAAATCGGCATAACTTCCCTGATTGAATACTCGGATAATCCCGCAAAGATAGTAGATGATATTATACAAAACATAATCCGTAATAATATACGCATAAACGAACGAAGAAAACATCTCAGAATTACCCCATCACCCTATGAAGAAGTTACCGCATCCATATACATAAAAAATATAAACCGCTTTGTGCATGGTTCTTTAATTGATATAAGCGCCGGCGGAGTTGCCGTAAAGCTAAAAGATTCAATAGAAGCGAGTATCCTCATTATAAATCAAATATACGACCCCTTGTTGCTTCATATACGAGGAATGGAAATCAAAACAATTTCACGGCTTATCGGCAAGCGCGGTGCGATGGCGGGGTTTAAGTTTGAAAACGTTGAGGAAAAAGATATGCGCAAAATCGCAACATATATTCATATGCGAATAGGCGAAAACACCAAAAAGCTCATTAACGAACTTTTAAAAACCAAGTAATCAATCCTTTTCATCGGAATCCAACAGATGACCCATCTTTTCCCGTTTGGTTTTCAAATAAAATTCATTGTGCGTATTGGGTTTGATTATTAAAGGAACGCGCTCCACGATTTGTAAACCGTAACCCTCAAGCCCTACAACCTTAGTGGGATTGTTGGTATAAAGTTTGATTTTTGAAACGCCCAAGTCCCGCAAAATTTGTGCGCCTATTCCGTATTCGCGAAGGTCTGCAGTAAAACCGAGATGCGCGTTTGCCTCAACTGTATCCATCCCCTTATCCTGAAGGGCGTATGCTTTAATTTTATTTACCAACCCGATACCCCTTCCCTCTTGACGCATATACAAAAGAACGCCCACGCCCTCGTTTTCGATAGCCTGAAGCGCGCAATGGAGCTGGTCGCCGCAATCGCATCGAAGCGAACCCAACAGGTCGCCCGTGAAACATTCCGAATGAACCCTTACCGGCACAATATCGGCGGAAGCAATATCGCCTTTTACTATTGCAAGATGGTTTTCATTATCAATATCGTTGCCGTAAAGTATAATCCTGAAATCCCCGTATTTAGACGGGAGTTTCGCCTCGGTCTCACGCCATACATGGTTTTCTTTCCGTCGTCGATATTTTATCAACTGCGCGACACTTATTATCTTGAGATTATGCTTTTTAGAAAACTCAATCAAATCGGACAACCTCGCCATTGAACCGTCATCATTCAGTATTTCACATATAACGCCAACCGGTTCAAGCCCCGCCATTTTCATCAAGTCAACCGAGGCTTCGGTATGCCCTGCGCGACGTAAAACCCCTCCCTCCTGCGCTTTAAGCGGGAAAATATGTCCCGGTCTCTCGAAATCATCTATAACGGAATTGGGGTCTGCAAGTTTGTTAATCGTAAGGGCGCGGTCATGCGCGGATATACCAGTAGAGGTTTCCTTAGCATCAACCGAAACCGTAAAAGCAGTCCCCCATTTTTCGTTGGGGTTTTCAATCATAATATGCAAGTCAAGTTTTTCGGCGCGCTCCCCGCTCATCGGCACGCAAAGCAAACCCCGCGCCTCTTTAATTATAAAATTAATCTTTTCAGGCGTAGCAAGCTGTGCCGACATAACTATATCGCCCTCATTTTCGCGGTCTTCATCATCTACTACAATTACCATCTCCCCGGCTTTGATTGCATCAACCGCTTCTTCTATCCTGTTCATTGCCAACTTTATCTCTCCGTCAATTAATATTTTTAGATTATAAGATTATACAATGATTTGAAAAAAAAATAAATCATTCGCTATGTTGTATTTCGGTTTGAAATTTGACTTGTCGATTGCATTGCTGTAAGATTATGCAATAAAACATCCGGAAAACCTATGAAAGAAAAAAGAATATGGAATATGCCGAAAATACAGCCGCCTATAAACAAAGTCCTGTCGCGTATGGGATATAATTACAAAAAAAGCGAAATTACCGAAGACCTTATGTTCTCAATTCAAAAAGAAATAAACGAAGCAAGAACTTATATCCAACCGTCCGCCGTTTCTATTACGCTTGAGATTACTAAAATTGATTCGGATACGGTGAATCTTGAAAGGGATATAACCCTTAAATCCGTTAAACTTGCAAAGCTCTTGGAAAAATCGAAATCGGTAATCATTTTCGCCTGCACAATAGGGGACGGGGTTGAAAAAAGAAGCGCCGAATATATAGGCGTAGGAGAAATGACCAAAGGGATAATATGGGATGCGATAGGCTCTGAGGCGGTAGAGGCTTCGGCGGATTTTATCAACGGGGTAATAGCTCAGGAAATGCAAATTATGAAAAAATCAATCACAAAGCGGTTTAGTCCGGGCTACGGCGACCTGAAAACCGACGTTCACTCGGATATAATGCCTTTATTGGAAACCGAGGATTTAGGTATCGGGTTCGATAAAAAGAATTTTATTCTCAAACCGGAAAAGTCGATAACCGCAATAATCGGCATATCGGGGTGAATAAAAACAACCTTGCATCGACAGTTCGTCAATGTTTAATGCGGGTTTATTGAATAAACCGAGAGAATCTCATAATCAGTTCAAAAGTGCTACGGATAAAATTTTATTCCGAAACCTCATCATTTTTAAATTTTTCTTTAATTTCTTCTATTGTTTTTTCTAATTCAGCCTTGACGTTAAAAATTTTAATGCCTTTATCTTTATGATTGAGAATATGGTCTAATTTGTGTATACAAGGCACTATCACTGTTCCATTATCTTTTATTAAACCCCATTTCTTTTCTTTTTTGACAAAATAATAGCCATCCTTGCAAGGAATATTATCATCATACTTGTCTAAAATTTTTGGTGATTGTGTAGACATTGTAAACATCCTTACTATTGTATGGCAATATTCTATTAAAAAAAACAAAAAAAGTCAAATAAAAATCCATCTTTTGATAATAGTCTTATAATGCTTAAAACTCACAACCCTATCCTCATTGTATAAGCGGTCTCCGCCTCATCAACGACAACAAACCCCATCCGACGGTAAAACTCACGGGCGCGGTTTTGTTTATCAACGCTTAAAGAAAGGGCTTTATACCCTTTTTCTACGGCAAGTTTAAAAAATTCGGATAAAAGACACGTGCCGACACCACGGTTTCTAAATCCCCGCTTTAAAGCCATACCTATTTCTGAGGTGTGCCTGTCTATAAAGCCGTATCCCTTTTTATCATCGGTAAATACCCTTCCCCATACCGCGCCGATTAAATTATCGCCGTATTGCGCAATCAAACCGAAATCCGCGTCATTATCCCAGTCGTCTATATACTTGGAAATTTCCGGCGTATCGACTATAGACTTAGGGTAAGGTTTTCCCCCCTCCGGGACAAATAACGACTCATAAAGCATTTCTTTCAGAAACGGGTAATCATCTTTATCAATCGTTTTAAATATCAGGTTTTCCACAATATCCCCCTCTCGTTTCATTCTCCGCAAGCCCGCTAAAAATCAAATTCGGCGAGAATTGCCCTGAGTATCCCGGCTTTATTTTTAAAATCATCACGCCCGGTTTGTTCGGTTTCGATTTGCCTGTCCGCCCGCGCCAATGATTTTTCCAAATCGGGTATCTCAAGCAAACAAGCCTTTTTACAAAAAAAGCTCCTTGACCTGCCGTCATTAAAATTCTCAATCATCGTCTCAAGCAATTTAATCCGTTTTGCCTGTTGCTCTGTAAACTTTTCAATCCCGTGTTCTTTTATAAATTTCAGATTCGACATAGCTTTCTTATATGACGGGTAAGATGAGCTTTCCTTCACTTGTTGATACTCCTCCTCCGTTTGAAACTTGGAACACGGGAAACAATCACACTCCCCGCAAACCTCAAGATTCTTTTTCTTAACGCAACAGGTTATAAAAGAACAGGACGGGTGTTTTTCGGAAAAATCAACCCCGCCGCACCCGGGACATCTTGAAGAACCGTCGGTGTAATATCTCGGACATAGCCCGCAATCAAGTCCGCAAACCCCTATTGTCGGATATTTTTTTAAACCGGAATTCGTCTGTTCCATAAAAACCCCCAATGCATTTTCAATGAAATTATAATACCACAATGCCGTTTTTTGTCAAGCGTTTTGTAGTTTAATACCATCTGATGACAAACTTAATTTTAAACCCGACTTCACGCTTTAATCTTCATAAAACTGGAAAATTTCCGTGAAAAATGATAAATTATATACATACCTAAAAAGAAAATATCGGAGGACAATATGAATAGATTATTTTTGGTATCGGTAATGATGGTTGCCTTAACGGCAGGGGGTTACGCGGTTGACCTTACCGCGCAACGGTTTTACTCATCAGGGCAGGCGGCATACCAAAACCGCACCTACGATATTGCAATCGCGGAATTTAACAAAATACTTGCTCATAACAGGCAGGGTGATTATGCCGATGATGCCACTTACTTTATAGGACTTTGTTACTACCAAAAAGCAAGTTACGAAACCGCCATACAGTATTTCAACCGTCTCATTAACGACTACCCTACTTCGGGATATATCCCCCGCGCAAACCTGATGATAGGCAATACATATTTCAGGATGGGAAATTACGACCGCGCGGTGCAACTTCTTCGCAACTTCATCAGGACGAACCCGCTGCAGGAGTTAAAAGAAAGCGCTCATTATTATATCGCTCTGTCGCTACTTATGGCAAACCGTTTCGGCTCTGCTATTGATGAGTTTAACCTGATTATGCGCGAGTTCCCTAATTCCGAAATTGCCGAGGAAACGATGCTTAGATTAGGACAGGCTTATGTCCGCGACAGGGACTTTAACAAAGCGGCGGAAATTTTGCGGAGTTTTCTTTCCAAATATCCCAATTCCCGTTTTAAAAGCGAGGCGGAGTTTTTTCTTGCTACGGCCTATTATCGTCTTGAACGAAACGATGATGCTTTGACTTATCTTACGGGAATTGTGAAAATCGACAATTTCGGATACAGGGAAGAGGCGTTGTATTATGCCGGAATGATTTACATAAAAAAACAGGACTACCTTAAAGCAATTGAATTTCTCAATACGCTTGTGTCCATTCCCGGCAGAAACGAACTTAAAGAAGATTCTCTATATAAATTAGGACTAATTTATAAAATCAACAAACAATATGACGGAGCTATAAAATATTTCGATGCGGTAATAACGCATTACAGGGATTCAAAACTTGCATCGGATGCGTTGATGCAGATAGCCTCGTGCCATATCCTGATGGAAAACTATACCAAAGCGGAAGAGGCTTACGCAAGGATAGCGACCTTAGGCGGAGAAAACCGCGCACTCTCGTTAAACAAAATCGGCGAACTTCGTTTTGTTCAGGAGAACTACACGGGTGCGGTGGAGGCTTTCGACCGTGTTATATCGGGTTTTCCCGATACTTCATATTCTATGAACGCCACGTATTGGCGGGCGCGAAGTCTTCTTGAGGCTAAGAAATACAGGGAATCAATCGGCGCTTTTGAAACATATCTTCGCCAAAACCCTCTATCCGAACGCGCCGCGGAAATTTATTACTATATCGGCAACAGCTACGTCGGTTTGGAAGATTACGACTCGGCTCTCGTGGCATATAACCGTATCCTTCAGAATTATCCCCGAAGCGAACTTGTCGATGATGCGCTCAACGCTATTGCATGGGTTTATGCCCGTCGCGAGGAATACGTGCGCGCCGCAGAATATTACAACCGTATAATAAACGAATACCCGCGCGGAAGACGGGCGGCAGGGGCTTTTTACAGTGTCGGTATCATCAAATATAACCTGAAAGACTATCAGTCCGCTTTGGAATATTTCAGGAGAGTTGTCAGAGACCATAAAGACTCCCCTTACTATTCGGATTCGATTATAAAAAGCGCCTGGATTTTCTATAAACAGGAACGCTTTGAAAGAGTTGATACTTACCTTTCGGGTTTCCTGAACGAGAAGTTCTCCAATGAGGAATTTGCCGAGATTTATAATCTTATCGGATGGAGTAAATTCCGCAGGAGGTTTTACACGGATGCTATTGAATCCTTCCGAAAATCCGCAGACCTCACCCGCGACAACAGGAAAGCGCTTGAGGGATTTTTATATATCGCGCGTTCCTATTTCAATATGGAGGATTACAGGAATGCTATTAGAGGATTTGAGAGATATATAACCGAAGCAAAATCCCGTAATATAACCGAGGATATACCATCCGCCCTGTCGGATATCGCGTGGTGTTATATCCGTCTGAATGAAATCGACCGCGCTAACGATACATTTTCTCAACTTGTCAGGGATTATCCGAAAAGCAGGTTTACCGGAGAGGCTTTATTCAAACTCGCGGAGTTTTATTATAACCGCGCGGATTATAAGGAAGCGGCAAACTACTACGATAAAATAATCAGCAATTTCGGGGATACCGATTTGGCATCATCCTCGCTTTACTGGAAAGCGTGGAGTGTCTATAACAGCGGAGACAGGATAAAAGGCGCGGATATTTTCTTAGAGTATGTCAATAAATATCCTCGCGGGGACTATGCAACCGATGCGCTTTCACGTGTCGGCAATATATTTTATGATTTAAACAATTTTGCCCGCGCAAAGACTTTCTACGACCGTCTTATAAAGGAATATCCCAATTCGGTAGAGGCGGAAAAAGCGAAAGTCAAGGTTTCCGAGATTACGCTTAAACAGGAAGCGGGGGCGGATGAGGAAAAATTCTACCAGACTTTAATCCGTCAGGCGAAGACCCCCGAAGCTAAGGCTGTCGCAAAATACCGTCTTGCCAAGTATTATCAGGCGGTCAACCGTCATAATGATGCTAAAGCTCAGTTTAATATAATTGTCAACACCACTACCGGAGATGAGGCGGCTCTTGCCACTTTTGAACTTGCCGAATACGACCGTCAGGAGGGCAATTACACCGCGGCTATACTTAAATACGGAGAGATTATCAAGGTATATCGTCATTACGACCTTTATCCCGCTACACTTTACGGTCTTTCCGAAAGTTATTACCGTAACGGAGATACAAACTCGGCAAGGGTTTTCCTTGAGCGTATAATCGAAAGATTCCCCGATTCGGAATACAGACCTAAAGCGCAGGATTTATTGAAACAGATACGTTAAAATATCCGTTTCTTGCCGGATACGGTTTTTGCGGAAACGCTTATATATTTAATAGGAAGGTTTTAATTTAAGCGCTTCGGCTTATCAAAATTTTGCGGTTATTTCCGATAATCAAAACAGATGTTTCCGATGAGGAAGGAATTTCTATGACCAATAATTCCGCTACAAACGCGCTTGAGATTTTAGGAGAAAAAACGGGCATAACCGAATGGTTCGCAAGTTTTACCTCGCGTGTCCCGTTTTTACAAAGCAGATATTTTCATTTTTTACTTGTTGTAATCGTGGCGGTTATTATTGTAAAAATTATCGAAGCGATATTGGTATCAAAAAAAATCGGCGGCATAAAAAACAAGAACTTGAAATCCGTTTTGGCAAAAAGTTTCTCGAGAAATTTTATCATAATCGGTATCATAATAGCGCTTGACAGTCTCGGCATATCGGAAGGATTGGTTATCCCCCTGCGTGCGGCGCTTCTTACAATACTGATGATTGTAGCTTATTTTATGATAAAAGGGGTCTTCAAGTCGATTTTTTCCGTTATGGAATCCCCATCCTACTTCAAAAAGAGCAGGGTTTTTAAAAATAAAAACCTCAAGCAGATACTTGAGCGTTTCGTCAATATTACGCTGGGTTTAATAATTATTACGTTGATACTCGGTATCTGGGGCATAGAAATAGGACCTATCCTCACGGGTCTCGGTATAGCGGGCTTGGCTGTGGGTCTTGCCGTTCAGGATTCACTGTCTCATATTTTCGGGGGGATTTCGCTAATACTTGACGATGCTTACAGTTTGGATAATTATATAGAACTCGAAAACGGGCAGAGAGGAACGGTATATCATATCGGTTACAGAAGCACCCAAATTCGCACGTTTAACGATGAGATTTTGATTATACCCAACGGTAAACTCGCAGGTATGGAGATAAAAAACCACTCCCGCCCTACGGAAATTTATCGCTTAAGTCTTGATGTCGGAGTGGCTTACGGCAGCGACCCTATTTTCGTTAAGGACGTTATCTTAAACGCAGTCTTAAATACGGAGGGCATCCTTGACTTCCCGGAACCATCGGTGTTCTTCAGCGAGATGAAAGATTTTTCATTGAACTTCAAATTATACGCTAATATAAGAACCCCGATGCAAAGACTTTTTATGACCGATAAAATTTATTCAAACATTTACAACGCATTTAAAGAAAACGGGATACAAATTCCTTTCCCGACTTCAACCGTATATCTAAAAAAAGAAATTGGAGATTAATAATTATGAAAGACATCTATGTAAAAACCCTGATTATAAACCTTGCCGTCATTATTGCGGCTTTTGTCGTTTTTATATTTGTCGATACCAAAAATATCAGGGCGGAGGAAAATCCCGATACCTGTCTTGAAATTGAGGATATGGAAATAATCGAACCGAAAGAATATAATTTCCGCGATACCCCTCTATACGACTGGGATGCTTCTCACTATACCGACTATAATTACATCAATACCAATACCAACACACGAACAATATTTTTAGACTCAAACAAGACAAAAACCGCCGATATTTCATTCTATTCATACCGTATAAATTACTACCGTTTTGAAATAGCAAAATTTATATTTCGCGGCGATATTAACCCGAAACGCGCAAAAGTAGCGGTTCATCGCGACGGTAAAATAATCCCTCCGTTTATGAGCGACCCCTTCCTTAACCTGAACAAGGAAGAGGGGGAATGGACGGCAAACTGGTTTTTCGGTTATGATACCCCGTCGGGAGAATACCGCGCCGTGCTGTATTATGACGGATATCCCGTTGCAAGCGCCGAATTCGGGTATATCAAACGCGAACCGGTAAAAGTCAACCGCGCTATGTCATTTGTATCTCTTGAAGCAAACACCCCAATATACACCCGTCGCGCTTTCAACACTAAAGGTGAACGCGTCGAGTTTACCGATGCCCTGCTTGACTGGATGGAATACGGCGATATAGAAGGGTTTGTCAACCTTTCGGGACAGACCACCGGTTGGAATAACGTAAGCCGCGAAAAACCGTGGGAATACTACTGTGTCCGTAATCTTCAGGAAATAGGCAAGGAAGTTCACAAAGCCGGCGGTATTGTCGGGGCTTATATTATGTGTTTCTATACGCCTGCCGGCGGATGGAATAAAGGCGGTTATGAACCTGCCAAAGCCATCTCTTTTACTTCAAACGGGACCTTTATAAGAAATTCGCAGTTTGTTTCGTTCCGCGATAAAAAGCGCTTTAATGATATAGTAGAGCTTGCAAAATATTTCAACAAACTTCCCTACGTGGATATGATAGGTTTCGACTTTATCCGTTTCGGCGAAATGGCGGGACTTGAAAATGTCGATGATTTTGTGCGGGAAATGAATGTCAAAACCCCGTCGGGATGGGATAAATATTCGGATTACCAAAAAATGATGTGGATGGGGCAGAAAATTCGCGACCATACCGGTTCTTATCGTAAAAGATGGAATCTTTGGAAAGCCTATCGAACGGCAAGTTTTATCTATAATGTCCGTAAAGAGGCGAAACTTACCAAACCTGTATGGGTTTATACTCTCGGATGGGATAAAGGATGGGAACATGGACAGGACCCGTTTATGTTTACCGATGCCGGAGTTATGATGGATAAGGTTATGCTCTATGAAGCATCGCCTACTATGTTTGAGGGAATGGCAAGAAGTTGGAGCCAATTTCTTAAAGACGGCGGGGTAAATTATGTCCCCGGCAATCAAATAGATGCGGTTGTAAACGAATCCATACACGGAAGAAATCCCGTAGAGGAATATTACGCGAGGCTTACGCGAGGCTCGGATTTTTATCCCGGCGGTTCGCAGGGGGTATTTATACATGATATGCTGAGAGCGTTCTGGAGTCACAGACGCGCCGGCTACAGCTATTATGAATGGTTATTATCGGGATTTTCCGCCGTTAGCCATAACCGTTATGCAAAAGGAGAAATTCCGTTCACTCTTTCCATACCGAGAACCACTTTCCCCTATACGGAAAACGACAGAACGGTTAGCGTACCGGTTAATATTTCGTTTACCGAAGAGCAGGCTGAAATGCTCAAAGGCAAAACGATAACGGTTGAAAATTATCAAAAAACTTTTGTCCAAAAATTTGACATTACTAACCAAACCAATGTAATATTATATGTCAGGATAAATCCACGGCAGGAAGGGGCTAATCATTTAGCTCTGCGGGCGAAAGTTGAGGGTTATCCGTCATTTTTTGCTTTCAGATATTTGAAATTTCGTAAATCAGCAAATCCCGATAAAAACGAAAATATAACGATGCGTTAAAAAATAGCGCCGGATGGATAATTAATCAAGTGGGAAAAGTAAATTACAGGCGAGTAAAAGACAATGACTTCTCGTTTTAATCCTGCACAATTTTTTTTCAACTTGTTTTTCAAGCGTATTTAGATTTCAATATTTAAAACAGGATATATTCCTTTGCAATAGAAACAGTAAATTTTAATAGGAGACTTATTATGCCGAGAAAAGTTAAGTTAAAAAACAACGGCGAAAACAATAATGATGATTTGGAACATCAGTTCCCGCCTTTTGAAGATGAAGATACTTATCAGCCGGTAGATTCCGAAGATACCAACGACAATATCCCGAATGAAGAGGAATACGTGGGAACAAACGAGGAACGCGAGCTTTATGAACTAAACAAACACCACGAAAGTAACGCCGAAGAGTTATTCTCATCATTTACGCGTTCATCAGACCCCCGGAAAATAATCAAGCAGGTGTTCACGGACGATAATAAACTGCTTATAAACGTGCTAAAACAGCTTTCCATAACCGAACTAACTCTCATAGCGGAACATCTTGAACTTGAAAACTTTGAGGCGATGCATACACAGGAATTGATTTATACAATCCTCCGCAAACACGCCGATAACGGAGGAATAATCTACGGGGGCGGAACTTTACAGCTTATTGAGGGAGGTTTCGGCTTCCTTCGTTCACAAAGATACAACTACCTTCCGAGTTCCGATGATATTTACGTTTCACCCTCGCAAATTTCGCTTTTCAGGCTTCGCACAGGCGATACGGTAGTAGGACAAATTCGTCCGCCCAAGAAAACCGAAGAGGAAAAATTCTTTGCGCTCCTTCGCATAGAAAGCATAAATTATCAAGTCCCCGATGAGGCACGAAAACGAACTCTGTTCTCCAACCTGACGCCGCTTTTCCCCGAAGAGCGTATAAATCTTGAAAGCGACAGAGACGAGGTTGCAACGCGTCTTATGAATATCTTTACGCCTATCGGTAAGGGGCAACGCGGTCTGGTTGTATCCCCTCCTAAAGCAGGTAAAACGGTTTTATTAAAGAAAATCGCCAATGCCATAACGGAAAACCATCCGGAAATCAGACTTATAGTATTTCTTGTTGACGAGAGACCCGAGGAAGTTACCGATATGCAGAGGTCTGTCGATGCGGAAGTAGTCAGTTCAACGTTTGACGAACCTGCCACCAAGCACGTAGCCGTAGCGCATATGGTACTTGAAAAGGCGCGACGTCTTGTAGAAAGCAAGTATGACGTTGTTATCCTGTTGGATTCCATAACTCGTCTTGCCCGCGCTTTTAATATGGTTGAGCCGTCAAGCGGACGTATCCTGTCGGGTGGTATTGATGCAAACGCGCTGCATAAACCCAAAAAGTTTTTCGGCGCCGCGCGTAATATTGAAGAGGGCGGCAGTCTTACTATTATCGCCACCGCTTTGGTTGATACCGGAAGTAAGATGGATGAAATAATCTATGAGGAATTTAAAGGCACGGGTAATATGGAAATCCATCTTGACAGAAGTCTTGCTAATATCAGAATCTTTCCCGCTATTGACCTCAAACTATCCGGCACGAGACGAGAAGACCTGTTGTTGTCCGAGGATAACCTTGAACGCGCAAGGATGCTTAGACGTGTCTTAAGCGATATGAGCAACGAAGAGATTATGCAGAAACTCACTCAGGCTATGCTTAAAACCGCCAACAACGATGAGTTTTTGAATAACATACAATATTTCGCAAAATAAAAAAATGCTTCTTGTTTGACTTAAACGGCAAAATATTATATAATATTTTCCAATAAATGAGCGGAAACCGCCGGGGTGGTGGAATCGGTAGACACGCTAGCTTGAGGGGCTAGTGGGCGTTTAGCCCGTGTGAGTTCAAGTCTCGTCCCCGGCAATACTAAAGGGGCTGTCTCTTTAAACCTGAATATCCGGGTTTTGAGACAGCCCCTTTTCTATATTATAACGCTTCTAAAATATAGCATACTCTATCCGCACTTGGAATAACCGCAGGAGAGACAGGAAAGACAATCCTCCGTGCGCGCAAGGGTTTTCTCACCGCATTTAGGACAAATTTCCGCTCCGGGAATATCAACGGGATTGGAATAATCTATCTCCGCCGAAACCCCATCACTGCCTTTATCGAAAAGATTTTTTACCCCCTCATCTTCCGATTGAGTCTCAAGTTTCTTAGCATAGCTCCTGAGAATACGCCCCACCGCATCGGGAATACTCTTTATCAGCTTGCCGTTATCCCACATAGGTTTATCCCCGACAATCCCGATAATAGAATCGCCGATACGGTCAACAGGCACCCCGCTTTGAAGCGCTATCGAAATAACCCTCCCAAGCGCCTCCGAAAATACCGACACCTCAGAACCGTGTTTCGATATGTTTATAAACAGTTCAATCGGCATCCCTTTTTCGTCCATACCCAGCGAGGTGTATAAAGTTCCGCTTCCCGTGCGGGTTTTAACTATCTCGGCTTTAAGCACCTTCGGACGAACCCATTTCCGGGTTTTTTGAGCTTCAGCAACCGACGATTTCTTTTTCATCGTGGTCATCGGTTGGAAATGCTTGCACCCGTCCCGATAAATCGTTACGCCCTTCAAACCGAGTTCATAAGCCTTGAGATAAATATTTTCTATTTCCTCAATAGTGGTCTCGGCGGGCAAATTTATTGTTGACGATATGGAATTGGAAATATAACGTTGTATGGAGCCTTGCATCTCAAGACGTTTGTCATAGGAAATATCGTGCGCTACCGTAAACACGCGCCTGATTTGGGATGGTATCTCCTTTATACCTTTACAACTCCCGCCGTTTTGAGCAACCTTTTCTATAAGTTTTTTATCGTGATTAAGGGCTTTCTCAAACTCCGGGTCAACGTAGATAAGACTGCCCCCGTCTATCAAATTCTTATGATACGCAAGGGCAAACTGGGGTTCAAGCGAATATGTAAAAGCGTCAAGGATAAGACTGATACTTCCCGTAGGCGCAAGGGTTGTCCAGTTGCTGTTGCGGATACCGTTTTTAAATATAAGACTTTCTATATCATCTCGTTCCTTATCCGTATCAAAATAACGTTTTACAACCTCAATAAGCGAGGATTTATTCTCCTCAAAAAGCGGGAAAGAACCTTTCTCTGCGGCAAGTTCGCTTGATGCAATAATCGCGGTTTGAGTCATCACCCTTGATATATTCGTAGCAAATTCAACCCCCTCATCGGAGTCATAAGGAATACGGAGTTTAAACAGGGTTTCGGCAAGCCCCGTAAAGCCCAAACCTATGGGGCGAATTTTACGTGTGTTGACCGCAAAGTCATCGGTTGGAAACGCCGCAACGTCTATAACGTTGTCCAAAGCCCTGACCGCAACCCTGACAGTGTCTTTAAACGCCTCGTAATCAAACCCGTCTTTACCGACAAATTCATTCAAGTTGATTGAACCGAGGTTACAACTGGTATAATCGTGCAAGCTCTGTTCTCCGCAAGGGTTTGTGGATAAAATCCTGCCGATAGAAGGAACGGTGTCAAAGGAATTGACGCGGTCAATAAACCAGATACCGGGGTCGGCGGTTCTCCAAGCCGACTGTGCTATTTTATGGAAAAGCTCAACGGCGTTTATTTTTTTTACCAAGCCGCCGGCTTTATGCCTGTCAAGAACAAACTCCACACTGTTACGGACAGCTTCCATAAACTTATCCGTAATAGCGACACTTATATTCATATTGGACAAAGGTTCAAAAAGAATTTTGCGTATATTGCCGAGAACCGTTTGCAGTATATCCTCACTGTGGATAACCTCGCTTAAAACTTCCGAAACGCTTGCGGTAATATCCTCAACAAATGTTTCGGGAACTTCGAGTTCAGGGTAAGCTCGCCTGAGTTCCGCGAGATAATCCTTGCTTGAAATAAAAAGTTCAATATCGGGATGGTTTACATCCATCATAGCCATAAAAGCGGCGCGACGAACACCTCCGCTTTTGACTGTTTCACCGACCTCGTTAAAAAGACGCATAAAGCTGACGGGGCCGCTTGAGGTTCCTCCTCTTCCTACAGGCGCGCCGTAAGGACGGAGATTCCCGAAATTAAGCCCCATACCCGCACCCGCTTTGAAAGTAATCGCCGTGTCGGATGCGGCTTTCATTATTCCCTCCATACTGTCCTCAAGCCCGCCCACAAAACAGCTTGATGCTAAAGAAAAGTCGCTGCCGGCGTTAAAAAGTGTCGGTGATGAAAACATAAATTTCCGTTGCATCATAAGATTAAAGACCTGCTTTTTAAGTTCAGACTTCTTCGCTTCATCGGTTTCGGCATTACAAACAAAACCTGAAACCCGCCCGAAAAGCTCTTCGGGGGTATTCTCGATTAGATTGCCGTCCCTGTCTTTCTTAAAATATAGTTTCTTCATAATAAAAAGCGCATTTTCGGAAAATTTATTTTCTTTACTCATTACGTCTCCTTTTTTTAAATTATCAACAAAACGAAAAGGGTTTGCACAAAATAATGGAGTTATAGAGCGCTAAAATTGTCTATCTAACCACGTTTCTTCCGCGATAAACCCCGACAATTTTATTGAGCTTCGGCCTGTGGTCTTCCAAAGATATATAAGCCTCGTTTAAATAGGAAAGACTAACCCCGCCGTCTGTAAAAGAAATGCTGTAAAGGATTTTTTTAGCATCGGGCTTTGAGACATCCGTATCCTCTATTTTGTAGATGAACAAATCATATCTTCCCGCAGTCAGTCCGAAAACCCTTGCCTCATCGGTAAAATCGCCGGAGGTTAGTATCGCAATAGTATTGGTATCCCCGCGAGCAATTGCAAGATAATACCCCGCAAGGGTTGCAACGAATTTATCCTGCGTATCCGTCTGGAAATGGGTAATAATTCTTATAATCACAAAAGTTAAAAGCCCGATAACTATAACAGCCCCGAGAATGACTTTTAAAGGACTTTTCTTTTTAGGCATAGCGTCCTCTTTTCTCAATTCAGTAACTTCATCGCCCATAATGAACTCCTATCTATCTAAAATTTTTCTATATGCTGCAAGCATCGGATTCCATACTACCGAAGTAGATGGGGAATACGCAAAATCAATATTAATAATTTCCTCTACCGGTATCCTGTGAGTAATAGCGATAGCAAACTGGTCGATAAACTGGGATGCGCACTCATCGGCAACAATAGAAGCGCCGAGAATTGTCATAGAGGATTTATCGTAAACCACATTAACGGCGCCGGCAGTTGTTCCCTCAAACCCGATAACCCGCGCCAAAGATTTTACCGACACGCTTTCGGCATCAAACCCCGCCTCTTTCGCCTCTTTTAAGGTAAGTCCGGTTTTGGCTATTTGTAATTCAAAAAAAGAGCTTGATATACTGCCTATAACGCCCCTGAATTTCAGGTTACCTCCGGCAATATTATTCCCCGCAACTATACCCTGCTTATCGGCAACATCACCGAAAGCCGCATATACATATTGACCGGTCAACAAATTTTTACTCCAAACCATATCACCTAAGGCATAAACCCCGCTTACGGCGGTTTCCATATTTTCATTGGGTATAAGGCGCTTGTCCGCATCAAACGGATATTTTGAGATTTCAAGAAGCCCAATATTCGGTCTTATACCTATGCTGATAAGAAGCAAATCCGTATCAAGCCGTCTGCCGTCGGATAAAACCGCGCCCCTGATTTTATCGTTTTCGATAATAACCTCGCTTACCGAAATTCCCGTAAGGAGATTTATATTGCGCATCTTAAAAACCTTTTCTATCCTGCGACGTTGCATAGAACTTTCGATAAACGGGAGAATTTCCTCCATCTTTTCAACAATAGTAACCTCAAGCCCAAGTTCGGTAAACGCCTCCGCCATCTCCATCCCGACAAGCCCCGCCCCGATAATCACGGCTTTGCGGGGGGATTGATTCCCGATATATTCCTTGATAGAAAATGCGTTCAGCGGGTTGCGCAAAACAAAAACGCCGTCCGGAAAATTATCCTTGTCGATACCTTTAATCGGAGGGATAAACGCAGATGCGCCTAAACTCAGCACAAGAAAATCATAGCCGAAATCTCCGTTAATCTCCTCGCCCTTGATACTTACAAAACGCTCGTCGAAATCTATAAAAACAGCCTCGTGATTTACATAAACCTCAATATTACGCTCATCCCTGAAATATTTCGGCGGGTAATGAATAACCGACATCTCGGAGAGCTTACCTGAAATAAAATAAGGCATAGGACATCCCGCCCATGCGACATAGGGGGTTTTCTCGAATACCACTACCCTTGCATCAGGGTCTTGCTTTCTAACCTGAACCGCAGAGGTCATACCTCCCGCGCCCCCGCCGATTATCACAACAGTTTTCATTTTAAATCACCCTTTGAATACTTGATTCATTATAACTCATTCACGAAAAAAAATAAACAATTTAGGGCGGAAATAAATGATAAATACAAGCAATCAATCCCAATTTGCAATACAACTTATTCCTATATAGATAAGCAATAAATCTTAAACAATATTTTATTTATGCTTAATATAATTTTTCATAACAAACTCCGCCATACGCAAAGCGCCGCCGGGCTTCCCCATATTGTTAATACCGAGCCTACCCCGTCTTTTTCGCTCATCAGGGTTGTCGATAAGCAAAACCACCTCATCGGCAATATCTTCAATCCCGCCTTTGACAAACTTCAAAGCCCCGCCGAGCAACCGCTCCTGTTCGGCAATACGTGCAACCGTGGTTTGAGGACCCGCTCCCGTAAACGACACAATCGGTTTGCCTAATCCCGCCGCCTGTTCGTTGGCAGTCCCGGCAAGCCCTATAACCAAGTCGCAGGTATGCAGGATGTCGGGAAAGATTCCCCTGCACAAATAGACCTTGAGTTTATCGCGGACTATATACGGGAACGGGGCAACGTCTTTCCATTCAAACCCGTCTCTTGAAACCATCCCGCGGATTTTGTTATCGTCAAGCGCGGAAGGTAAAGCCGCATAGAAAACCGCCTCCCGTTTGGAAACAACAACATCGGCAACCTTGATTATCTTTATAAAGTTCCGATAAGCCTCCTCACGGCTACCCGGAAGAACGGCAATTCTAACGGTATCTTCAAAGATTTTAATTTGGGGCGATACGGGGTCTAAATCATCAAGCATAGGATTGCCCAGAAACTCCGCGCTAACCCCCTGCTTTTTAAGATTTTCTGCGGTAAACTCATCGTGGGTAAAAAAGAAATCGGCAGTTTTTTTAATATACCGCAACTCGATTTTATAATGAGGCTCTATATAATCCGATTTGGCGGGAGCAAAAAAAATAAGCTGGGTTTTCCTTAACGCCCTTTTTGTGAGCCACAAAAGAGCTACATCACCCACGACAAAGACCAATTCAATATTACCCTCATATTTGCGAAGGTTTTTCTTATAACGGGAAACAGCTCCGAAAGCCCCGCCGAAAATATCGGAGAAAAACCCGCGAATACTCCGGGTTGGAAAGCCGCCTGATGGGGGAACTTTACCGGAGGTTAAAAGCTCCACGCCCCTTGAAACGTAATCATCGCCGGGGCATATCAACGATGCGCCCATCACTTTGTGAGAGGTTATACCCGCTTGCGAAAGCAGCCCTTTAAGCTCGCGCGCGATAATACCCCCGCTTCGGTTTTCTCCGAAACAGTTGCCGGTAAAGAGAATGATTCTTTTATCCTCGTCCATAGTAAATCCTTAAAAAATCTATGACTTCAATAAAGCCCTGTCGTCAATCTCGCTTGCGAAAATACCCCAATACAGGAACAGCAAAAAGCCGAGCATAACAACGTATATGAGGTTGTCAACCAGAGAATTAATAACAAACCCCGACACAAGAGCAAACCCGGATATTGATTTCCAATTGCGTTTTTTTACCGCATCACGCGCTAAAATCCAAATCAAATACCCAATCCATACAATAAAAGTCAAAAGCCCGATAATCCCCGTTTCCAGAAAGAAGGAAAAATAAACGTTATGTATATAATTAAGGTCTTCATAAATGCTGTATTTAACCTTTTTAGGCCAATCACCCCACCATTCACGAAAGCCCATAATACCAATCCCGACAGCGGGATTGCCCTTTTCTTCATACAAATCCATCCCCGCAACAATCATAGAAAACCGCGCGCGAATATTTGCCTCATTCAAGGGGTCTTTTATAGTTTGCACCCACTTAGCGGGCATAAATAAGGCGCTCACTACCGAAGCAATAACAACCGGTATAAGCAAAAATGCTTTGACTTTTCCGGGAAGGAAAAAGAAAACAACCAACGCCGCGACAAAAAGAATAATCAATCCGCCGCGCGCCTGAGTTAAAACAATAGTCAATATACCTATAATAAACGCAAGAGCAAATATAACAATCCAGACAGGCTTAAGTTTCCTGAAATTATAGATAAAATATACCATCATAGCGGTAAGATGTATTGCTAAGAAATTCCCGAAAAGCGCGGGATAAACCATAAACGAAGCCAAAGTATTTTTGTGAGACCTTGCCTTAAAAATCACCGTTTCGTTAAACAGGTTTAAAACAATATCTTTGTTAATAAAAAAATGGGCTATCGCTGTCGCACAAACAATTATAAGCATACAAGACACGGCTTTCATTACGTTAGCTATTAGTTTATCATCCGCCGTGTTCCTAATCATAAAATAAGCAAGCCAATATAACCCGAATAAAACCGCGCTGCCCAATGAAAGCCATTTATCGAAAACCGCAAAAACGGAACTTAATATTAGCGCAACAAACAGAATAAAGAACAACCCGTCATTAATTAATAGCTTTGCCGTCTTTTTCTTTCGGATTAAATCTATTATAAAAAATATTGAGGCAAAAGCGGTAAATGCTATAAACGGCGTGGAAAAAAACGACAGGGCAAAAGCCAAAATCAGAAATAAATTTGTCAAATCTATTTTCTGTTTTGCTACGGTTTCACTCATAAAACCCTCCGATAATACTGCATTTTAGAATCCCATAGAACGTTTAAATCTCATTAACCAAAAAGCAATTTCAGATGGGATTCTATACAATCCCTTTTTGAAAAACGGGCAAGCCTTTGCTTTCCTTTTAAAAGCGTCTCTTTTCTTAAATTATCATCGCGATTAAAGATTTCGATTTTTTCTTTAATATCATCAACGGAAAACGGGTTAAAATAAATTGCGCCGTCCCCGCACACCTCGCGCAATACCGGGATATCCGAAACCGCAACGGGGGTTCCGCACGCTATCGCTTCCAACGGGGGTAACCCGAAACCTTCATAAAACGACGGGAATACAAAGAACTTAGCGAGGTTATAAAGCGCTCTCAGCCTTGTATCATCAATATATCCGGTAAAAATCACCCGCTCCGTTTCAGCAAGAGTTTTGTCGAACTCACTGTCTTTTTTTAAAAAATTTTCTTTCTCTCCGACTACGACTAAATGCAAGGATTTGTCGCCTATCTGCGAAAACGCGTGTATGAGACGGTTAAGATTCTTGTGAGGCTTAATATTACCGACATACAGGATAAACTCAAAATCGTGATTAAAAAGGTCTTTTTTATACAATGCCTTAGCTTTATCATCAAGCGGATAAAAATTGTCGGTATCCACAAAATTGTTTATAACGGTAATATCGGCTTTCCCTGTATTCAGAAAACGCCCAATCTCCGACTTAGAGAAACCCGATACCGTAATAATATCATCCGCGCGCAAAGCCGAAGACGAGTATAAATACCGCATATACACTTTCTCGAAAAACCTAAGCGTGGAATAATCGGAAATATGGAAAACGTCGTGAATAGTTATAACCCTTCGCTTAGCCTTGATACGAAATGCAGGCGCCACAAAATGAGGCGAGAAAAAAATATCGCACCCGGGAACCAACTTTACAAACTCAAAATGAGAAAGCGGGGAATAAATGCCTTTTTTCGCAATAATTTTTTCGATATTACCGCTATCCTTTATGTCCTTTAAATCATCCTCAAATCCGATAAGATAAAAAAAATGCGCCTTTTGCTTAATTAAATCGGGAAAAAAAGAGCGAAGATACCGCCCTACCCCGGATTTATTAATCATACGAATATCGACAGCAATTTTCATTAGAACCCCGCTATGCAAAACTCCGCCGTAACCGCATAGCCTCTCCTGCGAAACAGATATGGGTGCGGATACACTGCCCGATAATTATAAACGGAATCAGACTAAAACACAAATTTAAAACGTCAAAGCTACCGTATTGTGTAAGTATCGAAAATCTCGCCGTTATCGTCAATAGCTTCAATAAAAATCGAAGCACGGTCAACGGTTACGCGTAAATAATGGAGCGTGGTTTTCTCAAACCTTCTCCATTCGGGGTTTGATGTAATATCGTAGAAACGTCCGCCTCCGCCCCCCGCAACAATATACACCGTCCCGTTGTCCTGAATCTTTTCGTTTCTTACGGGATAAGTCGCCTGATACCCGTGGTCATGCCCGGAAAAAACGAGATGCACCCCGTATTTGATAAAAAGATGTTCCCACGCCTCGCGTATATAAGGGTTGCTTTCATGATGCCTTGTGGAATACATAGGGTCATGGAAATAGACAATCCTGAACTTATAATTTTTAGCCTTTTTGAGTTCGGATTCAAGCCATCTGTATTGGCGGCTTCCTTTCTCAAAAGGAACATTAGAATCTAAAGCGATAAAATATGTGTTTAAAAAACTAAATCCGTAATAATACGGGCGTCCCGTAACGGCATTATAAAACGGGGAAACATACTCATGGTTACCCGCGACAGGCTGAAACGGCATATTATGCAAAATTCCGCGATGGACGTTAAAAAATCCGTTCCAGTCGCTTGACTCCAGCCCCTCATGAACCATATCCCCAGTATGGATAAGAAAATGAGGTTTTTCATTTCTGCCGATAAGATTAGGCATCTGCGCGTTACCATGTGTATCGCCGAGCATAAGAAACATAAACGGATATTCCCGATTAAGTAGCGTCATAGTATTGGTGATAACCCGTCTTTGCGGAGTAAAAAAGAAATTCAGCTCCTCACCCCATCGCGCGGGTATTGCAAAACGGCAAAACTGTGTCGCTTCGGATTCTATTGTCTTAAAATCACCGTCTCCGTAGGCGTAATGCAAGGCGGCATTATTAGTTCCGCGCTGAGTATAATTTATAAAAAACTCGCTGCCGTCGCCTTCAAAACCCAAAACAAACCCCTCGGCGGTAATTCTGCCCACGGTTTTACCGAAATTATCAAGGTCGGCAACCACAAGCTGGTTGGGTTCTTCAATCCTGCGAACGGTTTCCCTGTGAACGGCGCCGTTTGCGCGACGGGCTTTCAGCCCCCAGCTTCCGAGAGTAAACTCCATCTGTAAGGATTCCGCCAAGCCCATTTTGAAACTTGCCTCATAAACGGTATCGTCAATTTTGGTCATTTCAAGTGCGCGGGGACTCCATTTTTCCTCCTCAATATTACGCAAAAGAACGGAGGCGCTTCCCGCAAGGTATAATTTCCAGTCCTCATCCAACGGCTCTTTGAGGTTAGCCCTCACAATAACGTTTACATTGCTGATAATTATATTGGTTTGGAAACTATACTCATTACCGTCAATATCAAAAGCGGTTACGGTAAAAGGTATTTCCCCGTTATCGCGGAAAGTAAAATCGGCTTTAAAATGAAACGGGTCGCTATCGGAATAATAAAGCGTCTCATCGCCAAGCTTATATTCGATTTTTGCAATATCAAGATTTTTGCGATATTGTTCGCCGTCAACAAAATAATAGAAGCGGGGGATAAACGTTACCTGCCCTCCCATAGCGTTACGACGTTCAAACGGCATAATATGAAAAATATATTCTCCCGGGTCTTCGGGAATTCTTTCAGGCGGAGCGCCCGCTCCGAATAATATACAAGGCAACAATACAACAATCGCTGAAAATATCGCTAATTTTCTCATCATTCCTCCCGTAAATATCTTTTTATAAAACTTCACAATATTATAATGTCGGATTTAGATAAGTCAACCGAAAAAAGGGAAAAACGTGTTAAGAAAATAGAAACGGGACAACTCAAAACACCCACTACGAAAACCGAATTTGATAGTCTAATCCCGCAGGATACGACACCCCCAACTGAGGATTGAAGTTGACAAACCCGCCGGGGCCGTAATATCCCGTATTGCCGTATAAGCATAATAGCTTTCATATTATTGCGCAGGTGGCGCGTTTTATTCAATCACCATTATTCTTGTTCCGTAAAAAGTGCCGTTGCCTATAACTCCCTTTATAGGCAACGGCACCGCCAAAAATAACAAATAGGAATCACCTAATGAAATCCAAAGCCGAACTGCTTTTTCCACATTTTCCACACTTCATACCTTTTCCGGCAATAACGGTACCTCTATCTTTCATCATTTTAACCATTTGAAATTCCATTTTTTCTTGTTCTGTTTGAGGATAGAATTTAGCACCGCAATTTGGGCATGTTAATACTATATCACTGCCTGTTACAACTTCATCAATTTCAGACTTTTGCGAAATATTATCGCTTTTCAACAAGCCGTCAATTTTTTTAATAACAAGTTCGTCTGTAATACATCCCCCTCAGGAAGTTCATTATACATTTCAAGCAAAAGGTTTTCCGTTCCGGTATATAGTTTTTGTAAATCAGATAAAGATAAACTGTCTCGCGTGCCATCGGAATTGGGAAAAAAGAATTTAATCACAGCCGATAAATGTGCATAATGACGGATACCTTTATAGACATATTGAGCCAATTCTTTATAATCACTGAATTTCTTTCCCGAACCCGAATAAATACCGAATACCGGAATTAATCGAGTATCGTTTATTTTTGAAGAAACTCTCCCTATATCATTTTCTCCTAATATATATCTTGGCTTAGTCGGTTTTATTCCCGATACTTTTTCTAAATCCGTTGCTACCGGTTCCATATTAATATACCGTTCCGCCGGGGCTATCATATTGTCTCCCATTGATTTGGAAGCCTCATTAAGCTTATTATTAAAATAATAGAGGACTGCAAATACTATAAAACCTGTTACTACGGAACCGATAGTTATGATTTTCCCCCCTATTGGAAGAGGGATAATGCCGATTATAGTTCCGAGTATTAACATAAAACCGAATAAAGAGCTATGCATTTTTATTCCCGAATTGTTTTTGCCGATTGTTTTTCCCATTTCATAGGGCCATTTGAATATCCAGTAATAGTTAAAAAGAGGAATAAAATGAAATCCTACTGCCTTAGCCGGACTTATAGGATGGTTACCATTGGTAAGCTTTTGAAGCGCTTTATGCTGTTTATATATACAAAAACACATATAAAAAACAGTTGCCAGAACAAAAATAATCGACCACCAAGTCTGACGGCTTCTATATCCGCTCTGCGAATAAATATCTATAAATGTAGCGATTGCGGACACACCTGCAAGAATAAAACCTATCCAAACCGGAATTCCTTTAGTAGCTTTTTCCTGTGTTTCTTCAATATCACCAACAGTCTCATAATTATTCGGCAAAGCATTTACGCCATCACAGACTTTCGATATTAGTATTAACATAATAATAGTGCTTGCAATACCGGCAGAAATTCCGATACCGGGAATCACACCTGCAAAAATCAAAATACAGTATATTAAAAATAAACTTTCAGGTAATTTGGATATTTTTAACGAATGACGATTAACTAATTTATTGAAATCCTTGGAAAATCCCCACCATACCTGAAACAGCCAATAAAAATTATAAAAAGGTATAAAGAGAAAACCAACTGCTTTTTCAGGTGATGTTCTCGCATAACCATCCTGTATGGATAACCATATTTTATAAATGAAAATCGCTATTACTATTGCCGCCGATATTAAAAAGGCGCTTGGAATAATCGATATGGCTAAATTACCGGTTGTGTTATTTAAAAGTAAATTCACGTAGTTTATAATCCCCAATATAGAGGCAATAAAACTACTAATACCAAATACAGTCATAAAAAGAACTTTTTGCAATTTTTTCGGTTTTGTTTTTTCACTACCGGTAACCTTTAAATTATCAATCTCGGTTTTTTCCTTTTCCATTGCAGGTTTTTCTTTTATTGAAGTCTTTTTTGTTTTTTGATTTCGCAATATTAGTAATATAACAATAATTCCAGAAGCGGTTAATAAAATAAAAATCCCGCCTATTGCGATAAAAATCAACAGGTTTTTATTGATTGCAGTTTCTTCTGCAGAACTTAATGAAAATTTTTCATTGTTCCAAATTCTTACCGAACCGCCATAAATACCGGATGCAATATTCTTCCCATCAGGGCTAAAAGCTAATGTTAGCATCTCCTTAGGAGTTTTTATAGTTGCAAAAGGATGGCCGATTAAAGTTTCCCAAAAAAGTGTAGTATCACCTCCATCCGGGGTTGCCTGTGTTAAATGACCGCTTTGAATTTCCCATAATTGTATAGTATCATCTCCGCCTGTAACAAGAGTTTTTCCATCGGGACTAAACCATACTAAATTAATAAGTTTATTGTCTGTTTCTACGGTTTTAATAAGATTTCCTGTTGAGGTTTCCCATAGCTTAACTGTATTATCACTACCACCCGTAACAAAAGTTTTTCCATCGGGACTAAAGGCTAAAGTTTTGACGTATTCGTTATGAGCCTTTAAAGATTTGATAAGTCTCCCTGTTGAAACCTCCCGAATATTAACGTTATTACCCCACTTATTATAACTTCCGACAGCAATTTTTGTTTCATCGGGACTAATAGCTATAGTAATAATTTCGCCTATATGACTGTCAAAAGCTTCAAAAGTTTTAATACTTTTTCCTGTTGAAACCTCCCATAGTAAGATTCTGCTATCACTTCCGCCTGCGGCAAGTTTCGTTCCATCGGAATTAAAAGCTACGGCGCCAACCCTGCCTAAATGGCCTTTAAAAGATTCAATAAGTTCCCCGGTTTTAGTTCTCCATAGTTTTATTTCCATATCTCCGCCACTTGAAGCAACCGTTCTGCCATCAGGACTAAAGGTTATTGCAAAAACAAAGTTATTGCGAGTTTTTATAGACCTGATCAGCTTTCCGGAAGAAGCCTCCCATAGCTTTAATTCTTCACCATCCCCGCCTGATGCAAGAATCTTCCCATCCGGACTGAAATCCAAAGAAGCGACAAAAAAACCGTGAGCTTCTTTTTCCCATAAAACCGAACTTTCGGAATCTTGTGCGTTAATATTGTTTGTAAATATACCCAAGATAAATATTAAAACCGCTATTACTGCGCTAAATTTTTTTATTCTCATTTTATAGCTCACGGATACCTTATCAAAAATCATTTTCGACATAATCAAGTCCTCCTTTTTTTTTCTACAGAAGCCGGAATTCTAATTATTACGGTTTATAAGAGTATATAAATATAAAATATCATATCCATCAATAAAGCATACCGAATTTCAACTTATCCCGCTACTTTATCACATTGATAAGTTTCACATTAAGATTAAGCCTCCTCTTTTACCCAGGAAATATTGTCCGGACAAGAAGCATAATATCTTAATTTATTGTCCAAATAATAAAGAACCCCAAAAAGAACAAACCCGTAAATAAACCCGCCGAGCATAATAAAAGACCCTCTTCCTCCGGTAGGAATAGGTATCAAACCAACCAGCAATGCGCCGAGTATACAGAGCCCTCCCATACCGGTAAAATACCGTTTGCTTTTAGCTTGAGTATTAATGAATTTTGTAATTTCAGCAGGCCATTTGAAAATCCAGTAGAAATTATAAAACGGGATAAAATGAAACCCGACCGCTTTACCGGGGCTAATCGGATAAGCCCCTTTGGTTGCCGTCTGAAGTCTGTTATGCAACTGGAAAAGGCAAACCAAAAAGTAAACCGCATAAGCCAAATTAAATATAGAAGACCAGGTTTGCTGACGAGGTCCATATCCTCCCTGCGTAAATACGTCTATAAGACCGAAAAGCAGGGCAGCGCCGGCGAGAATGAACCCCACCCAGATAGGAGCATCCTTTTTTGATAAAGCCTGCATAGATTCCTTGTCCAAAGAGCTGTTTGGAACATCCTGTTTTACTGTATCCGTCTTTTTATTCAATCTCGCAAGAAGAATAGCCAAGCCGAATAAAAATAGCCCGGTAATACCCGCTATGCTATTAATATTGAAAATTATACGCGGATTTCCTCTCAGGATACCTCTGCCCGCCAGTTCAACCAAAATTGTCATAATAACAATAACGCTACCGCCTATAATAGCCAACAACCGGCTCGCAAGATTTTTTGCCCGAATTATGATTGCCGTCATAATAAAGAGCGTAACCAAAGTATTGAGCAACATAAAAATAAAATAAATCCTTCCCGGATACGGCATATTAATCCTCCTGTTTTTTTAAAAATGAGATTTTATGCTTTAAAAACGCCTTTTTGCTAAAGTCGAAAGAACACTCCAACAAAATCAAAAAAAGGGAGTGGGTATCCTGTCAGGAGATGCGTAATTCACAAATGAACGGATTTTCAAGATTGAAAATTGCGAAAAAAAACGAAAAATCAATGATGCAAAACTTAAAATACCGGCACCCTCCGACAATAGACCAATTTCAAAATTATTGTAAGCCAAACCCAACCTACTTTATTTGAACTTGGAATCACAAAATTGTATAATACAAGATACATTATTAAATAAAAAAAGTCAAAAAAACTTGCAATTCCATTCAAAAATAAATGCCCGCTTGTCGTCCAAAGCCAAGAGTTCCTATGTAACTCCAAAAATGAAACTTCCCTTTATTCTGTTTTCTCATAGGAGACCTCCTTTTTATATTCTACGATAAACTGATTTTTATAAGACAGCCTTATTT
>Ga0334898_1000197_pt1 | contig 113100 bp, 98 predicted proteins | sample GraSluR3_MG_10_FD_207228 | JGI IMG/M metagenome (GOLD analysis project Ga0334898, IMG submission 207228) | Sludge microbial communities from methane-producing bioreactor in Wageningen University, Netherlands - Granular Sludge_3_08-R3 | ecosystem: Engineered > Bioreactor > Anaerobic >... | reverse complement strand
TCTTTTAAAATTCTTACTATTTTTTCTTCTGTAAACCTGCTTTTACGCATTCTGGTATCTCCTTTCTTTCATTTTACTCGGGAGATACCAAGTTTTAAACCGTTACTTTTTAGGGGGTCATGTCAATTTTATGCAGTATAAATAAGATAATTTTAAACAAATACATATATGTTAATTTCACAAAAAAGGACAAAAAAATGTCAAACACTTTTCTTAAATCATTCCTCATTATAGCTGCTATAGGTCTGGGTATCACGATTTGTTGCTGCGGCACAGGTATTATTGGCATACAATCATCTGTTTCTGGCTTTAAAAAAGAAGTTGAAGAAATGGTTAATAACCCTATTCCCTCAGGAAGTTATGTAATGTTGATCGTTGATACAGAATCAACATCTTATTACAAACGAAAAGCAATGATCTTTACCAGCAAATTTAATGTTTTTATACTCAAAAAAGGTGACCGGTTTCCTGATGAAGAGATAAAAGAGAAAGTAATCACTGATACCATTGCTAATGATGTTGATCTTGAGCGTTATGGTGGTACTTTTAAGCAGACCGGGCCGGAAAAATTAACTCTTAATGGCAATGATTATACATTTTACAAACTCGAAGTAGAAAATGCTCCTGGTTCAAGTTCAGATGTTTATGGAGCTTTTTTTACCAGTAATAATAATGGTGCATATTTTATCATTTATTTAAGTGACCAGAACGATTATAACAAAGATGCTGCCATAGATTATATCAGCAAACTCATTCCGGCCAGCCAGTAAACAATGCTTTAGGGTTTACAGGTTATTATCTTATAATATTATTCTCGGTTAAATTTTTTCTTATGGTTTATTCTAAAGGACATGGCACAAGAGCAACTGCCAATGTGTCTTACAAAAGGCTTTTTAGGCAATATACATATTTTTGTTCTTGCTATTATTATTGACTTAATGGTATTCTTGATATTTAGAAATTCAGTGCATATATTAAAATACATTCAATAATGTATATTAAAACAAAAGGTTGCCGGGTATTTTCCTGGAATATGTTCTACAAAATGCCCTCCCTGGTTTTCTGGAATCTGATATTTTTGAATATAGCTTATTATTACCAATTAATTAAGGAGATAAATATGTTAAAAAATCTCATTTTAATGCTCGGTATAGTAATTTTGCTCACCTCAAATGCTGCCTTTGCAGGAGATCCTGAAAAAGAAAAGGCTGCTGTTACCTCAGCATCAACCTGGCTGAAGCTGGTTGATGAAGCTAAATATCAGGAAAGCTATAAAGAGGCTGCAAGCTTCTTTAAAAACGCTGTTACTGAACAACAGTGGGTACAATCAATGAATGCCGTAAGAAAACCTATCGGCAAGGCTCTTTCAAGACAGGTTAAGTCTGCAACTTATACTAAATCGCTGCCCGGTGCACCTGATGGAGAATATGTTGTTATACAGTTTAATACATCTTTTGAGAATAAGAAAACAGCCGTAGAAACCGTTACTCCTATGCTTGATAAAGATCAAAAGTGGCGTGTATCAGGCTATTACATTAAATAAATATTAAAACTTACGGTTAATTCAGTTATATTAGAATATAATAAAGCCCGTATATTAGAGTTGATAAAATCTACTTCAAACCAAAGATATAAAAATTAAAAAATGCTCAACAAATAACCTACTTATCCGATATGTGGAATAAGGAGGCATTTGTTGATTATGAATACTATAAAACATCTTGCAAATTTTTTAAACCCCCTAATTTTACTACTATCTCCAGCAATCCCTGTTGATTTCTTTAAAACATATTTGGCTTAATACTCGATGATCGCTACTTTAGTGTACTAGGATTGTCTGAAAAGACCCGAAATTTTAATACATATCAATTATACAAACTGCTTCAATACAGAATTAACTGGAAAAAACTGTTCTATACATTGATTAAAGCAGTGTTAAATAAGCAAAATAGCTCTTGCTGGTATTTGATTTTGGATGCAAGTCCTTTAGAACAGCCCTATGCCCGGTATCGGATAACTAAAAGAGGCAAAGTATCAACAAATAATATGAAAAATGTTCCACATAACCAATTAATAAGCTTAATATTGTCTATTTGTAGATGGTAATCGCTTTAAACTTGCAACATGTGATTTTGAAATAAATCAAAGTATAGTTTGTGAGCTAAAAAACATAAGAAAAGCAGTAAAAATAATCAAGATTCTGCACCAGAATGAGATTTATTTTATTGCAACAAACCAGACTCACTTATCTTTAGCTAAGATAAAATCGAGCTATCTCTTTAGGTGGAAGATTAAACTCTTTCACCGGAAGGCTAAACAAAAGCTAGGACTAAGTTACATACGCATGGAAAATTATCGTTCTTTGGTAAATCATGTTGGATTTGTTTGCCTTGCTTTTAGTTTGCTGTCTGCACTACGGCAACACAATAGGGCTAAATTCGGCAATATTAAAAGAACGATACAAAATCAGCTATACTCAAAACGTTATGGTATCGATAGATTTAACCAGAAAATTGCATTGTGAATCTTTTATTTCGGGCTTAAAAATTAAATTTTGCCTGCAGGTTCAGGCACATCAGTATTGATGGCTTTTTTAACCAGTTCCTGAAGAGTAAAAGCAACATCATCAACAGGAACCTTAATAACCTCGCCTGTTTTTCTGATTTTAAGCTCTATCATACCTTCAGAGAGTGTTTTGCCGCAGGTTACTCTAAAAGGAAAACCTATCAGGTCAGCATCTTTGAACTTGACTCCTGCTCTATCTGCCCTATCATCAAGGATTGCTTCAATACCTACCCTGCATAAATCCTGATAGATATTTTCTGCTACTGTTGCCTGTTCTTCATCTTTTATATTAACAGGTATAACCACAACATGATATGGTGCTATTGATGCTGGCCATATGATTCCATCTTTATCGTGGAAGCTTTCTACTGCTGCTGAGGCTGTTCTTGAAACACCTATTCCGTAACATCCCATGATAAAAGGTTTTTCCTGCCCGTTTTCGTCTTGATAGAGGGCGTTCATTTTATCTGAATACTTGGTTCCCAGCTGGAATATGTTACCTACCTCGATACCTTTTGTTATTAGGAGGTGTCCCTGGCATACAGGGCAACAATCACCTTTTTGAGCAAGCCTTATATCTGCTGTATTTTCCGGCATTTCAATGTCAACACCCCAGTTGGCCCCTGTAAGGTGTTTATCAGTTTGATTACAGCCAACAACAAAGTTCTTAAGCTCTTTTATGCTGTGGTCTGCAATAATTTTACACTTAAGACCTGAAGGACCTATAAAGCCTTTAACAGTATTCAAGCCTGATTTTTGTAGTAATTCTTTTACTTCTTCATCATCTGCTATTCTAATTTCGTTACCAGCACAGGCGTTAAGGAGTTTAATTTCTTCTACAGCCTGATCTCCTCTAATCATGGCGAGGACAGGGGTACTGTCAACTATATAGACCATACTTTTGCATATGGCTGAAGGAGCAATATTAAGGAATTTAGCAAGATCCTCAATAGTAGTAGTGCCCGGCGTATCAGTAATTTCTGACTTACTGAAACCTCCATCTGTAATAGCATCAAGCAGAATAGATTCAGCCCTGTTAGAGTTAGCAGCATAGTCACAGGTATCACAGTAGAGAACATCGCTTTCTCCGCTGTCAGTAAGGGTAAGAACCATAAATTCATGGCTTACACTGCCGCCTATTGCGCCGCTATCGCTTTGAACCATACGGGTTTCAAGGCCACAGCGTTTAAATATTCGGGTATAGGCACCAGCCATGTTGTCATACTCTTTCAGCAGGCATTCATGAGAAGTATGAAAGCTGTATGCATCTTTCATTATAAATTCACGTCCTCTGAGAAGTCCGAAGCGTGGTCTAATTTCGTCTCTGAATTTGTTTTGAATCTGATACAGGTTGATAGGTAGCTTTTTATATGTTTTAACTTCGTTTTTAGCAAGTGTAGTTATAACTTCTTCGTGAGTGGGCCCGAGGCAGCATTCACGGTCGTGGCGGTCTTTAAGCCTCATGAGTTCTTTACCATAGACTTCCCAGCGGCCAGACTCACGCCATATATCAGCTGGTTGAAGGATAGGCATAAGAAGTTCCTGTGCACCTGCTAAGTCCATTTCTTCTCTGACGATAGTTTCGACTTTTTTAAGCACCCTCCACATTAAGGGGAGGTATGAATATATACCGCTGGTAAGCCTTCTGATAAATCCGGCTCTGACAAGAAGCTGGTGAGAGACTACTTCAGCATCAGCGGGGTTCTCTCTGAGGGTTGTAACAAATAGTTTTGACATTTTCATAGGTATTTTCCTCAAATGATTGTTAGCCAAAGATATTTTATATGGAAACAGAGAGAATTCCAATATTAAAATCCATGCACGTTATACATGTATATGTAGAGCAATGTATATGTTGCTTAATGCTTGCCAGCTTGATTTTACCGGCCAAAATCTTAATTTTCCTTAAGAATTAAACTAAAAGGGTATTAAAAAAGCTCTCTTTATGTAAAGATAATAAAAAATAGGGGAAAACATCAATAGAGAGAGAAAAGAGAATTTGTGGAGTTGTCCTTTTTACCGGCAATAACCGGGGATTTAAAGAATAATATTCTAAAACCAGAGGCATTTAAAAGAACCTCCTTAATTGGCAAGCCTGCAATGCAGGGCCTGAAAACACTTGAAAGAGATGTTTTTCAGAAAGAGTCTCAAACTGTTCAATTTAGCGGCAAAAATGTTAAGCCACAGCCACCAGAAGAAGATATACCGGTTGTTGAATATAGAAATATGTTTGATACTCTGTTAAAAGCCAGCCCCAACCCTTTACTGGAAAAATTGCTGGTAAGAGATCTTAAGATATCTGATCCTGAGAAGGCACATAAAAGAATCACAAGCCTGTCAAGATATCTTAAAGAAGATATGGTAGGCTTCATAACCCCTGACGGCAGGCACTGGTTTGAAGGAGCCTTAAAGTACTTCATACGGGGAGCTGTATCAAAAGACCTCACTGACAAGCAGATGGAAAAACACGGGCCGGCTATTGCAGAACATTTCTGGGGATTACTGGCAAAAGCAGATAGTTACTGGTCTTCAGGAGAGTTTCTGGATTACATGAAAAATCATATGAATCCTGAAGAACCTGGTGTTAAAGAAACGATTCAGGGTGTATCCCGTTTGTATCAGAAGAAGTTGACAAATAAAACCGTATCTTTCGGTTACAGTTCAGATTTAAGGTATATACAAAAACTGCTCGATGATGGCGGAGCATATACTGGGAAACCTTTAAAGCTAACTAATGTTTCTAATCACCCTGCATACCCTACTCTTGAGCATATACAACCACATTCTACTGGGGGTGATGAGGTTAATGATGATTGTAACTATTTGCTGGTACGTCAGAATGACAACGGAGATCGATCAAATATTCCTCTGATAGCCTATCTTAAAGGCTGGGATGCACAAGAGTTTTTAAATCACCGTAAATACTGGTATGCTGAAATAAGTCAAATTATGAGCGGAGAGAAATTTAACTTCTATACAAATGAAATAACCCAAAAAGATATCAAAAAAGCTGAAAAGATGCTTGAATATGTTCATAGAAGCATAAATAATCGTAAAAACCTTTACAAAAAAAATTATGAATTCATACAGCTGGTGCTGGAGGTCAGTAAACAACCCCCTTCATCGGTAAATAGCCTTGAAAAACTTGGTATATTCTGGCAACCAGCATATTAAATGAAACCCTATTTCTTTTTACGGGCGCAAACTATCATAAAGACTAATGCATAACTGGAATCTCTGATTAATTATGGAATTACTGATTCCAGCAAAGACACCAATTCTTGAATCTGAGAACATATAAGTTATTTAGAGATCTCATAATGCCTTAATTTCAGCTGGACGATAAAATTTTTTCATAAAATTTAATATTTTGTTATATAATCAATTTCATTGATAATAACAGGATGAATATTGGAGGAATAATTATGATGAAAAAGAGACTCATTGTGTCGCTGGCAGTGCTTTTTGCGGCCGTATCAACCTTTTCGTATTGCAGTGACCCGGCAGAAGCTATTGGTGGCTTTATGAAAAACAAGGCTAAAAATACTGCTACCAAAGAAGCTAAAGATCAGGCCACAAAAGATGCTGATCAGGCTCAATCTCAGGATAAAGCTACAGACACTAAAGCTCAGAAGCCTCAAAGCAGTGAACCTCTTGTGTTTGAAAACACAAAGTATCACTATAAGATTACATACCCTGGCAACTGGGAGCTTAATGCTGAAGACCCTAAAAAATCTCTTGTAACTATTGTTGATACCTGGGGCAAGATGGGCAACATATCTGTAAACGCTACCTGGATGAGTGATAATTTCCCGGTGGATCCTGCGGTAAAAGCACTTATAGATCAGGCAGAACAACGCAAAAAGCACGGTGAACTGGAAGACTATAAAGTTAAGAACTATTCAGTTCCAGGAAAAGATGGCAAGCCGATTGATGTTGTCAAGGGTGTTTTCTGGGTTGAATCTGATGAAGATCCAACAATGAAAAGAATGCAATGGCAGGCCTATGGCGGTGGCAACTATTATAACTTCACAGCTTCCACTTCTGTAGATAAATTCCCTGAGTATAGAGAAACATTTGAAAATATGATCGACTCAGTAGAATTTGATTTTGCTGATGGTTCATTTAGATAAGCTATTAAAATAATCTTTAAGGCCTGATGCTTTTTGTATCGGGCTTTTTTATGCTCTTGGATGAGCTTTATTGAAGACTTCTTTCAGTCTTGCAGTATTGACATGTGTATATATCTGGGTATTGCTGATAGAGCTGTGCCCGAGAAGCTCTTGAACGACTCTGAGATCAGCCCCGCCATTTAGCAGACTGGTTGCAAAGCTATGCCTGAGAGTATGAGGAGATATGTTTTTCTTTATACCTGCTTTTTGAGCAGTCTCTTTGACAATTCTTTCTATTGACCGGGGGGTTATTCTGAAACCTTTGTGATTAATAAAAAGCGGGCAGGAAGGATTATCGGAGCTATTATTTCCTTTTGAGAGTTCATCATAAGCCTTTTCAATATAATGATTCAATGTTCGTCTTGCTTTGTGGCTAATTAATACAATACGTTCTCTGGCACCTTTGCCCATCACTATAATTTCGTTTTCTTCAAGGTTAAGGTTAGAAAAGTTGAGAGAACAAAGTTCACTTACCCTTAGGCCTGTTGCATAAAGCATCTCTAGAATTGCCAGATCTCTAATACCTTTAAATGTAGTTATATCAGGGACCAAAAATAATTTATTGACCTCATTTTCATCAAGAAACACCGGAAGATTTCGTATTTTTCCTGGAGCTGTAAGTGTTTTTGAGGGGTTAAAGTTTATCAATTTTTCTCTATTAAGGTATTTCAGAAATACACGCAGTGCTGCAATTTTCCTTGATGCTGTACTCCTCAAATATTGCCGTATAAGCTCTGCAGTATATGTTTTGACGATATCCAGTTCAAGATAATCTAATTTATTATTCTTTTTTAACCACTCTATAAACTGATAAATATCTATTTTATAGGCTTTAATAGAATGCTCAGAGAGGTTTTTTTCTCCTGAGAGATATTCAAAGAATCTGCCGGGCTCAAATTCACTTTCATTAATGGTCAGGGTTAGTTCTGATGGTTGTGTCATAGTTTTATTATAGCATTTAGAGGCAAAAGATGTGAATTTGTAAAGAGATACCCCTTTAATTTAAAGGGGGGATAAAAGCAATATTGCTCTTATCCCCGGTGCTTTTGGTTAGAAAGATTTGCTGATATATTAATATTCCCCTGTCAGGGGATACCAGCCAGATAAGCTAAGGGTATTAATTTATAAATCTGTTTTTCCATATTAAGCGATAAAATAATTCCTGATCAGATGGCCTTTATGGCCTTTAATATATTGATTTAATGTCTCAATAGTTGTTGTTAGTATCAGGGGTTGTTGATCATTATACATTTTAAAAACACTGCAACGATAGAAATTAATGAATTTTGACGTAAGAGTTACAATATTTAACACTGATTTATACGATATATATCAACTTCCCTTTACGTGGTGATACATTTGATATATTTAATATAGATTATTTTACATTAAATATCATTGAGATCCAGAAATATATAAAAATATTGAAAATAATTGGTTACATTTATTTAGATCAGTGCATAACTTAAAAAATTTTCGATTTCAAACCCAAATATTGCTCTTCTTTTGTTAGAATATTTGTCATAACTCACGGTGCAATCCTGACAGGATATTATATTTAGCTATTAACCGTATTTCCAGGCATATTCAGGAGCTCAAACAATGAAAGAACTCAAATACTGGGTAGCTTTTAACAACATTGAAGGGCTTGGTGCAATCAGCATTAAGCGCATTCAGGAATATTTTAACTCTATGAAAGAAGCCTGGTCTGCATCACCGGCTGAACTGCAGAGAGTTGAAGGTCTCTCACCGTCACACATTGAAAAAATTCTTCTCTCAAGAGCTAAAATAATACCCGATAAAGAACTTGAAAAGATTGAAAAAAATGATATTAAAGTACTTTGTCTTGCTAGCGGAGAATATCCTGCGCTGCTGAAAGAGATCTATGACCCTCCGGCAGTTCTTTATTATAGAGGAAACATCAAAACCATCGACTTCCAGAAAACTACAGGCATTGTGGGCACAAGAAAACCTTCAGAATACGGCAAAAATATCTCCTCAAGGATTTCAAAAGAGCTTGCCTCTCTTGGGATAACAATTGTAAGTGGCCTGGCCGAAGGTATTGACACCGCTGCTCATGCAGCCTGTGTTAAGGCTAAAGGCAAAACTATAGCTGTTCTTGGATCGGGACTGAATGTTATATATCCACGCAGCAACGTCAGTCTGTATAAACAAATTATTGAAAATGATTGTGGAATAATAATCAGCGAATATCCACCAGATAGCAAGCCTGATAGCTGGCAATTCCCCTATAGAAACAGGATCATCAGTGGCCTTTCTAAAGCCATTATCCTTGTTGAAACAAAAAACAGAGGAGGCGGATTGATTACGGCCAGGCATGCCATAGAGCAAAACAGAGAAGTCTTTGTCGTTCCCTCAAGAGTTGACATACCCTGCAATGAAGGTGGACATAACCTTGTCCGAAAAGGTGAGGCCCGGCTATTTGCATCTTTTGCTGATTTTTACCGTGAGCTTAACTGGGAAAAATACGCTGAAACCTTTGATGAAAAACCTCCCGAAACAGCCATAGAAAAAGAATCTCTATCACCTGCACAAGGAGTCAGGCAAGAGGAAGCAATCACCCCCGTTGCTGATCCGGAAAAGCTTTCGACAGAAAAGATATTTAAAATGCCTGATGGGCTATCAGAAAATGAAAAGCAAATATTAGCTCTGCTAGAGGTTGAAACACTGGCATTTGACATTATTTTACAAAAAGTAAAATCTACAACCCCTCAGTTGCTGGGCTCTCTAACTATGCTTGAATTAAAAGGGCTCATTACTCAATGCCCGGGAAAACGCTACAAACGAAATATAGTCTAATTTTTCACACAATCGCTTAAATACCCCGGAACAGGTTAAATTTTTAACGTATCAAAAATCACACCCTAAAAGTGTTTTCTGTCACTGTATAGTTCTCTTTTGTAAGGTATTGTATTAGCTGTAGGATGCAAAATAAACTGTAATACACTTAAGGCAACATCTACAGCACACATGCTCTTAGAAAGGAGAACTATTATGAAGTATTGGAGAATACTGTTATTCATTTGCTTGCTATCACTATTTTTAAGTTTATCAACACGCTCATACGCTGAAGACTGGCCCTGTTCACACTGCCAATGGAAAGAAGAATCCGTTAAGGAATATCAGGGTAAAATCAATGAGCACAAAAACAAACAGGAACAATTAAATACAGAAATAGCAAGAAAACAGACATTGACACCACAGGAAACCGGGCCTTCTTCTGAACATCTGGCTATGGTAGCTGAATACATGAATACTAAACAATCTGAACGCCCTGTTTTTAAGCTTTCTGCTGAATATAACCACTCTATCCAGAATATTCAAGATACAAAAGCTAATTATGACAGCAGAAGAAAAAGCTACAATTTTAACCCTTATTACAATTCAGACGGTGATTATAACACTCATCCTTATGCTGAAACCTTTTTTGAAGACACAATGGTTCGATCTATCCTGATGTCTTTCATTTCAAAACCTTCAAACTATAAACCAGGCAAAAACAAAGATTCAAAAAATACTAAAAAATCTGATTGCTCAAAATAATGAACATGCTGCACTTTAAAATTATACAGGCTGTCCAAATTCTCAATAGCTAAGAATGTTGCCTTATCTGATAACTGACAATCTGCTCCTGTAAAATCAATGCATCCTTAAAAAACTGATATCTCTTGTGTGTAAACTATAAGCGAATATAAACCTTCTGTAAAAGCAAAATGTAGCTAAAAACCACTGATACAAATATCAGGAAAGACAGAATGAAAAGCTAATAACTGATTACATCTATACAGAATACTCTTTTTACAAGAAAACCCGTTATTAAATGCCATAAAATAGGCCAGTGCATAACATAAAAACAGAAAAATCTATCATTGTGTTTATGCATAAGTCTTTAGAAAGGATACTTTATTATGAATTATTTTAAATTATATGTGGCATTACTGGTTAGTTTAACGGTTTTAGCAAACACATCTACCTGCATTGCTTATGAACTAAACTGCAACAACCTTAAAACATACAATAATGTTATGAGCCACTATCAGCAGGAAATCACTCTATACAAAAGTAACCTGCTTCAACTGAAAAAAGAAATTGGCATAGCACAAAGGCTTAAGAGAGCGAATGATTTTGAGATCCAAAGGCATGAAAAAAGACAATTGAAAAACATTGCAATTAGTTCAAACCCTGTAAAATATGGTAAAGGTATTATTATACCGCCAGAACAATCTGTAGAAGATTCTTTAAAAAGCCATAACAAAATGCAAATACAAAAACTAAACCAGTATAATAAAGCCCTGAAAAATCAAATTGCGCAAAAACAGCAGCAGATTAACTTTATCGAAAAAAATATTGAAAATAAAACCTGGCAGATAGCTGAACTCCAGCAGGAGATTAACTATTACCATACCAGGTGTGTGAAACAAGCTGAAATATCTCTCTTCTAGCTCATATCAACAAACCCTGCTACAGAAGACAACAACTGCAAGGCTGGCAATCGTCAGCCTTCTTTTTGTGATTTGTGAGAAAATTGTAATTCCGGTAAAATAATGCTAGAGAGGTAAACAAAAAAACCGGTAATGAAAATAGTATTTATAATAATTGTTCTAATTTTATTTATAGTTTTAATACTTTTAACGTATTATACTGTTATTCGTAATATACGGAAAAAGTCACTGCAAAACTTTAACGACGATGTCAGAGAACTCAAAAGCAAAGACAGCAAAGATGCTGAAAGAATGCAAAAGCTTGAACTTACTGATTATGAAGAATCTATCATCAGGCCTATTTGCACAGAAACTTTTTTCCCTTTTTATTTCTTTTATTGCAAAAGCAACTACATCTGGGATGACCTTAAACAAAGACTATCCATCAATGAGAAAATCTATAACATAGCAGTTATGGATATTTACATTATACCCGGATATTCAAACATCAAAGGGATCTCACATCTGTTCTATTCAATAGATAATAATTACTACCTCTACAATCAGGATAAGTTTATTTTAAAGCTAAAACCTTCTGATATAGCAGAAATTGACTATAACCTATATGAATATTTTCTTGATCTGGGCACCGGGCTGTTTTCAAAAATGAAAATTGTTACATTTGATGGGTTAACCATCGCCTCTGACAGCATTTATAGCCGAAACGTTGAGCTTATTATAGATGCTTATCTTGAATATCGCAAAAATAACCTTTTGCCAGTTGATGATAAAGCTTTAAACCTTAGCTCAGTTGATAGACAAACTATCAAACTTAACCAGATCAAAGATAACAACCAGATCACTGAAAATGAACATAGAATACTTTTGCCCAAAGTTCATATCACTCACGTAGAAGCTAATAAGCAGCTGTTTGACCGGGCCTTAAACGAATCAGGTAGATAATTATGCAACAACTATGTAAATTTAATTTCGAATTTGATGATTTTCAACAGGAAGCAATCAATCATATTGAAAATGGGAAAAGCGTTGTAGTATGCGCCCCTACAGGTGCAGGCAAGACCGTTATTGCTGAATATGCCGTCAACATAGCTCTTCAACAGAATAAGCGGGTCTTTTATACAACTCCATTAAAAGCTTTAAGCAACCAGAAATTCAGGGATTTTCAAAAAGCACTCGGCCCTGATAAAGTCGGCCTGCTCACAGGAGACATTTCTATAAACCGTAATGCCCCTATAGTAGTCATGACAACAGAAGTGTTTCGTAATATACTTTATGGCACAACTCTCGGGAATGTTGAAGATAATCTAAATGAAGTTTTATTCGTTATTCTTGACGAGTGTCACTATATGAATGACAGTGAAAGAGGTACTGTATGGGAAGAAAGTATTATCTATTGCCCTCATAATATACAAATAATAGCTCTTTCAGCTACTATAGCTAATGCCGAAGAACTTACAGGATGGATTAATAGTGTTCATAATGATACAAAACTAATAAACAGCGACTTTAGACCTGTCCCACTGAGGCACTTTTACTTTATTAACGATCAACTGCTCCCTCTGACTGCCCCGGGAGGAAGAGTTAATAAAAAAATTAAACAAATTAAAGTTCACAAGGGCAGCTACTTTAGAAAAAACAAGAAATCACCTGCTAAACTTATTAACATACTTCAAAAAAGAGAAATGCTTCCTGCTATATACTTTTGTTTTAGCAGAAAACGCTGCGATGGATATCTTGAAATGTGTTCTAATATGAATCTTTTAAGTGAATATGAGACAAAAAGACTTAAAAAAATTATAAATGACTACATCGAAGAGTATCCTGTACTGGCTCAAAACAGGCATCTACAATATATTTATTCAGGAGTTGCCAGCCACCATGCAGGTTTGTTGCCTAACTGGAAAGTATTAATAGAAAAACTCTTTCAAGAAGGCCTGATAAAAGTTGTTTTTGCTACAGAAACACTGGCTGCAGGTATAAATATGCCTGCAAGAACTACTATTATTAGTGATATAAGTAAACGCTCTGACGATGGCCATAGAACACTTACATCAAGCGAATTTTTACAGATGTCCGGCAGGGCAGGCCGAAGAGGAATGGATAAAATAGGATATGTTGTTACTGCAGCAAGCCCGTATCATAACCCATCAGAAGTAGCAACGCTTGCAATGTCTGATGCTAACCCTCTTCAAAGTCAATTTACACCAACTTACTCTATGGTTTTAAACCTGCTTCAACGATTTAAACTTGATGAAGCAAGGCAATTAATTCTTAGCAGTTTTGGTTACTATACTTCCAGTAGCCGAATGGAACCTCTTTATGCCTCAAAAAAGGATATAGAAAACAATATTGAAAAAGTAATAAACTTTAAATGCCCTTACAGCCTGTCTAATGAAGATCTTATATCCTATCATAAAAAGAAAGAACACTATGTTGAACTAAAAAAACTCTATAATACCTTGAAAAAACAGGCCCACAGGGCTAAACGCTATAATGCTCCCGAGGTAAATGAATACAGAGACAAGTATGAAGACCTCAAAAACCAGCTTAAAATGGTACAATGCTATAACTGTGATCTGTATAAGCAACACCTAAAGAGCCTGGAGGTTTTAGGCAGGTATAACAAGAGACTTAACAGTATTAATAAAGTTATTGAAATTGAAAAAGATTTCTACTGGAATAGTTTTCTTAATCTTGTAAACTTATTAACTGAATATAACTACTTAAAAGATAATGTACCTACTGAACTTGGAGTTTGTGCTTCATATTTCAGATGCGAAAATGAGCTTTTCCTTGTTGAAACAATTAACAGTGGAATACTTGATGATCTGACACCTGCTGAAATAGCGGCTGTCTTCTGTGCCATGATTTCAGAAGAGCCACGGGGCAATGGTAATGTATTAACATATCCAGGTAAAAAAGTTCGGTCAGCTATTAATGATATTTATAGTATACTCAAAAAGATCTTTAAAGCACAGAGGAAGCATAATATTGATATTGATCTTTTGCTTAACATACAGCTTTCAGGCATAACAGAAGTCTGGGCTTCAGGTGCAGAATGGGAAACAGTCACTTCTCAAACATCACTTGACGAAGGAGATATTGTTAGAACGCTAAAACGCACTTTAGATATATTGAGACAGGTAGCACATGCCCCTTATGTTAATCCTGACCTGGCTAAAAAATGTCATGAGGCGCTAAAAGCAATTAATAGAGAACCTGTCCTGGAAATTTATTAGTCTTTTTGTTCTTCTTCTTGAGCTTTTTTATAAAGCTCTTGAAGCAGTTCTTGAGCGTCAATATTGTATTTACGACACACTGGTAGTATTTTTCCAATGCTTTTAAGCATTTTCTCTTTTTCAATTTCAAGTTCTTTTGAAATAAAAGTACCTGTCGTTTCACTGATTTCGTCTTCAAGGTTACCAACTCTGTTTCTGCCACCTTCTTTAGCTCTATAAAGGCATTGATCAGCAAATTCTATTAACGATGGCACTTCCTTAGCGTGATCGGGGTAATTTGAAGCTCCAACACTAATTGTAACTTTAACTATTTTATACCCATCATCTGTTTCAATATTAAAATCATTAGAAGCTACTTTATTAACAAGCTTTTGAGCAACATCAAGAGCTGTTTTAGTATCTGTTTTATCAAGTATAACACACATCTCTTCTCCACCATACCGGCATACAACGTCATATTCTCTGACATTAAGCTTTAAAAGTGTGGCTACCTGAACCAGAACAGCATCTCCTGCACGGTGTCCATAAGTATCGTTAAATTTTTTGAAAAAGTCAATATCAATAAGAAGGAGAGAAAAGAAATCTTCTTTTCTCTTTACTTCATCAAGCTTAAGACTCATTTTTTCCTGAAAGAAGCGGTGGTTATAGAGGCCTGTTAATCCGTCTGTTGTTGCAAGCTTATATGTCTTATCAAGTTTCTCTTTTGTTAACAGGTTTTGAGTTATAAGTGCAAAAATAAAGAATATTGTTACAAGAAAGATCGGATTAACAACAGGTATCCAGAGTAAAAACTTATAAAATAACATCACTGATATAATTACATAAGATAAAATTAAGCTAACAAACGTCAGTATAATAACTATATTGTTTTTGATATTTCTTATAATAAGAATTGACAGTGTTATTAATAATATTATAATAGCAAAGTTAGCAATATTAGAGCTTTTATGAATAAAAACTTTATCATTTAGCAGGTTATCTAATACATTTGCGAAAATCAAAGGTCCTGGCATAAGTTTTATGGGTGTTTTGTGTATATCACCTGTTGAACGCCCCTCACCAATTATTACATATGTATCACAAAAATACTCCGGCAATGAAATCTCACTACGGTAAGCCTGCAAAGGTGAATAATTAATTATAGTCTGATTTGAGCTGTTTTCAAGGTGATTGAGCAACAATGGATACATTAAAAGCGGTTCATCCTGAACATTTGAAACTTTGATGGCCCCGTAATTAAATAACTTTGCTAGATGCAGAAAATATGGTTGATTAATAGAGCTGGATAAATATTCTTTAGGGAAAATATCTCTTGACAGATAGTAATCACTGACAAAATTTATTCTCAATAGCTCAAGATGCTTGATATTGAAGAGCTTTATATTAGTAAGGTTTTTGTAAAGATATTGATAAGCAGGCTGCATAAAATAATTTTGCTCTTCAGGCAATATTTTATAGCCTGTTTGAGCATCTATTGTATAATATTTTTCATATAAATATACTTTTATAAACGGTATTGAGTGCGCATAAGCTTCTGCATTAAGCCAGTTAACAATCAAGTTGCCATTTTCATCAAGAGGTATTTTGCGATCAGGAAATATCAGGTTATTATCTGCCACGGTCAAAGGCGTATTACTGGTATAATGTGTATCTATTACCGGTATAACAGGCAAAGAAAAAATCAGTTTGTCGTCTTTTAGCATTGACATTATGTTTGCATACCTGAATACATGATCATTAGATTTAGAGATATTCGTAAAACCAAGGTTTTTAGCTTTGTTAAGAAACTTGCTATACGGTAATTGTATATTTAAAGCTGTATTTTGAAGGATAAATGAGCGTGATAAGCTTCCATAATCAATATTAGCTACTGTTGCAATTTCTGAAGCTTTTGCATAAGAGCGCCTTTCAGCTTCTCTATTATTAATTGCATCAATAATTTTATAAAGTATATCAATCAGCTTCTGCTTTTTAAGAAAATAAAGATTGATTTTTGCCTGTTTTGCAAAGTTTTTAGCATAATATTCAACAGGACCTGCAATAAAACTCAGATATACCTCTCCTGAGTCTTTTATTGTCTTTGCAAAATAGTCATCATCATAATCAGTAGTCTTACTTGTGAAGTTGATATCATAAATAATAACTTTTGCGTTAGCCCTTATTAGGTAATTGTTTATATCTCCCCATACACTTCTAGGTAATGGCCAACGAGTTAGCTCTAATTCAGGATGTTCATTAATGAAATTATCACTTAAATCACCAAACAAGATCGTTTTGATATCCACATCCGGTTGTTTTTGTTTGCTATTAATAATTTTAGTTCTTATATCATATGAATATTCTTCAAAAGTCCACAGTATATCTTTTAAAAAGATTGTATAAGTAGCAATAAAAAACATTAACACCAGAAAAACAGCAAGAGGTAACCTGATTTTATCGTATATGATTCTATAAAACTTTTTGTTTGCAGTATCTATCATTTTTATTTCTTATGTAACGTATAATAATATCAGGATTTTAACAAATTATGCTTAATTAAATTCTATTATATGAAAAAATCAGTACTATAAAATAATAGAATCTCTCTAAAAGCTTATTATTTCAGGATTTATATAATACATATGTATTGTATTAAATTTAAAGTAATTATACTTTAGTTTTAAGATAGTTATTTATGGCTTTTGCTGCTTTTTTTCCTGCGCCCATAGCGTTGATAACATTGGATTCAGCTAAAGGAGCAATATCTCCACCGGCAAAAACGCCTGACATAGTTGTCTCACATGTTTCAGAGTTTATTTCGAGATAACCCTTTCGGTTTACCTCTAACGGCAGGTTCTCTTTTTTAGCAGAACTGGTTAATACAGGGTTTGGGCTGGTTCCAATAGCAACAATGAAAGTATCAACATCAATATATTTTGTCTGTCCTTCAACTGGAACTGGTCTTCTTCGACCGCTGGCATCAGGTTCACCAAGTTCCATAACCTGAAGGGTAACACCTGTTACATAATCATCCTTACCATGCAATTCTATCGGGCTATGTAAAAACAAGAAGTTAATTCCTTCCTCTTTAGCGTGAATAACCTCTGCTTTTCTTGCAGGCATTTCAGCTTCAGAGCGACGATATGCAATAGTAACTTCTTTAAAACCAATACGTTTAGAGACTCTGGCAGCATCCATTGCAGTATTTCCGCCGCCAATAATGATAGCCTTTTTTCCTATTCTAATAGGAGTAGGATAATCTGGACGGTGAGCCCTCATTAAGTTTACCCTTGTTAGAAATTCATTGGCTGAATAAACTCCATTCAGGTTCTCACCCGGTATACCCATAAACCAGGGAAGGCCAGCACCCACTCCGATAAAGATTGCGTCATATCCTTCATCAAAAAGATCTTGAAGAGTGTAAGTTTTACCAATAATAACATTTGTTTTAAATTCTACACCAATAGTTTTCAGGGTTTCCAGCTCTCTATTAAGGGTATATCTGGGTAATCTGAATTCAGGAATGCCATAACGCAACACTCCACCAAGCGCATGAAGAGCTTCAAATATAGTAACTTTATGGCCAGACCTTGCAAGGTCAGCAGCAGCAGTTATGCTGGCAGGCCCGGAACCAACAATAGCAACTTTATGACCTGTCGGCCTGATTTCTACCGGTTCAATATCTGTCAAATCACCAGCATATCTTTCAAGAGCTCCTATTGCAACTGGTTCTCCTTTAATACCCAGTATGCAGGTGGCCTCACATTGTCTTTCCTGTGGGCAGACCCTGCCACAGACAGCTGGTAATAAGCTACTTTCTCTAATTATTTTACCTGCTTCTGTTATATTAGCTTCAGCAATAGCTGTTATAAACCCGGGTATATTTATTCTGACCGGACAACCCTCAATGCATTTTGGTTTTTTACAGTTTAAACAGCGTTTTGCTTCTAAAATAGCCTGTTCTTCAGTAAAATTCTTTTCTACTTCCTCAAAATTAGTTGTTCTATATTCAGGATCTAAATTTTCTGGCCTCTGTCTGGGTATTTTACTCTTTGACATTGAATTTTACCTGCTCCACAAATCTAACTCTTATACTTATAAGTATGATTCTTGTTTTTCGTCTTCTTCCGGGGGAGTATCGTCATTGTTAACTGAACTATCTTTATTTTCAGCATCTTCACTGGATTCATTTACTGGTTTATCAGTTTCAACAGTTTCTGGAAGAATATCATCTGCCATTGAGTTAACTGAATCGATCTCTTTTAAAATTTTTTCTTCTTCAGGTATGCCTTGTTCTTCTCTTTCTAGTTTTATTTTTTCGATTATTTCAGACACTTCAGTATCATCTAGGGTTTCTTTTTCCAGTAACACTTTAACAATAGCATCCATAATATCCTGATTATCTGTAAGAACTTTTCTGGCAAGAGCATATCGATCTCTAATAATCCTTTGCACTTCTCTATCTATCATAGCAGCAACTTCTTCAGAATAATTCTTTTCGTGTCCAAAATCTCTACCCAAAAACACATGTTCATTCTGCTTGCCAAAGGTCATTGGCCCCATTTTTTCGCTCATACCATAAGATGTAACCATCCTTCTGGCCAGGTCAGTTACTTTCTCAAGGTCATTTTGAGCTCCTGTTGTAATTTCTCCGAAAATGATTTCTTCTGCAACTCTTCCACCGAGGATCATTGCCATTCTATCAAGTATCTGGGTTCTTGAATGGAGTACCTGATCACCTTCAGGAAGTGTCATAGTTAGACCCAGAGCCATACCCCTGGATATAATTGTAACTTTATGCAGTGTATCACAGTGTTTTAGCATTTTAGCCATCAGCGCATGCCCAACTTCATGGTAAGCAATAATTTCTTTTTCTTTTTCTGATATTATTCTGCTTTTCTTTTCGGGGCCTGCAATAACTTTATCTATTGCCTCTTCTACATCTTCCATATTTATTTCTTTTTTATCTTTTCTGGCAGCAAGTAAAGCAGCTTCATTAATCAAATTAGATATGTCAGCGCCGGTAAACCCGGGGGTTCTTTTAGCCAGAACCTTTACATCAACATCATCTCCAAGGGGTTTGCCTTTAATGTGCACCCTGAGTATTTGCTCTCTTCCGTGAACATCCGGTCTATCGATAACGACCTGCCTGTCGAAGCGACCGGGTCGTAAAAGGGCATTATCCAGTATGTCAGGCCTGTTAGTAGCTGCAATAATTATGATACCCTGTGTGCCATCGAACCCATCCATTTCTACAAGCAGCTGGTTGAGTGTTTGCTCACGCTCATCGTGGCCACCACCAAGTCCTGCCCCTCTTTGCCTGCCAACAGCATCTATCTCATCAATAAAAACAATGCATGGTGCGTGCTTTTTAGCCTGTTCGAACAGGTCTCTAACACGTGATGCACCGACACCAACAAACATTTCTACGAAGTCTGAGCCACTGATGCTAAAAAACGGACATCCGGCCTCACCTGCCACAGCTTTAGCAAGCAATGTCTTACCGGTACCAGGGGCACCAACCAACAGAACACCTTTTGGTATTTTAGCCCCAAGAGAAACGTATTTTTCAGCATTTTTCAGAAAATCAACAATCTCTTCAAGTTCTTGTTTGGATTCATCAATGCCTGCAACATCTTTAAATGTAACTTTTACCTTGTTATCAAGCATCATCTTGGCCCGGCTTTTACCGAAAGACATAGCCTGTGACCCACCGCCCTGTGCGCTTTTCAGCATCATAATGAATATTAGCAATATCACAATAGGTAAAAATATTGAGCCTATCCAGTAAAAGACGTGATATGATTTGTCATCCGGGTTTGAAAACTGAATTTCAATGTTTTTTGATTCCAGTTTCTTTATCAGCTCGTCATTTTCTTTAGGTATAATGACCTTATAAGCTGTTATTTTCTTTTTTACTTTTCCTGGTGTCTCTTCTTCAACTGGTTTAAAAGGTTTAGCTTTAAGTTCGTTTTCTTGAATCTTTACTGCCTGTATTTTATCATCATTAAGAAGTTGCATAAACTCTGTATAAGTGACTTCTTTAATCTGATCAGTGTTAGAAGTCATCAATGACGCAAAAAAAACAATAATGATAACGAAAATAACTATGTATAGCCCGGAAGTTTGAAGTTTTTTCATCTTTTTTCCTTTTGCTCCTTCGCTGGAATAGCTTTTTCTGTCTCAAATGTGAACAATAGCTCAATAAGGAATTATAGTATAAAACCTGTTTAAAAAGATATAAAAATTGATTATTTTATTAAAGATAGTCTATAAATGTTTGAATTTAGAGGTTATTCAAAATCCTTCAAGGGGGCATGTGAGGTATAAAGGAAAAATATCATACCTGAAAAGAGAAAAGTTATTATTATAAGTATAAATGAATACATTTTCGTCTCCTGAAGGCCTGACTGCATTAAAAGCCTGGACTGCTATTTTGACAAAACAACAATAACATAAAAATGTATTTTACAAAAGACCCTAACTGCCTTTAATCAGTTAATTTTACCGTTACCAACTTCAAAAGGCTGTTTGCAAGTTTGCCAGGAGGCTATCAGTCTTAAAAATACCTGAATGGCCAGTATTAACTGGCCATCCTGGTTGAAAGGTTTCTTCACTTGTGCGACTTATTATCGCTTCGTGTAAACATAACCGGAAAAGTCCGGTAACATCGGGATTTTTGATCCCCTAACATTTCTTAATATATCACGTTATAAAAAAAATTTAATACCTCTTAACATCTATATTCAAGATTTAAAGCACATTTTAAATCAATAATAGTAACTATTATCATTAAGCAAAGGCCTGTACGCCACTGCTGTAAAAGCAATTTGCAGGTTTTATTGTAATAAAAATTTATAAATAATAAAATTTAAAAAAATTTATCATTATATTTTCTTTGGTCTTTTTTTTATTGAGTTTTGACACACTCTTTTACGGGTTCATTTTTTATGAGTATAAACAAAATTGCTGATATCAAACATACTAAAGCACCAAAGCTAAAAGCATTTTGAAAACCATGAAGAATCAAACTGCTGTTGACACTGGATTGCAAAACAGAGCCGGAACTAATAGCCATTTTTTCAGGCAATACCAGAGTAAATATAAGGCTAAATAAACTTATGCCAAGTGTAAAGCTAATATAGCTTACTGTTTTAAATGTTGCTGAAACAATGCCACTTGTTTCACTGGTAGAAAACTCCATAAACATTTTGTTATTAGAGCTCATAAAAAGGCCATAAGATAATCCGAGTAACATAAGATATATTATAATGCATTGAACACCAGCAGTATTTACGTTTTTAACAAAAAACATACATGATATAACCCCTATAAGCATTCCAGCTGTGCAGAGGTAGCGGGGTTGTATTTTATCAGCCAGCCAACCTGCAAAAGGGCAAATTACTATATATACAGCTGAAAACGTCAGCATAATCAGTCCTGTTTCTTCTGCCTTGTAGCCTTTTTCTATCACCAGATAAAAGGGCAGCAGAAAATTAGTACCTGACAGGACCATAAAAGCTGTAAGATTAGATACACTGGCTAAATTAAAGTTTCTATCTCTGAAAAGGTTCATATTTATAAGTGGATTTCTATTGTTTTGTTCCCAGATAATGAAGCTGATAAAAGAAACTATTGATATTATAGAGCTTAAAATAATGATTAAAGATGTCCAGCCAACTTTTAAACCCAGATTCATAATGCCTATAAAGGTAATCAGGCTCAGAGCTATTAAAATGGCACCTGTCAGGTCAAACTGTCTTATCATATCAAGTTTTTCTTTTAATTTAAAAGGTTCATCAGAAGGTATAAACTTAATAGCAACCAGCATAGCCAGCACTCCAACAGGGATATTGATAAGAAAAATCCAGTGCCACCCAAATGTACCGGTAATCACTCCTCCGAGCGGTGCACCAAGTGCAATTCCGAGACCGCTACAGGTAGATATAGCGCCAAAAGCTCTACCTCTTGCTTCAGGATCAACATATTTATAGATATTAGCTAAACTGACAGAAATCAAAATGGATGAACCGATACCCTGGAAAATTCTTGATGCTATTAGAATACAGAAAGATTGTGAAATACCGCAAAACAGAGATCCAGAGGTGAACAATAAAAGACCTGTAATAAACATTCTTTTCATCCCGATACAGTCTGCAAGGCGACCAGAGATTATTAACATACTGGTTAATGACAAAAGATAAGCGATTGTGACGATTGATGCTCTGCTAACGTTTAATCCAAAAGAATGAGCAATATCAGGCAGGGCTACATTGACTATATACCCGTCTAAAGAACACATAAAAGCTGCAAAACATATGCAAGCAACTATTATTATCTGACCTCTTATCGTTCTCTCTTTTGGTTTATTCAAGGCATTTACTCCTTTTTATTTCAGAAAAACAGTGTTTTCAAAGGCACAGAAGAAGTTAAAAAACATTTAATCTTTTATCGCCTCTATTATAAGTATACACAAGTATGCTTAAGGTTCTGAGGGTCTTAAGAGCGAGAGTGCCAGGGGAACAAAGTATGATTAATACTCAATCTATGGATGGATATTTTGATAATCTGGTTTTCCGGGTAATAAATATAGCTGAAAGATAAACAGGCCCGGGATAGTTTCACCTGAGGCCTGTGTAATCTTTAAAAGAAGCGTTTTATTATGCCAATTCTCTTAATTTTTCAATTAATGCTTTGAGTTCAACCTCTGTAGTATGTGGATTAATGACAGTACACCTCATATAGGTCTTGCCGTATATGTCTGTCTGTGTTATATAGAAGCTTTCACTTTCAAGCAACCTGTGTCTGAGTTCTTTTTGAAGCTTATTGGCATCAGTTGATTTTTTGCCTGTATATCTAAAGCAGACTATATTTGAGTGTGGTTCACAGGCAATTTCAAAATTACCTGAATTTATTAACATTTTGGCAAATGTTTTAGCAAGATCATGCGTATAATCAAGGTAGTCAGCAAATACTTTTGTGCCGAGTGCTTTCAGGCAGGTATAAAGCTTGAGTATCATCATGCTTTTTGTACATTCCATGGTTCTATGGCAGAGGTTATACCATTCTTCTCTGGCTGATTTCTCGAAAATGTAGGAAGCTTTCTGTGAAAAAACTTCGTATGAGTGCCCGCCCTTTCTAAATATGACTGCTGTAAGCAATGCTGGCATAAGCATCATCTTATGGGGATCCCAGATAATGGAATCTGCCCGTTCTGCCCCTTTTAGCAGATATCTATATTTTTCTGATATTGCAGCAGATGCCCCATGTGCACCATCAACATGAAACCAGAGATTGTATTTCTCGCAAAAATCAGCAATTTTATCCAGTGGATCATAGGTGCCTGTCGGTGTACAGCAAGCATTAGCGACAACGGCTACAACCCTTTTGCCTGATTTAGAGGCTTTATTATAGAATTCTTCAAGGGCTTTCATATCCATCATGTAGTCTTTGTCAGCTGGCACCTGTACGACATTCTCTTCTCCAAAGCCCATAAGGTGTATAGCACGTTTTGAAGAGTAGTGAGCAAGTTCAGAGATCATAAATACCAGATCTCCTGCATTTTGTGTACCTTCATTCCAGACGTCATAGCCTGCCATATTTTGTCTTGCAGCAAGCAAGCAGGTCAGGTTGCCAACTGTTCCACCTGAAGTAAAGATGCCTTCAGCTTCCTCTCCAAAGCCAATGAGGCCGGCCATCCAGCTGATGACCTGTTTTTCCATAATGGTACTTACCGGCCCCATTTCATAGGCAGCGCTGGTATTATTGAGAAAATTACTCACAAGGTCGCATAAAACGGCAAGGGGCAGGGGGCCCGTTACCTGGTGTCCAATATATTGCGGGTGGTGCAGGTTATTAGAAAGATAAATTGCTCTTTTTAGTATGGTTTTATGATCTTCACAGGGCCCAGGAGTAAAGTTATTATCCCATATTTTGAGCATTTCGTCGGGCGTTGTATTGGGTAATACTTTTGGTATGGTCTTTTCTTTTGTTTGCTGTAGATATTCAGCAAGCATATCTACAATTTCATAGCCCTGTTTTCTAAAAGTTGAGCTATCATAAAGCTTTTTGAATTCTGTTATGGTTTCATGTTTCATAAGTGCCATTTTCATCTCCTGTTTTGCTGCTTTTTAAATAACTGCCGGTTGAGCTCTCTCTTTATCTGTTGATAAAACAACATTTGTCATCGTTCTGGCAACAATATCGAGTCCTTTTAGTTTTTCACAAATAAGTTTATCAAGATTAGAAATACAGCGGCATCTGACTTTAAGCAGAAAGTCTTCATTTCCGGCTATGTGATGGCATTCCTGTACTTCATCAAGGCCATTAATAAGATTTATAAAATCTTCTTTTTTCTTGTAATCGTTAATAGTAACAAATATAAATGCCATAATACTCAGGCCAACGGCCTCAGGATCTATAATAGCAGTATAACCTCTTATTATACCTTTTTCTTCAAGTTTTTTTACCCTGTCTGCTATAGCAGGTGCTGAGAGACTCAGGTTGCCTGCAAGCTCAGACCAGGTAATACGGCCATTTGCAGTAAGTTCTTTAATGATTTTTAAATCAATATCATCCATGGCAAACCTTATTAAAGTTAGTTAATAACCATATTTTATTTATTTTAATAGGTAAAGTCAATCCTTTGCCTATTTTTATTAAGCAAAACTGATATTTTTCTTAATAAAATATCCTGACAATATATAATTTTTTAATACTTTGTCAATACGTATAACAGCCAGCCATTTCAGCTAATAACAGATTAAATAAGGCTGAACAATCAGGTATAAATACTTGAAAAGAAATGTAATACTTGAAAACATTTTTTAACGTTAATTGTGACAGAAATCACACCAGAAAAATTTAAAATCATTTATGATATTAATAAGTGCTTTTTTTATTTTTCAAAATAGATGCGAGAGGTCAAAAAATGTGTAAGAAAGAAACACGCAAATACTTTGCAGGCAACCTCATCATCAAAGAAGGCGACAACAATGAATATGCCTTTGTTATTATGAAAGGTTCTGTTGAGGTATATAAAAAGCTGACCGAAGGAAAAGTAATACCCATTACTGTGCTGGGAAAAGGCCAATTGATAGGAGAAATGTCTTTATTCGGAGAAAAAACTTGCACGGCATCAGTAAAAGCCCTTACAGATGTTGAGCTACAGGTTTTAGACAAAAAGATTTTTGAAAAATACCTTGAAGAAACCCCACCATTAATACGTATGCTCTTAGAAATTCTTGCCGGAAAACTTTTAAAAACATCTCAGAAGTACCTTTTATGCAACATTTCTGAAGCCAAAATCAATAAATTTAAGACAGGACCAAGAATTAAAAACATTGACTATGCAAAAGGCAAGGTTAAAGAACATTAAACACTTTAAAACCATCCAGACTACTTTTATTTAGGTATTATCGTTAATAAGAAAAGGCCCCTGAGCCAGCATATTATCACTATGGCTCAATACAGGGCCTGAAATACTCATACTCAAAATATATAATCAAGACACTGTGTAGTAAACAGGATTTTAGCTAATAGCTGCTTCAAGTCTTTGACCGTATCTTACCAGCCCCTGAACTGTTTTGGCCAGACCGGAATTATTTTTTAGTCTGCTTATAAGGTTCTCAAGGGTTAATTTTACAAAATAAAGATCCGGATCATAGTCTAAAGACTTCTTATAATTCTCAATAGCAAGGTCAAACCTGTTTCTTTCTTCGTAAGCACGACCTAAATCAAAAAATGAAAAAGCTATTTTTGTGTCTACTGATACACTATTTGTCTCTAAAAATGTAATACACTGTGTCATTATGGGCTTCTCCTTAACACCTACCGTTTTTAACCTGACCATTCTTGCGGAATTGCCTCAAAAAAGTTGCTTTTAATTAAAAGAGTTGCATACCTGACTCCTAAAATTTATTTACCGTGTTAATGATTTTTGGCTTCTCCTAAATATGTAAAAAAATTTTGTGACAGCAGATTGCCTAAAAGGCCCTAAGAATAAATAAACAATTATTGGAGCAGTGCCTAAATGCCCTGACAGCAAGCCTTTCAAATTTTAAAAAAAGGTTAACTTTTATTTACTTAAGATGTATCGACCAACAGGAATCGTTTATTTTGTTCTGTAAAATATAATTCTTATTATTATGAAACTTTTGCTTGCCTGCTGCTGTCTTAATCCTCTATATATTGATTAGAAGACATATGTACTGGCATATTAAAAATAATCACACATTAAAAATATCAGGAGAGCAATATGAGAAAGAAAATAGCATTTATAACCCTGTTAGCACTATTAACTGCAAGTATAAGTGCATGTAGTACTAATTTTAACGTCACCAAAAGCAAAACAGAAAAAGGTGAAGCCTATCAGGGCACCATCAACGTCAGTGGAGACGTCTCACAGGCTGAAGAATATTTTAAGCTGGCACGCAAGTATTATGACAAGTCTGATTATACTCATGCCATAGAGAATTATAATAAAGCAGTAAGTTTAAACCCTGATTATCTTGATGCTTATGTCAATCTTGGTATGGCTTATGATGATGCTGGTAACTATGAGCTGGCTGAAAGATCTTTTGATAAGGCTATTGAAATAAGCCAGGAAAATAAAGACCTGTTTTATAAAATAGGCAAGCATTATGAAACTAAAGACGATATTGATCACGCTAAAGATTACTATCAGAAAGCAATTGAATCTGATAAAGACTTTGTTAAAGCATATATTGGCCTGGGTAACTGTTATTATAAAGCAGATGAATACAATCTTGCCGTTAAAACTTATCGGGAAGCCCTGAATTTGAACCCTGATGTGGCAGAGATTCATAATAACCTGGGCAATACATATTATAAAAAAGGTGATTTTGACCTGGCAGCTGAAAGTTTTCAGCAGGCACTGCGTATTGATCCGGCTAATGCAAATGCTTCAAAGATGATAAAGAAGGCCAATGAAAACCTTGTTGCTTTAAGAAAATAATTGCAGGGCCTTTTCTGGTATTAAAACATACTATGAAATAAGATCATATTTCAGGGCAAGAACTGCTGCCTGTGTTCTGCTTGTCACTTTGAGCTTTTGAAAAATCCTGCTTATATGGTTTCCTACGGTTATTTCATTGATATAAATTAGCTGACCTATTTCTTTATTGGTGTATCCTTTTGTTATGTAGGTAAGAATTTCTTTTTCTCTCTTTGACAGAGATTCAAATTCTCCGTTAGTGAAGTGAAGTTCAAGATCCTGAAGAATAGAGCTTGATTTTTTACGTATATTGGCCTCAATACGTGCCATTAAAACGTTCATACTGAAGGGTTTCGTAACATAATCATCTGCTCCGTCGCAGAGAGCTCTTGTTTCAGAAGTTTCATCATCAATTGCAGTCAGCATTATAATGGGCCAGTGAGAGGTTTTAGACAGAGAACGTATTTTAATCAGTATTTCCCAGCCATTTGCACCCGGCAGCATAAGATCAAGCAATACGAGATTATAACTATCACGCTCAACTTTCTCAAGCATCTGAATTGCATCAATGCCTTTATTGACAAGACTTACGTCATAATTTCTTGACTCAAGTGCCCATTTTAAAGGGCCGCTGATGTTTTCATCATCTTCAATAAGAAGTATTTTTGCCTTATGTTCTTTAGCTGTCATTAAATAAATTTATCCTGCTGACGTTATGAAACATTTTTACTATAAAAAAATTTTACTATTTTAAGTTATTTTTACACTAATTTATAATAAGATAACATTTGTTAATTATGAAATATAGATAAAAATTATACAATCAAAATTTGAAATTTGCCAAAATGAAAAACAAAAGACTTCTTGTTATTACATCTTTTTTAATTCTTTTGATCCATTTACTGGGGTTATTTGAGGCAATTAACGAAAAAATATATGACAATTTCATCAATCTCAATAGATCTGCCGGTTACAGCAATGAGATTGTTCTTATAGAAATTGATGACAAAAGTATTAATAGGCTGGGCAAATGGCCCTGGAACAGGTCTTTATTTCTAAGATTGCTTGAAACCATTGAGGGGTATCCTGCTGTTACAGGTATGATGATATCTTTTACCGAACCCTCGGACGAAAATACTGACCGGGCTCTTTATAATAAGCTTCTTCAGCTGGATAATGTTGTTTTGCTGGCAAAGCATAACTTTAAAGATGTTGAGGATTTTACATTGGCAGTCCCTGAAGATAACCTCTATAAAAGTGTTTCTCACGGACACGGCCTTCTAAACTATTCCCTGAAAGGTATTGTTGAAAGCATTCCACCGTTGAAGCATTATCCTGCTTTTGCTCTGGCTGTTTTAAATAAGTATTCTCAATCAGAAAAGATTTCTACGAGTTCCTTAAACCCCGGATTGCTCAAAATTCTCAGAGAAGTCAATGATGCCGATAACTTTTATTCAATAGATAAAAACATTTTGATTGATTACAGAAAGACACCCTCACAATTTAAGCATTATTCGTTTGTGGATGTTCTTGATGGCAAAGTTACACCAGAACTTTTAAAGAACAAGATAGTCCTCATCGGTATAACTGACAGATATCTTACCAAGACATACATTACTCCTTTTACCGGTATCAGGGCAAAGACTAAATCTTCAACCGGCGTAGAACTTCAGGCACAGATCATTGACAGCCTTCTGTTATACCGGGGGCTTAAAGAGTGTCCGTCTTTAATTTCAAATATTATATCTATTATTCTAACAATAGTATTTTTTATGTTTATAAGAAATAAAACTGTTTTGCATCAAGGTTTTTATTTGCTTTCATTTGTTGCAGGCATCGGTTTAATAGATTATTTAATGTTTGTGTTCGTTGCTTTATGGTTTCCACCTGCTTTGCTGTTGATTCTGGTTATATTAACCTTTGGTCTTTCAGAGCATTTTACATCATCTAAAATTGACAATATATTGATAGAAACAATAGACAGAATGAAAACAGATGAAAGCCCTCCTTTAAAAGAAATATCAAAAGATATAAGCGGAAGAATGACTACCCTGACCGATTTGCTTGAAATCATTAGCCACGATCGTCAGATGATACAGAAAATTATTGATAGTGTTAATAGCGGTATTATTGTTTTTAATACTGAAGGCAATATAATCTGGGTTAATGCCAGAATAAAAGAGATTTTTAATGATAATGATCCTGTTAAAATTAGTGATCTGTTTGAAGAACTGTATATTGAAAATATCGAAAAAGCTATTTCTGCCAGTAATATATTTAAATCAGAAATTAAAATTAAAGATCAAGACTTTCTCTGTATCTGCAACAAAATAACTCTTCAATCCGGTCAATATGTAGCCATATTAAATGATATTACAGAACTTAAACAGGCTGACAGGCTCAAATCAGATATGGTCAGGATGGTCAGCCACGAACTTAAAAATCCGCTGGCCTCTATCAGGCTGTGTGCAGAAAATATTCTGTTCCTTAAAGAGTCAGAAGCTTCTACAGGCCACGCAATACGTATTGTAGGAACTACAGAACATTTACTTGATACTATCAACAACTTTCTTAACATCAGCAAGCTTGAAAATAACCTTATGGAAACTACTATTACCCCCAGGCAAATCTTACCAGTAATAAGAGAGAGCATAGAGATACAGCAAACTATAGCAGAAAACAAATACATATGTATTAATTTTGCTCCTCCTGAAAATATGCCGTCTTTAATGATGGATAGCAGGCAAATTCTCACCGTGATGAACATATTGCTTTCTAATGCTATAAAATATTCTCATGAAAACAGTGAAATTATTGTTAAAACCTGGCATGAAGACGATAAAGCCTTTATATCAGTGATCGATCATGGCATCGGAATACCTGAAGATGACATAGATAAAATCTTTAACAAATTTTATCGCTCATCCAATAATAAAGAAAACAATATTGAAGGTACCGGGCTTGGCTTAACAATAATAAAAATGATTCTGAATAACCACAACGGAGACATAACTGTTAAATCAACATATAAAGAAGGATCAACATTTACATTTTCACTGCCAGTTCATAAAAACAATTCATTACTGTCCGGTTAAATTTTTTCTGATATCTCTTCGCTAAACCCTGTTTAATAATTTTTGCCAGTTTCTTTAATTTAAATTCCTGTAAAATTTTCTAATCCAAAACAGATATTATGACAGGTTTTATACATCTAAATAAAATCTTTTACCAGACACCAGTGAAAACAATTAAAGATAAAGCGAATATTTTAAAGCTACTATTGCAAGCTGGGTTCGACTTTTAACCCCGAGCTTGAGAAAGATATTACTGATATGATTGCCCACCGTGTTTTCACTGATACAGAGAAAATCAGCTATTTCCCTGTTGTTATAGCCTTTAACAATATACCCTATTATTTCTTTTTCTCTTTCTGTAACTTCTTTGAAGTTTCCATCGGTGAAAGGTAACTCAAAATCAAGATATGAAGATGTTTTTTTTCTAAGTATGGCTTCAATTCTGGCAAGAAGAACTTTAAAAGAAAAGGGTTTCTTAATATAATCATCTGCACCATCATATATTGCCCTGGATTCACTTATTTCATCGTCTATAGCCGTCAACATAATGACCGGATAGTGTGAAGTCGCCGGTAATGACCGAATTTTTATGAGTATTTCCCAGCCCTTCACTTCAGGAAGCATTATATCCAGCAATACCAGCTGATAGCTTTCTTTCGAGAGTGATTCAAGATAATTCAAGGCTGTTCTGCCATTATTGATTACTTTTACAGAAAAGTTTCTGGCTTCCAGAACATTCTTAATAGCTGATGAAATGGCTGTATCATCTTCTATAACAAGAATATTTATTTGTGAATTTGCTGAAATCATTTTAATATCTTTAAAAACAGTGATTTATAATCTATAAACTTTTGTTAATGCCTGTATAAATTTTACTATACCATGATAATAGTATAGCAAATCAATGCACACCGGAAACTTTGTATTCAGGCGCTTTTAGATTAGATCAGGAAAAAATAGTGAAATTCTCTACCAGGTTAAAGAAAAAATCCAGAGCTTTTTATTAATAAAAATGTTTTTATAATAATAGGCAATATTGAAGAACTCAGGTTATTATACCGATCCTTGAAAGTAATGTATAGATTCCAGATTATAGAGGCCGGGTGTTTTTGCCCGCTGTGCGGGCAAAAACACCCTACTGAATTCTATCAGCATATATTAATTATTTACGTGGAATGGTATAGCACTTTGTATTTCAGAAAATATCATTTATTGACGGGTTTAAAAGTTTAAATATACTGCGGCAGTGAGTTTGCAGCATTTATTATATTCATTATATGAGGAGGAATCATTATGCAACTGAGGAGAGAAGATTTTTATCATCAAAAAAACAGCAATCACAGGCAAAAGAATATCTCTAAATGCAGGAAACATAATTGCAAAAAACCCGGTTTAGAAGCAACAAAAAATGATAATAACGTAATTACAATGTCAAACGGATACAAAACTGCCCCCGGGAACACTAACAACAATAATAACTATAATAACCCTTGTGCACAACTTAATTTAAATAACAATAATGTTATGCAGAACGTTTTTAACTGCATAGGGCAACTGCTGAATACTGTAAATAATTTTATTCAGGGATTATTCAATAATTCAAATATAACAGGGCAATTTGGCAAAGATAATATACAAAATCAGCCTGCTTCAAACCCTTTTGGTGGAAGTCTTAACACATCTTCATCTCAAAATAATACCCCGTATGGCATGAATTTTAATGGTCATACCAGCATACAGACTACAAATATATATAATAACAATATGTTGAATAATCAAACCCAGGAAAAAAAGATTACAGGCAATGATGCAGCCAATATCAGTAATCTCCAGGGTCAATTTGATAAAAATTACAATCATGCAGAAGCTTTAAAAAAAGCAGGTTCCGGGGTATCTTATGATATGTACCGACAGAGGTATAATATTGAAGGGCTTATCTCTATATATAAGGCAACAGGAGATAAGAAATATATCAATAACGCACTGGAACTTTCAGAAGCATACCAGAAAGCCGGTAAAGATATGGATGGTGACGGTTATCTCGACTGGAAAAGCCCTACAGCCGGACAAAAATTTAATCACAGTCATCATGAATGGCGGGCAGCAGCAGGTATATCAGATGTAATCGGTGCTATTAAAACTGATCCGGCACTGGCAGAATTTAATAACCGGGCTGATAACCTGGCTAACTTTGTTGATAAGCATGTCTGGGATAAAGCTCATAACGTAAAAGGCCGCAACGGCAAAATCCAGGATACAGATAATACTCACTTTATTGGTCGTATGGGCTCAGTAGCAGTAAACATGTACAAAGCTACAGGTGATCCAAAATACCGTGAATACATTGAAACAAAAGGACAACAGCTCAAAGATAGCCTAAAACTCGGTAGTGATGGCACATATAATATCAACATGACAACAAAAGGCGGAGAATTTGCAGATGTTAGCCATGCTGGTGACACTATAAACTTTATCGTTGAAGCAGCAAAAGCCGGTATTGTCTTTGATCAGACAGACCTGCAAAGGTTAGCAAAAACCGTTAAGACTAAAATGTGGAACGGAAAAGGATTCTCGGATATGATTAATGGCTCCAGCAGTTCTAAATATTCAGGGGTTGGCCAGCATCAGGAGGGCTGGGTGAAGCTGGCAGAATTTGACCCGGATCTGCAATCAATATATTTAAACTTTGTTAAGTCTCAAAAAGGCGCCATAGCGACAAATTTATCTGCAAATCTGGCCCGCATACTCGCATACAACTAGATACGATATTTATTTTCCCGTTTAAGAGTATCGTGTTTATACTCTTTCCTCATTTTACCCGTTATACCTGTGTTTTATCTTGCACCCCTCGTAAGTTAAAAGCACAGGTATTTTTTAAAATCCTGAATTTTAAGGATCAGTGCATAATAACAAAAAATCTATTGTTAAAGTTATAGATTAGTCTTTTTTATTATTATACAGTGGTAAAACAAAGCTTATACTGAAGCCGTTATCACCTTCGTGATTTATAAAAACTTTGCCACCGTGCATTTTAACAATTTTTCTAACTATAGATAACCCCAGCCCGCTACCTTCAACATGATGTCCGGAATTATTTCGTGATCTATAAAAGGTCTCAAAAACTTTTTCTCTATCTTCTGCTGGTATGCCGGGGCCTTTATTGATAATAGTTGTTTTTAGTTCAGTATCACTGGCATTAAGATTAATGTAAACAGTTTCTCCTTGAGGGGAATATTTCAGGGCATTTGAAATCAGGTTGTTTAGCACAATAAGAATATATTCTTTATCGCAAGGAAACGAAATAATTTCGCTACAGTTAAAAACAATTTCAATTTCTTTTTTTTGTGCTACTGGCAACTGTAAAGAGATACTCTGTTGAATTAATTCAGAAATATTGCAGGGTTTTATATTCAATGACACCATATTAGCTTCCAGACGGCTTAAGTTGAGAAAGTTATTCACTACATCTATTAGTGTGTCTGTCGTATGGATAATATTTTGTATGTTTTCAACTTTCTTATCATCATTATCAAGATAAAATGTTCCTTCTGCATTGAGCTTGATAGCTGTTAGAGGTGTTTTTAACTCATGACTGACCATTTTAACCATATCAGATTTTAATCTGTCAAGCTGCTTCAAATCTGTAATATCATTAAAGACTGCTACATATTTTGCCTTATCTGTTGAAATTGCTGTTATCTGACAGGTGAAAAATTGTTTTTCCAGCTGAATTTCTGTTTTATAAATTTTTTCCTGTTTAATTATTTCCTGTATTTCATCAAAGTTAATATCAGGTAATAATGATGAAATATGTTTATTAAGAATAATATCTTTGTTATATCCACCTGGCATAAGAATATTGCACCAGATTATTGTCCCTGTATGGTTAATAACAACTATACCATTGTTAACACCATCTATAATTGCTTTTATAGTCTCTCTATCAGCATGAATAACATTTAAAAGTGTTGTTAGTGTTTTTACTCTGTTATCTATATCAGGTGGAATATCAGCAACAGGAAGGCTTTTATCAGATTCCCTGATTTTATTAAATGTTTTAATTACCTCATCATCAATACTGAAGGTAGTTAGAAAGATTGAAAGCCCTGCTGAAACGACAATAAGAACAAGCGGCAAAACCACAGGATACCACAGAGCAAAGTATTTAAAGAGAATATATGTTACCAGCGCAGGTATAATAAGAAATATGACAAAATAAAGCCCCTGAACAACTACCTTTTTTCGCTGTATAACAGCCAGAAATAGCATTACCAGCATTAGAGAAGTTATATAAACAATAATAGTATGAACTTTATCCAGCCCTCTGTAGTTAATCAGGCTATCAATAATCTGTGCTTGAAGCTCAACAGCTGATGACGGCCTGCCGTTTATACCTGTAAAAGGAGTAGCAAATAAAGTAGCAATATATTGATCTGTCAGGCCTATTAGAACAATCTTTCCGGCAAAATAATCTTTCTTTACCCTGTTGTTAATAACATCAACCAGAGATAAATGCTTAAACTGTTTCAATGGCCGCTGATAATCAATCAAAATGGAATTATTTATAGAGTACCCTGTTTTATCAGGAGAAAGCCTGCCTGCATTATTCAAATGCCTTAATCCCCGTGGAATCGATTTCTGGTTGTCTTTTAAATACTCATAATAAAGCCGCAAAACCTCAAGAGAAAACGCTGGATAATACTTATAAGGCTGAAAACTAAATACTATACTACTTTTAGATGCATCTATTAAAGTATGACCCTGATTGACCAGCGGAAATATTGTCTTAACAGGCACCTGAAGAGTTGTCTTTTCAAGCTTTTTTGTTTTATACTCGGGTATTATGACAGTTGCAGGAAACGATTGCATTACGTCATAAAGTTTTTGATCTATATCAGGGTTATTTTTTTCAGTAAAAGCAATGGTTAAGCCAACTACTGCCGGGTTTTCGGGCAGAATTACATTCAATAAACGCATAAAAATTTCTCTATCAGGAGGCCATTTGCCAATTTGAGACAGAGATTTTTTATCAAACCCTATAATAACTAGCTCTTCTGAAGGTTCTAACTTCTGATTTGCCAGCAGCAGATTTAAATATATACGTTCATTAATGGCGTTAAAGCCACCTGAGTGGTTCATAATCAGAACCAGAATAATCGCAACACCAAATATGAAATGGTTTTGAAGTTTCATCTCAAATACCTGAAAATATAACTTTTTTATTAAACCACAAAAATATTCTTTTACATTTGCTTGAGAGTATTTCATAGATAAATATAATGAAAAAATCTATTTAAACTGTTATAAAAATTGTTATAATGAAATAAATATTTGTTAAAGATTTATCAATTTAAATTGTTAACTTTCTGAGATTTTTATATGAGTAAGTTGAACAAATACAGATGGGCTAAAAAGTCCTGTTACAGGGGCAATTCACTAACCCAGTATGCAATAATAATAGCACTAATAGCACTTTTACTTGTGCCGGTATTTTTAATTCTCGGTCAGAATATCGTCAACTATTTTGCCGGGCTTGATAAGGGTCTTGGGGAAAGAAAAAACGATCATTCAACTGTTTCTAATGATCAATTACCTGCGAATATGACAAATATGGCAGGCGGATCACTTGGCGGTACCCCTGATAAGCCTGTAGAAAAATGCCAGGATAACGAATGTGTTATAGATTTTGGTGAATTTGTCCTCAGTGGTGTGCCTGAAAACTTCAGTGATTATGTTCGCACTAGCGGTAACTCAGGTGGCACAAAAAAACTGGTACAATTGCTTTATCAGATGGCTGACCAGCTTGCTGAAACAGGTGATACAGACAATTCTTTAGAAATTAAAAAACTAGCAACTCTCGGGCATAATATTGCTCTGCTTGAGAATGAAGTTGAAAAGAGAGTTATTGCTTGTGATAGAGATCAAACTTGTGTTCAAAACCTGCTTAAAGAAGTTATTTTAAAACCTGATGGGTATGATGAATCTTATTATGAGTTTAATCCCAATTTGTCTTATAACTATATGAGTGTTATGGTGTCAGCTGGTAGTGTCTTAGCATATAAAATGGATGGTTCATCTGTTTATGAAGAGACCTTAAAGAATAATAGTCCTGCTGCATTGTTTTTAGAGCAATTTGAATCCTTGAAGGCTTCTAATATTAGTGAAGCTAACAAAGCAGTTATCGAAGTTCTATATAGAGAAATAGGTTATCTTGGTGAAATTGTTGAATTTGGCCTGTTCAATTCCAGTGGCAAAACAGGAACCCATTATACTGACGCTGTATCAGGTGAGTCTATTCCTTATCCTGAAATAGAGTCACCATTTGATGTTTTTTATGATTATCAGCCAGTGGCATTGACTCATTTTGATTCTGCCTTAATCTGTGCTACAGGAAAATACACCGATAGTGGTGTTAAGTGTGATTAAAACCTGTTATGCTTATATTTTTATCTTCTACTCAGAGGGCGTCTTGACGGATACATTTTCTGCTCTGCAAAATACGTCAAAGCTACTGATGACAATAGCTTAACACCGTGTCCTATAGCCTTTTCATCTATATCAAACATACTGTTATGAAGCGGATAAGATGTATTTTCGCCTCCGGTACCAATCCTGACAAGCATGCCGGGTGCATGCCAGAGATAGCAAGAAAAGTCTTCTGCGCCCATGCTGGGGTGTTTAATAAGGTATACTGATTCTTTGCCAAGAATGTTTTCTGTACACTTTTCAGTTATAGTTGCAAGTATTTCGTCATTAACGACCGGTGGAGCTCCAAAGTGCCAGTCAATTTCAATTTCTGCACCGAAGCTAGATGCTATGCTGGTAGATAAATCTCTTATTATCTCAGGTATTTTATCCCTTATTTGCTGGTCAAAAACTCTTACCGTACCTTCAAATTCAACCTCACCACTAATAATATTGGGGGCTGACCCACCAGAGATCTTACCAACAGATAAAACAATAGGCTGTCTTGGGTCAAATTTCATATAAACATATGAGTATAAAGAATTTAAAATTTGTGTGGTAACGTATATAGCATCAACAGAGTTATGAGGTCTGGCTGAATGGCCACTTTTACCTTTTATGGTGATTTTAAAAGCATCTGTCGCAGATGTAATAGGCCCATAGCGTATACCAACCTTACCTGTTGGCAGTTCAGGCAGGGCATGAACAGTCCAGATAGCCTGAACATCTTCCATGGCACCGGCTTTAATAATATATGATGCTCCTCCTTCAGTGCTTTCTTCAGAAGGTTGAAAAATAAACTTTACAGAACCTTCTATTTCGTCTTTTATGGTTGCCAGAGTTCTTGCAAGACCGGTAATAACAGTCATATTAAAATCATGGCCGCACGCATGCATTACTCCTGGAACTGTAGAAGCATAAGGACATATTTTCTTATCCTGTAGCGGCAGGGCGTCCATATCGGCCCTGAAAGCTATCATCGGAAATCTTGACTTTCCTCCAAGCACAGCAACTACACCGGGCCCTGCTTCCGTTTCTAAAAGCTTGGCCTCAATGCCCACGTCATCCAGTTTTTTTAACAAAACCCTTGCCGTACCATACTCTTTGCCTGACAGCTCGGGGTTTTTATGAAACAATCGCCTGAGTTCTATCAATTCATCTTCGATGGAATCAACGTATGAATGGAGTTTTTCTATCATCTCTTTCTCAGTAAAAAATTAAGCCAGACACAGTGTGTTATGTTTTAGTTCTTCGACCAGAGATTCAACAACTTTAGGGAAAGAGTTTGTTTTTTGATATACTAAACGCTGTCTTTGAGAGCTGGTGCCGTTTTTAAGAATTTTTTGTATGCCTTCAAGTTCATGACTGCAATTTAGTTTTGAGGCTGTCTCAGAAAGTTTATCGAGCAGGTCTTCAACATAAGCCCTAACAGGTATTTTATTGCCTGTCATGTCAATTAATTCAGCCTCTATGCCTCTTCTAATGGCCCGCCAGCGGTTTTCTTTCACTATCATATATGGCAGAAGAATCATTTCTTCGTTAGCGTCGTATAAATCTGAGAGCCGTGCAGCAATACACTGTATTAAAGCAGTCAGCGCAACTGTTTCATCGATAGTAGGCAATACATCGCAGGTTCTAACTTCTATAGTACCGAAATTAGGGTGTGGTCTTACATCCCACCAGATTTCTCTTATAGTCTTTATGGATTCAGCTTTGTGTAAAAGCATCATAATTCTGCGGTATTCGTGCCAGCAATGCAGGTATGACGGCATGCCTGCATTAGGGAGGGTTTCAAATATTTTGGGCCTTAATGATGCCAGACCACTGTCAGAACCGGTCCAGTATGGGCCGCTGGTGGTAAGGGCAAACAGTACAGGTAGATAGCTTATCATAGAGTTGTTTATATATATTGCTTTTTCAGGACTATTAACCCCGACGTGTACGTGCAGGCCAAAAGTCAGCATTCTTCTTGCAAGATATTGAATATCATCCAGCAGTTTCTGATAACGTGGATCAGGGAAAGGCTGTTGATCTTTCCAGGATGAAAAGGGGTGCGTTGAAGCCCCTGCCAGCTCAAACCCGCAGTCAGAAGCGTGTTTTTGTAGTATGCCCACTCTCAGATTGAGCTCATCTCTAACCTGATCAATATTTTCGCATACATCTGTATTGATTTCTATGACACTCTGAAAGAGTTCTTGCTTGATGTGTGGATCCCCCTGGGCTTTTTCGAGTATTTGTGGTGAACCTGAGGCCAGTTCTTTTGTTTCCGGGTTAATTATTTGAAGTTCTATTTCTACACCGAGAGTGTTAGGCCTTGAAGAATTGAAAGTTAAATCCATGCAATACATCCTATCTTTCATTATTAGCATTATTATTATTCATACACCATCAATTTGCAACAATTTATTAGTAAAAAATAAGCTCAGAGGGTATAGCGATATCATTTAAGATCGTTAAATGCCAGAAAATAATTATGATTCAAGGTTTTTTGCACAGCGAAAAAATGTTACAGAATATTATGACTGTAGCATTGCTTTTGATAAATTAAGTCAGGAGCAATTTGTTAATCCCACCAGAAATACCAGTATTGAGAATCAAGCAGTGTTTCTGCCAGAGCTGCTATAGTTCCTGTGCCCTGATCAACAATGTCATTACAATAGAAATAATGAACTAAGGCCAGTTCTTTGGCTTCTTCTCTTGTTTTAGGGGGCTTTAAAACTTTTGCTTCTATGGTATCTCCTGAAACGCCTACAATATATGCACCGTAATTTTCTTCCCAGTGTCGCCATAAGGCACAATGAACATCAGGTTCAGGGCATTCGTTCCATCCACCGTATTTTAAGCTTGCTGGTATATGCCATGATTTTTCTGCCGGCACTGAAATTAATAATGCTTCTTTTAAATATCCTTTTCCCAGAATTTTACGGCATAATATATATTGATTATTCTCTTTAAACTTGCCTTCCCACTGGCCAAATAAGTCTTCTTTCTCTTCATTAGATAAACCTTGAAAGTAGTCTTTTTTTCTTTTTTCTACAAATGATTTCAAGTTAAATTGATAAGATTTTTCAATAATTGCTTCAGTAGTTAAATTTGTAAAGTTTTGACATTCTATTAGAAGATTGAGGCTACTTTTTTCTCCTGCCATAAGCCAGCGAGGGTTTTCCCTTTGCTCAAAACTTTTAAGCGCCTTTTCTTCTGCTTTCAGACCTGACAATATTTCACTATTAATATTGTGTATGGCTAACTCTGAAAAACCTATTTCTTTTTCTTGCTTAATAACGTCATTATTTGCTGAATTAACTAATATTTTCTCTAATAGATTTTTCAGTAAATATTTCCAGCAAAGCATTATAATAATTATTATTAGTATAATTATTGTTAATGCAAGAATAATCGAAAAAATATCCATAAAAACAAAATTCTCCATATTCATTACTGTCCGGTTAAATTTTTTCTGAGGGTTTGGTTTTTGGGCCCGTTTCTTAAATTTTACTTCCTATAAAATTTTCTAATCCAAAACAGATATTATGACAGGTTTTATACATCTAAGTAAAATCTTTTACCGGATACCAGTGCTCCAGGTTAAAAACTAATGGAACCTCTTATTAATTAAGAAATTACTGATTCCAGCAAAAACAGGGAGGGGGTTAAAAGACCTCCTGTCAATGATAATAGTTTCTTGAATGCCTGAATTGGTATGAAATAAAGACTCTCTCAGGAGTGCACTTAGTGCACTCCTGAAGTTTTGCTGAATATTAGCCTCTTCTGGTTTCTTTAATACTGCTATAATAAACATTTAGGGTAAAAATTCTTTAAGCCTGAATCAACTAGCTTCTTCAAGCCAGAATGACAGGTTATACATTTTCTTGACAAAAGAGGTATAAGAGCTTGATTTAATCTTTTTTCTGTTATGACGTTTATTATAGAATTAAACAATAAGAGATAGAGAGGGTTCTCTATCTCTTAAAGATATATTGTTTATTTCAGTTATTCATTAATCAGGAGTTTGGCCAACAGTACTTGGAGGATCAAATGAACCCGAGTCACCAAGGTCTGCAGGGTCACTGCCAGATGCAATTGGATCACCCCCGCTTGCATCATTACTTCCGCCGCCACCACCCGGGTCACCGGGGTCTACAGGGTCGTTGGCAGATGCAATTGGATCATCCCCGGTAATATCTCCAGGACTACCACCACCCGGGTCACCGGGGTCTACAGGCGTAATATTATCACCATCACCGTAACTTACTTTATCTACATCATAGTCCTTCCCGCCTTCTCCAGGCAAAACCTCAGGGGTTATCCCTATATTATTTTCTGGCTCTGCTGAACTGACACCAAAGGGTTCAAACGCTTTGAATTTTAAAGTCGAAAGGTGCAGTGTTTCTGAAACAGTACTGCCAAAAACGGTTAAAATACCTATAGCTGCAATGGCTATTAGTGCAACAAGTATACCTGTTTCAATGATAGACATCCCCCTGAATTGTCGCATAAATATTCTCCATACAAAAAATTGCTACTTATAATACATTTATCGTCAAAACAAAATATTTCTGAATCATTATTTCTCAAGTGTAACAAAAATTTTTCATATTTATAATGTAACTTTTGTCTTTTTGTGACTAAAGAAATACCTTCGAGATCTCTGAATAATTTAAAAGTTCATGGGCTTACTAAAACCCTATGTGATCATTCTTTGAAGTTTCTCTATCTCTTTTTTAACATCTTCCTGATCCGGTGCATAAGGTGAATACTTAAGATACTGTTTATACTCGTTGATAGCTTCTGTGATACGGCCAAGGCTGACAAAGCATACTGCCATATTATGGTGTGCGGTGGGGTTATCAGGTTTTATCTTTTTACCTTCTTTAAAGTATTTTAGTGCTTCATTGAACTTATTCATTGAAAAATAAAGATTACCAAGATTTATGATTGTCATATAGTCTTCCGGAGTAAGCTCAAGAGCTTTTTCATAAGCTTCCAGCGCTTCGACTTTACGCCCTATATGGTGATATACTTTGCCAATAATACTGTATATGTTTGCATCTTCAGGGTGTAATTCAATAATTTTCCGGTACTGTTCAATAGCCTTATCATATTCGTGCAGATCTTCATAGAGATTGCCCAGGTAAAAGAAATGCCTTGCATCCTCAGGGTCTTTTTCGATAGCTATATTGAAATATTCTATTGCTTTATCAAAGCTTCCCATATGAGAATACAATATACCCAGGTGATAAATAGCTTCATAGTCAGAAGGATCTAACTCAAAGGTTCTGGTATAATCACTTATAGCGTTTTCAATATCACCTATTTTTTGCAATGTTTCAGCCCTTCGTCTGTAAAAAACAGCATTTTCAGGCTCTAAAGATATAGCCTGATCGTGGTATGCCATGGCTTCTTCTACTGATCCCATATCAGTATAAGCTTTACCTACATAACTGAAAGCTTCAGCCAGGTGAGGATTAATTTCAACAGCATTTTTAAACTCTTCCAGAGCAAGTTCTATCTCAAATTCTTCCAGGTATGAAATACCTCTTAATAAGTGATTATCTGCCATTTTGATATTCATTATATCCTCACTGATTAACTTTAAAGATAATTATATAAGTATGTTATTTTTAAGACAAATAGTTAAACTGATCTTGCTGATTTTCTTTGCAGAGCTGACAAAAGATCTTTCAGCAGGTTCAATATTCAAAATTTTTGAGGTTTTTCTTTAGATTTGCTTTCTTTCATTTTTTTTACAGTATCTTTAAGAGATTCAGCAAGCCCCGGGCAGGCCACAAGAGTATTTCTTGATTTATTATAAAACTCAATCGCCACTTCAAACAATGCCTGGTCTTTATAAAGGTCACCTATACACTTATAGATGCTGCATTCAAACTCTTTGCTATCGTTTATATTATTTTGCAGGGCTTTTTTATAATAATCCATAGCAAGATTATATTTACCGTCTTTAGCATAGGCCAGACCAAGTTCCTTTAAAGCTACCTTATGAGTGGGGCTAACCTGAACATATTTTTCCATTATGTTAATAATCTTTTTATGGGCTTTTTGTTTTTCTTCTTTGCAGGTTTGATTGTTATAAATGGTATTGCAATTATATTGTACTTCGTTGTCAATAATATTTACCAGATGAGTATAAAGCGTTTCTTCTATCGGGTGGTGCTTAATAGATTTAGAAAGGGTTTTTTGAGCTTCTTTCCAGTTTTTTTGCCTGCTTTGAATATTTGCAAGGTTCTGATAAGTAATAATATCTGCGTCAGGTTTTATGAGAATAGCCTTTTTATAAAGTTCTTCTGCATTAGCAAGATGTTCAAATGCTTTTTGCGGTTCATTATATTCAAGTTTTATTGCCTGTTGATATTCGTTAAAAGCTGATTTGCTAACGGCATCATAATCGCCACTGCGCTGATCAATGTATTTTTGACCAAAATGGAGAGCCAGAAATACTATAATAACAATACCTATGATAATATATTTTCTCATAATAAATTGTTTTGTCTCCTAAAGGTCAGGCTTCTTTTTCCAGCTGTTTAATTTTTTCCCTCAGATCAGGTATATTACGGGCCTCAGGGACTTTTTTAAAAAACCTTTTAAATGCTTCAAGGGCTTCTTTTTTTTTCCCTTTTTCTTCATATATCAATCCCAGATTATAATATGCTTTATAGTATCTAGGGTTATAATCGAGGGCTTTTTGAGTAGCCTTAAGTGCCTTTTCAAGTTCATGAAGCTGTCTGTAAGCTATGCCAAGACCGAGATAGGCTTCAGAGCAATCGGGTTGCAATTCAATGGTTTGATTAAAAATATCTATTGCCTGATTAAATTGCCCGTCAACGAGTTTAGAATATCCGAGGTTAAAATAGTAAGTATAATCAGGCTGTTCTTGCGAGAAACCTGTAGAAATGCTACTAAGGAAAACTATTAAAAAAGTTAAAAAAATAATCGTGATTTTTTTCATTTTTCCTGTTCTGAGCAAAGGTATTAAATGTAAAAATTTTAAAACAAAAATACTAAAATTACCAAAAAATACACCCGCAGGTTTTAAAAAAAATATTTATAATCAACGTCATAAATAATCAGATTCCAGAATATACAGGGCCTAGCTGTCTCAAAAGCAAGAGACAACTATGGTTTCTTATACTAACATTATGTTCATCAGAACTAAAGATGTATAAGAACTTTTTTATAGTTTTATTTTTGTATGCTTGATATATAAACTAAATCATTTAAATCTTGCATAAACTCAATAAAAAAATAAGCTAAAAAAGTTGTAAAGGGTAAAGATTGGAACTATACAAAGAGTTTAAGTCTTTAGGTTAGATTAATCACCATCTTCAATTTATTATGTTGTACACAGTTATTGATGTGACAAAATACAAGCTCGACACATCAACAACTATCAATTCAACTGATATTATAGCATTTACAACTACCTGCAAGTCAGCAAAACCTGTTAATAATTAGTTACATTATTTGTTTATTACTTTGCCTTCCTCTAGACGCCAGAACCCCCCTTCATAAGAATTTTTAGCCAATTTTAGCTAATACATCACAAAAATGTTTACAAAACTTTACTTTGAAACCGGGCAATTCGCCTGATGATATCGTGTTTATATAGGTAAGATATCTTTAGTATATACCTTTTTGTTTACCTCCCCGGAGCACTTACCAGCACAACTTAAAGGATCAATCTCCCCAAATGAGTATCAATTTTAACAATAGTTTCTATAGTTTCAACAAACCACATGTGGCTCACAGTGGTTCTAAGTCTGTCAGGGAGAAACAAAAAGATCGATCAATAATCGATTTCAATAATTACAAACCAGAAACCAGCAATATTATTGATGATTTATTTAATATAGCAGATACAGAACAAAAACCAGAAGTGAAAGCAACATCAGATAGTCAATCAGCTTATGCAGCATCGAGTTTTGAGACAATAGCAGACAGCTATAACCTTACCCCTGGAGAAGTTATGGCTCTTTATAGTCAGTTTGCCCTCCAGGTATCAAACAACGCACCTGAAGCAAAACAACAACTCGATCTAGCTCTCGGTAAAGCCCTGTTTAAATCTTTTATGCCAGTGGTCACAATGGATTCTCAATCTGCCAGCGCTATTTCAAACTTCAAAACTGCACTTGATGCAAGCTTTACTGAAGATGAGATGGTAGAACTGTTCGTCAGGTTCTCCCGTGAGATATCTATCAATTATCCAGAAGCCTGGAATGAGCTTGTTAGCATCCTTAATAATAATATACCATCTGCATTTAAGCCCGATATGAAAATGGATTCTCAGGCAGCAATCGCTATCAGCAATTTTAGATCTTCTATCAACCCTGAACTAACCAGAGCAGAGATGATTGAGTTATTTGTAAGGTTTTCAAGAGAGATTTCTATTAAATATCCTGATGCCTGGAACGAGCTATCAGGTATTCTGGCTAATTCTATGGCATCTGCCTACGTGCCAGACAACACCATGGATAGCCAGTCAAGGCATGCTATATCTAACTTCAGGTCTACTATTAACTCTGAGCTGACAAAAGATGAAATGATTGAGCTTTTTGTAAGGTTTTCAAGAGAGATATCTGTTAAATTCCCTGATGCCTGGAAAGAGCTTACAGGTGTATTAAATAATAACCTTTCTATTGCCTTTAAACCTGATACATCTATGGATAGCTATTCCCAAAAAGCTGTATCAGATTTTAAGACTGCTCTTGACTGTTCTATGACAAAAGATCAGATGATTGAAACATTCATTCGATTCTCCAGAATGATATCTGTTAAATATCCTGATGCCTGGAAAGACCTTGAAGGAACACTTGCACAACACATATCCAATGCTTTTAAGCCGGTAACAACCATTGATGAAAATTCCAGAGACCTGGCTATAGAGTTTGTAAATAAAGTTGATATTGAAGATCTCTCTACTCAAGAATTAGAAGATCTTTTCGGTGAATATCTCAAGCAAATATCTTTGAAATTTGTTGATGCAAAGAAAAAAGTCGAATCTGCCTATCAGGGCAATATTCATAAATCTCTTGAACTGGATAAAGACAAGAAACAGGAAGAAAATGAATCAACAAATGTCGTAAAAGAATTTAAAAACGTCATTGATGTTGTCAACAGGCTGGATAACAACGCCAGAAACCTGAGTTTTGAGCTTTCCAGAGCTAACAAAAAAGACGAAATAAACAAAAAAATGAACGAAATTAAAACAGTTGAAACCAGCAAAGAACTGCTTGATATCAACTATAGCAGGGTCATGACCGATGCCAGAAAAAACCCTGTAACTTTCAACACAGTCAATGACACATATATACAAGATCTTAACATCTCTAAAGACAGCGCAAACGACAGAGAACTGCAAGAAATGGAAATGCAGGAACTCACCCGCTGGGATATGCTTAGAGAAATGAGAAGAGAAGAGGTTCTTGATATACTTAATAACCAGAAAAAAGATGACCTGACAGAACAACTTATTTCAATACCTAAATTCTTGCTAAAGAGAATTCTACTCAATCAGGTACATGATGAACAATGCAGAATACTTATGTCAAACAAGTTTCCTGAAAGTATTTTGAGAAAGATACCTGAAGGCAATGCCATAAAACAACTGCCAAAAGCCGAAGATCTGTTGCCTATACTTCTCATGACAGGTCAGCTTTCAAACGGTCAAACCGGCATGGAACTAATGAAAAACATCATTGCAGGCGACACTAAAACTGAAAGACCTCAAAATGCAACCAGGGCAAGAGAAGAGATTGAGCCCTATATGGCTGAAATGATGCTGAATAAACCTGCAAAACTTGCTGAATTAGCACAAACTAATCTTTTTGCCAGTTCTATTAAACCAGACCTCACTGATAGCAAAATTAACAAGCTTACTAATGACAACAAAGACCTTATAGGTAAGTTTCTTAACCCTGAAGATACTGATAAAGAAATGTCTGCCGGCAGAAGAGACAATAAAGTTGATTCTTCTGATGATAACAAGAAGCGTCTACCACGCCTGGAACTGCTTTCAATTGGGCAACTATTGCAACTGGCTAAAGACAAAGTCTCTGAACTCAGTGATGATGAAGCTAACGATATGTTCAGAGCTAAACGGGGTGGCAATAAGGAAATTTTTGAATTCCTTGATGCGCTTGAAAACGTAGATTCACTTGCTGGAGCTAAACTTGCAGTCGCTGTACTCTACAATAACCAGCAAGAACTGCTCAAACAGGCTATATTACCCCACATGAATAAAGAAGATATGGTAAAACTGACCCTCAATTTTGGCAAAGATAAAGATCAGATGGTCAGAGAAATGCCATGGTATGCTATTCAAGACCAGATTAAAGAACTTCCCAAGGCCCAGATGGTTGAATCATTCAAGTTACTGCCAAAGTCTGAAACAATAGGTGCTTTTGGTTACTTACCAAGTCAGGTTATAGCAGGTATAGCCTTTGATGCTCTTGATAGAAACACTGTTTCAGATAATCTATTCCATAAAAAAGGCTTTGCAGCAGCATAAATATGTCATAATGTGCCTGCTTACCTGAGTACTCAGGGAGACATGTGTCTGGTGAATCCATGTTCAGCAATCTTCAAGCAAACTCAGATTATTAGCACTGAAATACAAAACTATAAAGCTCATTCAGAGCATTTATCCTTTTAAATTTACAAAAAGAAACCTTTGAGAGAAAAAATAGCTTTTTTAAAATATTTCCCTATAATTTTTAAAAAGTCTTGATGTCATTGGTCAGGAAAATTCGGGGAAGAGATGATAGGAAGAAGTTTATCAATTTGTATTGAGCGGCCCCGCCTTGTGGCGACCCTGCCAAATGGTAAAGAGATCTATGCTGACCCTCGCACGGGAGAGCTAACCTCACGTGAATTAGCTTTTGCCAGCTTTGAAGGGCTTAAAAATGAGACAGAAACAAAGGTCTATATTGATCAGCTAAGAAAAAAGCAGCAGGGAGAAACTGATAATACAAACGTTTTGATTTCTAACAACTCAAACACAACGATAATCAGGGGGCAAAAACCGGCATGCCCTTCAACAAAAAAAGAACCCGAAACAGATGATCTTTTTGATAGAGAACTTTTAAAGCCTTTAAAACAACCCTGGAGCAAAAAGAAACCTGTTAAAGAAGAACTCAGCGCTCTTCCCTTCCCGCCATTTGCTATATTCAGAAGTATTAGAAATTTTATAGATAAAAAACAATTCTGGCAGGACGAAGAAGACAGAGAAATGGAGCTGGAACGTGAACAGGGCCCTGGTTTTCGCAAGAAAAAACTGTTTATACTTGCCTAAAAAAACCTCCTGAAAAAAGTTTTTTACCTGACTGATTTGTGGTAAATATCTTTTATGAAAAAGCATTCAGCAAAATCAGAAATTGCTATCAAAGGCGAAGAGCTAGCTGCATCATATCTTTCAGAGAGAGGATATAAGATAATAGAGCGCAACTGGCGGTTTTCTCGTCTGGGAGAAATTGACATCATCGCACAAAAACAAAACACCCTTGTTTTTGTAGAAGTCAAAACCCGCACCTCAAGGGCCTGCGGTGATCCTCTTGAAAGCATTACACCCAGTAAACAACGTCAGATTGCAAAGCTCGTTAATGTTTATATGTTACAAAAACCTGTTTATAACCATTTATTGCAACGGGTTGACGCCATAAGTGTTATACTTAAAAACTCTCCAGAGGTTGAGCACCTGAAAAATGCTTTTGAGTGTGATTTTTAATTATTCAACAATACCTGTAACAGTTGATACTGCATAGTCACCCATATGTGAAACAGATACTTTCCAGTTTATAACTGATTTAGTAGTTGCCAGTTCTTTTGCCCTGCCAGTTAAAACAATATCTATATTACTGAGAGAGCCTCTGATAATCTCTACATCCTTCCAGTGGATGCCTTTTGCCCATCCCATTTTTCTAATACCTACGCCCAATGCTTTTGAGACAGCTTCTTTCGTGGCAAACCTTACGGCCAGTCTTTCATATATCTTAACCCTGCTTGATTTAGCATATGCAATTTCAGCTGGTGTAAAGGTCTTTTCGAGAAACCGGTCACCAAATTTTTCATAAGCTTTTTGAATTCTGCTTATCTGGCAGATATCTGTTCCTAATAGCAGGTCATTCATTGTCCTGAGTCATATTTTTTAATAAATAGAGGTATGTATCGGCGATTTCACGCATTACAATCTGTAGTTCCCTTTCGTTGAGGAGTTTAAGCATTTCTACAGCAGTATGAATCATTTCATCAGAGTCATACCATCGTTGTGTTTTGCCCACGTAGTTTTTACCGGCAAAGCCCATAAGTTCATCTGATGTGGTAAAGTTTTCCTGTATTATAACCTGAATAATATCCATGGCAAGGTCACTTTTAACATCTTCGGGTGCTTTTTTGAGCAATGTAACTATGCCTTTGAGCTTTGGATCTCTATCATACCATCTCAGGTTTGAGTTTTCGGTCATTTATTCTTTTTCCTTTATTCTTTTCCAGAAATAATACACTGGAATGCCTGATAAGACAATAATTAAACCTGGCCAGCAATATTTAGGTTTGTATAATAGTAAATTAAACACGATGAAGGAAGCAAGCATTATATAGGCAGCAGGCAGGTATGGATAACCGAAAACTTTGTATGGGCGATCGAGGTCGGGCATTTTTCTACGCAGGCGGAAGACACCAATGATGGTAAGAATATAGAAGACCAGTCCGGCAGTGATTACGTAATCAAGTATGTCGCTATAATGGCCGCTCAGGCATATGATGCTGGCCCAAAAACACTGAACACCGAGTGATACTGCGGGTGTGTGGTATCTTTTATTGATGGTTCCGACGCTGCGGAAGAACAGGCGATCTTTTGCCATGGCCCAGAAGACTCTTGCGCCGGAGAGAATTAAGCCGTTATTGCATCCGATGGTTGAAACCAGTATTATAACAGCCATAATCATTGCCCCCGCATGACCGTATAGGTAGTTCATGGCTGCTGTGCCGACACGGTCTGATTCGGCCATTTGCATTCCTTCGAGGCCTAGAACATTCATATAGGCAATGTTTACGAGTATATAGAGTACGCTAACAATTCCAGTGCCAAATAGCAGTGCCAGTGGCAGGTTTCTGCCGGGGTTTTTGACTTCTCCTGCGACGAAGGTAAGATCAAACCAGGCATCAGATGCAAACAGAGCACCGACAGATGCAATTGCTATAATTGAGAAAACACCAAACAGGAACGTTGATGGATCCACTTCAGCCGGGGGGCTTGCAGCAATGGCTGTAGTCAGGTTAGATTCTGTGACAAAAAATAGCCCGATGACTATCAGGGCCAGCAGTGCAATTACTTTTGCCATGGTGAAGACATTCTGGATCAGTGCACCGGTTTTGATGCCTGTGCAGTTGATCACTGTAAGTATCACCAGACTTGATATAGCTATAAACTGTTCTGTTGAGAGCAGGTGCAGAGTGCCTATAGATATTAAAATATTATTTGGGCTTATCCATGGAAACAAAACCCCAAAGAATTTTGCCGTAGCTACGCCTACTGCTGCAATAGTGCCTGTTTGTATTACCAGAAGTAGAGTCCATCCATATAGAAAGCCTGTCAGTTCGTTATAAGCTTCTTTGAGATAGATATATACGCCGCCTGGTTTGGGTATAGCTGCGGCAAGTTCAGCAAAGCTGAGTGCGCCTATGATGGTCATAAAGCAGGTAAGCAGCCATACGATGAGCAGCAGCCATCCTGAATTGACCTGACGGGCTATATCGGCTGAAACCAGAAATATGCCTGAGCCTATCATAGACCCTGCGACGATCATGGTCGAATCAAATAGGCCAAGCCCTTTTACTAACCCTGTTTCCTGGTCTACTTTAATATCCACTTAAATTCTCTTTGCGGTTACCTGTGAGGTTTATTTTAATTCAAACATTTTTTTTTCAAAAGAAAAACATTACTTTCCGGTTAAATTTTTCTGCGGGTTTGGTTTTGTGCCAGCGGGCCTAAATACCAAACCCGACCTATTTCTTTGCTGAACCCTGTTTAATAATTTTTGCCAGTTTCTTTAATTAAATTCCTTTAAAACAAAAGGGTTGACCTTTTTGACCAACCCCTGTTGCTTATTATTTCTGCATATCCTGCCTTTTGAGTAGCTCAAACAGGTTCTCATAAGCCGTCGTATAATTAGGATCCACGTCAAGGGCCTTCTGATAATATTCAACAGCTTTATCATAATTTTTAATGCTCTCATAAGCAGCCCCGATGTTATTAAGTGCCGGCACATAATATTCATCAGTATCTCTGACATTCAAATATGATTGAATGGCATCATTAACTTTGCCTGCTTTAGCCAGAACAACACCAAGGTTATAGTGCGCCATACTGTATTCATCATCATATTCAATGGCTTTATTATAGCAGTCAATAGCCTCATCAATACGGGCCATTTTATAGTATGCGTGCCCGAGATTGTTTAACGATTCTGCATCCTCTTCAGCTATCTGGCCCGCCCGAGAAATATATCTTTCTGCCAGAGTATAATTGCCATTTTTATATGAAGCAACTGCCATACTCAAATGACATGCAAATGTTGGGTTAATACTGAGAGCTATAGCATAATATTTTGCTGCATCATCTACAAAGCCAAGCTTTTCATGCACAATGCCCAGGCTATAATAGGCCTCATAAAACCTTCTATCAAGCGCAACGGCTTTTTTATAATATTCTATTGCTTCTTCATACTGCTTTTTTTTATAGAGAGCCACGCCCATATTATAATAGGCTATAGCGTTTTCTTCTTCTATTTCATCTACTTGTTGATAGGTGTTAAGTATATCTTCGATGGTCAGCTCACTCCTTTCCCATTTGTCATTGGCCAGTAAATCAAACTCATTGATCTGGAAGGTCTGGTTTCCGATATCAGCATCGTCTTCAACAAAAGTCAGCGCAATAGATTTATCTTTGTTGAAACCATATTTAGCAGATAGCGCAAGGGCTTTAAGATACATTTCGATAGAAGAATTGGCCATACCTGTCAGTTTGTGCGTAATACTTAAATTAAGGTGGGCTGCAATGTAAGTCTCATCATAATCTATCGCTTTTTCAAAAAGCTGCTTTGCTTCAGATATATCTTGTTTTTTGAATAGAACAACACCAAGGTTATTGTAGGGTCTAGCATACAAGGGGTCAAGCTCTATACCCTGTTTGAATGCAGCTTCAGCAGAATCAAGACATTTAGCCTTATATAGTGCTACACCCAGGTCTATAAAGGCGTCAGGGTCAGATGGATCATAAGCAATAGACTGCTGAAAGGCTTCAATAGCTCCTTTTAGATCCCCTTTTTCAAACAGCTTCATCCCCTCATTATAGAATTGGATTGCCTGCTGAAATTTATTCGGTTCATTCGTCATTCAAAATTTACTTTCCGGTGAAAAAAGTTTATAAACCTTTCTATAAGAATTATAATGAAACTTACGGTAGCTTGACAAGATAACAATTAGGTTACATAATTTAATTGCACAATATTGTGGCATAGTAGCTCAGCAGGTTAGAGCACGTGGCTCATACCCGCGAGGTCGTTGGTTCGATTCCAACCTATGCCACATCTTTTGTATTCAGGGATGATAAAACAGCAGGTTAGAGAATTTTTAAAGAAATATAGTCTGGATAACAGCCAGACAAGACTGCTTGTGGGCTTTTCAGGAGGAGCTGATTCACTTTGCCTGCTTGATATATTAAGCAACCTCAGATATTCTTTGCCTTTTGACCTGGCCGCTATTCACATTAACCACCAGTGGCGGGGAGAAGAAAGCCTTGAAGATGAACATTTTGCTATAAATTTTTGCCAATCAAAAGATATTAACATTTTCGCCGAAAGGCTTACACCAGGCCTGCCTGAAAGTGAATCTCTGGCACGAGAAAAACGTTACGAAATGTTTAATAATGTTGCAAAAATTCATAATTTTAATGCGCTGATAACTGCCCACACCCGCCCTGACCAGGTAGAGACTATTCTTTATCGTATTATTAAAGGCACAGGCTACCGGGGGCTTGCAGGCATACCTGAATATAGAGAGCAAACAGATGGCCCTGCTATATACCGGCCATTGTTAACCACCACCCGGCAGGATATAGATAACTACCTCGCTGAAAATAACCTCATACCTCGTGTTGACAGCTCTAATTTTAATAATGCTTACCTCAGAAACAGAATACGTCAGGAGCTTCTACCACTATTGAAAGACTATAATACAGGTATTGAAGATGCTCTGTTGAGGCTTTCATCAGTATCTAAAGCAAACGAAGCAGCACTGGAGTATCTTTTAGAGCCTTATTATAGTGAACTGTTAGACAATACATATGTATTATATACCCGCTCTTTTAAACAACTACCAGAAACATTAAAACCACGTATACTTATGAAAATGCTGGAAGAAAACAATGTTGATTATGACTATGCCCTTATTGAAAGGCTTTCAGGATATATCGACACAACAGAACTTACCCGCACAGGCAAAAAATACTCCATTACGAAAAAAGTTTTTTTACACGTAACGCAAAAAAACATTACAATTGTTCGCAACACACCGGCAAATATGATACAATCAGCAGTAAAGCTGGCAATACCCGGTGTTACAGAGTTTAAACCTCTTAATATTAAGCTCAAAGTAACAGAATACCTGAACGATAATACCGGTAATATTGTTTTTCCACCAGCTGAAGCAGATAGAGCATATGTTGACCTTTCAGCTATTAAAATGGGTCTAACACTGAGAACCAGGCAGGCAGGCGATATTATAAACCCGCTTGGCATGCAGGGCACCATGAAACTAAAGAAATACCTGATAAACAGGCAATTAGACCAGCAAGAAAAGTATTTTACACCAATAGTTGCAGCCGGTAATGAAGTATTGTGGGTCATAGGAACCGGTATTAGTGACAAAATAAAAGTAAAATCCAGACCGACACACATTTTTGAAGTTATAAGGGGTAATCATGACTGTAATAGAGAATAATTTACATCTAAAAAAGCCCGAAATACTCTTTTCAGAAGAGCAGCTAAAGGGCAGAATTAAAGAACTGGCAGAAGACATTAATAAAGATTATGCAGGATGTCAAGAACTGGTCGTTATATCAGTTTTAAAAGGATCTATTTTATTTACATCAGATCTTATAAGACATATAGATATTCCAATGACTCTTGAATTCGTGAGACTTGCCAGTTACGGAAATGATACAAAGTCATCAGGCAGGATCAAACCCGTTGACCTTACACTGCCATCTCTCCAGGATAAAGACGTTCTGGTAGTCGAAGATATCGTAGATACTGGCCTGACAGCTAATTTCTTTATTGATTATCTGAAATATCATCACCAGACCAGAACACTCAAACTGGTATCTCTTTTAGACAAGCCAGTATGCAGAACTCACCCAATCAACGTTGATTATACCGGCTTTGAAGTGGATAACAAGTTTGTTGTCGGCTATGGGCTTGATTATGCTGGCTTTCACCGCAACCTGCCTTATATAGGATACTTCCCGGCGGATGAAAGCTAAGCCCTTTGTAGCAATAAACATTGTACCCACAGGCATTGCAGCTTCTATTGGTGGTTATGCAGGTGATGCAGGGCCTGCAAACAGGCTTATAGCATCCTGTGTTGATTTGCTTATAGCTAATCCAAATGTGGTTAATGCTGCTATAATGCATAATATACCGTCTAATATGCTTTATACTGAAGGCTATACACTGGATTCTTTCTGTAAAGGAAATATTGCTCTCAGGCAAAAGAAGTTTAACAAAATTGGCGTTGTTTTTGACAGGGGCATACCTGAAGAAGTCATCAATATGCATATTAATGCTATTAATGCCTGCAAAAGTGTCTATGGTATTAATATACCAGAGTATTTGGTTACTGATAAGCCTGTCAATGTAGAGTATTATTTGACAGATGATGGCTATTCAACTGGAGCACCGCAGAATACGCAAACTCTGCTTGAGGCCTCTCAGGCCCTCATTAAAAAAGGTATTGAAGCCCTTGCTGTAGTATGCTTCTTTCCTGATTATGAAGGTGAAGACCTGTATTCAAAAGGGCAGTGTGCCGACCCTGCCGGTGGTGCTGAAGCAATTATTTCACACATAGTTAGCCAGGAATTCAGTATACCCTGTGCTCATGCGCCTGCATTTTCAATAAAAGAATCTATGCCATCTTTTGAGATAGTTGACCCCAGGGCAGCTGCTGAATATATTTCACCTGTATTCTTGCCCTCTGTTATTGCTGGCCTTAACCAGGCCCCGGCTATAATTGATATTCAAGATAAAACAGCCTTTGACCTTACCATAGATGATGCTTGTGTAATTGTTACGCCCTGTGATTGTCTTGGCTCTGTTCCTGTTTTGTCTTTTATAGAGAGAAATAAAACTGTTCTGGCAGTCAGAGAGAATATGACAGTGTTTGATGTTACTGCTGAAAATCTTAAAATAACTGGTAAAATTAAGTCTGTTGACAGTTATCTGGAAGCCTGTAAGCATATAATAATAATGCACGCCTCTGCTAAACCCTGAAAAACCTATCCTTAAAGCTTATAGGTGATTATTTCTTTATGGGTTATAGCTGTGATATATTAAAAAGATCAGTGAACAACTTAAAAAAATTCGATTTTCAAACCCTTACTATGACGGGCACTTAACCACACAAAGGGGACAAAGCCCCCCTTTAGCCTATTATAGTTATATAACAGTCTTATAAATTTGTTCGATTAAGGTTGAGAAGACTTCAATATGATAATGATTACTGATAGTAAAAATAACACCCGGTCAGGTACTCAGGTATATGAATTTGCATATTTTATAACAATTTTAATTATAGTTTTTTGCATGTCTGTACTGGTATACCCTGTGAAGAATGACCTTTTGCATATTAAAAAACTTTCTTTTCAGCTAAAATCTCCTGCAAGAGTAGATAATATTGTTAAACCGGATGTTAGCACAGAGCCCATTGATATATTTGTGATCATTCGCCTTGCTGACAAACCTGAAATACCTGTGAGACTGCCCAGAAAGCATTATTTTTTTAATAATAAAAATCTATCTGAGTCTGATGCTCTTTATTTATACCTATTGGAGCTATCAAAAGTCTTTGACAGATTATCTAAAGAAGATCAATTAGGCAATAACAGGCTTGATATACTGAGTAAATCAATAGAAGATTTTGCAATAATTACTCACCGGCTGAATAACTATAAAGACAATAACATTATATCAGGTTTATCAACTGATGATCCTCAATTTAGCCAGAAAATAAATAATTATATTAAGACTATTAACCATACACTTTCTCAACTTAAAGATGATAAATATTCTCTGGCACCTTTTTATAACAATATAACAGACGTGGTACAGGTTACGTATGCAAAAAATCTTAAAACAGCTTTATCATCTATCCAATCAGATCAAAGCCTGCCCTCTGATGCAATTATTCTTGCAGATATTATACTAAAAAATATATCCAGGGTTTCTAATAATATCTCTATCAGTATCTCTACTGAAGAATATAACAACTCAAGATCACTTCTCAAAGGGCTATTACTAAACTCTAATCTCGAAGAGAGCACAAAAGAGGCTTTAGCCAATGCCATGTATACCCCTCTGCCAGATGGGGCAAAGGCAAACATTTTTATCAACACTTTGCTTACTATTCTAAAAAACAATGATGGATATCTTAATAATACCAGTAAAAGGAATAAAGAAATGCTTCTGAAGGCTCTTCAGTCAATAGAATTTGGGCTTGAAAAACCTTCAGGTGACCTTATAGAAGGTGATATAGCTTCTCAATATAGATACATTCAGGCACAGCAAGCTTTAAGCAATTAATATTAACATAATTAGCTTTAAATAAAGATGAACCGGAATGAAAGACCTTATTATTAATTATACAAAAAAATATGCATTTGTTATTATATTTACAATTCTTGCCTGTAGTGCTTTCTGGTACTATTTTGCAGAAAAAAGAACCGACTTCTTTATTAGAAAAGCTACATCTATAGTGAAAATTTTGCCTTTAAGCATTGAAAAAAGTTATATTGAAGAAGTAACAGGAGGCAAAATAAAGTCAGATGGTGCAACAACTACCAGAATAATCATTTCTGATCAGCAAGAAGAAGCGATATTATTGCCTGACATATGTGATATAAGTATAAATAATGATATTTCAGATAATAATCCGCTGATAATATCTTCAAAGTTTATTTCAAGCCTGTCTGATACGTCAATTATTCTTCAAAGTAAGCAACATAACGAAAATATTCATCATTTAGCAATGATAATGCAGGATATTTCTTGCATAGAAATGAATCTTGCCATTACATCACCAGCAGAACATTATGATATTTCAGCCTATGAGGCTAATTCGCAAATTCTCAGCAGGCTTAATATAATGTTATCTGATATTGAAAACCTGCTTCAATCTTTAAAAAGTTCTAATGTTAGCAGCTCAAATAGTGTTATTTCAAAATCTTTAAACCATTGTTATAAAAATAATCTTGATAAACAGTATAATTTTACGGCTGCATTAAATAAAACTCTTTCTGAAATAGAAAAAGACCCGGAGCTAAAACCTGTATCTAAAGCAATTGCAGCCAGGGTGACAGCTATTGTTTTGCATCTTACCAGCAATCTTAATTGGAAAATGGATACTGATAGCTTTAATGAATTATATCTACATTTTCAAGAGTCTTTTGATCTGAATAAAGGCTCGTTTGCTGAGGATATGACAGACAACGAGCGCAAAGAAGCCCTGAAAGAGATTGTTCATGTGCTTAATTATAACCCTATCATCAGAGACAAAGCACTAAAACTAATGAACACCAGGCCTGAATTCAGGCAGGCACTCATTCAAACAGTCACATCTATTAGAATTACACACTCAGAACCACTTCATGTTCTGCTAAAAGATTATGTTAATGCAGACTTTAGCTGCTTATACAGCCTAAAGGGTTGATAATATAGATGTTATTAATTATGCATTTCTGAAATCTTTTTTATTTCAAAAGGTTTTTCAGAATTGATAAACATTGTTTGAGTTGGGAAGGCAAATTTGACGCCCAGGTTCTTAAATTCTTTCATGATAGAAAGAAATATCTCCTGACGTATTACCATAAACTCGTGCCAGTCAGTAGTTTTAGTAAATAAATAGAGCATTATTTTCAGAGAATGTGGCCCGAATTCGACAAAATGTATTTCCTGATAATCATACATTTCGGGGTGGTTTTTAACTATTTCCCGGCAGGCTTCGACTGCCTTTTCAACTTTATCAGGTGGTGTTGAGTATTCTATATCCAGATTACAATAAATTCGCCGTCGGTCATGTCGTGAAACATTTTTGATAGTGGCATTAGCCATCTCGTTATTAGGCAAAATGAGCAGCGTGCGGTCAAATGCTCTTATTTTTGTTGATCTTAAAGAGATATCTTCGACGATACCTTCAACACTGACACCTGATATTGTTTTGTCTACAATAATCCAGTCGCCTATTTTGTAGACATTATCTATCATAACTGCAATAGAACCAAAGATATTAGCAATAGAATCTTTAGCTGCAAAGCCTATTGCAAGACCTGATATACCAAAGCCTGCAACCAGAGATGTTACAGAGTATCCACGGTTTTGAATAACTATAATAAGAGCAATAAGTACCAGTGCAACTTTAAAGGCCTTTTTAAATAAAGGTAAAAACTGACTTATTATAGGCTCTTCATAAGGTATGCCATCTTTTTTTGCACTCTCTCGTGCTTTTTTCTCCAGCCAGTATTTAATTTTGTCTGTAAATACATCTGTTAAAATAAATGCAGCCCACGTAATAATACCTGCCCACATTGTTTCGACAGTAGCCTGAAGAATTTCTCTTAGTGGAAACTCGTCATTAGTAGGGTTAAGGGTAAGTGCAGCCCAGTAAAAACCGCTTACATAAATAAACCATACTAAAGGGCCTTCAAGACCGTTAACCAGATGGTCATCAAGGTCTGTTTCGGTTTTCTCAACCAGTATTTTGAGTTTTTTGTCAATAAAAATTTTCAGAACTTTTACTATTATCAGGGTTAAAAGAATAACCAGAAAACATGAAATAACCTGAGAATAGGTCACCCCAAGAACAGTACTTTCTGAAAGGTACTTAAAGATGGCTGAAAATTCCATTTTAAACTCCCTTTGTTTTTATATTAGCTTTAATACCTGAAATTATCTTTCTCCATTCTTTCGATAACCTGTGTTAGCATCTCTTCAGGTAAGACAAGTGATAATCTGAAATAGTTTTTACCATATTGACCGAAGGCTGAGCCTGGCACAGCAACAATGCCCGAGGTTTCAAGCAGGTCAGCTGTGTACTCATCGCCGTCTTTATATCTTTCAGGTACTGGCAACCAAAGATAAAATGTTGCTCCTGGTACAGATTTTTCGTCAATAGGCCAGCCTAATTTTTTTAATCCATCAACCATTAACTTTTGTTTTTGCTGTAATATAGCGTTATTTTCTTTAATATACTCGTCACAGGAAGGATCTGTCAGAGCAACCTGGCCGGCACGCTGTATAGCCTTAAAAATACCGGTATCAGTTGTGGACTTAACTTTGGCCAGAATACCTACAACATCAATGTTGCCAACTGCAAAGCCTATTCTCCAGCCGGTCATGCTATATGGCTTACTCAGGCTATGGCATTCTATAGCTATATCCATGGCACCTTCACACTGTAAAATTGACGCAGCAGGTATATCTCCAAATTGCATATCCACATAAGCTGCATCACTGCATATAATGATATTATGTTTCAGGCCAAAATCAACTATTTTCTGGAGATATTCTAATGGTGCAGTTGCTCCGATCGGGTTTGACGGGTAATTAATGACCAGCATTTTAACTTTATTTTTATTGTATCCATCTTTTTCAAGCTGATCAAGAATTTTTTCAGGATCAGGCAAATAGTTATCCTCTGGTTTCAGTGCAACAGGATAAGCAAGCCCGCCTATAGTCCTTATAGCTTCTTGATAAGAGGCATAACCCGGGTCAGGCACCATAATTATATCCTTGTCTTTTTCATTAACTGTAGGCGTAATAAATGCCCTGAAGAGGTTTACCAGACCTTCCTTTGAACCTATTAAACTGCATACCTGCGTTTTAGGATTTACTTCAACGTTAAAACGTTTCTTCATACGTTTTGCTGCGGCCTCAAGAAAAAAGGCTTCTCCTTTAGAAGAAGAATACATACTAATTTTAGGTTCATAAATAGCCTTTTCCAGTGCCTCCATAACAACTGCTGGTGGTGGCTGTGTGGGTGCACCAATACTCATATTAAGCGGGGTACGGTCTTTTTTCTCTAATTCAGGAGTTAAATCAAGCATTCTTTGTTTAATTCTGAACATAATGTAAGTTTGCAGGTCTTTAACATGCTCTGAATAAAGCGATTTAATATCTGTAGAAGTAGTCTGGCTCATAGTCATCCTCTTTTTAACTTTCAACTAACTCATTTAATTAAGACTGATGTATAACTATAATGATGTTTTTTTTGTTTTCGATATTCAAAAAATATTAATTAAAATATGGGTTGAACGAACAGGTGACCAATTGCTGAGAAAGAGAACAAGAAACCACCCAAGACCTCGGTAGATAGCCTGCTTTGCAGACGAAGGGTGGGGCTTTACCCCCTCTATGTGGTCAGATGCCAGCCATGGCACGGGTTTGAAAATCGAAAATTTATTAAGTTATACACTGATCTTTTAATAATGGTATAAGATCAATAAATTTATGCAATATTTTTCATTGGATAAGTGCTGAAGATAAACTAGTAATAGAGTATGAAGCGGAGTTTTATCAAAAAAAGAAACATCGGTAAGAGAATATAGCTAAGATGACGATTAATTATAAAACAATTCCTGAGTTTGATAAGGACTTTAAGAAACTTTTTAACGTTATAAAACACTGGAAAACGATTTTGAGAATATGAAAATGTTTGTGGTATAAAATAAATGAATTACTCAAAATACAGGAATAATAACGTGAGCTTTAAATCAGGATTCGTAACAATTGCCGGCAGGCCTAATACAGGAAAATCTACACTGCTAAACCACATACTAAAACAAAAAATAGCAATTATTTCTGATAAAGTGCAAACCACAAGAAGAAGATTGAGAGGTATATATAACGATGAACGTGGGCAAATAGTCTTTATTGATACTCCTGGTATTCATAAACCTTTTCATAAACTGGGTGAATACCTTATGGAAGAAACTAAACTGGCAATACCTGACTCAGACCTGATACTCTTTATGGTTGATGCCAGGTCAGCACCCGGACCGGGCGATAAATGGATCATAAATAATGTTCTCGAAACAGATAAACCCGTACTGATGATCGTCAATAAAATCGACCTGATCAAAAATACCGAAGAACGCTCAAATAATGTCGAACAATATCTGTCACTTTTTGCTGGCAAAAAAATTAGAACCATCCTTGTTTCAGCTAAAACAGGCAGAAATGTTGATGATCTTCTTAAAAGTATTTTCAGATTGCTGCCTGAAGGCCCTAGGTATTATCCTGAAGACGATATAACAGACCAGAGCACACGTGCTATTGCTGAAGAAATCGTCAGAGAAAAGGTTTTGATAAATACTGAAGAAGAATTGCCTCATTCTGTTGCGGTTATTATTGATTCTTACAAACAAGAGAAAGATCTAACATCAATATTTGCAACTATTTACGTTGAGAGAGATTCTCAAAAAGGCATGATTATAGGCAAAAATGGATCCATGCTTAAGAAAATTGGCACGCTAGCAAGAAAAGAAATTGAAGAAATGACAGAAGAAAAAATATACCTGGAACTTCTTGTGAAAGTTAAAAAAAACTGGCGAAAAAATACTTCTGCACTCAGACAGTTCGGGTATCAAAACAGGTAAAAATATAAAGTTGCTTAAATTTTCTTTACAAACTGTTCCAAAAAACCGGATGATTGTTTTTATAATTATAGGGGTAATTTCTGTCATTTTTTGGGGAATAATTAACATCATCTAATTTTAAGTTTGAAGGGGAATTTATGACACTTATTAAAAGGCGAGTATACAGGGGTGTTTATTTGAAATGGAGTGTTTATCTAATACCGCAAATTATGGTATTATTTTTTGCCCACCTAAACTTAGGATAGAGAGTTTTTTATAAACTCTTGGATACTCCAGGCGTTTTGTCTGGAGTTTTTTTATGGCAAAGCAAAGATTCACGATGTAATTTTGATAATCCTGAACCCCTGAAAAAGACTGATTAATAACTTGAAAAACTTTTAATTTTAAACCTCTTGCTGTGATTGGCACCGATCTATAAAATGCCCCCCACCCTTTTTGGATAGCCGCTGTCCCTCAATTTGCTTGAATCTATCATTTTTTATAAAGCAGTCTGTATGATGTCTTAAACAGGTTAATTGTATATATGAAAACCAATACATAAGTATTAATAATTTTTTATAATCTCTTTCAGTATAATTTCTGCACCCTGCTGTTTAAGGGCTTGAGCCAGTGAAATGCCTGCACTTTCAGGAGAATTACTTGTTACGGTATGCTTGAAAAACCGTTCACCTTTGAGGTCTGAGACAAAACCATTAATAGTAATAGAGTTATTTTCAATTTCTGCAATAGCTCCGAGTGGAACCTGACAGCCACCTTTGATTTCTGAAAGAAAGGCTCTTTCAGCACGGGTAATAATTTCTGTTTTTGGGTGGTTTACGAGAGAGAGCATTTGCCGTATTTCAGTGTCATCTTCACGGCATTCTATGCCAAGAATGCCCTGACAAACAGCCGGTATTAGCGTATCTACAGGGAAGTATTCTTTAATTCTGGCGGTCAGGTTAAGTCGTTTGATGCCTGCGCTGGCAAGTATAATAGCGTCGTAGTTGTTGTTATCAAGCTTTTTCAGGCGTGTATTAAGGTTTCCTCTGATGTCCTGATAAAGAAGATCAGGTCTGAGTCTTTTGAGTTGTGATTTTCTCCGCAGGGATGATGTACCCACGATGCTTCCTGGTTTGAGTTCCTGAAGGGTTTTTGCTGCAATAATTACATCTCGGGGGTCTTCTCTTTTTGTTACTGCTCCAATCATTAATCTCTGTGGCAGTACAGATGGTAAATCTTTTAAACTATGGACTGCAAAATCGATTTCTCTATTTAAAATGGCGTTTTCGAGTTCTCTGGTAAAAAGTCCTTTATCGCCGATGGCACTGAGAGCTTTATCCAGAATTTTATCGCCTTTAGTAGTAATTTCTTTTATGGTAAATTTAAAGTTAGGGAAGAGTTTTTCAAGCTCTTTTTTAACAATTATTGTTTGAGTCAGGGCCAGCTGGCTTGCTCTTGAGCCAATAACTACCTGTTTGCGGTATTTTTTTAATTCATTATTAGTTGTCATTTTTATCCAGGTTAAATAAATCGTTTAGCAGTCGTGCTGTCTGGTAGATTTCTTGGTGTTCACGGGTAGATTTAATTCTTACTGTCGGGTCGTGGAGGATGGTATTAACAAGCTGGCGGCTCAATTCTTCCATAAGCATGCATTTTTGCTCTGAAAACGGGCAAACTTTGCTTCGCATTTTGTCAATTTTTTCCTGACGAAGCATTTCAATTTTGTCTCTTAATTTAACCATTGTAGGTACTATATCCCTTTGAATAAGCCATTGAGAAAAGTTTTCAGCTTCTTCTTTAATTATTTTTTCAGCCTGTGATATCATTTCATTTCTTGTATCAGCCTGATCATGCAGAAATTTATGAATATCATCTGTATTATACAGTGTAATGCCGGGCATGTTGCCAACAGAGTTATCTACATTTCGAGGTACTGAAATATCAATTATTGTTAATTTCTTGTTTTGGGGTATCTGTTCTGGTTTTATGATAACATGTGGCGCAGCAGTAGCAACAAAAAGGATATCTATAGTAGCCAGCGTTTCTTTTAGCTTGCGAAAAGAGGCAACAGGAAATTTATACCGGTCATAAATGTATTCCAGAGGCTTTTCTGATCTGTTTAAGACAATAATATCTCTGTGGTTATATTTAGCTACAAGGTGTTTCAATGCCAGTGTAGCCATTTTACCGGCACCAACAACAGCAATCTTCTTGTTTTTCAGGTCTCCGGTACTGTTTTTTGCCAGCTCTATAGCAGCTGAAGAGACGTTGTCAACTATAGATGTAATGTTAGTAAGAGTTCGTACTTTTTTATTTGTTGCCAGTGCAGCATTGAAGAGTTTATCCAGAATAGGGCCTGTCGTTTGAGCTTTATGGGCAATATTAAAAGCTTCTTTAACCTGGTATGTAATTTCTGTTTCGCCAACTACCATTGAATCGATACCTGAAGTAACTTTGAATATCTGTCTTATGGTATCATCATGCATCAGTGTAAACATATATTTTCTTATTTCAGATACTTCAAGGTTATGATAATCTGCAAGAAACCGGACGATGCTGCCTGATGCAACCTCGGTATCATCCACCAGCATATAAAATTCTGTTCTGTTACAGGTGCTAAGAATAATGGTCTCTCTAATAGAGGGATACCTGATAAAGCTTTGAAGTGCCAGAGGCATATTTTCTGTATTAATCGAAAATTGTTCTCTAACCCTGACAGGGGCATTTTTATAGCGAAAACCTGCAACCAGTAAATACATTTTTGTATACCAATTTTTATTCTGCAAATTTTAATTTATCATAAAGAAAAAGAAAATATAATGAAAAAAATCTCTTTTAAAAAGAGCTGCAAACCTTTTAAATACAAAAATAATTGCTTAAAACACCCTGCAAAGATACCTGATTTTCTGTTATTACAGTGTTAAAATAAAAATATACAATTGGCATTTCAGGTATTTAATGTGGTATTTTAATATTGGTAGTGTCTTCAAAACAATACAGGAATCTTTAAAAATATATGTTGGCTAATGCTGTTGAATTAAATAAAGTGTATTTTGCTCTGGCACCAGACTTTATGCAAAGACGGGATGATAAATGTCTCTTAATATGGAGCTTTCTACCATACTGGATGATCGTAAGTCAACAAATGCTAGCAGTGCTTACACAGTTTAACGGCCGCAATACACTTCAAGAAATTATAGATAAAACTGTATCATTGAGTGATATACAACCGGCACAGTATGAAAGTAAAGTTAAAAAAGAAGTTTCAAAATTACTTGAAGCTAAAATTCTCTCTACAAAACCAGAAAAACTTTCACTTGACTATGTAGAAGATATAACCTCACAGATTATAGAAGAAATAACACTTGAAATATCTGATGAGGAAAATGACGATACTGTTTTAAATCTTGAAGAACTAAAAACGATAATAAGAACCATTCATAAATATGTTAAAAACAATGCTATACTTCGTATAACAGGCTTAAAGCCAGCTCAGGATATTCAGAAACTGGTTGCATTGATCAAAACTGCCACCTATAAAGGTCTAAATATTTTTATCGACCTGCCTTCTGAAGCTTATACTGATGAATTTATAAATGAAATAAGCCGTATGCGAGTTCACGTTCAGATAACCTTTGACGGAGCTGTTTCTGATATCAATGACGCCATTCAGGGTAAAGGAGCTTATGAAAGAAACGTTGAATGTGTTAGAAACTTTCTATCTAAAAAAGTTTATACCATTATGAACCTGAATACATCAGAACATAACTATCAGGAGATGGGACACTTTTTAAATTTAGCAAAAAATACAGGGGTCAACGAATGCAGAGTAGTACCTTTAAAACGTACCGGTAAGTATAAAGATTTTCGAACACCTGATTATCGAGAAATCATAGCCTATCTTCTGGATGCTTTAGATAAAGACCCCGGTCTGATAAGACTTCTTGGCAGGGATATACTGACAATTTTTGAACAACTTATCAGAAACAATGAACATAAACCATCCTGCGGGGCAGCAAAAAACCAGGTATTTATTAGCGCTGATGCCCGTGTATACCCCTGTATCGGCTATAAGCTGCCACAGTTTGAGGCGGGCGACCTGACAGCACAGCCTATTGATGAAATATGGGAAGCCTCCAGTGTGCTTATTCAGGTAAGAGAAAATACTAACGTTCAGTCATATCAGCAATGTACAAAATGTGTAATACGCTACTGGTGCAGGGGTGGGTGCCGGGCTGAATCATTTGTACATACCAAATCAGTTAACAAGCCTTCACCGGCCTGTAAAAGTATACAGATGGCATTTATAGACCTTTTCTGGAAACTTGCCGGAAGAGAAGAATTCTTTAAGCCCAAACAACCTGTTTGCTAGTTGTTTAAATTTTCTTCAAAGCTAAAAAGACCTTCATATATGGCTTCAAATCGTTTATCTTCCATATATTCAATCATTTCATCAGGATAAGTTATTTTGCCAAGTGCCAGACTAACCTCTGTCAGCAAAACACAGTCATTACAATACAAATTAGCATTATATAGCAAAGACCCTGCAAGAGGCTTAAATTCTCCACAACACGGGCACTGAAATAACTCACTGGCTGCATAAGGCTGTTCTTCAATGTCGTCAACCTTCATCTGCTCTACGGTTCTTTGTATCTCACTAATGAGCTTTAGTCTTTTTTCTTTATCTTCTGCCATAATTTTAAGTCTTTTGGGTCATAAAAATTTATATCACAAAAGTGTATAATATATTTAAGACAACTGCATAAATCATAACAAAAACTGTTACTACAGTTATGCACCGGTCTATATTATAAAAGTATACTGTTGATTTTTCTAAAATAATTTGACACTATTTTCAAAAAATCATTTCTGGCTCAAACCTCCTCAAAGTGTGTAAAGGATTCATATGGACGGATTTAAGATAGTTCAGGAATTTTTCTGCAACATGCACTGTTCAAAGTGCAATAGTTCTTTTAAACCAGAAGGCATCTCTCTTTTAAGAGAAGAAGAAAATTTTTATGTGGTAAAAATCGTATGTACCGAATGTGAACAGCCTGTTGGCATAGCTATTGTAGGCATTAAGAGCCATCAAAAAGAAGAAGATCAAACTCCTGAATTGACCCATGAGGTTCAATTGCCTGATGATAATGAGTCTCCACCGATTACATATGACGAAGTTATTGATGCACATAAGTTTTTCTCAAGTCTTGGCCCAGACTGGATGAAACATCTTCAGCAAAGAGCAAATGATTTAGATAATGACTCAACCGTCTTCGATGATAATGAAAACTTTTTGCTGGGCTTTGATAACGATTCTAATGACCTGGAAGAAGAATAACCAGAAAAATTTCGCAAAAATAAATATCCATAAATATAGAAACCTGCTTTTAATAGCAGTATTAAACAGTTTTTATACCAAATGTCGTGTAAAATGATAAAATTTAATGTATGAATTTAAAAGTAACTTTACTATATAAAATAAAGCAACTATATAATTAGTATTGTAACACGGTCACTTTATAATCCCTTATTTTGACATCTTGCAAAATTATTATTTTTATGGCACTATAATCATAGTTTGGGGGGAAATACAATAAAGTATCTTAAAATCCCATCTATTATTTAGCTTAACCTGTCAATAAAGCTTAAAGATAGGTAATGAGAGTATACTCATAATTTGGGGGAGTGTATGGTCGTTCGATTAGGTGCTGGGGCAACCAATCAAATTCTAAAAATGGCCAATATGACGCCGACAACCCAGAGGGTTATTATCGGAGCTACGGGTTTGCTTTCGCATACTACTATTGATGCTCTTAATCCTTATGTGGATAGCGAAACTCGCAAATATGCAGCTGTTAGATCTGCCGTCAAAATGACCATTTGTACAATATCAGGTGTATTAACCCGTGCCATAGGGCAAAAAATGGGTGAATATGCTGTTAAAAATGCCATGGTAAAAGTGCCGGAAGGCATTTCTAAAGCGGTTTTTGCTAACTCTGTCGGCAAGACATTTGCTATTTTCGGTGCGGTCGCTTCTATATTCATTATGGATGTTCCGTTTATCAACAAAATACTCAATGTTGTTATGAATAAGTTCTTTAAAAAAGACAAAAATGACGATAACAATGCAGTAAATGGAAGTAAGGTAAACGTCAATGCTTAAGAATTTAATTGAAAAAATGTCTATATACGGTATAGAGAAACCGGCTCCATTTTTACGGTATACTACGGCTGTTATTTATGCCATATCAACAGTAGCTCAGGCAGTCGGGCTCAAACTCAATAAAGACATTCCGGATAATGAAAAGAAATTTTTAATGATTCAGGAATGCGTTAACGGAGCATTAGAACTTGCAACCTTTATGACTATTGCAACAGGGTTTGAAAATTTGGGTAAAAAGCTTGCAGAAAAAGGTGCTATTATTGGAGCTGAAGCTGCAAAGAAAAACCCGGTAGCTTTTACTAAAGGTGTTACAATGCTGTTTTCAATAATAGGAACTATTGTAGCCTTTAACCTTGTTACACCTCTTATTAGAAACCCGCTGGCAGCTTTCTTACAGAAAAAAATGGGCACCGGCCCGGATAAAGAGCAATTGACGAGGCCTATTCTGCCATCCCTTAAACTTGATCCACAAATAAAAGTCAATAAAACTAACCCTTTTAATAATTTTGAACGTGTTCAAACAACCGGCAAACTGCCAAAACCATACCCTGTGAAGACTTCGTTCACATCACATGTTTTAAGAATCTAAAATTTAATTGTGGGGGATAATTAAAACTTGGCTTCAACTTGCCTGAGATACAAAGGCAAGTTTTTTTGAATTTTTATATACTATTCCACGTAAATAATTAATATATGCTGATGGCCTCTATAATCAGGAATATATACATTACTTTCAAGGATCAGTATAAATGTAAAATTTTAAAATTTAATGTATAATTTATTTCAAGAATTACAAAAAATATTCGATAATAATTTCAGGGCAAAAGTTTATTTGATTTCAATTCAGGGGTGTTAATATGGTTGTAAATAAAGGCAATTCAATTGCGCAGTATGGAATTATTATTGCACTTGTTGCATTAGTGCTTGTTCCGGGGTTTTATTTGCTCGGAGATAATATTTTTAACTATTTTGCAACTTTTAATGACTACATGAAAAAAGGTAACACAACATCTTTAACAGCCAGTGCAGATTCACAGACTTCTGTAAATAATCAAAACCCGGCATCATTATTACCTGAAGAGGCTGATAATAATAGTTACAGTTCAGCAGCTGGTGAAGGAAATAATTCAGTGCAAGAGGTTTCCTGTGTTGATAATATATGCAGTTTTGATTATGGTGACTACTCTATTACTAATATACCAGAAGATCTGCCGGCACTAATACAGACAACCGGAGCATCAGGAGCTACTGATACACTCAATGATCAACTTTCTTTACTGGCCAAGGTTATTGAAGAAAAAGCATCAGAAAACCCTGATGATAAAGCTCTTTCTGATTTATCAAGGCTTGCACAAACCCTTGCTGATCAGGGTTACCTTATTGCAGATTCAGAAGAATGGGTAGAATACGGTGCTATGCGTGTTGATAGTGAAGAACCCCTCAGGGTTCCGGAAGATAACAGGCTTTGTGACAGCATTCTTAGAGGTTTTTACGAATCAGGTTCCGGGCTCTGTTTGGATCAAAGAGTTACAAAAACTGATTTTCTCATCAATAATAAAGAAAGTCTTACAAAGTCTATTAGCTCGCTGACAGATGATTTTAACAGGACTAAAAGTCAGCTTTCAGAACTATCTCAGGGGCAGGATGAAAGTATTATCCAGATTGTAAGCACAATTGATATTCTTGCTGGTAGCATTATTGAAATTTCAGATAATGTTTTTAATACTTTATCGACAATAGAACCCGGAAATGTTAACATTGAGAGCATAAAAAACAATGTTGCCAGTCAAACAACCGATGTTAAATCAAAATTAATTGAAGGCAAAGGCAAAAATATTGTTTCAGCAGAGAAAGGCAAATAAGCAAACTGGTTTATTGATGTTAAAACAAAAAAATAGAGAAGAAACAGGTTATACTAACTTTCAGTACGGCATAATGTCTGGTATTGTCGTTATAGCATTGCTACCGGCAATTATTGGAGGTGGAAACTGGGTATACAATAAGTTTATTACCCCTGATAAAGGTGGGCAATTAAAGGAAGAAAACCTGAATCACCTTCCGGTAACAAAAGAAAACCATAAAACTATACTTGATGAGGCTACAGTACAACAATAACAAATGAAAATACCTGAAGAATTATTATTCTTAATTGTTTGATAAGCATTATGCATGAGGAACCTCTGATTAATTAAGTGTAGCCCGAAATAAAACTCTCACTGAATATTAGCCTCGTCTATCTTCTTTAATACTGCAATAATAAACTTTTCGGGTAAAAATTCTTTTAGATACTTAAACAATTCAGTCATCCTGGTTATGCATTAGTCTTTTATTTGCGTAAAAAGCCGAAAATAAAACCCTGCCAGCATAGCAGGGCTTAAATGGGTTTTAAAACTTCTAAAATATCAATTTTTATCGTAGTGTATTAAATTTACTGCCTTTTTTTACACTATCTGGATGACCATTAATGATCTTTTCCAGCTTATTTAACCTTCTCTGGTATTCCTGAATTCTAGAATCAAGCAATTTCATCTTGTATGGCAAATTAATAAACGACAATATTGTATATAATATCGAATTTACGACTACTTTAACCGGATTCTGTTTTGTGACAGCCTTTTCGGCCAATCGTGCATATACTAAAGGATTAAAACCCATAAAATGTCCTCCGTTACACTATAATAATTCTTGCAGAGCCTTACCGTCACCTTCAACGGATTCTTTAATCATCTTCCTGATAATACCGCTCTGCGTATCCAGCTGTTTAACAGTCGTTTCAATGTTTTTAATCTTATTTGTCAGAATAACATCAGCATTAGAGAGCACTCTATTAGAGACGGTCTGATATGACCTGAGGATAGCACCACCAACACCACTGGCAATAGACCCGGCAGTCATAGCTGCAACGCCGTAAGGGCCGAAGAAAGGCCCGATAGCTGAGGCTAAACCGCCTAGACCGGAAACAATACCGGCCAGAGGCATAACCAGCCCACGCCCAAAGCCTGCACCGGCAGCCACACCCGCAGCACTGCCGCCAGCTGTTGCTGCTGCATACCCGGTAGGACCGCCACCGATAGCATAGTTACCGGCCCCGGAAGTAGAACCCAGCCCAAAGGCAGAACCTAAAAGCATTGAGCCTATGCCTATACCTAAAGAGATCGGAGCAGCTTTTCCTGTCAGGTTAGGAAATGAAGGAAAACGCCCGAGACTGCCGAGCCCGAAGGCTGCCGACCCACCTGGCACTACAGCTGTACCACCGCTTATAGGGCTTGAAAACGATGTGCCGGGAATATTTACGGCAGAACTACCTAATACAGGTATAAATGACGAGGGTGAAATAATTCTTGCAAAGTTTAATAATGCTGAACTAAAAGACCCCAGGCCACTGCCTGCAATAGAAGGGCCTGCAACTGTGAGATCTCTAAGTCTATCATAGGTTTCGAACAACTCAGCTTTGGCATCCGAGGATGCCTTTCCGTATTTGCCTGCGATTACCATCTCATGATCATTTTTGTAAGCCATTTTGAGGAATTCCTTATATGATGTGTGGTTTAAGCAAATGTCTTAAATGACAGATCAATGTTTTTATCAATAACTTTTTGAACTGCTGATATCTCTGTTTGAACAGCCTGTTGCTGTGTATCAACCCGTCTTAACTGAAGTTCAAGTACTACATCAAGTTGTTGAAGAGCATTAATTTTTAATTGAATTTGTTTAGCTTCGTCAGATTCAGGGTCAAGACTTGCAGCAGTATTAAATAACTCGTTTGTTGCACTGGCAATCTGCATCCTGGACTGGTTAATCTGCTGACCGGTTAATTCCAGGTCACTCTTGCGAGCGGTTAAGGATAAAAATCGAGCTTGTGATGCTGCTAAACCCATTTAAATTAATCCTCCACAGAGTTATAATTGTTTGTGAAATGCTTTCATCCTTAATATCGACAGCTTATATAGAATTCTTTAATTAGAAATGATATTTTTAGAAGATTTTTTTGAAGTTTTGTTAAGATTTGTATAGATATATTAAGGCGTTCTGAAAGTCATTCATTTTATACTTTATCAGCTAATAATCTGTAAAATTAAGGGTTGTTGTTCCCCTTCAGATAATTGAAAGCAATAAAGAGGATGCCGCTTATATATAGATTATATTTACAAAGTATATATTATTCTGTATTTTTCGTAGATTAAAAATTTTATTTAACAATTCGAAACAAGACTAACTGGTTTCAATTTATACCGTTTTTCAATCAAAAGTATAAAGTTTTCAGCCCCCTATGCTAAAAAATTTTGGCTCCATAATAGAATGAATACAAGACTATTGGCTCTTTGATTAAAACACTTTAAGCAGGTCGTTAATGATTTTTGTTTTCTTTTTCTCATATTTTTCCTGTGTGATTTTGTTATTACCCTTCAGGGTTTCAAGTTTTTGAATTCTTTTGTCTTTGTATTCAAGATGTCCATAGACTTCATAATAAGCTTTTTCTGCTTTTAAAAGATCCTGTTTTCTTTTATAGGTTCCTTTGTCAATTTCGTTATAAAAAAATGAAATTTCGTTATTAATCAGGTTGTTAAAATAATCTTTATAAAAGGGGTTATCACTGTTTATAACATTTGCCAGATGAAGTTTTTGCTTGAGAGATGAAAGATAAACCGTTTTAGGAATGCGTTCATGTTGGTAATATTCTTTAAGTTTTGTGATACTTTCTTCTATTTCGTGGTTGTCAGGAGCCGTTTTTTCTACTGGACCCATAAGGTAACAGGTTACGCCAGCTGGCATTGGCTTTTTCTTCTTATCAGTAGGAGATGACTCCTGTGCCAGGTTTTTATTGCTGCTAAAACCTGCTATACCTGAAATAATACTGACCAGCAAGGATAATATTAAAAACTTTTTTTTCCTGTTAGTTATCATTTTTATATCCTTAAAAAGCCTACTATTACAGGATAATATAAAAAAATTTTTTTTTCGAGCTTATTTAAATATCATTTTAACAATCACCAGGCAGGTGTTTTTGGGTTAGCGTTACCTCAAAATGCCATCCAGAAAGACATCTCAAAAGATAGGTTTAGAAAGCAAAATAGCATTATAATACAATGAAGGCTTTTATGATAACACCTGAGCCTCATTTACCCTGTTATTAAAACTTTATGGCCGGCTAATATAACTCAAAACTTAACATTAAAGAGATATTTCAATATTTCACTCAGGTTGAGCGGCGTATGACCAATACTGGCCCCTCCAGATACCAGATAACCGATAGCTACTCCACCAATAGCAAAATAGCCTATAGCTACACCCCCCAGTGCTGCACCGCCTATGGCTACCCCGCCCAGTGTTGCAATTAAGCCAAGCGAAATGCCTCCCAGAGAAAAAATGCCTATAGATAACCCACCCATACTGAAAACGCCAATGGCAATATCTCCTATGGCTATAATACCTCTTGCAACAGATTTCATACCTGTTTCTGGGTTGAACCCCTGTGCAATATGAACTATCGGCAAGCCCATAAAGGTTGCTTCTGAACGGTATTCAAAATACGCCTTCCTGCTAAGCGATTGCCTGGTTAACTGTGCTTTCAGTCGGGCATTTTCATCTTCCAGCTGGCCCATTCTGGTAGTAATATCTTCCACTTTTCTTTCTAGTTCATCATTAGACATATTTTATTCTCCATTTAGCCAGTGAAACTTTTTGATTTGAATAAGTGTATCTCTAATAATATTTTCATCAGGCTTTTCAGGCAGTAATATACCTTTTTTTTCAGCTGATTCAAGATCAGCCAGAAGATCTTCATAAATATGCATAATCTGCTTTTTAGGTAATTCTTTATCTCTTATTGCCTTAAAAACAGAAATATAAGTATCAAAATCTGCATCCAGTCTGCCCGTTTTTAGAATATTATCAGCATAAACCAGCATAGTCAGCATAATAATAGCCTGTTTGCTGCTGTATTCAAATGTAGCTGAGGTTTTAAGTTTATTATACATGTGCATTGCTACACGTTTACATGTAGCATACAATTGTTTAGTAATCAGAAGCTCCTGGTTAGATTTGAGCTCTGATAGTTGATGGTTGGTGTTATCAGGGTCAGAATTATACAGTGTTATTATGGCGTAAGGGTTAGATGCTTTTAGCTGTTTTAAAAAGGTTTCAGCATCAATAAATTCAAAAAATTTACCTTTTTTTCTGAGGCCTTTGACGAAGAAATAATGATCCAGACCGGGCATAAAGACGTTCATTTCAGGGTATATAGAATAATCAATCTCCTTTTCAATTTTTGCAAATGGTTTTTTGGCCAGTAACAATTTTTCTTTTTCTCTGTCAGTAAAAGTTTTATCTTCTATATGTCGCATTACAGGCTGGTTAAATTCTGTATTAAAGACGTAGTTATAGTAAAGATTTGCCACGTAGCGTGAGAGTTTGTATTTATTTCTAACATTTTCAGGAAGAGATGACTCTGTGCAAGCCGTTTCAAGACTTTTAAAAAGCCCTTCAATCTCTTTAAAGTAGGTTTCAAGGTTGTTATTATCTTCTATTATTGATTTACCTGAGATTTTTTGGTTTATCAATTCATCAATAAAGCTTATATTATACAGTTGCTGGTTAAGTATTTTTAAGTCTGTAATGATTTCGCCTGAACTGAAGAGATGAATGCCTGTATGCAGCATTCTTAGGAGATAGAGCAGGTCAACAAGTTCTTTTTCTTTGCTATTTTTAAGTTTATTGTATAACAAACAGGCGTTTTTATTGTAATGATTGTATAATCTTTTTGTAATAAAATATTTTTTGACTGTTTCTTTGAAGTCAAGAAATTCGTTTGTCTCTATAATCACTTTAGGAGAGAATATTTGCTCAATAATACATCCATTCTGGCCTGTAACAATCATATCAATATATTTATTAATCTCATGACAGGCAATATCGAGTTTAATATTATCAAAAATATGTTCTATTGATTTTACGGTATTACAGGAAGAGCACCAGAACCCCAGCAGGCTTTCTTTATCAGCAATATATGCACCCCTTAAAATAATATCAGGCTCCTGTGAAGAAAAGCCATAAGCATGTATGCCACTAATTGATATAAATAAAGGTTTGCTGCCATTTAAATTGCTTAATACTTTCTCTTTCAATGTTTCATAAGATATTAACTGGTTTAACATAATTCATTTCTCAATTTAATAAATCCCATTCTAATTATTTATTGTAGCAAAAAAAATACTTTCATTTATAAACTGGTGATTTTTTACAGATTGAAAACTCGTTATTGGTCTGTAATCTCAATTATGGTACCATAACATTTCACAAAACCTGATCTTTTGTCCCTTCATGAAAGGAGAAAAAATGCTTGAAAAGACAGAAATAACACTAAAAGATATCGCAAAAACTGCCCGCAATGCCAGTTTAAATCTTCCGTCATTAAAAACAGATATTAAAAACAGTGTATTAATGAAAATAGCAGATGAATTAACTTCTTGCTACAGGCAAATTCAGGATGCAAACAATAAAGATCTTGATACTGCAAAGACCATGGTAAGTTCTGGAGAGCTATCAGAATCACTTTACAAGCGTCTTGCTCTTACTGAAAGCAAATTTAAAGAGATGGTTCAGGGTGTCAGGGATGTTGCAAAGCTTGATGACCCTGTAGGTAAAGTTTTATTTCAGTCAGAACTTGATGATGATTTGATTTTAAAAAAGATCAGCTGTCCGATAGGGGTTATAGGGGTTATTTTTGAATCAAGGCCAGATGTAGTAGTTCAAATATCTTCTCTGGCTATAAAATCATCAAATGCAGTTATCCTTAAAGGAGGTTCTGAGGCAATAAATACTAATCTTGAGCTGGTAAAAATTATCAATAAAGTTTTAAAAGAGACAGGTGAATTTCCTGAGGGGGTCATAAACCTTATTATGAAACGTGAAGAAGTTAAAGCAATGCTTGATCTTGATGATTATATAGATCTTATCATTCCTCGTGGGTCGAATGCATTTGTGCAGTATATTCAAAACAACACCAGAATACCTGTATTAGGTCATGCTGACGGCATATGCCATATTTATATTGACGAAAAAGTTGATCCTGAGATAGCTCTAAGGGTTTGTCTTGACTCAAAAACTGATTATCCGGCTGCCTGTAATGCTGTTGAGACTCTTCTTGTACATAAAAGGACTATAACCTCAATATTATCTGAAATAGTTGATACACTTCATAATGCCGGTGTAGAAATCAGGGCAACACCTGCTATTATTGAAAAGTTAAAAAAATATCCACTTAAAATTGCAACTGAAGAAGACTGGAAAACAGAGTATACAGACATTATTCTTTCTATTAAAGAGGTTGATTCTCTTGAAGACGCAATCAATCATATTAATACTTATGGTTCCGGTCATACTGACTGTATTTTGACTGATATTAAAGAAAATGCTGAATATTTCATGAACAATGTTGATTCAGCAGGTGTATACTGGAATGCCTCTACCCGGTTTGCCGATGGTTTCAGGTATGGATTTGGAGCTGAAGTTGGTATTAGCACCAACAAAACCCATGCCAGGGGCCCGGTTGGGCTTGATGGCCTGATGATATATAAATATAAGCTTTACGGTAGGGGGCAGGTGGCAGCAGAATACAGTAAAGGCATTAAAAACTTTAAGCACCGCATTCAAAAAATATAAATTCAAAATATGTATTGAACAATCAGGCGTAACCCCGAAGTGTTACCATATGTTCTCTCTATCAATCGTGGGTATAGTTTGCAAGCAGGTATAAACGGTTTTGCACATTTATGGGGCATGATGCCACTCATAACAGGGGGTTTGAAAGCTAGAGTTTTCAATTTGTGAACTAATCTTTATTATCTTTGTTATGCATAAGTTTTTCAGAGGTTCTATTTTCCTGCTATACTTTGTTAAGAGTTTTAGCTTCAAAATGCTTTTGCTAGATGACAAATTTGTTTTAAGGTGTAAAATCTTATTAATATGAGTGTGAAGAAGGTGTAAAAATGATCAAACTATCAACAATAAAAAAAGAACCGCCTCAACCCAAAACCATCTATGTAGATCTAAACTGTGACCTGGGAGAAGGCTTTGGCATATACCAGAATAGCAATGAAGAAAAGATTCTTAAGTATGTCAGCTCAGTTAATATTCCCTGTGGAGGCCACGCCGGAGACCCGGTGAAAATTATGAATGCTTTGCAACTGGCTAAAAGCAGGCTTCTTTCAGTAGGTGCTCACATAGGTTACCCGGATGTAGCGGGTTTTGGTTATAGAGAAATGAATTTATCTTACGATGAACTACAGGCAATGGTTTTTTATCAGGTTGGTGCCTTACAGACTATGGCAAAAGCCTATAAAATGCACGTTGATTATGTCAGACCTCATGGTGCACTTTATAAACAAATGTCAACAGATGCTGCACTGGCTATATCAATAGCAAAAGCTCTGGAAACACTTGATAGCTGGCTAATTCTGGTTGGTGCAGCAGGTGAAGCCCTCGACCATGTCAAAAATGAAACCAGAATAAGAGTCGCTCCTGAAATTCACCTTAACAAACAGTATAGCATTAATGGCGAAATCTTATGGGATGAGCCTGTCTTAACCGAAAAAGATAAAATGATTAACAGAGCTACACGGCTTATAAAAGAACAAAAGCTGATCACTAAAGAAGATAGCCTTAAAGAAGTTGATTTTAAAACAATTCATCTCAGCACACTGGATAGTGAATCAGTAGAACTGGCAAGAGAAACCCGGGGGCTGTTTCCTGAAAAACCTTTACCTGTGGCTGTAAACCTTGTTGGTGACAATGCACTGTATTAAAATAAGAGGCTAATATTGTGAAGAAAAGCGTTTCAAGATATATGCCAAATCTCAGAAAATCTGCTGTCTGGCTTGTGCCTGGTCTGAAAGTAAAAAGATGGCTGCTTTTAACTTTTACCGGTATTTTTTTGCTTGGCCTGGGAGTAGCTATCCACTTTAACCTGCACCCCGTACACTTTTCTATAGAAATTCTGCGTGCAATAGCAGCTAAATTGCCTGCTGCCTACAGTGGAACACTAGCAATAATACTGGGTATTATATTTTTCTTTTTTGGATGGCGCAAAGCAAACAGATCAATCTTTGAAGCAATATTACCGCAAAATAGAGAAAAAGTGCTTGAAGCCCTCTATAGAAAACATAAACTTAGCAGAGGCCCCAAAATCGTTGCTATAGGTGGAGGTACTGGCCTGTCTACAATTCTTAGAGGTCTTAAAAGAATTACAAATAACCTGACAGCAGTTGTTACAGTAGGTGACGACGGAGGAAGCTCAGGAAGACTTAGAGAAGAAATGGGCGTCTTGCCCCCGGGTGATATTAGAAACTGTATTGCAGCCCTTGCAGATGAAGAAAAACTTGTTACAGAACTCTTTCAATACAGATTTAAACAGGGCGAAGGCCTTGAAGGCCACAGCTTCGGCAACTTGTTTCTCTCCGCTCTCTGCTCCATCAGCGGAGATATGGTTACTGCCGTTAAAGAATCATCCAAAGTTCTTGCCATAAGAGGTAGAGTCTTACCCTCTACCCTCGACGACATGAGACTCGTAGCCGACATGGAAGACGGCAGAGAAATAAGCGGTGAGTCAAATATACCCAGAGCAGAAGGAAAAATTAAAAAAATTAGAACTGAACCGCAAAACCTCAGAGCACTGCCAGAAGTTATAGAAGCTATTTATGATGCTGACCTCATTATTATGGGCCCCGGAAGCCTGTATACCAGTGTAATACCTAATTTGCTTATACCTGAAATAGCTAAAGCTATTTCTCTGGCCAGAGCAAGAAAAATTTATATCTGTAACGTTATGACACAACCCGGTGAAACAGATAACTTTAATGCATCCGACCACCTGAAAGCCATTATTGATCATGCCAGCTATAAAAATATTGTTGATACTATTTTTGTTAACGATAAACTTACCCCGGAAATGATAGAAAGATACAAAAAAGAAGATTCATACCCGGTAGAAAATGACCTTGAAGAACTTCACCGGCTAAAAGTAAATGTAGTCTGCAAAAGACTTATACAGGATTCAGAAGAAGGCGTCGTAAGACACAGCCCCCTCAAAATATCAAGATCTATTCAACACTGGTACAAAACAGGTGGAATAGAAATAGAACAGCTTGAAAGTATGATTGAACACGATGAAAAAAACGAAAGCACAAGCAAAGAAAAAGTTAAGGTAGGTTAAATAAATTGCTTAAAACAATTAAAACACTCCAAAAACTAAAAAACTCAGGTACTAAAATTGTTTCACTCACTGCCTATGATTATTCTACGGCGAAGTTTTTAGAAAAAGCAGGTGTAGACTTTATTCTCGTGGGTGACTCACTGGCAATGGTAGCCCTTGGCCATAAAAATACCCTTTCAGTGACAATGGAAGAAATGCTCCATCACACAAAAGCCGTTGTCAGAGGAGCTCCTGAAACACTTGTCGTAGCTGATATGCCTTTTATGAGCTATCAGGTAGATACAAAAGAGGCCATCATTAACGCAGGAAGGTTTGTTAAAGAAGCAGGTGCTCAATCTGTCAAGCTGGAAGGCGCCAGCAACCATATTATCAATTGCGTGGAAACTATTGTTGAAACAGGAATACCTGTGCTCGGCCACCTGGGCTTTACACCACAGTTTATTAACTCTTTCGGTGGATACTTCATACAGGCTAAATCAGCAGATAAGGCTGAAATGCTTCTTGAACAAGCACTAAAACTGGAACAGGCCGGGGCTTATGCTATTGTCCTTGAGATGATACCATCAGAAACAGGCAAATTTGTTACTGAAAACATCTCTATACCAACTATTGGTATTGGTGCAGGCCCTTACTGTGACGGCCAGATACTTGTTACCGATGATGTACTTGGCAAATATACTGATTTTACTCCATCATTTGTTAGAAAATATGCTAATTTAGCTACTATAACAACAGAAGCAATACAAAAATATTGTAATGACGTCAGAAATAATGACTTCCCTGACCTGGAAACAGAATCTTTTTCTATCAATGAAAAAGAAAAGGAAAAATTAAATATACAATAAAACCACTATGAATAAAGTTCAAACAACCACTATATTTAATCATATACACACTATAAGAGATTTTGTTAAAAGTCTGCAACAAGAAAATTTTATTATAGGTGTAGTTCCAACGATGGGAGCCCTGCATGCAGGCCATATCAGCCTTATAGAAAGATCTGTTACTGAATGTGACGCAACAATTGTAACAATTTTTGTCAACCCTGCACAGTTTAATTCACAGGAGGATCTTGAAAAATACCCGAAAACATTTGAAACAGACTTTGAAATATGCTCAAAGCTGGGTGTAAGAGCGATATTTGCGCCTGATACTGCTGAAATGTATCCACTTGAAGAATCATGCAGGTTTCAGATTATACCGCCAGCCCCCTTTAAATCTGTTCTATGCGGCAGGTTTAGACCCGGTCATTTTGAAGGTGTAGCAACAGTTGTAACTAAATTGTTTAACATTATACCTGCTGATAAAGCTTATTTTGGCCAGAAAGATGCACAGCAGCTCTTTATTATAAAAAAAATGGTTGAAGATCTTGCCATACCAGTAAAAATAATTAGCTGCCCTACCTGTCGTGAACATGACGGGCTTGCTTGCAGCTCAAGAAATGTTAACCTGGATACTGAAAGCAGAAAGCTGGCATCCAGCCTCTACAAATGTCTAGACTATATAAATGTAGAGTATCAAAAAAATGAACTGGATTTTGTTAAACTTTCCCGTAATGCTCGTATACAATTTATAGACCCATACGATAAAATTTGTTTAGAATATCTATTAGCATATAATTATGATACATTATCAAAGACTAAATATTTAAAACAGGATACACTGGTAGCAATTGCTGCAAACATAGGTGGAGTACGCCTTATAGATAATATTCTATTAACTTAAGAGGACTTATCAAAAATGAATTTACTTCGATCAATATTTCAAGTACTGGCCGGACTGGTAGTATTGCTGGTTCCATTTGTGTTGATATACTGGGTGCTTCAAACGCTGAACCTTGAACCGCTGGAAGTGCTTAAAAATCTTTTAGGAAGTGCCTTTGAGCCGTTTTTGGGTGTCATCAGAGCTTCAACAGGAAATATGACAACAGTTTTTCAGGGGCTCACAGTTGATTTTGTGCCAATTATTTTTTGTGGTCTTTTGCTTCTGTTATCTGTAATTCTGACTCTTATTTCCAGATTTATAGGTTATGTAAATTCTTCTTTAAATTATGTTTCAGCCAAAACACAGGCTCATGTATCTCAAAGACAAAGAGAACAGGAGAAAAAAGCCCTGGAAGATATTATGATGGAAAAAACGGCAGGTTATGTTGTTGTTAGATATAATCCACATACAACTTCTTCGGCTTATCTGATTAGTAGTGGTCTTTCACAGGACGACATAAAAGAAATGTTTATGGATCATTTCAATAAGTATAACTACCACGACGCCAGACTTCAGAAAGAATCCACAGAAAATAGCTATATTATAGTATTTGATGATGTCCCCAGCACTTTGATCTATTGCCTTGCACTGCAAGAAAATATTTCAAAAGTCAATCAGGAACTCAGTAAGTCAGGTGTCAAACTTCACATAACCTCTGGTATTCACTGTACATCGCCCCTGGATGATAAAGAGACTGCTATTGGCATTACCAACAAAGTTTGCAACCTGGCTGCACCGGGTGACATTACGGTTTCTAAACTGGTTAAAGACATTTTTGAAAAAGATAGAGCCGAGCATACATTGAACTTTATTTCACGAGGAGTGTATGATCTAGGCGGCGAAGAAGTTGAAATCTTTACAGTAAAAAGGTTTTAAAAAGAACGCCTGACTATTTGATCGGTCATTTTGATAACTTTCGAGTGAAAGATGACGTTATGAACTCTTATTATGTCAATTTTCTGGCTTATCAAATAAGCGTGAACTGCTGCGCTTGCCTCTTCTCTTTTGTCGGTATCTTCTTCATTTAAAATTTTGCCTGTAAAAGCCTTTCTTGATACACCAGCCATCACCGGATAACCTGTTGATTTGAGCTCTGATATACGCTGAATAATTTCAAGATTGTGATCAACTGTTTTGCCAAAACCTATGCCCGGGTCTATGATTATCTTTTCAGGATCAAGCCCTTTATTTATGGCTTTTTCGGCTGATTTCAGAAGATAATCAGTTATTTCATCCATCAGGTTGTCATAAACAGGGTTTTGCTGCATTTTTTCAGGGGTATCTTTTGAGTGCATGATTATTACTGGCAGGTTATTTGTAGCAACAAAGCTTACCATGTTGCTGTCAAAACGCAGCCCTGAAATGTCATTAATAATGTCTGCACCTGTTTCTATAGCTTTTTCTGCTACCCGGTGATCTCTGGTATCTACTGAAAGTATTGTTTGCGGGTATTGAGTTCTTAATTCTTTTATCAGTGGTATGATGCGATTGATCTGTGTATCAGTATCCACGGGATTGGCCCCGGGTCTGGTTGATTCACCACCGATATCTATTATATCTGTATTGTTTTCTATCATCTGCTGGGCAGATAGCAGTGCGTCAGAGAGTTTATAGTTTTTTCCTCCGTCTGAAAATGAATCTGGGGTGATGTTGAGAATACCCATCAGGTGTGTTTTTGTTCCCCATTCAAAAACTTTATTTCTTATCTGAAGGGGTTTAACCTTATTATATTTATCCCTTAAAAAAGTATGAAGTTCATTGGCCAGGTCTGCAAGGCCATAAGGCTGCTTTTTCAGAGTATCTATTACAAGCATCAATTGTTTATCTGTGCCTGCCAGGATGCAATCAGACAATTCGCATTTGCAATTTATTACGCTGCTTGATACACCGGCATCAGCACCTTTAGAAAGTGCTGTTTGTTTTAGTATATTGGCTGCCGGAGCTTTAATATCATGAATTTTTATGAGGTTAAAATGATATTTAGCCAGTGCTTCATCAACATATACCTGACTGAACCCGGAGGCTATAAGTTCTGATTTCACTGAAGAGTCTGTGATTGACCTTAATTTATATTTCTTCATAATTTCAACAATTTCTTCAAATAAAAACGAAAAGTTTTAAACGATTTTAACCTAAAAACTGAATCTTTAAAATCAAGACTGCATCTTAGTAAAAGATTAACAAAATATAAGCAAAATATTAAAAATGAGAGGATTTTTTAAAATTTCTACAAAAAAAGACTTGAATTATTCAATAGCAATGTTATTATTAGATAGAGATTGGGATTGGAGTTTAAAAACCTTCTCCAGATTGAGATTCGGAATATAATTCGTATTTGAATCATTATTTGAACTAATTTGGACCTCACATATTCGCTTACGGGGTAACAAAAGTGTCTACAGCCAGGGTATTACAACACAAAACACAGCCACAACATAGACCTGATAATACCAGGTATTCACCAAAGTTTTTAGAAAAGCAGAAAAGTCTGCAAAAACAGGATAAAATCACCTCGATAGCACTTACAGCAGCTATTATAGCCGGGCTAGTGTTTGCGACTGCCCAGCTTGCAAGGGGTGCATTCTTGAATACTGATCGCTATTTTACTTTAAATAACAAAATGTCAGAATTAAATACCCTGAATAAAAAAGCTAACTATGAAAATGCCGTTTTGAAAAAGAACTATAAAAACTATACTTCTGAAGAAGGCGTAGAAAGTCTTGCAAGGGATCACCTGAACCTTGTAAGAGACAACGAAATTTCTATTATCATAAAGAAAAGTTAACTCATTATCATCTTTATAACAGATTGACCTCCGCAGAACCGAACCGGGTTGCTGGTTTTGTACGTTCACTCAAATTCAGGTTCACTTGAACCAACAAGGGGTATATTTATTTTGCTTTTTATCCTGAGTTTATCAGTTGAGCCTCTAAAATCCTTTAAACCCTGAATCAACTAGCTTCTTAACTTTCCGGTTAAATTTTTTCTGAGGAGCTTTATAAAAACATCGACAGCTCACCTGCTCTAGATCTTCTAAAATCTGATTTCTAATGAAGTTTATTATAACCTGAATTATTCATCAATTTACAGTCTAGACCCCCTAACTTCTGTTTCCTGCGATATTTTAACACTGTGTTAAAAAGATATATTCAATTTCTATAACCCCCTCCCTGTTTTTGCTGGAATCAATAATTTCTTAATTAATCAGAGGTTCCTATTGATAAAAGGTATTTTTTGCCATGGCGAAAAATCACTATGTTGTTTATAAAATGTTGTGAATTTACCCTAACAATTTAGGTAAGCAATTTTTTTTTATTTAGGTAAGGGTAGAGAAATGACTAAAAGTGTTATAAAGAGAGTTTTTTTGATGAGAGAGAAGAACGATTGAAGCTAAATTGATGGATCTTATACTCTTACTCCTTGAGTCACACGTTGGCCAGAAAGACCCACCCCTATACTCTGGCTCTTACCATGACTGATTTAAAGCTTCCCAGGCTTTAAATTTTTTTGCCGTATTGGTCAACAAATAAATGAGTAAACAAATGCATATAATAATGTTCCGTTATCTGCTTATTGAAATTCTGGAAAATTGAAACCACAAAAGACTATTTTTCTTGCCATGCCTGTAGTAATCTTTATTATAAAGTGTGAAAAATCACTATTGGAAAAATAAATGTTTTACGCAAAAATTACATTGTCAGACATTAATATAAATTTTTTTTGTAATTTGTCGATGATAATGTAATATAAGCAACATTTTGGAGTGTATAGTAATGAATAAAAATAAAGGGTCATCTTTGCCGCAGTATGTTATTATCATTGCGCTTGTGGCATTAGTTCTTGTGCCGGTTTTAATTATAATGGGCAAAAATATCTCAGATTATTTTAAGAATTTTAAAGAATCTATTACCGTAGAAGAAGTTGCCCCACAGCCTGATTTATATGAAGTACCTGTTGTTATTAACCCTGTAACAGGTAAGACTGTTACAGAAATGCTTTCCAGTGAAACATCTTCTGAAGCTGTTAATGCAGGTTCACTGGGTGGTACACCTGCTAAACCTGTTACAAGCTGTGAAGGAAACCTGTGTGACATAGATTATGGTGATTTCATGCTTCATGGTGTACCTTCTAATATGGATGAGTTTTATGAATCATCAGGGTCATCAGGGGTAACTGAAATTCTAAGCAGTCTTGTGGCTCAGATAGCATTAAACATAGAACCTGGTGAAACTAAAGTTGATATTAGTTTGTTGAAAAAACTTGCTGATAGAGGGCATGAGATTGCAGGTCACGAAAGAAAGCTTGAAGATGTAGCAAAAGCCTTTTTAGATAATCCTGACCAGTTTATAGTTACCGATTTTGCAATGCCTTCAGCTAATTTAGATCAGGGAACTTCAAGAGGTTTTTTTGATCTTTATCTCAGTCAAATAAACTCACAGCTTGCTAATCCTCAGACAGAAACCGATAAAGCCATCAAGGCAATAGTTAACCTTCTTGCAGGAGAGATAAATACACTTGCTGACCATATGGCAGCCCTGGGAAAAGATGTGCCTTCAGGTTATGATGTGCCGGTTGAAGTTGTTCAAAAAATTCTTGAACCTAACGCCAGCACCGAAACAGATTTAAGATCTGCTATTATTTGTGCTACAGGCAAGGGTGAAGACACAGGGGTTCAATGTAATTAAATTAATTGTTCTTCACACGAGCTTTACTCTGACGGCCTTTTCTATAACGTTGAAATACCTCAAGAAAACTGGCTCCCAGAATTCCAATTAGAATGCCGTTCAGGCATAACCCCGTAATTGCTGCCAAAGAACTAATTAGCTTTCCTGAATAACTCACAGGGACTACGTCTCCATAACCTACCCCGGTAAAGGTTATTACAGCCCAGTACATACAATTATAAACACTCCCAAATGCCTGATTATGATGCTGTTCTATTGAATACATCAATAAAGTAAAAAAGGTCATAGAAAGAAAATAGAAAAAGCCTACGCTGATTAGCTCCCACCTGTTTTTCTTCAGGGTTATAAAGACTATTTTAAGGGCTATTAGATACCGTGAGATCTTCATAAACTGGAACAGTTTTACCAGACGAAACAGCCTTAAGATTGTTATATTTGCAAAAAACAGATAATATGGCAATATGGCCAGCAAGTCAATTAGCATAAAGGGTTTAAATATATCTGAAAGCTTTTTGATTGTTAATAATCGCAATAAATATTCTACTGTAAATACTCCTACAAAGATTATTTGAAGAATATAATAAACTTTTTTATGTTTGTGATCAAAGTTTGCATCAGATTCAAAGGCAAATAATACTGTGTTTAAAAGTATTAATACCAGAATAAAAATTTCAAAATTTCTATCGGTGAGCATTTTGCTTATTGAATCTTTTATAATGCTGATAGTGGTTTCTTTTTTCATAATAATACCTGTAAGATTGCCTGAATAACATTGCATAAATATGCATTAACTTTATGAAGGTATCACAAAAAATCAAGTCAGAATATGCATTTCATACATTCTGATTTTGCACAAACCATTTAAGCCAGTGAAGGGAAAAATGTAATAAACGAAATAAGCTTTATTTTTTAAGAGGCGTCAGAGACTCAGGTATAACCTGCATAATATTTTCGGCTTCTTCCAGTATTTTAACAACCCTGTAACCATTTAAACCATCACTCCGGGGTTTAATTTGTCTGTTAATACAGTTAAGAAAATGCTGGCATTCAAGCTTAAGAGGCTCAATGTCTATATATTCAGGATATTCAACCACTCTGCTGTCGTAAGCTATATTACTGTATATATGAAGCTTGTGAGAGGTCTCTGTATCATCAAGGATAGCAGTCATTTCTGTACCCCTGACAAGCAGTTTAACCTGCTTACAGGGATGTATCCAGCTGTTATGAATATGACCTGATATGCCGTCAGGAAACAGTAAATCAAGGTGACATACATCCATTACCCGGCCCGGGGTAGTCATAAACCCCAGGGCAGACTTAACTGCTAAAGGGTCAAGGTCAAGTACAAAGCTCATCATAGATATATCGTGAGGTGCAAGATCCCACATGACGCTGAGGTCATTTTTACTGGGATTATTATTAAGCCTGTCACTTTGTATATGACATATCTGGCCGAGATAACCTTCTGCTATCAGACTCTTGAGTCTGTTTACTGCAGGATGATAAAGTAAGAGATGCCCTACCATTATAACAAGCTCTCTTGATTCTGCTTCTTCATTTAATTCCAGGGCCTCTTTACTGGAAGTCGCAATAGGTTTCTCTACATAAACGTGCTTTCCTGCGTTCATGCAACGCATAGCAATGTCATAATGCGTTGCACTGGGAGTAGCAATAGCTACAGCATTGACTTCATAGTCAGCTAAAACCTCTTCAAGGGTAGCATATATCTTAATATCTCTGTATTCTTTAGCAATAAACTTTAAACGGTCCTGATTGGTATCGCATACAGCAACAAGACTTTGAAGATTGCTGAAATTTCTTACCAGATTTTTACCCCAGAGGCCACAACCTATTACTGCTACGTTTACCAAAAATATTACTCCGACACATTATACTCTTATTGAGAGTATATTACATCTTTTATAGCTGTTTATTCAAGTATTTATAGTTCTATATGAAAAGAAATATGAATCAACTGGAAAAAAAAGCTATTACTGTCCGGTTAAATTTTTTCTGAGGGTTTGCTTTTGCTTGAATCAGTAATTTCTTAATTAATCAGAGGTTTCCTTATTATAATAAACGTCCATAAATACTCATATTCAAGAAGCTAAAGGATGGCTGTATTTTGTTGCTGCGCAACAAAATGCTCTGAAATTAAAGTTTTTTCTATTCGATATTGCATTTAATGTTTTACATCATTGTTTTTTGTCATAAAATATTAATATGTCTACTATCCAATTTGTAAAAATATACAGGCATTAATTCGCCTTTTATAACAAAATGATTGAATTTAAAATTAAATATGTCAGAATATTATAATTTTAATGTTTTTATTGAAAATAATGTTTCATGATAGTTTTGAAATAACCATTAATATTTAGATACAGCCTTATGACAAATAAAACACTAAAAAATACCACCATACTTGTTGTTGAAGATAATGTAATTAACATGAAGCTTTTTAAAGATCTTTTGAACTTTCATAAATACAATATTCTTGAGGCTTATACAGGTTTTGAGGCACTGGAAATAATTGAAAAACATCATAAAGAAATTAACCTGATTTTAATGGATATTCAACTGCCTGAAATCAATGGTATTGATCTTATTCAGATGCTGAAAAGCAATCCAAAATTTATAGAGATCCCTGTTATTGCTTTATCTGCTCACGCTATGGATAATGATATTGAAACGGCATTGAAATTTGGCTGTAAAGCCTATATTACAAAACCTGTTCAGATTGAAGAATTTATAAACACAGTAAAAATGTATTTAAATGCTAATGATCAGGATTGAGAAATAACGTGTTTGTTAAAATTGTTTTCCAGTTCTTTTCTGGCAACATGATTGATTTCTTCTGAAGCCTGTGATTGTTCTTCGATAAATTTATCGAGCTCGTCAAATTTCTTAAAGCCTTTTTGTGCACCATATTCCTGAACTATATTAGCAGCATTTGCAGCGGCATATTTGACAGATTTAATTATATCCCAGTTTGTATTGATCATTGCAGCAGTAAAGGTAGATGCAAAACAATCACCTGCCCCGAGAGTACTTTTGACGGGCACTTTGTAGCTTGCCATCAGATAGCGATATTTGCCGTCATAAACCTGTACGCCTTTATTGCCGTCAGTAATGACGACTACTTTGGGCCCGAAAGATTTTAATTTTGTCAATTGCTCATCTATATTTGAGGCCCAGGGAGATACAGATATGGCCAGTTCAGGGCAGTGAGTGACACATATTTCACACCCTTTAACGCAGGTTTCTTTTTTGCCGTGGTGAATGGCTTTGCCCTGATCGTCAATCCTATAAATATCTGCCGGGCAAAGATCTACGCAGGTTTTACAGCCCGTACATTTATCCCTGTCAATATATCTAAAGTCTTCTTTGATGCCGGTCAGGTGTTCAGCTTCTTCTTTGTTTAAGATAAGAAATTCTGTTTGCTCCAGAACTCTTTTCAAACCGTCCATACCTCTTTTAATCTGCGTAGAACCGGGGTTAAATGCCATATTGACCCCGTGTTCTTCTGCAAAGTCTGATAGAGAATCCAGAATGCTGTTTGAGTCGCCACTCAGAGAAGATATATAAATCCATTTAGATTTTTTTATTGCTTCCCAGTTAATATCATCAATACGCATCCTTGAATTTGCTCCACGATAGGTTAATACAGTTCTTTCTCCTTCAAAGCTATTTAGTATAACTGAAAAACCTGTTTTGCATTCATTTGAAATATGCACCAGCTCTTTATGAACACCTCTTTCGCTTATTCTTTTGAGTATTTCTTCTCCGCTTGAATCCTGTCCTATTTTAACAACGGGTGCAACTTTAAACCCGAGATTAGCGAAATTTGTTGCTGTATTGAGAGCTCCACCGCCAATGCCAAAGAATATCTCGTCAACATTTAGTTTTGAGCCATACGAAAAGCACATATACTCAGATTCAGAAAACATATCTTTCATACGTAATATTTTTGAAAGATCGCTTCTAACAAAAACATCCTGTGTAGCTCCTCCAACCGTTACTATATCGTAAGTTTTAGCATTTGACATAGGTTGAACCCTCTTATTAAATTGTAATTTCTTAAGATAGCAGGTAAAAAATACTGTATAGCCTCATTTTCACAATATATCATAAAAGTTAATGTTTTTAAAATAACACTTTTGTGTTCAAAAATTTTCAGTTTTTCATTAATGTAACAGTTTTTTTAATATTATTAACATTTTTGCACTATCGATATTATAGGTTATTATTGAGGTACAGAAACACTAAACACCTATTTGCGAGTATGTTTTAAATGAAAGTTATTGAAACTACAAGATTTGGAACTATTCAAGTTGAAGAGGATCGTATATTCAAGTTTATTCAACCTCTGCTGGGGTTTGAAAAACTTCATGATTACGTTCTTATAGACCATGCGCCAGATTCACCTTTTCAATGGTTGCAGTCAGTTGATGAGCCGCATGTGGCTTTTATTGTAACCAACCCGGTTAATTTTGGTATAGAATATGAGTTTACAGTCCCTGAAGAAGATACCAATAAACTTCAGTTATCAGATGCCCAGGATGCACTTGTATTAACGATCGTTTATATTCCTCAAGGGGCGCCACAGTTAATGACTGCAAACCTTGCAGGGCCTATAATCGTCAATATTAAGAACAGGCTGGGTATTCAACTGGTGTTATCTGAGTCGCGTTTTAGTACAAAACATAGATTATTACCCGATGCGACACCACAACAAGAATAATACTTTACTGCACATTCACAATAGTATATGCTTGTGAACAATGTTTTTTGAGGTTTATATCAATGTTGGTGCTTACAAGAAAAACCGGGCAAAAGCTTATCATAGGAGATAATATTGAAATTATCATCCTTGAAACTAAAGGTGAATCAGTAAAAATTGGTATTAAAGCCCCAAGAAACATCACTGTATATAGAGAAGAGATTTTTGAAGAAATTAAAAAGGCCAATGAACAATCTACAAGAAATGTTCTTATAGCCGACCTTGACCTGGCTTTCAACCTCTTTGAAACAAAGAAGAAGAAAAAAGACTAAACAAAACCATGGTTAATCCGTCAAACATAAGTTTTTCGAAAACGATAAAACAAGCTCATCAATATTTAGTAACTGAAAATAACCCTGAAAAGGCCAGCAATTATTTAGAAGAAGTAATATCAGAATCACAAAATTACGATAGGGGGCTTCTTCACTGGCTTGCCCTAACTTATCTGGAAGATGCTAAGTATGACAGGGCTAAAGAGACTTATCTAAAAATTCATGAATTCTATCAGGCAGGCTATTGTGAGCTGCTCAAAGGAGATCTGTCAGAGGCTAAATCTCTCTGGGCAGATTGTATAAAATCTGAAGCCAGAGCCTGGGCAAGAGCTTTTGAAAGCATGCTCGAAGGATTCATTGCCTATGAGCCTACATTCCTGGGCTTGCGCAACCACCTTGAAGTGGATCTTGGTTATTTGCTGCGGGCCAAACAAATTAAATTCAGCGAAAATATTATTAGCCTGATCGAAGATCTATCTCAAATAAACCTTGAATGCTATAAATTTGCCGGAAGAGCACTCATGAACAATGGTTTTGAACATCAGGCGGTTAATTTTCTTCTGATGGGACAAAAAATATTGCCGAATGACCCTGAAATCTATTATCACCTCGGACAATATAGCCAGAGCGTCGGGGCTCTCTCTGAAGCTAAAAGCATGTATAAACACTGCCTTCTGCTCAGCCCTTCATATACTCCTGCTAAAGATCGCTTAAGAGAATTTTAATCAGACCGTAATAAAGGAATACTGTGTTGCTATATACCCACCACATGTGGAATGAGCTGATTGAAGTGCCCGGGTTAATCAGGGGGCTTATAAATAACCACCGTGAACTTTTTTTAATACAGCATAATATACTTAATATTCAAAATATAATTCACATAAAACTCATTGCCAGCGGTTCTTCTTATAATGTAAGCTTGTGTGGACGCTTCATATTTGAAGAGATACTAGGCATACCAACTACTGTTGAATATGCAAGCGAATTTGCACACAAAAATTATGCTATCGACAAAAATACTCTGGTAATAGGCATTTCTCAATCAGGCAAAACTGCTGATACTCTGGCAGCCCTGAAAAAAATTAAATACGACAGTGGTTGCCAGATTTTTTGCATAACCAACGTAGAAGATTCGCCACTCTTCAGGCTCGCAGATCATAAAATTCTCATCGGGGCTGGTATAGAAAAAGCAGTACCTGCTACAAAAACCTTCAGCCTGCAGCTTTTAGCTCTATTTAATCTGGCACTCTATCTTGGTAAACTAACAAACAAAAATCAGGATAAACTATCATTCATACATAACGAGCTAAAGCTGTTGCCTGACCAACTTGATTGTGTTCTAAAACAAAAAGAAGAGATTCAGCAACTGGCTGAAATCCTTGCAGCAAAGGAACATCTTGTTTTTCTATCCCGTGGTATCACCTGGGCTATAGCACGTGAAGGAGCCCTGAAATACAAAGAAACTACCTGCATAGACTGCAACGCCTATCCTGCGGGTGAATTTATACACGGTTATATGGCTATACTTGACGAAAAATACTACATTCTCGCACTGGACTTCATTAAAGATAGCTTCTTAAGAGCCAACCTCCTTAAAATCAAACAAAATTACAACGCTTCTATTTTCGCTCTCACAATGGATACAACTAGATTAGACCTCTTCAAAAGCTTTATTTCATTGCCTGTTACAAAAACAAAACTTACTGCTACCTTTGTTTTTGCTGCCTGCCTGCAAATGATGGCATACTTCTCTTCAGTGTCTTTAGGGTATAATCCTGATAAACCAAAAAACTTATCAAAATACCTCTCACGGGAAAATTAACCTGAAGTTATGCCATACAACCATCTCAAGAAAATTAATGTCTTTAACCTTACCAATAAGCTTTATACTCTCAGTAAAGTAGACGAAGCTTATGATTCTGCTTTTAATTCAGACGACTATACAGGCATTAAGCCTTATATTGAGGTATTTTTGATAGATTTAAAAAAAGACATACCTCTTGGAATAGCTATTCACAGAACTTCCAGAATCCTGGATTCCTCTAAATTTCAAACAGCCCTCTCGTCAGAAATCGATGGATTCAACATATACCTGACCTGCTTCAATAATGTAACTTCTGAATACCTCAGCTGGCTTACATGTAAGTCTATTAAACATGTTGAAATACTCCTAAATAAAGAGCGTTATGCCTTTCTGGAAAACAAAGATGAGTTGGCTAAAAAACGCATACGCCCCCAGAAAGAAGCAGGTATATCTGATCGTGCCTGGAAAAAACAGTTTAAAGACAGGCTTTCAATAGAGATCATAACAAGCCAGTTTGCTAAAAATATTACCGGGCTGTACTTTAACCAGAACTGGAAAAAAGAAAAGCTCTTTGAACTCTACAATACAGATAAATATAACCCTCTGCTCATCAAAACAAAAGAGGGAGATTACCTGATGAAAACCCTCGATCTCTATGAACTGCATATCGTAGAAAACTATAAAAGGGTATTTTTTAAGCAATATTACAATGATACCGACAGGCCCGATGATGAAGAATGGCTGAGAGATAAGGCCTGGCGACTTTTTAAGCTGGGCTATTTCAGGCAATCCCTGGAGGTCTTTAGCAGGCTGACAGGCTTAAACCAGCACAACGAGGAGTATTACCGCATCAAAGGTATTACTCTCTTCTATTTAAAAGAATATCAAAAAGCAATAGAGGCGTTAAATAAAGCTATATTTGTTGATCCATCGTGTGCTGAAAGCTGGTATGCTAAAGCTAACTGTTTTTATAAGCTTCAAAACTATCAACAAACTCTCCACTCTATCGATAAAGCCATAGGAATTAACTATAATAGCTATCATTATTATTGCCTGAAAGGCATGAGCTTTTTTAACATCAAAGACTTCAAAAATGCGCTTGATTGCTTTAATAGCTCACTGAAAATTAATCCGCAGCAGGCTAAATCGTGGTGCCTGAAGGGTTACTGTCAGCTCTATACTATGGATTTCGACGGAGCCCTGAAATCTTTTGATAAGTCTCTTACTATTAAACAAAACTATGTTGATGCTATTCTGGGCAAGGCTTTTATACTCAAAAGACAGGAAAAATACACCGAGGCGCTGGAATATTTCGACAGGCTTCAAAAAATTAAGCCTGATGACAACTTTATATGCAAAAGTAAACGTGAATGCATACTGGCAATAAACAAAGTCACTAAATAAATCTGTTGAACTTTCTCAGGGTTACAAAATGGGCATTATTAGATTTTTACTGGCAATAATTGTCGTTATAGAGCATTCAAAGCCTATTTTCGGCTTCGTTTCTACCGGAGGGTTGATTGCTGTTCAAACTTTCTTTATTATATCCGGTTTTTATATGTCACTCATACTGAACGAAAAATATGTTGGCAAAAATGACTCTTTTAAGCTATTTATCACGAACAGGTTCTTAAGATTGTTTCCTGTTTACTGGGCTGTATTAATTTTAACACTTGTATGCTCCTTAATTACTCTTTATGCTGGATGCTCAGGGTTTAAACTTGATGTCTGGCTGGAACATGCTGGAAATCTTAACCTTGTTTCTATCCTGTTTTTGATCTTTACCAACCTGTTTATGTTTGGTCAGGATGCTGTTATGTTCCTTAAGCTTGATACACTGACAGGGGCACTCGGCTTTACAAGTGACTATTTTAACACTTCTCCACAACTGAATTATTTTCTAATGATACCTCAGGCCTGGTCGCTAGGTCTTGAACTGTTGTTTTACCTTGTTGCACCATTTCTGGTAAGGAGAAAGAAAGCGGTTATTATTGCTTTAATAGCTGGATCTCTTCTGCTTCGCCTTGCTATTTATTCACAGGGGTTATATTATGATCCGTGGCTCTACAGGTTTTTCCCGACTGAGCTTGGTTTATTTCTTTTTGGTGTCATCTCTTACTGGATTTATAGACATATTAAGTCGAAAAAAATCGATAGCAGAATACCTTTTGCTATGCTTGTTGTGATTACGTGGTTTATACTTCTCTTTCAATACCTACCATTTACAGTTAGTAAACAATGGTTCTTTTATATCCTTATGGTTTTGTTTATACCTTTTATATTCAACTTTACCAAAAAAATCAAAGCTGATAATCTTATAGGAGAACTGTCTTACCCTATTTATATCTCTCAGGTGCTTGTAATTTACATTGTATCACTCTACATACCATCAAATTTAGTCTATTTTGGTATTGTTTCTATTATCGCTACAGTAATATTTTCAGCTATCATTCAGTATATAGTCAATGAGCCTGTAGAAAAGTACAGGCAGCATCGAGTTAAGGGGACAGGTATAAATTAATACATATGTATTACTAACAGTGATCTATAAGGCTTTTAACATAAGTTTCAACTTCAGACACTATGATATCAGGGTCATTGAGGTTTTCTTCAATGATTTTAATTATACCACTGCCAACAATCGCCCCTGAAGCTTTCAGTTGTTTTAACTGATCGATATGTTCTGGTTTTGAAATGCCAAAACCTACACATACAGGTTTATCTGTATATTGCTTTAATTTGGATAAAGAAGCTTCTATGTGTTCAGAAAAAGAACTTCGTGCCCCTGTAACACCTGTAATAGATACCAGGTATATAAAACCTCTTGAGACACCGGTAATTTTCTTTATGCGATCATCACCAGAGGTGGGGGTGACAAGCATAATAAGCTCAAGGTCATTATCTTCAGTAAGTCTTATCAGGTCTTCTGCTTCTTCTACAGGCAAATCAGGAACCAATATACCGCTAAAACCTGCTTTTTTTACATCTTTGATAAAGTTTTCCAGGCCATAAGACAGCACAGGATTATAATAGGTAAATATTACAACCGGTACTTTAAGCTTTTCTTTGAGAGAATCAATCATTTGAATAGATTTTTTCAGACTAGCTCCAGCTTTTAGAGCCCGTTTTGCAGCCAGTTGTATTACCGGCCCGTCTGCCAGTGGGTCTGAATAAGGTATGCCAAGCTCTATGACGTCTGCACCGGCATTTTGAAGGCCTATAAGAACCTTTTTGCATGTTTCTTCATCAGGGTCACCTGCTACAACAAAAGGTATAAAAGCTAACTGGCCCTGTTCGTTTTTAGTTTTTATCCTGCTGGATACTGTTTTATTCATCGTTTTCTCTTCTTGTACCATATAAATACACTTCTTCCGGTTCAAATAATGTCTTGTGGATATATTTTATTGAGTGTCCCAGAACGGGGTGAATGAATTCAGGGTCTATTTCAAGCATGGGCACCAGTGCATAGGCCCGTTCATGCACCCTTGGATGAGGTATTTGAACTCTATCGGTTGCTACAATCAAGTTTTCATAGAATAAAATATCTATATCTATGGTGCGTGGCAGGTATTTTTGTGAGCCTTTTGAAGGGTCTCTTTCTCGGCCAAGTCTTCTTTCAATATCATTACAGACATCCAGAAGGGGGACAGGCTCAAGATTCGTATCTATAACAACAACAGCATTGACAAACCAGCGGTCAGTATTCATACCGACCGGTTCTGTTTCATAGAAACTTGATGTTTCCGTGACTGTTATTCCTTCAGCATCTTTTAAAAACTGCACTGCCTGTTGTATGTAACCAACCCGGTCGCCTAAATTAGAGCCGAGTCCTAAAATAGCTATGACCATTTGATATCCTGTTCTATTTTGATCTGTTGATAAGTTTATTATAAGAGCTTGGCACGCAAATACCAAATTTTTTAAGTTATACCATTCCACGTAAATAATTAATATATAGCCTCTATAATCTGGAATCTATACATTACTTTCAAGGATCAGTATAAGTGCTGAAACTGCCAGACAAGTATTTATTGCACTGCTGACTGTTTATACGTACTTTGAACAGTTTTCAGTTTATAAATTTTTGAAAAACGTAAAACCGGCACACACAGGGCATGCCGGCTGTTTAAATTTTTTAAATATTTATAATTTCCTGATGGCCTTATCGATTCTTTCCAGAGCCAGCTCAATATTTTCTACGCTGTTGGCATAAGAAAACCTCAGGTAGCCTTCACCGTACTCACCAAAACATGTGCCGGATAACGCTGCTACATTGCCTTCTTTTAAAAGGTAATCAGCGAGCCAGTTACTATCTTTGCCTGTCTGAGTGATATTAGGAAAAACATAAAAGGCCCCAATCGGGTTCTTGCAAGAGATACCCGGTATTTCATTCAGACCTTTTACAATGACATTACGGCGTTTTTCAAACTCTTTAACCATTTCATAGACTTCATCCTGAGGGCCTTTGAGGGCTTCAATGCAGGCTACCTGGTTAAAGACACATGTGCAAGAATCTGAATTGGTTTCAAGTTTGGCAATAAGAGCAGCAAGATCTTCTCTCATAACGCCATAACCCATTCTCCAGCCTGTCATTGCGTAAGATTTTGAGAAACCATCAAGAATAATTGTTCTATCCTGCAATTCAGGGTCTGATGCTATTGAGTTAAAAGTTTCTCCATCGTATAAAATCTTGTTATAGACTTCATCAGTAAGAATCATAAAGCTATGTTCTTTAGCTATTTGAGCAATTTTTTTAATATCATCCTTAGAAAGGACGCCACCTGTTGGGTTTTGAGGTGAATTTAGTATAACAAGTTTTGTTTTGTCAGTAATTTTAGATTTAAATTCTTCTAAATCAAAGACAAAATTGCGTTCTTCTCTCAGCTTGATCGGCACAGGAGTAGCTCCGACGAAGTTGATAACAGATTCATATATAGGAAAACCAGGGTTAGGATATATTACCTCATCTCCCTGTTCGCAGAGAGCCAGTATAGCATACCACATAATAGGTTTAGCACCCGGTGTGACAACTACATTTTCTCTTTTAACTTTAATGCCATGAGATTTGGTAACTGTTTCAGCTATGACATCTCTCAATTCAGGCAGCCCGGCAGATGGGCAATAGTGAGTATAACCATCATCGAGAGCTTTTTTGGCCGCATCTTTGATGTTTTGGGGTGTATCAAAATCTGGCTCTCCGATTTCAAGGTGCACTATATGTTTTCCCTGGGCTTCAAGAGCCCTGGCTTTTGCTAAAACTTCAAAAGCTGTTTCGGTGCCCAGTTTGAACATCCTTTTAGCAAGCTTTTCTTCTAGATTGACTTTGGTTAACATGAATTATTTCCTCCCCTGCCTTATTTTCTGGCTAAAACTTTTTTAGCAGCATTGTAAATTTCATTATGTGTCAGGCCAAATTCTACCATTAGTTCGAGTGGCTGGCCTGATTCGCCAAATCTATCTTTAACAGCGACCATTTCAACCGGCACCGGACATTCTGTAACAAGCACTTCAGCCACAGCTCCGCCAAGCCCGCCATAAATCTGGTGTTCTTCTGCTGTTACTACTGCGCCTGTTTCCCGGGCTGCTTTAACTATAGCTTCTCTGTCAATTGGTTTAATGGTATGCAGGTTAATAACCCTGGTACTGATACCTTCTTTTTCAAGGTTTTTGGCTGTTTCAAGAGCTTCATAAACCATTACACCACAGGCTATAATGGATAAATCAGTACCTTCTCTAAAGGTTTCAGCTTTCCCCAGAGTAAATGGGGTATTCTCGTCAGTTACAACCGGTACGGCTTCACGCCCAAAGCGTATGTAAGCTGGTCCTGGCATTTCACCTATAGCTATGGTAGCCTTTCTGGTTTCAGTTGAATCACAGGGAACAACAACGGTCATACATGGCAGGCAGCGCATAATGGAAATTTCTTCAAGTGCCTGGTGTGTTGCACCATCTGGCCCGACTGAGATGCCGCCATGGGCACCACCGATTTTTACATTCAATTCTGAATAACAGACAGTTGTTCTAATTTGATCCCAGCATCTACCGGAAGCAAAAACGCCATAGGTACACACAAACGGAACTTTACCTGTCAGGGCAAGCCCGGCAGCTGTTCCGACCATATCTTGTTCAGCTATGCCGATAGAGAAGAACCTGTCAGGATACTCATCTTTAAACATTGATGCATTTGTTGAAGATGTTATATCAGCTCCTAAAACAACAACGTTAGGGTTTCTTCTGCCCAGTTCTACTAATCCTTCGCCGTAACCAAGTCTTGTTGGTATGCATTTTTCTGCTACAGTCCAAGTCATATATTTCTCCTCTTTAAATTAAGCTAATTCTTGCATTGCCAGGGCGCATTGTTCTTTGCTTGGGGCTTTACCGTGCCACCCAGCTTCGTCTTCCATGAAGGATACCCCTTTGCCTTTGATTGTATTGGCAACAATACAGGTAGGTTTACCTTTATTCTTGTCGGCTTTGTCATAAGCTTCCATGAGTTCTTCTAAATTGTGGCCATCGCATTCAATAACATTCCAGTTAAAGGCTTCAAACTTTTCTTTAAGTGGATCTATATTCATAACATCCTGCACTTTGCCGTCTATCTGGAGATTGTTTTTATCGACGATACATATAAGTCTATCAAGCTGGTAATGGGCACCTGTCATAACAGCTTCCCATATTTGCCCTTCTTGCAGTTCACCATCTCCGCAGAGGCAATAAACTTTTTGTGGTTTATTATCCATTTTAAGACCAAGGGCAACACCCACAGCTACAGAAAGACCCTGACCAAGAGAACCGGATGATACTTCAATACCCGGTAAGTCTTTATTTAAAGCAGGGTGTCCTTGCAGGCGTGAAAACATTTTTCTCAATGTTAAAAGTTCATCTACTGAAAAATAGCCAGCTCTGGCAAGAACTGCATAGAGGGCCGGGCAGATATGGCCTTTTGAAAGTACAAAACGGTCACGTTCATCCCATTCAGGTTTTAGCGGATCGTGGTTCATTTTGTTGAAATACAGTGCTACCAGTATATCTGTAGCAGACAAACTGCCGCCCGGGTGGCCTGAACCTGCTTCACAGGTCATTTTGACTATGTCCCGGCGTATTGTTTTGGCCATTTCTTTCATTTCATCCTGGCTTAGTCTGGGTATTGGCATAATTTCTCCTCATTTTACGTTGCATATTAACGATATATAAAAATTAATAAACAAATGGATAAGCTATTTGTGCAATACAGGTATTTTTATTAAATTTTGATCTCTCTAAAAGAAACCTCTAACTTATTAAAAATTGTTAACCAAACGTAGATATTTTGCAAGTATACAATAGTATAAAAAAGAAGATATTTCTTATTTGACATTAGCCAAATAATCTAATTTTTGTTCTTGAAGTGAATAATTGTAAAAAGAAGCTATTTCTTATATGTAAAAACCGGCTTTTAAGCAGGAATAATAATAAAATCAGAAGGTATTAATTATATGCTACATTTTTTATGGCAGTTGAACGCCTGCACGTCGAAGTTGTTTCTCTATTTGTTTATTGTTTTCTTTGATGGATACTGTGATTGCTGCAAAAACAAAGTTAAGTGTTTTGCTATAGATGGCTTTAAGCTTATGTTCATTAGTTATAGAATCGTTTTCAAGTATTATTTCAAGCTCTTCAACAAGGTCTCCTGAGTGCTCGAGTGCCCATTCTGATAAAAATCTCTCAACGTCAATGCCTAATTTCAATATAAAGCCCCTTTCCTTTTGATTTTAGTTAAGCAAGAGATCTTTCGTAAGCGTATTGGATAACTTTTCAGCCTCCCGGGTAAATTGTATCATATATTCTTTTAATTCAATGCGTTTTTGTTCCTGTTCGGCTTCACTAGCATCAGTGTTGATGTAAAAGGGTTTGCCGTAATGCATTTTTATGTGGCTAAAAGCAAGAGGGCCATAGAATTTATCCCAGGTAGGGAAGATTATACGGGTTCCGGTTACAGGCACAACAGGTATTATTGGTGCTCCTGAAGTCTGAGCCAGTTTTATTATACCTAATTTTACATCATAAATAGGCCCTCTTGGTCCGTCTACTGTGAAGGCAACGTTTTCGCCGGCTGTTAAGACATCCAGCATGCCTTTTATAGCAAGCATTCCGCCTCTTGATGCAGAACCACGAATTACTTTAAAGCCCAGTTTTTGAAGGGCATGGGTTATAATATCTCCGTCATTGCTTTTAGATATTAAGACATTCAGTTTTTTGCGGGGTTTTATCTTTAAAAAGCAGACCATACGGCCGTGCCATGTTGCAAATATCTTTGGGCCTTCAATACTTTCTGGTTCATCGTAGTATGTTGTGCGATATACAGCATCATGAAAGCCTATACCATAATGGAAAAAGGCCGGTAAAAAAAGGCGTTTTAGTGGCACCAGATTTATTTTCAATTGATATTGTTCCCTGTTTTAAAACATTTTATATAGTAACCATTTTTTCTTTTTGCTGCAAGTTATAGTGAATTTTTTGTGCTGGATATTTAATATGGCCTGATTATAACTTTAAACATTATACGGGAGCTGGTTTTATTTCAGCATGAGAGCATAAGACATAGCTTTAATAGTGGTTTTGTTTATTATTAAAACACATTTAGAAAAATCTTATTTATAAAAGAGGTATTAAATTATGCATTCACAATAGTATCAAATAACGGCTCTCTCAGGAGTGCACTAAGTGCACTCCTGAGGTTATTAGCCTCTTTATAGCTTTTAAGTCACCCTGAGCACAGCGAAGGATCTATTTGTAGGGGTTTTTTCAAACTTCGCCCTCAGAATGACAGCTTATACATTGATTGCAACTCAGTATTATTTATAAAAGACTTAATTTAAAATCATGTATTCACTATATTCTAAGATCTCAAGAAAATCTACCAGTAAAATAAAACAAATTGTTCAGCATGCAGGGTTGAAAAAAATTTTTTTTATAAATACAGGGGAAATTTAAATAATTTTTATACATCTAGAATAAGCAAGGTTTAGAAAGGAGAATGCAAATGACTATTGCAGGTATGTATTTATTATCTGTGGGCCAAACAAATAGCACTAAAGATCAAAAACAAACCGGCCAGGGAGATCCTCTTGAGGCTTTTGCTTCTGCACTCTCAATGATTCCTGGTTTGTCTGCTGACAAAAGCAATATTAACTCATTAACAATTATACCTGCTTCTTTAATGCTATTAGGATTATTAAACTATCTTATGTCTGCAACTTTTAACCCCTTTACAATATTAACTAACAGCAATAATACTGGCATTTTAATCAACCTGAAAGGCTAACAAAACCTATCAGCAGGTTAATACAGGCAAAGTTCTGTTTAAATGTAACTAGAAATACTCACTGTGAAGTTTTGTAAATACCTGTTTTGTAACTTCGAAGTATTAATAGTTTATAAATGCTGTATATTATCAATATATACGGTATGCATTCATTGTAGTTAAAAAATGCCATTTTAGTTACATTTAAGGCGCTGAAAAGAAAATCTATTTCAGCTTTTCAGGCAATTCGAAAGGCAAGATTGTTTTTATAATAATAAGGAATTTATTTAGGTGAATTTTAGACATAATTTTTTTTAAAAAGCTTGCACTCTTAAGTTTCCTAAGTTTATGAAGGGTATCTATTTGAAAAGAAGGAAGAGGAGGTAGTCTGTATATTTTTTGTTAGCTCTGATTGTGCTGAGTGCATAATTTGGGCTTTAAGCTTTAAAGTGATGAATATTTTCATAAAAATTTGGAGAGAGAGGGAATAAAGAGAGATTAAGGGAGGAATTTAATGGGACATTTACAAATCAATAATTACATGCTCATGTATCCACAAGCACAACAGCAGCAACAACAACAAACAAGTTTTGATCAGTCTGCTGGTGCATTTGCTTATGCTCAGGCTGGCGCTAATGGTGCATTTGCAATGGCTGGTGCTGGTGCTGGTGCTGGCCAGGTTGCTCAACCCCAGCAACAACAACCACAACAACAACAGCCACCAAACCCGATGCAGCTTCTGGGTGCAATGTTAGAAAAAATCGGTGGTGACCTGAAAGATGACGGCATACTCAACAAAAGTAATGCCCCAAATGCTCAGAACCCACAAAATGCTCAGAACCCACAAAATGCTCAGAATGCTCAGCAACCCCAGCAACAGCAACAACAGCAAAAGCCACAACAGCAACAGCAGCAACAAAACCCCATGATGCAGATGCTGCAAATGTTTATGGCTTTAATGGGCCAAATGATGCAAATGATGATGCAGTTATTAGGTGGCGGGCAGCAAGGCCAGGGACAACAACAAGGCCAGATGCCATTCCAGATGCCCGGTATGTCTATGATGGCATAACATAACTGTCATAATCTTCTAAAGGTATTCTCTATAAGAAAGAGTAGAGACACTTTCTGATAACGCTATGGCGGCTACATTGTGTAGCCGTTTTTTTGTTGTTTATGAAAATGCTTATAACGTTTTGCAATCATCTATTATAGCTTGCTGGTTGGCTCATTCAAACATTTTTAGCGATTAAACTGCTATATCAAGCTGGCCCTTTGATTCAGTTTTTAGTGTCCTTGTTACTTCTGCAATATAGTCTTTCAGTATACCGGGAGATGGCATACTTTTGATGATACGTTTGAGTTCTTTCAGGCAGTTTTCAATATATGTTTTAATTTCAGGTTTGCGTTTTAGTTCCTGAGTAAAATCAACGTTGCCCCGTTCGGTGTTACAATCCTGACAGACAGGCAGATAGTTAAAAGTATCATCTCTTCCGCCTTTTGAATGCGGGTGTATGTGTTCCATTGTAACCAGCAGGGGTGCTAATAGTGCTCTAACAAGCACATGCGGGGTTTCTCTGCTTGCAAGTTTTAACAGGTCATCGCTTTTTAATTGTTCAAATTTCTTGCTTATTATATCGCTATAAATTATAAACTCTTCTGTGGGTGGTATGGCCTCTTTTTCAGCCTTTCTAACAATGACTCCAACTTCTTTATACCAGGTCATAAGGCGAGAGGGATTTATTTCAAGCAGTTTATCTATTTCTTTTTCTATAAAATCAGGCTGAGTGGCTTTCAGTCGATTTAAATTATTTCTCACGTTGTCGATTTGAAGGGCCTCTTTATCGATAGTATTTTGCAGGCGATTTTTAGTTGCCAGGGAATACATATGTATTATTTCGTCACCTCTTTTAGCAGGATATTCGACAGAGAGCTTATGCAGTTCATTTAAAATGATAAGACGGGCGTCGTTAGAGTCTTTTTTGTGAAATTTTTTCTGTATATACTTTATGAGTGATTGAAATTTACTTCCATTCTGGCCAAGCATTTTGCCAGTATAGCTATTAAGGTCTTCTTCTGTTATCATTTCGCAGCCACAGTATGCACAATGTCTTGCTATATCTTTTAGAGGAGAATCATAGCCAAAAGAAACCTTATCAGCAAGAAGTTGCTGCTTGCTGAAGGGTGAAACAAGCTGTGAATAATTTTTTATACCCTGAAACGGTATATTATTTACTGATGTGATATTAAGCAAAGAAATACAAATACCTGTTGTTATTGAATCAAACTCTTAAGTGATATAAGTATCCTGAAAATGAATCATGACAGCTTATCAGGCTTTCAGGTATAAAATGTTACAAAACTAAAAATATTCGGGTTTGTTCCGCATTAAATGTGACCGTTGCAGGTTTATAACTGGCTTACGGGTTTCGTATGCCTGCTTTATAGGCTCAGACTGGTTGGCTCGTTCAATCCATACCTAATTTTATATCTCTTTGAAACCCTGATACTGATGTTATACCCTCTGAATGAAAGTGAAACAGCAAAATAACAAAGACTTTGAGGTTAAATTTACTTATGAATACAAAGATATGTAATTTTAATTATAATAAAAGTCATAAGTAATCAGATTTCTGGAGACTTATTAGAATTGTTTAATTTTTTATGTCGTATAGTATATTAGTCACTTACCTCGTAAATACTCTTAGAGAAACCTATTTCTTTTCTTGATAATTTCTATTTGTTTAATTATTATAGAGCATCAATACATACGATAATGGATTAACAAATGGAACACACAAGTACTTTTATTGAAATAGCTAGCCTCCTTGCCCTCGCTACAATAACAGGTATTATTGGTCAGAAGTTACGGCAGCCATTAATAATAATGTTTTTATTAACAGGTATTCTGGCTGGCCCATCAGTATTAGGAATCATAAATAGCTACGAAGAAATTGAACTGCTTGCTCATATAGGCATTGCACTCCTGTTATTTATTGTAGGTCTTAAACTTGATTTGAATTTAATACGTACAACAGGTATGGTTGCTCTGGCTACGGGCATGGGGCAAATTATTTTTACCTCACTCATTGGCTTATTAATAGCACTTGCCTTTGGAATGTCTTTTCTGAGTGCTGCTTACGTGGCTGTAGCTTTGACGTTTTCCAGCACAATCATTATTGTAAAATTGTTATCCGATAAAAAAGAAATTGATTCGCTCCACGGACAAATAGCTATCGGCTTTTTAATCGTTCAGGATATTGCAGCTATAATAGCCCTGGTTGGTCTGACAACCCTGGGAGCCTCTGTAACAGAAGAAGGATCAGCTTATATTACTGTAATACTAATAGCATTAAAAGGAATCTTATTTTTAGCTGCTGTAGCTCTTTTAATGAAATATGTTATACCCCGTGTTACAAAATTTCTTGCTTATTCGCAAGAACTTTTAATACTTTTTGCTATTGCATGGGCAGTATTTCTAGGCGCAAGCAGTGATTATCTTGGTTTTAGCAAAGAAGTAGGTGCATTTCTAGCCGGGGTTTCTCTGGCATCTACTGCTTATCGAGATTTAATAGGTGTGCGCCTGTTAAGCTTGAGAGATTTTCTGCTACTGTTTTTCTTTATTGACCTAGGAGCACGCCTCGACTGGTCTACTGTAGGATCTCAACTGGGGCCAGCAGTTGTATTTTCTATATTTGTACTTATAGGAAACCCTATAATAGTCTTAATTATTATGGGATTAATGGGCTACAGGCGTCGCACTTCCTTTCTTGCAGGGCTTGTGGTGGCACAAATTAGCGAATTCTCTCTTATTGTAGCAGCTTTGGGTCTCAGCATTGGCCATATTAACAATGAAACAATGGGATTGATTACTCTTGTTGGTGTTGTAACTATATTTATGTCAACTTATATGATATTGTATTCTGAACAGCTCTTCCGATTTCTGTCTGAACCTCTTAAGATCTTTGAAAGAAAAAACCCATTCAGAGAAGCAGCCCTGGATACTATTAGTGATACAGAAATGATTGATGTTATCCTGGTGGGATTGGGTAATTATGGCAGTGGCTTATGTGAATATATTTTACGACGAAATAAAACAGTACTGGGCGTTGATTTTGACCCTGGTGTTTTAGACAAATGGCGCAAAAAAGCTGTGCCCGTTATCTATGGAGATATGACAAACCCTGAAATGCTTGACCATTTACCTCTTAGCAAAACCCGATGGTTAATTAGTACTGTACGTTCAAAAGATATAAATCTACCCCTTCTTAATGACCTTAAAAAGTATGGATATAATGGAAAGGTTGCTTTAACTGCCATAAATGAAGAAGAAGCCAATGAATATAAAAGCAATGGTGCTAATATAGTCTTTTGTCCATTTAAAGATGCAACCGAACAGGCCGCAGATGCTTTAACCTATGCAATGGACTTTTTGCCAGAAAATATAAACTGGCCCATTTCATTTGCAGAAGTGCGCATCCGTTCTGATGCTTCTGTTGCAGGACAAGCGATAAAAGAACTTCCGCTCTCTTCAGAAGGGATCTCTATTCTTGCTATTAGCCGGGGTGGTGCTATTTATTATGAACTTACCCACGATTTCAGAATATTTCCGGGTGATCGACTGCTTCTTATGGGTACTCCTGCAAGACTAAAAGAGGCTGAAAATCTACTTAATAAAATTAAAGAGCTTTTTGATTCTGATAATAATGATGTTGATCATTTTGAAATAGCAGAAATAACTGTTTCTAATAACTCTGAGCTTTCAGGTAAATCATTAAAAGATATCAACTTTCGTCAGCGATTTGGTTCAACACTTGTAGGTATCCGCAGAGATCAAAAACAAATCACAAATATTAATCCGTCAGAGCTTTTACAGGGTGGAGATAATTTGATTGTTATCGGAAAAGTCAGTGCCATAAGAAACTTAAAGAATCAAGAGCCATTGTAATACTTGCTATACCAATTCACAAAAGTAAACTATAGATGCTTATACTCTCCAAGTTGCTGCAATCTATCATTTCTTTCAAAGAGCAGTATAGTATTAAAATAATATGATTTGACAATCAAATTCAGTTGTTAGTATCTTGGTATAAGCCAGAATGCTAATAACAAATCCGAATTTGACCACAACCAGACAGGAGCCTGAAAATCAATGAAAGACTGGTATAAAGATGCCGTATTCTATGAAGTATTCGTCAGGTCTTTTAAAGACGGAAATGCTGATGGTATAGGTGATTTTATAGGTCTTAGAAAGAAACTGGATTATATTAAAAACCTCGGCGTAACCTGCGTATGGCTATTACCTATGTATCCATCTCCTTTGAGAGACGACGGTTATGATATTGCTGATTTTTATAATATACACCCTGACTATGGCAGAATGAAAGACTTTGAAGCTTTTATAGACGCTGCCCACAAAAGAGGTATCAGCGTTATAGCTGACCTGGTCGTAAACCACATCAGCAGCGAACATCCCTGGTTTAAGCAGGCATGCGAAAACCCGAACTCAAAATACCACGACTATTTTGTCTGGACAGATAACCCGGAAAAATATATAGAAGCACGCATAATCTTTTGCGATACAGAAACCTCAAACTGGACTTACCACCCGAAAGTTGGTAAATATTACTGGCACAGATTCTTCAGCCACCAGCCTGACCTGAACTATGATAACCCGGAAGTACAGGAAGAAATGCTTTCAGTAGTAGACTTCTGGCTAAAAAAAGGCCTGGACGGTTTCAGGGTCGATGCAGTACCGTATCTATTTGAAAGAGAAGGTACCAATTGTGAAAACCTTCCTGAAACACACGCCTTTTGCAGGAAATTAAGAAAATTTGTTGATGAAAACCACCCGGGGACAGTTTTGCTGGCCGAAGCAAACCAGCTTCCTAAAGATGTGGTAGACTATTTCGGAGACGGCGATGAATTTCATATGGCCTTTAATTTCCCCCTGATGCCCAGAATCTTTATGTCTCTTAGAAAAGAAGAGCGCAAACCCATTGAAGAAGTTATTAATGAGCTTCCTGAGATACCTGATATGTGTCAGTGGGGTATATTCTTAAGGAACCATGATGAGCTAACACTTGAAATGGTCTCTGATAGAGAACGGCAATTTATGTATAAAACCTTTGCTAAAGACCCCAGAATGCGTATTAATATTGGTATACGCCGCCGACTATTCCCTTTGATGGATAAAAACAGGCGGGCAATAGAGTTAATGCATAGTTTACTTTTGACCTTGCCGGGTAGCCCTGTCATATATTATGGTGACGAAATAGGCATGGGAGATAATATTTATCTCGGCGATAGATCAGGAGTAAGAACGCCCATGCAATGGAACGGCGACCGAAATGCAGGCTTTTCAGATGCTAATCCTGATCAACTATGCTACCCGCTGATTAGAGACCCTGCCTATAGCTATCAGGGAGCAAATGTTGAAGAGCAGGAAAGATCAAAATCTTCTTTTCTAAACTGGATAAAATTACTTTTAAGAATCAGAAAGCGGCATCCTTCCTTTGGCAGGGGCAAAATAGAGTTCCTTCATCCTGAAAACAGGCGTGTTATTACCTACATAAGAGAATATGGGGATGATATAGTTCTTGTTATTAACAATCTCTCAAGGTTCAGTCAATATGCAGAACTTAACCTTCAGCGATATAACGGCTGGACCCCTGTTGATTTGTTTGGCAATATAAGGTTCCCCCGGATAGGTGAATTGCCCTATTTGCTTACTATGGGCCCACACGGCTTTTACTGGTTCAGGCTTGAACCTCCTCAACATTATTGATTCATTAATGTCCGGTTAAATTTTTTCTGATCTATCTATTCGCTGAACCCTGTTTAATAATTTTCTCCAGTATTTTTAATTTAACTTCCTGTAAAATTTTATAATCCAAAACAGATATTATGACTAAATTTATACATCTGAGATCTTTGAATAACTTGTATGTTCTCAGATTCAAGAAATCTCCCTGCTTTTGCTGGAATCAGTAATTCCGTAATTAATCAGAGGTTCCATCAAAATAAAATCTTTTACCGGACATCAGTGAAGTCTCATAAAAATTTCTACAATGAAAAAAATAGTATGCAATTATATATAACATGTTATTGTTGACTATGCGACTAGCTGCCTGTTATCGTCTAAGAGGTTTAAAGAGAGTGTCTTGATAAAGCCTTCGCTGTCATTATCAGCTGTTATAACTCTGATATCAGCACCCGGGTCTGTAATAACAATATTGTTACCGGCATCTTCAAATGAATCTTTCAGGAGTTGTTTGGCTCTGATATCCTGATCAGAAAGTGGGGTAAAAGCATCTTTAAACTCTACCAGCTTGCTTCTTAATGCTTCAGCGGGTAGTGCAACACGGTAAACCTTGTTCAGGTCTACTGGTTGATAATTTGAGTCACCTGGCATCCTGATATTTATCAGACCATCATAGTCAGAGAGGTTGCTTTCATTGAACTGATCTGGTTTAAATGAATGAGCATTCATTGTTTCTATAATTTTATCTCTATTTATCTGTATTCCAGACCACTGTATAAGCTCATTTCTGGTTTTATTGTGCATATTGCCATAAACATTCTTAAGAATAATTTGCATCAGGTCTTTGCCGCTAAGGTTGGCCTTATAGATTTTTGAATCTTCGTCAGTTATACCGCATAATACACCTATGAGGTTCATGTTGCTGGCTTTTTTACCATTTACGGGCAAGTTGCCTCTAATAGCTGAAGAGCTTATACCGAATATTTCTACTGATGGATCATATTTGCGGGTCATTTTAAGTAGTGTATCAGTTAAAAAGTTTGCCATGGCATTGTTTGTAAACCTTATGTCCTCGCAGCTGAGTTCTTTCATTTTATCAAGAGGTTTTCCGTCTTTATCAGTAACCTTAATACTTATATTAAGCTTAAAGTCATCTCTTAGCAGTCTATTTAAAACCCTTTTCAGCGGGTTTTTCTGTTCAGAGATATTCTTATCCACATCTAAACGGGATGTTTCAACTGTTAGCTTGCCATTGTCATCAAAGAGAAGTTTTACTGTACCGAGTTTCTGATTATTCTGGCTTAAAGAAACAACCGGTGTCTTGTTTTTACCAATGTAAGTTGTTTGATCTCTATGGTCGTGGCCATTGAGAAGGGCATCAACTTTGTAATTCTTGCCATTTGAAGTGCTTAACTGATCAATGCCCTGTATAATAGCATTGGCAAATGGGTTACCGTTATGATTGATTATTACTACTCCTCCCTGAGGGTTTTGCGATTTAAACTCATTAATATTTTTGTAAAGGCGTTGGATAGTTTCTTTTACATCTTCTGGATACTGAAGCTGCTCAGTCTTTTTTGCTGATCTATCCAAAACATCCAGTCCTGAGGCTTTGCCCTTGCAGTAAAAATCAACTGTATTAACTGTCAGGCCAAGCATAAGTACTTTATGAACTTTGTTTTTATCTTTATCATCAGGTATTTCAATGATTTCTTTTTCTTTAATTGATTTAAACTGGTTGAATGCCGGAGAACTGGCAAGATTGATATTGCTGACGACAGTAGACATATCTTTATTGGAATACTTCAAAATGCTTGCCAGATAACTATCTCCATCTTCGAGGCAATGGTTGCCCGGTGTGTATACAGTTTTAAGTTTTGGTTGTTCCGGGTTGTTTTTACTGGTGAGAATTTTATTCAAACATTCAGTAAATTTATTCAACATATAAATATTATAGAATCCTGCTGTCATCTCTGGAACATCCCCTGAGCTGAACCCCAGTTTTTCAGGGTCATTTCTGGTTTTGTATCCTTTTTGTTTAAGGTCTATAAACCAGTCACCAGCAATAGTAAGTACATTTCGTGTGCCGGGTTTATTTTTATCAGGAAATATTTTGTCTATATGCCTGACTACATTACTGTATACTTCTGGCAGTGTTTCAAAATGGCCGTGATTATCGGCAGTAGCAAGAATGTTTAGCCTGCCTGCTCCGAAGCTAACGTTTTGTTTGTGACAGTATTTATTTAAATAGCCTTTTAATGGTTTTGTTTGTGTTACAGATACCTGTGAAATACCTGATATTGAAAACATTAACGACTCCCCCGATGTTTTAACCCCCTGTTTTTCTGCAAATGATAGATCGACTAAGACAGCTTATATAAACTGAAAGTTAAATAACCCTCTCTTTTCCCCTTTGAACGGCGTTTTAAAATAGTTTTAAGATTGATATCATCATTTGAGTTAACTTAAATTAGCATAAAAATAATCTTTTTTCAATTTTAAAAAAGGGAAACTATTAGTAACAACTGGTGTCCGGTAAAAGATTTTATTTAGATGTATAAAGCCTGTCATAATATTTGTTTTGGATTAGAAAATTTTACAGGAAGTTAAATTAAAGAAACTGGCAAAAATTATTAAACAGGGTTCAGCGAAGAGATAGGTCGGGTTTGGTTTTTGGGCCTGCAGGCCCAAAAACCAAACCCTCAGATAAAATTTAACCGGACAGTAATGAGTAACAGAAACTATTACCGGTAATTTTGCTCATAAAGAGAATTGTCATAACAGGTTAAAACGACAGCTTCCAGGTTTTCTTTAGTTGGATGAACTTTGTATGCCTGCTTAAAATACTTTTTGGCCTCTTTGCAGCTGCCTTCAGCGTGATAGATATAGCCTATACGTCTGTAAACCCAGGATATATCAGAATTATTTATTATTGTCGTCAGGTTTCTGTAGAAATCAATAGCTTTATCCCTATCCCCTTTAAGAAGATGAAGATCTGCTACCTTTTTACATCTATTTTTAAAGGCAGGCTTTGCAAAACAACCTATGGTAGCAGTTTCAATAGCCTGATCATATTTACCAACAGTAATATATAAGTTTATCAGACCATCAAAACTTGTCGGTGAATCAGGATAATCATTTATATTCTTCTGAAATAATTCTTTAGCAAGCTGCAACTCTTTAGAATTTTTTATTTTTTCAACATTATTGCCAGAAAAGTAAGATATCTTCGATAAATAAACACTTCCAAGATCGTTATAGATGTTTTCATAATATGGATTTAACTCTATAGCGGTATTTATAGCCTCAATAGCCCTGTCAAACTTATCGTGCTTGACAAATTGACGGGCCATATAGACGTATTCTTCTGCATAATCTTTCTTCTCTGAGGCAGATAGCTGATTAATGTTAATACTGCTATTTAATTTATTATAATCAGACATAATATCTACAGTTACATTGCCTGTTGGCGATGTAAATGGATTAGTTATTATTATTATTAATATCAAAAAGCCTGCAAAGAGCCATGATAAAACATCTTTTCTCAAAGATAGACCCCCAATTACCCCCCTGGAGATAAAAAATATCTCTCATATTTTAGCACTCTTATTTTAGCGCATAAAAAAAATTTTTAAAGATCTAAATTAATAGAAAATTGAAAAATTTTACAGCAAATGTAAATGACATTTGGATTTAACAGGTAAATAATAAATATTTTTACCACCAAACAATACTTCTGGCCTTCTATACACAAAGATCACCCAAATACAGCATTGTAAAGCCACTGGATTTTTTTACATTTTTTGTGTTATCCTCGGGCTAACAGTGAAATAGAAGTATGAATTACTATAATGGAAGTATTTAAACCTTATGATACTGACAGAATGGAAGAAACTGGGCGAGAGCATAAATAAACAGGATATAAACGCTGCCTTTATAGGCAAAGGGGATAAATATATATTTGTGATAGCCTGTATGCACGGTGACGAAAAGCAAGGCAAAACTATTGCTCTTAAAACGCTTGCATACTTTGAAGAAAATAAACTTCTTCTACAAAATAAACAGCTAATTATTATACCTGTATTAAATCCCGATGGCTACAGCCAGAATAACCGTGGCAACGCCCGGGGAGTAGACATTAACAGAAACTTCCCTGCAAAAAACTGGGAACATTCTAAAGAAAAAAATGAATTCTACCCGGGAGAAAGCCCGGCAAGCGAACCCGAAACACTCATCATCATTAACTTAATAGAAAAATATAAACCAGAATTAATTATTAACCTGCATCAACCCTACAAACTCATTAATTTTGACGGCCCGGCTGAAAAATATGCTGATTTAATGACTAAACTTAACCACTATAAAATTCAAAAAGATATTGGCTATCAAACCCCCGGATCGCTTGGCACATACGCTGGCATTGAACGTAATATACCGGTAATCACACTAGAGTTGCCTGAAAATGAGCCTGACGACACCGTATGGAGAGACAATTATCTTGCTATTATAGCAACCATTAATCATACATAAAAACTTGACTCTTTTTTTT
>Ga0334898_1000191_pt1 | contig 114535 bp, 107 predicted proteins | sample GraSluR3_MG_10_FD_207228 | JGI IMG/M metagenome (GOLD analysis project Ga0334898, IMG submission 207228) | Sludge microbial communities from methane-producing bioreactor in Wageningen University, Netherlands - Granular Sludge_3_08-R3 | ecosystem: Engineered > Bioreactor > Anaerobic >... | reverse complement strand
AATCACGGATTCAATAATATCAAATTATTTATATATTAAAAGTGCCTGGACCCTTTTACATAGTCCAGGCACTTAAGCTCAATCATCAATTTTTTTTATTGGTTACCCCAACTATTGACACAGAACCAATATTATTTATCAAATTCTTCTTTGATTTCATTAAGTAAATCCGGCTTAGTCATCAAGTCTATTGCCGTCAGTACAAAACCTTTTATTATGTTAAATCCGTTTTCTATTGCATAATTCGATTTTGCATATTCTGCAAATTCCGGAGTATGAACTACACAAGGTTTTCCTCCGGTTATATCAAATCCCCCCTGTATAGCAGGGCATCTATAACTCACATCGCCTATATCCGATGACCCCGGAAAGATTATATCACCAAGCCTAAGGACTGGCAATCCTATTTCCTCCAGCTTCTTGGCATTAAGCTCAGACAATTTGCTATTATGCTTTACATTTTTAAAATGCTCCTCTGCTTTTTTAATTTCGACTTTAGTTCCGGTCCCCAACGCCGCTCCTTTTGCACAGTCAAAAACCTTTTCACAAAGTTCAACCAAATACGATTCCTCATTAGCCCTCATGGAAAAGCTTGCCTTTGTGTAATCAGGAATAATGTTTGGAGCAGTCCCTCCGTCTAAAATTATTCCATGGATTCTGGCATCAGGTTTAGTCTGCTGCCTTAGTGAATTAACCATATTAAAGAAGTTGATCATGGCATCCAATGCATTTAATCCCTCTTCAGGGCTTGCTGCAGCATGGGCTCCCCTTCCAAAAAATTCAAAGCTATAGCTTTTAATCGCCATTAGTTTAACTGAGTCCGTATTCATGTATGCAGGATGTGCCATCATAGCCACATCCATATCGTCAAAGGCTCCCCTGTTACTCATTTCCACCTTTGCGCCTTTTGATTCTTCTGCAGGAGTTCCGAATACATATATTTCTCCCCCATACTCATCTGCAAATTCTCTCATGGCAATGCCTGCTCCCACAGACACCATGGCTATCAAATTATGCCCACAGGCGTGACCTATTTTGGGAAGTGCATCATATTCTGCCAGCATTGCTATTTTAGGACCTTTTTTCTTTCCTATATAGCAAGCCTTATATGCTGTTTCTATTCCCAAATACCCAACTTCCACATCAAATCCGTATTTAACAAGCAATTCCGTTTGCATCTTACATGCCTTATACTCTTTGTTTCCCAATTCAGGATTACTATGTATTTCTAACGCAAGACTGGTAAGCTCCTCTTTTAGAGGATCAATTATTCTATCTATACGGTCCTTCATTTTATACCTCCTCTTCTGCGGAGGCTTCTTTTTCTTCAGGTAATGTTACCGTGATCTTTCCTTTTTTATACAATCTTTTGGTTGTAAAATATATAATAGGTATGCATATAATCATTATGAAGCCCTGGACAACACTGTAGTACTCAGGAATGATAAAGCAAATGATCAAACATATAACAAATGGTATTATCGCAGCCTTTAGTCTTCCATTAATTGTAACTCCCCCGCCGACATCTTTACTTAACATAGATAATACTATGCAACCAAATAACGCCGGTAAAACATAATTGATTGAAGTTGCCACCACTTCCGAACCTAAAAACGGCTTTAGGGGAGTTAGCAGTAATACTCCCAATGTAATTATTATCATTGTGACCAATGATGATACGGCAACGGCAATTCCTATTAAAGAATCGGCTTCTTCTGTACCCTGCTCCGCGTCTGCTATTTTCAAAGCATTTAGTGCGGCAGGTAATTTTAAATTAAGCACATTGCCCGTAATGCATGTTAAATAGTAGGAAGATCCCATAATGGGAGTTTCTGCTATTGTTTCTGCTATTGATATCGGTATAAATATAGCCATCAGCCCTCCGGCTGCTAAAAGCAAATCGCTTATCCTTGGCATAATATCATATCTTAGGCAAACCACCAAGGGTATACCCACAAATATAAGCACGGATGCAGCTGTTAAAATTTTTCCTATCCTATGCATTTTTTCATAGTATTCATTAGTATTCTTCATGATTCACCTCCTAAAACAGCCCAACCCATAGCACCGACGATGCCATGGCACCGAGCAGACTAAATGCCAATGTGAAACTTTCCAGCCATTTTATACTAAATGTTTTTGATAACATAGTAATTAATATGGCAATAACGCCGCTTGTAATAAATGTCATTAGCGTAGGTAAATCACTTATAAGCATTGGCACCACCAGTACCGTGATTAATGTGGTCATAAATACGGTTTGGGAAAGAGCACCCCATTTGGCATCACCTTTTCCTATACTTAATGTTCCCATGTGTATTTTTTTAACAAAGAAAATATTAAAAACTATTCCCACAGTCATCCCTAAGCACATTGCCCACATCATTAACCCAAAAGCATATCCATCAGCAGTGGTAACATCTGTTCCTAAAGCATCCAGTGCCATGTTTGATGCCATGAGCTCGTATGCCACCGAACCTATTACTGACAACCTAAACCAAGAATACGGTATTCCTATTACGGCAGCCAAGGATACAAGACCAACTACTATTGCGACAGATGGTATAATCGCAAAGGATATTGAGGATTTTATAATATTCTTAATTATCCCCCTATCTACACCTAATTTTACAGCATGCCTATAGCATAATATCAAATAATATACGGCAAAAGATGCAATTAATATTATTCCTATGATTACGCAAGCATAAAGCAAACTGCTTTCTGATACTTCTCTAAAACTCATAAACGTCCCTCCTTAATTATTCTATATAAATACTATAAACGTTGGAGCAGGTCTAAAGTCAAGTAAAAAGTCACATAAAAATGTGACTAGGCTAATATTTATTCAATTGGTATCCAAACATCATAATAATCACTCCCTTGATTTTCAGCTCTTCTGACAGTTATAACCCTCACAATGCTCTCTCCAACGGGATGAATATTGTTTTTAATACAATACTCCCCAATCATATCAATACAACTGTAATCCTTGTTTGCGGAACTCTTAACAACCACATTTATGCATTTTTTGGTGGGAATAATTTCTATCCCTTCGCATCTTATGTTACTTTTATTATATCTGCCATCATGATCTATCAATATCCTTCTATGCTTATATATCTTTAGTCTTTCGCTTTCATCCAGAAGCAATTGGCTATAACCCAGTTTAAGAGGCCTGATATTATCATAAAGAAAAGCAAAATAGGGCATCCTGGTTCCCATAATTTCCGTAAATCTTTTTATGGCACAATCATCGGTATTATCAAGATCCATTGCAATTATCTGGGGGGATTCTCTAACTTCAAATATGTTTAGGTTGCTTTCAATTTTTTCCAAATCTCTTCTGTATTCTCTCACCGAATCTAAAAGTCCGTTTAGCTCTTTAATTCTTTCAACTATCAAACTTTCCTGTATTTCCATTTCCGTTTTTTCTTTGTTTATATCACTATGATTAATGAGCTTGTCAATATTTTTAAGGGACATGTCCATTTTCCTTAAGTGTATTATATAATCGAGACATATAATATCCGAGCAACTATAATATCTATAGCCATTATCATTGTCCTTCTTGGGCGTCAATATTCCGCTATTATCATAAAGCCTTAATGTATCAGTACTAACTCCTAATATTTTAGATACTTCTCCGATTTTAAATTGATTTTTCATGTCCACCTCATCAAATACCTTTATTATTAATCTGATTTTATCACATCGGTAATAGTATTCAAATAAAAAATGCCCAATACAGGCATTAATTTATATTTATTAAATATCTCTTATAAAAAATTCAAATTGGAGCTACTGGGGGGAATCGAACCCCCAACCCCTTCATTACGAGTGAAGTGCTCTACCATTGAGCCACAGTAGCCTATAATAAGTTATTAATTCTATTTTTTATTGCTATTGTAATTTCCATAAAGTATAATAGCTGACCCAAACTATTTGAAGTAAGTTCTTTAAGTCTAATTTCAACTATGGGATATCCCTTTTCACCACTTTCATCCAAATACCTAGCCCTAAAATCCTCTGCCATTAGCTTCATTGACCCTTCCGGATTACATCCCGGAAAAACGGGAGTTATAATATCTCTGTTTGTCTCTTCCAAGCTGAAGTCCAAAATAGCCGAATCTTTATTATCATCAAAGGAAAATCCGATTTCCAATCTTCTTTCAATATACTCAATAAAAGGTTTAAATTCCACCTCAGAATAATTAGTTTTAATAGTATATCGCGCCATAATATTAGCTAAATTACTGCCATCATTATCCCATATTAAGGATGTAGCCATTTTTTCATAGCCATCCACAATCTCTTCTATATTGTAACCCATAGTTGCAACCGGCAGTAAAAAAGCCGGTGTGATTAACCATTCTGGGGCAGTGACATTTTCTTCATAATGTAACCTAACATACTTGTTTTCAGCTGCTTCCTTCATAAAGTAACTGCTCCCGTTTGGAGCTATCATATATATTTTTTCTTGCGCTTTTTCCAAACTGTACTTTTTGAAAAGGGCCTTTCTTACCAATGTGAATGCACAAATCATTTCAGTAGATTCGTTACCATCAGAAATTGCAATAACCGAAAAATCATTTTTATTCATTGCCTTTATAGCCTTACTGTATTCCAAGGTAGACAGGGAATCTCCCAGAAAATATATTTCTCTATTGGAATCAGACGCGATGAGCATAAATTCCAATAATTTTTTTAGCTCTCCATCCACAACTATTATCAATGCTTCCTTTTCACTGTCTATCTTATCAGAAGCAAGCTTAACAGCTCTTATTAAATCGCTCTTGCTTTTAAGCGCCGGTTGAATCCATTTCGACTCCGATGAATTAAAAAAGAATATTTCATCCAAGGCCTTCTCCGCCTGTAAATTCATTTCATTATTTATAGCATCAGCCATATTTCTATATTTAATATTAAAATTCTTCATGTCCTACCTCATTTTTTCTTATTAAATATACCACTGTTAATATCTTTTAAAACCTTATCCAGAGAATTTTTATCCAGCTCTACCCTTTTTTGAATACTTTCGGTCCTCCCTCTAACAGCTATGACTATAAGGGATTTTATCATGCTGAAAAAAACTTTTTTTGTTTCTTCATCTAATTCATCCAAACTTCCAATAATTAAAGCAATATCTTTAACTCCTATGGAATTGGCATCTTTAATACTGTCAATGCCATTATCTGTAAATATTTTGAACAAAGTATCCACAAAAATTTCTCTTTCCTCAAGCGTAGCAGACATCAACCATTGATGCATTGTATTATCTATATATACGCCTCCTGAACTTCTTTCCTTCAAATATTCAAAATCATTGTCCTTAACTATCCACGTAAAAGCAGAATGCTGATGTATTATACTAATGGCAGAGCTTTTTACAATTCTGTATTCCTCTTGATTTTCCAATAGCATTCCCACAGCCGAAGTTTGAGGTACCATCTTGCATATTCTGTCTTTAATATTAACAAATCCCTCTTCCAGGAAAAACTCATCTCTAAACCCGGGTCCGTCATGTGAAAAAATCTTAATGATTTTTTGCTGTATTTTATTTCCGCAAAGGCTTGCTCCGTATACCGCCAGATTTCCACCCTTAGAATGCCCTCCGACATAAAAATTTTTACCTTCATTATTGTCACAAAATATTTTTAAATATCTAACCGCATTGGCTTGGGACGGAGTTTCCGGCATAAAAGCCATATTAAAATCTTCCTTCCAGCCCATCATTGTTCCATCGGTTCCTCTAAAGCATACATAGTCAGTATTTTCATCTAATTCATAAGTAACCGCAGCAAATTGCATTTCTCTTTTTTCGCTGTACTCTGACACCAGATTCTTAATCTTAATATTTCTGAACCTGGGATTTGCAGCCATTAGTATGAGGGTTTCTTTATTTTCTTCATCAGAAATATCATCGTAAAACATTTTATCAAAATATTCGGCTCTATACAAATCTTTTATCATACATTTTTTATCGATAAAGTCATTTATTTGATTCTCCATTTTTCCATAGAAAAATTGACACAATATCAAGCTATCCACATTGTTAAACGGCATTTCTTCAAAGGATTCCAAATTATTCTTTAAATAATCTAAAATACTGTTCTTCTTCATTATCATTCCTCACGCGAAATAGTTTTACAAGTTTCTAAAATTACATCCTCAGCATCAACAATATCGTTATTATTGCATAAAATCGAAAGCTTATCTCCTCCGTACAAGACCGTCTGTCCGTAAGGTATTAGTTCTTTACCGTCTCTTTCGACGGAAACTATTAAGCTCCCTTTAGGTAAATTCAGCATCTGTACTTTTTCCCCGTCCATAAAGGATCCATAATATATTTCCGTTTCAAAAATAACCTTTCTCTTTTTGACAGGGTTATCAAATTCATCTGTAGCCGAATCCTTTAATAGCTTATGCAATAGTTGATCATAAATGGGTATGCCCCCAAGTAAATCTGCCACCGTATATGCTACAAGTGCTACTGTAGATAAAGCCAGGAGACTACGGAAATCTCCGGTCATTTCGGTAATCAAAATTACTCCGGTTATTGGAGCCCTTACAATAGCTGCAAAATACCCGGTCATTCCAAGAATAACAAATGAAACGATTAGTGAAGAATCCAAATCAAAAAATTCGGACATTATTGTTCCAAAAGTGGCTCCCGTTAATGCTCCTAAAACTAAGAGCGGTAAGAAAATTCCCCCAGGTACCCCAGAACTAAAGCTCAATGTGGAAAAAAGAAATTTACCGAGCAGAAGTACCAACAGGAATATTATAGTCATTTCGCCTTTAGCTACTTCTCCAACAAGACCATGTCCTCCTCCTAAGATTATAGGGTAAGTAAAGGACAATAACGCCACACAAACAAATGCTATGCCTATTCTTCCCCATCTAAACGGGATCTTTTCTAAAAGATTTTGCATATAATTTATGGTATTGTTATACAACACTCCGAAGCAACCTAAAACAACACCTAGTACTATTATCATCCAGTAATCTGCCAAGGGCAAAAAATTCACTATTTCAAAATCAAATACCGGTTTTAACCCAATAAGATTTCTCACAATAAAGTCTGAACTTACCGTGGCTGCCATAGTTGTAAGTAAAACTTCCGTCGAAAAATTTTTATGAAGCTCCTCTAAGCTGAAAATTACTCCTGCCAGTGGTGCTCCAAAAGCTGCTGCAAGTCCGGCTCCCGCGCCACAAGACATAAGCATTCTTTCTTCAGTTAAAAGCTTTCCTGTCGTTCTGGCGAAGCCTTTTCCTACCATGGCTCCTAGCTGTATGCTGGGTCCTTCTCTACCTAATGCCAGACCTCCTCCGATTGATAACACACCGCCAAAGAATTTGGCTATTATTATTTTATACCATTTTGTTTCTATTTGTCCCTTTAGTTCTCCTTCAACTTGAGGTATTCCGGATCCGGTGGAAAATGGCTCTTTTTTTACGATATATGTCAAAATTATCGTAATAAAAGCTAAGGATAAGAAAAAGAGTACCATACTTGTCCCGCCTTGAGAAGAATATTCTATAAATCTATCCCTAATCTCATCACTCTTTTCGATGGCTTCTCTAAACAAAGCAATCAGAAATCCTGTGCATATGCCAACAACCAGCCCTTCCGCCAATAGTACATACTTAAAGGTATCCTTCCTTTCAAGGTTTCTTTTTGCACTGCTTACCTTCTCTTGTCTCCTCTTCTTTCTTAACCTCTTGATATTTCTTCTTTTAATCTTTTCCTCAATTTTATTAGCCAATTATTCCTCCGTTATTTATCTGGAATATAGGTTATTTGTTAAATATTCAGGATTACTGGTCACATCTATCCCTAGTGACTTTATAGTCTGTTCATCCCTATCACTTAAAATTGCTGTACAATGAGCCCTACATCCTCTTAGGTCATCAAGCTTATTAATGGCAAGCTCAGCCATAGGATTTGTAGTTGTAGACATGGCTAATGCCATAATAACTTCTTCACAATTCAGACTTGTTTTCTGACTTTTAAATGTGTCTATTTTAAGTGTCTGCATTCTCTGTAAAATCTGAGGCGAAACAAGGGGAATATCGTCACCAATGCCTGCTAATTCCTTAATTGAATTAAGTATCACAGCTGCTCCCGCAACCATCCTTCTTGAACTTCTTCCTGTAATAATTTTACCATTTGGCAATTCCAATGCAGTCACAACTACATTTTCAAATCGCTTATCACATTCCCTTTTTCTTTCGGCATATTCTTCGGCAGGTCTTACTACAACCCTATCATATTTATCGGCCCCTACTTCTTCCATTAACAACTTTGCCCTCTCAAGAGAGCTTTCATCTATAATTCCCTTTTTATAATCGCATTCTGCAATAAGATATCTTCTTATTATCTCTTGCACTGCTGCATTTTTGCACACTTCATCATCAATAATTCCAAAGCCGGCTCTGTTTACACCCATATCTGTAGGAGATTTATACTCTGATTCTTCCCCTGTAATTTTTTCTAGTATACGTTTTACAACAGGGAAAGCCTCCAAATCACGATTATAGTTTACCGCTTGTTCCCCATAAGCTTCAAGATGATATGAATCTATCATATTTACATCTTTTAAATCAGCAGTAGCAGCTTCATATGCTATATTTACAGGATGCTTAAGGGGTAAATTCCATATGGGAAAAGTCTCGAACTTGGCATATCTTGCCTTATTGCCCAGTTTATGTTCATGGTATACCTGGGATAAACTGGTGGCAAGTTTGCCAGAACCTCCCCCCGGTCCCGTGATTACCACTAAGGGTTTTGTTACCTCTATATATGGATTTGCTCCGTAACCGTTGTCGCTTACTATTGTATCAACATCTGTGGGATAACCCTTTGTATAATAATGCTTGTATGTTTTTATACCGCCTCTTTTTAATTTGTTTAGAAACATGTTTACTGCAGGAGCATCTTCATATCTGGTTACAACCACAGAATTAATCTCCAAATCATAGCTCCTAAACGTATCTATCAATCTTAAGACCTCCAGGTCATAGGTTATTCCAAAATCCTGCCTGGTTTTACTGGTGGTAATATCTCCAGAATATATACATATTATTATCTCTGCTTTATCCTTCATCCTATGCAAAAGCTTAATTTTGGCATTTTCATCGAAGCCGGGTAATACTCTCATTGCATGTTTATCATGGACCAATTTCCCCCCAAATTCCAAATAAAGTCTATCACTGTTTCCCTCTTCGATTCTTTCCAAAATAAATTTAGTTTGTTCCTCAATGTACTTCTCTGCATCAAATCCCTTTTTCATTATTGTTCCTTTTCTCCTTTTGCTACGAATGCTTCTATATATAGATTATTTCTCCTTGACATTAAACCTTCAAGCTTAATGTTATAGTCTAAAAGTAAGTTGCCTATTCCTTCATCATCCACATTGATTTCCACCTTGTTTGTCAGCAGTTCTAAATTTATTCCACCCATGGGAGTATGATATCTGGTAACATGTTTTTTTCCTTCGATGAATTCCATATCCAAAGCGCCAATTACATCCTTTGCATATCTTTTCATTGAAATAACATCTTTTTTAATAATTAAAACAGTAGTACAGTCCTTAAGTTCCGTTGATACAGATTCATCGTAGATATAGTATTTTATATCACCATCAATGTAGAATTTGGCATCTGTCATTATTTCCATGTTTTCTTCCAGTTCTTCGGTTCTTACAAAACCTTCCCCTTTAGGCTGCAGGTCCTGGGAATACTGCTTGTGACTAATTTTTAATTCCACATCCATTACTGTATCATATTTCCATTGCCCGTTAAATATTTCATCTCTAATTTCATCTTCATTAATCATACTTAACCTCTTTTCTAATGGCTTCTAATTCCTCTTTGGAAAAGTGATAATCTTTTTTACAAAATTGACAAATTATTTCCGCACCCTCGTCTTCCTCTATCATTTCATCCAGATCTTCGTGACTTAAAGTCATTAATCCTCTAAAGTATCTTTCTTTTGAACAGTCACATAGCCATTCAATATTTCTTTCTTCCAGTACGGTGGGTTTATATTCATTCGGCATATCAGAAAAAATTCTGTCCATCAGTGATTTTAAATATACTTCCGGCACTTTTCTTTTCAATCTCTCCTCTGCTATAATTTTAGAAATAGGTTCCATGCTATTTAGCATTTTTTCCAGTTCTAAAACAGTTTCCTCCTTATAGTCCGGAAGCATTTGTATAATCATACCTCCAGCGGACGATACTGTTAAGTCCCTATCCACCATTACTCCCAAATTAACAGATGAATTCTGTTGCTCAGATATGTAGAAATAGGTAGTGATATCCTCAGCTATTTCACCGGAAACCAAGGCTATTCTACCAAGATAAGGTTCCTTTAAGCCTATATCCTTAATGACTGTAAGCTCGCCGATTCCCAAAGCTTCTCCCACATTAAGTTTGCCGTTTTCCTTTAGTGGCAAATCCAAATTTGCATTTGAAACATATCCCTTAACATGACCTTGTCCATTACCCGTGGCTAATACTTCCTTGGCCGGACCGTCTCCTTTAAACTGCACTGTAACCTTATCCCCATCATTTTTAAGCATTATGCCCATTAATCCGGTGGCAGTAAGAACTCTACCCAATAATGCGGTACTTAAAGGAGTTGTTTGGTGAATAATTCTTGCTTGTTCCACCATTTCAGTAGTATCTGCCAAATATATTCTATATGACTTGCTATTGTCCATTCCTATTATAACATTATTCATATCTATCCCCCATTATATTAACGTCTTATTCTAACATAAAGACCGATAAATTTAAACAGAAAATCTGTAATTAAAACAAAACCCTGACAATGTCAGGGTGCTATAACCTGGTAGCATTTATTAGGATTTCATCTCCAAGCTGGTTTATATTCATCAATCTATTTTTACCAATGCTATTATTTATATATTCTATAGCCTTCTTTAGGTCAGGTTTTCTTTCATCCATATTATGGCTGTCAGAACCTATGACATAAATATCACTTGTTGTAAGGAACTTATGATATTTTGGCCTAATTATCTTTCTTTTAAATGCACCGCTGTTGATTTGTATTATTAGGTTAAGCTTGAGCAAATCATTTATATTATTTGTACCTTTTTGAAAAGCAATGTATCTTTCCAAATGGGCAATAATTGGTACAATATTTTTATTGTTGTATAAGTTATCTACTTCCTCCAATGTATCATGGCTCCATTTACCAAAGGGCATTTCCAAAAGCATGTACTTGGTGCCTTCAATGCACAATCTGTCAATATCTTTATATTTAGACATGTTCGGAAAAAAAGCAACCTCAGCTCCCAAGTAAATATTAGGGTAATTATGTCTTGTCTCTATATGCTTTAAAAGCTCATTTACAGAAATCTCTCTCCTTATTAAAAAAGCCCCCACATCCTCTACATCATAGTAATAGTGGGGCGTAAGTACTACCCCATCGGCACCTTGCAATTTTAAGCTTTTCAGCATTTCCAGTGATGTTATTATATCTTGACTGCCATCATCCATATTGGGTAATATGTGCGTATGAAAATCCTTCATGGCTACTCTGCCTTGTATTTTTCCACATATTGAGAATAGCTCTTGGCACCGTATCTGCTATATTTTCCTTTTTTCCCATATCCTACGGAGGATGGAGCTTTACCATTTAATACTATTCCCAAAACTTTACAGTTCTTGTTATTCATTCTTTGGATACTTTCTGCTAAATCTTCTTTTCTTGTTTGACCTGCTTTAGCAACCAAAACAATTCCACTTGAATACTTTGAAGCCACAGCTGCGTCCGTTACCAAGTTAATAGGTGGTAGGTCAATTAATATATAATTATAGTATTCCTTCAAATATTCAATCAAATCCTTCATGGTTTCCGATCCCAACATCTCACTTGGATTAGGAGGCTTTGATCCCGAAGGCATAATATCAACATTTTCATAATCAGTACTTATGATTATTTCAGAAAGCTTAACCTTGTTAACCAAAAGATTGCTAAGACCCTTGCTTCCATCAACATCAACTAATTTCGACTGCTTAGGCGCCCTCAAATCACCGTCTATAACCAATACATTTTCACCGGCTTTACCTAGAGATATGGCTAAATTAAGGCAAATCAGAGTTTTACCTTCTGAAACCTTAGGGCTGGTTATACCAATGACTTTACACTTTGAATCAGTGGAAGAAAACATGATATTAGTTCTTAATGTATTAAATTCTTCCACAGTAAAAAAGTCACTGTTATCATTTATTATTTTCTTTCTTTGATTTCTCAAAGATTGATTTTCATTCATTACCTTTTTACTACTCATTTAAAATCACCTTATTAATATTCAGATATTACTCCCAAAATTGGTAAATCCGTTATTTCTTCAATATCTTCTTCTGTATTTATTTTTGTATCCAATAGGTCTATAACTATAACTAAAAGACATATAAGCATAAATCCTAATAACAGTCCTATGGCTGTATTCATTTTAACATTTGGATATACGGGATTATTATTTACCTTAGCTCTATCCAAAATCCTTACGGAGCTACCTTCAACGATCTCTGCAATCTTTGTGGGAGATATCATGGCTATTTCATCAGCTATCTCTGCAACCTCCAAAGGATTTTCTCCCTGAATAGTAACATAAAATACCTCTGTGTTATTCACGGAGCTCGCAGACATCATATCCCTTATCTGACTCGGTGTATAATCAACCCCCGCCTCTCTTATTACTTCCTTTAACATGGAATCCGATTGAATTATGGCAACATAAGTACCAACAAGCTGCTGCGCCGCTGATATATCACTTGTTGTAAGGGTTTCTGAATTAGATGCAGTCTTGTTATTTACATAGAGTTTAACTGTAGAAGAATACTCCGGAGTTATTATATAATTGCTAATCATGAATGCTATTAACCCGGATAATACGGTTACCATTATTATTGTTTTAATATTAGATAAAAGTAAACCAAACAGTTGTCTTAGATCTATTTCTTGTTCTTGGTTATAATTTAACAAATTCATCCCTCCATTATCTTACTTAAGTAATTCTACACTATTATGCATTATTTATCAAGAGTCTATGACCTACCGTTTGTTACGAAAAAATGACTATTTATGCTATTTACCATGTTTTTTACACAAAAGTTACATATAATAGTATTAGAATACTTTAGGAGGTGAATTTTATGAATGATTACTACGATTATGAAAAAATTATTGATATAAAAGAAAAGTCCCCTTATGTCACAAAAAAGTATTTTATATTTCTACTGATCATTTGTTTGGTTGTTGGTATTGGTATTGGCTATCTGATTAAAGATAGCATGGATGGCAATTCAAAAGATACAGGTTTAACCAATGCAAATTACACTTTGGATGCGGGAACAAAAAGCAATCTTAGCATACAGGAAATCATTGCTAAAAACGAAAACTCCGTCGTAGAAATAAAAACGGAAAAAGTCTCTACGTCTGCTTGGCTAGGTTCATATGTAACAGAAGGTGCCGGCAGCGGTGTAATAATTGATAAAAACGGTTACATAGCAACAAACAATCATGTGGTGGACGGCAGCAACAAAATAACGGTAACCACCCACGATGGTAAGACTTATGATGCCGTATTAATAGGCGCTGACGAGCAAAACGATTTGGCCGTAATAAAAATAGACGCAAAGGATTTAATTCCTGTTACATACGGCGATAACAGCACATCAGCAGTAGGCGATCTTGCCGTTGCCATAGGAAATCCCCTGGGTGAACTTGGGGGTACCGCAACCACCGGAATTATAAGCTCATTGGACAGAGAAATTAATTTGGATAATCTCACATTGAATCTCTTGCAAACAGATGCTGCAATTAATCCGGGGAATTCCGGAGGCGGACTATTCGACCAAAGGGGAGATTTAATAGGTATTGTAGTTGCCAAGAGCGGAGGAAGCGATGTGGAGGGCTTAGCCTTCGCAATACCCGTTAATATAGCCTCTCCCATATTAGCTGATATAATGGATAACGGAACCATCGATAATAAACCAATAGCAGGAATAACCATTATGGATTTAAATTCCGAAACGGAGCAAGGGGTATATATATATGAGGTAAAAGGAGTAAATGCTTTAGAGGCAGGGTTAAAAAAGGGAGATAAGATTATCAGCTTAAATGGTGTTGAGATTACAAGAAGCAGTCAATTGGTAAATGAAATACAAAAAAACAGTATAGGAGATCAGGTGACTTTTGCAGTATTAAGGGATGGAAATAAATTAAGTATAAAGCTGAAGCTGGAAGCTTCTTCAGAGTATAATGATTAAGGGTTGTCAAATGACAACCCTTCTTTTCTTATCTTTGCGTAGTTATTCTGCCGTTCATGCTTAATAAAAATTCTTTTAATCTTTTTATATGTGCATCGGCTTCTTCCCTCGCCCTTTTTTCATCTCCGTTTACAATGGCATTCATTATCACATAATGTTCATCCGGCATTCCTTCATACCTTGAAAAATCATCATAATATAAGTATCTGAATCTAAGGGCTAACTCTTGTACATTACCAACCATTTGTATTAATGTTCTGTTTCCGCTACATGAAACAACAAGCTTATGAAACATTTCATCATATTTTACTATATCATCAGTACTTGCTGATTTTATGGCTTCCGCATATTTTTCAGTAATATCCTTTAGCTCATTTGCCTCTTCGTCATTAATTCTTCTCGCAGCTAAAGAAGCCGCCAACCCTTCCAAATCTTCTCTAACTTCCATGATATCCACCATATCTTTTATGGATATATCAGAAACATAAGCGCCTCTTCTTGGTTCGATGGTAACTAAGCCTTCTTTTTCTAATTTTCTGATAGCTTCTCTGATTGGTGTTCTGCTCACCCCCATGCTCTCGGCAAGTTCTATCTCCATGAGTCTAGTCCCCGGGCTTACATTACCTATCAAAATTTTATGTTTTAATTCCTCATACACCAGTTCCCTAAGGGGTCTGTGACTTTGCAATTCAAAATCCAGCATATAGCACCTCTTTCCATAATACTTCTTACACTTTTGTTCTTTGTATACATAACATTATATACTATCAATATCCCCTTGGCAACCTTTATTTTATCCCGGTTATTGTTAGATGCTTGTTTTCAACATGTTTTATTTTTTCAAAATCTTCCTTTGCTTCGTCGGGATTTAAATAATATGCTACTATAGTAGGGCCACTTCCGCTCATCAGTACTTTCACCGCATTAAGATTGTTATCTGCCCATTTCTTTATTTCCCCCGCCTCTTTGTATTCGGTTAAAGTAAATTCTTCCATTATATTCTTCGTATTAACAAAAAATTTCTCATAATCTTTGTTTTTTAAATAATCAAGCATTTCCTGCAGATCGTATTTTATTTGGGTTTCCATTCGATCAAGTCCTTCATAAACCTCTTTTGTAGAAACAAATATATTGGGGTTCATCAGTATTATATATGAAGGTATACTTTCTATTTGATTTAATTTATCCCCTATACCTTTGGCAATTGCCGTTAAATACGATCCTTCCAATCCCCTAATACCTTTAATCAAATCCATATTTTTATATGCATTCATGGAAACGGAAAAAGGGAAATCAGCTCCCAGGTCTTCCCCTATTTTCTGAAGCTCTTTCAATGTATATTTGTAACCCATAAGCTTATTGATACCCAGTAATACAGCTGCCCCATCCGCTGTCCCTCCTGCCAAGCCTGCTGCCACAGGGAGGTTCTTTTTTATATAAATGTCAAAGCTGTTATACTCGCCTTCATACCCCATTAGTATTCTTTCTGCAGCCACAACTGCAAGATTACCGGAATCCGTCGGTAATGAAAGATCATTTGTTCTAAGCCTTATTTCGGTTTTTTCTATTTTCTTTTTTTCTGCAACTATTTCCACCTCATCAAATAAGTCAATTCCTTGCATAATACTTTCAATTTCATGAAAACCGTTTTCCGTTTTACCTGTTATATTTAAAAACAGATTAATTTTACCATAGGCATTTAATTTAATTCTCATAACTATCTCCAAATTCAAAATGGATGCCAGAGAACCTGACATCCATTAGTAATCATTATTTGCGCTTCCCGCCTTTGCTCTTCTTGTAATTTTTGGCCTTTTCTTCAGCTTCTTTTTTCTTGGCTCTTTCTTCAGCCTTTTTAAGCATGCCGGACTTTGTTTTTCCTCCTACTTTTGTAATAGGGCTGGCTTGCTTTACTTTATACATATTAATCGGAAGTTCATCTTCAAGCTCGTCATCATCTTCATCATAATCGTCTTCATCATTGCTCTTAGAAGCCTTTTTTGCAGCTTTAGCCTCCGCTTTTTCTTTTTTCTTTTTATCCTCGGCCACTATAGCTTCAACAGACTTACCTGTGCGCTTCGCCTCTTTATATGGATTCACTGTGTCTTTCTTAACTTCTTTATCTTTATCTCCGTCCTTTTTCATGGCCTTTTGAGAAAATATAAATATCGCTACAAACATAACACCCATCATTCCCATGTTTATCATGGTATTTCTGGATTGATTCAATGTTGTAAAAGAAACCTCTTTATCTTGGTTTAAGGTATTACCCTCATCATCCATAAAATCCCCGCTTATTTTCAGGGTGTATGTGGAGTTTTCTTTAACCTCCAAGTCCGCCGAAGTATTATCCGCCAACACCATCACTATTCCTTTTTCGTTAGGATTAGCTAAAACTCTTGTGGGTATAACGTTTCCTTCATCATCAACTATTGAAAAGCAGTCCTTGTTAGCTTCAATTGTTTCTTCTCCGGAAACACTATTATTGAAATATAGCTTAACTCCTAAATTTTCAATGGATGTGTTATTCTGTCCATCTGAAGGATAGGTGCTATCCAGCTCCAATTCTCCTGCGAATGCAAATATTCCTGACATTGCTACTATTAAAATAGTAAGACTAACTATTAGTCCTATTCTTTTCATCTGTTTTCCTCCGATAATCTATTATTTCTTAAGCTAGAAAAAAAGTCTTTGAGTATTTTTTTACATTCCTCTTCTAAAATACCTTTTTCCACATTAACCCTATGATTAAGGTTTCCGTCGGAAACTATATTATATATAGAACCACATGCCCCTGTCTTGTTATCGCAAGTCCCTATAAACAAATTGCTTATACGGGCAAGCACTATTGCACCGGCGCACATGGCACAAGGCTCTAAAGTGACGAACATTGCGCAGTCTTTCAAGAGCCATGCCTCATCTTTAATCCTTTTAGATGCATCTTTAATACATAACATTTCCGCATGCGCAGTAGGATCCCTGTGAGTTCTGGTTAAATTGTATCCTCTTCCGATGATTTTACCATTTTTAACTATTACTGCACCCACGGGAATTTCCCCTAATTCTTCTGCTTTCTTTGCAAGCATAAAAGCTTCATTCATAAAGCGTTCTTTATCATAATTATTAAACGTTTCCATACATTTCGTAATTTTATCACAATTATTATAAAATTTCAACTGCTTAACAAAGATTATACTTCCTTGCAATTAATATATTAATAAGTTAAAATTGGGTTGGAGGTATACTATGATTTTAGATATAATTATTGTTGCTATAATCCTTATTTCCGCTTATGTCGGTAAAAAAACAGGATTTGCCCTTACGGTTATTAATTTTACAAAATGGATTGGTATTATAGTTTTGGGCATAATATTTACACGGCCAATAAAAACCTTTTTAACGGACAACACCACCATGGATGAATGGCTATATAAAAAATTACAGGAAACCCTTTTGGAAACCTCGGATTTTAAATATCCGGAATTTTTTCCGGAAAATCTAACAAACATAAATGAAAACATTGCCGGCTATATGGCAAATTCGGTAGTGGGGGTTTTCATGACATTAATGTCCTTCCTAATAGTTTTGCTTTTTATTGGATTAATCGCAATAATTCTAAGTGCCATTTTCTCTAAAAAACATAATAAGGATAATATCATAGGCGCTACCGATGGTTTCGTAGGCTTAGCCTTTGGTCTTTTGAGAGGAATATTAATAGTATGTATAATATTGGCAGTTATGATACCCGCAACAGGTTTTATTATGCCTGACAAACTGGAAGCTGTAAATAAGGCATTAAGTGATTCATATATAGCTATCATATTATATGATAATAACCCGTTATTGCTTTTTTTAAATAACTATTTATAGGGGGTAATTTATGGAAAGTTATGGTAACAATATAACAGAAAGATTGCTAATCAGGCCTGCGATGTTTGAGGACTGTAAATATTTTTACGAATGGGAAATGAATGATGAGGTTTCTAAATATTTCAGTATTCCGGAAAACCAAGATTATAACACCGTAGTAAAAGAATTTGTCTTAAATGAGCAAAATCCGGAGACAGAGCAGTATACAATAATTAGAAACGATACCAATATTCCCATAGGAAGAATACATCTTGGTAGCATATCAAGAAAACTAGATTCTTTAGAGATCTATCGTATTTATATAGGTGATCCAACCTTAAGAAATCAGGGATACGGAAGGGAAGCCCTTAAATGGTGCTTGGATAGGGCCTTTAAATATGACACATTCCATAGGGTTTATTTGGACTATTACTCGGGAAACGACAACGCAGCTCACCTTTATGAATCCATGGGCTTTAATCATATCGGACTGGCTAGAGGCGCTTGTAAGAAGAATGGTAAGTATTACGATGTGAATCTTATGGATATTATTAGAGAAGATTATTTGAAATAACTTTACTGATAATGAAATTATTTTTATTTATGCCGCTTTTACCTTGAATTAGGGCTTAAATCTCACTATTTGGTATAATTAACTATACCTAACACTATTTATAGTATTTTCCAAGGCATTGTTTGATAAAATAATGCCTTTTTACTTTTTATTGTCAATCAATTGTATATTTATTAATTTATTAGGCTCTATCCCTTTAATTTCAAGCTTTTTCCAATCATTGTTATTTAACTATATATAACCGGTAAAACAATTAAAACCATTGAAAATAACGGGCTTGAATGTTGCTCTTATGTGCATTATTTTTCATTTTATTGATTACCATTTGCCCTTAATGTATAATTATTTCGTGATCAAAATAAGGAGTTAGACTATGGCTTACATACTGATATTACTAGCATTTACAATGTTTATCATCTATGATTACAATCAAATAATGAATAATTATAAATTTTTGCGTCCATTATTCTTTTTAGGCGCATTAATTATGGTTGGCGTAACCCTTTTTGTCTTCATTAACGCTGATACAGGTTTTAGCTTTGGTTACGCTTTTACTATTATCTTTTATGCTTTAGCCTTTGTATCATTAATTATGCTGGTATATACATTATTCTTTGCAATACCCTTTGAAGACGCATATATAAAAGGGTCAAAGCAAAAATTATGCACCAAAGGTATATATTCTTTGTGCAGACATCCGGGGGTTTTATTCCTTTCAAACTTTTATTTGTTATTAAGTTTAGGCAAGGGAAGCTATCAGCTTATATATCTTTGGATATTGGTTACATTATGTAACCTGGTATATGTTACTATACAGGACAAATATACCTTCCCCGTACTATTTGAGGATTATTCGAAATATAAGGAAAAAACGCCATTTGTTTTCCCTAAAATAAAAAACCGTGAGGAGACACAAAAATGAACTATGGAGATAAACTAAAAAACCAAAAGGGTGATGTTCTTTGGGACGAATATTGTGGTTTTTTGAATTTATCCATTGATGAGTTCATGGTAATCCAGGATCGCCTTCTTCGTGAACAGCTTAACAAATGGCTGAACTGCAACCTGGGAAAATCAATTGCCAAAGGTCACACTCCTAAAACTATGGACGAATTCAGAAAGCAAATTCCTCTTACCGGATACGAGGACTATGCAGATTTTTTATTGAATAAAAGAGAAAATGATTTACCTGAGAAACCGCTGCTTTGGATTGAGACCACATGGGAGGGGGGTAAAAACCCAATTAAAACCGCCCCATATACCCAAGGAATGATAGATGTATTTAGGCATAATCTTCTATCGGTAACCACCTTATCTTCATCCAACATGAATAAGCGTACAAGCTTAAAAAATGGCGACAATGTTCTTTTTGGCTTGGCTCCTCTTCCATATTTTACCGGGCTTTATCCTTTGGTTTTTGAAGAAGAGTTAAACCTAAACTTTTTACCGCCTGTTTCAGAAGCCAATAAAATGTCCTTTGGCGAGAGAAACAAAAAGGGCTTCGCCATGGGAATAGAAAAAGGAATAGATGCGTTTTTTGGTTTGAGTAGTGTAATTCACTATATGACCAAAGTATTTGAAAATCCCGAAAAGTCTTCGGGATCTAAGGGGTATAAGGTTTCACCAAAAATGGCTCTGCGCTATTTAAACGCAAAATTTAGATGCGACAGGGAGCAACGAAACATGTTACCTAAGGATATATTTAAACTAAAAGCTCTTCTTTGTGCGGGAACGGATACCTACTGCTACAAAGAGTATTTGGAAAATGCCTGGGGAATAAAGCCTCATGAAGTTTTTGCAGGCACAGAGCTTTCCATGATATCAACGGAAACCCTTAACCACAACGGTATGGTTCTCTTTCCTGATGCCTGCCTTTATGAGTTTATACCGGAAATAGAATATGAAAAAAACAGACATAACCCGAATTATACTCCTAAGACATGTTTATTAAACGAAATAGAAAATGGTCAAAATTATGAACTTGTTATCACTTCGTTAAAGGGTGGCGCCTTCGTAAGATATAGAATGGGAGATTTCTTCAGATGTTTAAACAAAACAGGGGATACTTCCACAAGTCTACCTCTTTTGTGTTTTGTGGATAGGGCTCCAACGGTTATAGACATAGCAGGATTTACAAGAATTACAGAAAAATCCATATCAGATGTTATTACCCTTTCAAAGCTTCCGATATCAGATTGGTTTGCAAAGAAGGAATATACCAAGGACAGAAAACCATATCTTCATTTGTATGTTGAGATAAATGCTAAGGATTTGGATAATTCCGCTTTGAGTTGCCAATTGCTGCAGGATCACTTGAAAGCATACTTCAAGTTCTTTGATACGGACTACAATGACTTGGAAAAAATGTTGGGAATAAAACCCCTTTTGATTACGACTTTAAAAACCGGATCTTTATCTGAATATAAGAAGAAAACCGGTTTTGAAATAGATAAGATGAATCCAAAAACTCATGATGTAAATGCATTATTGAGTTGGATTAAATCAAATGAATCCGATGGGAGGATTTATATATGATGCATAGTGTGCCATATATTCAAATACCTGCCATTGCTATGCTGTGCTACTTAGTACTGGTTTTAGCGATGTTATCATCAAAGAAGAGCAAAATAATCAATGCTTTTACTTTGTATTTGCTTGTGTTCATATTATGGACAGGTGGTTCTGTTTTGATGAGAATGCAATTTTACCCGGGTTATGAATTTTGGTATCAGGTTTCAATATTAAGTGTATTTTCCCTTGCCTTCTTCCTATATCATTTCCTTTACTGCTATTTGGATTACAATAACCATATCATGCACAGAATATGGGGGGTTTTAACTTTAGCACTTCTGGCTTTCACATATATGGAGATATTCTTACCTTTACCATCTATACAATACACCGAAGATGGTAAGGCTATATTTATTTACTCGGCTGATTGGATGTTGGTTTTCCCTACAGTTTTGACCCTTTTAATCATACTAAGTATAGTAAAGATGGTGTATCACAGTTATAAGAAGGATGATGTTGCGGTACTTTCTTTAAGGCCATTCCTTTTAGGTAGCACCATACTTGTTTTAGGTAATGTCGTTTCGGTATTGCCGGGCAACATTTTCCCATGGGATACTTTATCCGGTATAATAAACGCCATATTCGCATTCTATGTATTAACCAGCAGAAGAATTTTCAAGCTCACCCTATTGGTGTCTAGATCCGTGCTGATATTTATAAGTATTATCATTGCCACTATAATTAATATTCCGATGATTGGCATAATCAGTAATATAATAGACAATCGTTTTCCTGATTTCGGCGAGAACAAAATAGTAATACAATGCATAATTTTTTCAATATGTATATTGGTTATCTATAAGCTTATAGAGCTTGCAACTAATTTGCTTTTTATGAAAAAAGAGCAGATCAACAATGATTCGTTAAAAACCTTCAGCTCTAAGGTGGCTGATAGTTTAGACAGTAAAACTATATTGGAGCTAACCCAGTCGGTGCTTTTAGAGGGCTTACCAATCAACAAGGTCTACTTTTTAATCTATGATAAAAGCGGCGATAGGTATGCCACAATATATTCTTCTAATCCGCTGGCTGACAACGCTTTGGAATTTAATACTGATGCTCCCCTTATAAAGAATATTGAGCAAAAGAATTCAAGTCTGTTTATTAGTGATATAAGAAAAACAGCTCAATATAAAGCCATGTGGGAATCCGAAAAGGAATTGATAAGAAGATATAATATATGTGCTTTGATGCCTCTTAAAGACGATAATGATAATTTATTCGGCATAATTGCTTTAGGCGACATTGATGCAAGAGGTTCATTTGATTATAATTCTGTAAATTTCATGGAATCAATTAGGGCAATATCCGCAATAGGCCTAAGAAATGCAACAAAATATGAAAAGGCCCAGCTTGAAGCAATAACCGATCCTTTAACGGGCTTGTACAACAGAAACTACTTTTTGGACACTTTAAAAAATACAATTACTAATAAGTCCGTAGAGTCTTTGGCTTTGCTGCTTATTAATATTGATGACTTCAGATTATATAATGAGCTATATGGTTCCACAGAAGGCGATGCATCTTTAGTAAAAATCTCCACTATAATCAGCAACACTGTGGGTACTGATGGTTATGTGGGAAGATTCAGCGGTAAAGAATTTGCAGTTTATCTACCAAACAAGACCCATTTACAGGCTTTGGATTTGGCCAAAAACCTCCAGCAGCAGATATCAGAAATCAATAAGAATAATTCGACATTGGATTTAAAGAGTTTGACCTTTAGCGGAGGAATATGCGTTTACCCTTACAGTGCGGCAACCTTCAACGAACTTATAACCAATACAAATATGGCTGTCTATCAGGCAAAGCATAGCGGTAAGAACAGAATAGTAACATATCAAAAAGAAGATTCTTTAAATACTTATGAGGGCTCTCATAACAGCAAGCAACTAAAAAGAACAAAGGCTTACGAAGAATATGCTTCCACCATATATGCATTAACTGCAGCAATCGACGCAAAGGACCATTATACATTTAACCACAGTCAAAATGTGGCCATATATGCATCTGTTTTGGCAAAGCATGCGGGTCTGAACGAAGCCCACTCCGAGTTGATATATGAAGCCGGGTTGCTTCACGATATAGGTAAAATTGCCATACCGGAGCAGATATTATCAAAGCCGGGGCAATTGACTGATGAAGAATATAGGGTTATGCAATCCCATGTTAAAAACTCAATAGAAATAATCAGGCATCTTCCTAACTTGGATTATCTGATTCCGGCGGTAACAGGTCACCATGAAAGATGGGACGGCAAGGGTTACCCAAGGTCTTTGTCGGGAGATGAAATACCTATAAGTTCCCGATGTTTAGCTTTGGCCGACTCCTTTGATGCCATGTTATCAAAGCGTTCATATAAGGATTCCTTCACAGTGGAATATGCCTGCGATGAGATAATAAAAAAAGCCGGACTTCAGTTTGATCCTGAATTGGCCTTTTTATTCGTAGATTTAGTTAAAAAAGGTATAATATATGTAGATATGTCAAAATAACCCAATATTAAATTGGGTTATTTATTTGCCGCCTCAAATATACCTTCGCTAAAAGTAGGATGGGGATGTATTAGCTCCCTAATATCCTTAAGGGTTGCATTAAGCTTTATTGCTAAAGATAATTCTGATATCATTTCCGTTGCCCTTCCGCACATTATTTGTGCCCCCAAAATTCTTTCATCTTCTAGAGAATACAAAATCTTTATAAACCCTCTGTCTTCTCCGTTTATCACCGTTTTACCATTGGCTGACATTGGATATTTCGCAGTATGATATAAAACACCCAGCTCCTTAGCTTTTTTTTCATCAAGTCCCACGGTGGCTATTTCGGGATTTGTATAAACACAGCCGGGCACTATATCCATGTCTATTTTATCAACTTTATTTAGAATAAAATTTATGACATTGCGTCCCATTGATGATGCAACATGGGCTAATTGAACTCCTCCCATAGCATCTCCTATGGCATAGATATTAGGTATATTTGTACGCATATCTTTATCCACTTTTATATGTCCCTTCTCAGTTTCTACTTTTATTTCACTTCTTTTAATGAAATCTAAATTAGGAACCCTACCGATGCAAACTAGTATTCTTTCGGAAAACATGATGCTCTCTTCACCGTTATTCTCATAAACACAGTTAAGCCCATTATCCGTAGCTTCTATTCTTTTTACCATTGAAGATGTATAAATGTTCACTCCCCTTTTTTTCATTATCATTTTAAGGTTCTGCCCTATTTCTTTATCGAAATCCGGAAGCAAGCTTCCCTTTGCTTCCACAACATTTACCTCTACCCCAAGATTATTGAATATGGTGGCAAATTCCGAGCCTATCACACCACCTCCGATAATTGTAATGGATTTAAATTCCTTACTAAAATCCGACAATATTTCCTTGCTGGTGCATACACCTTCATTTTTTATACCTTCAATGTTTGGTATAATTGACCTTGATCCTGTAGCGATGATTAAAAAATCAAACTCGATTGTATTATCGTTAAAAGCCAACATGTTTTCGGAAACTAAAGTATAATCGCCCTTAACTAGAGCTATTCCTGCTTTTTTTAATCGTAATTCAAGCCCTTCTGAAAGCTTTTCCACAACATCTTTTTTAGCTTCCTCTATCAACTCCCAGTTACTTTCCTTTTTGCTTGAGTTCAATAAAATTGATTTAGTTGGTATACAGCCATAATGAAGGCATGTTCCGCCAATCTTTTCCTTTTCGATTATAGCAATTTTTAAGTCATTTTTTGCTGCGGTAAATGCAGCCTCATACCCTGCCGGTCCGCCACCTATTATGACTATGTCATATTTAGTATTCATATTAACCCCTATAAATTCTCTGCAACATAATCTATAACGTCTTTTACCATTTCTTCATTAGTAAAGTTATAGTTTCCTAAAATATCTTTTCTGGTATATTTTTTCCCTTCTAGCTTTTCCTTGATTTTGATAGGCAAATCTGCTTCCAGCGCATCGGAAAAAAACTGACAATTACTTATAAAGCCTTCATCTATACTAAGTCTTATCATGAATTCTCCCCAGTGAAATTTGCCATTAAGCTCTCTGTCAAAGGGTATTTTCCTACCATAGTTCCAATCATAGGTCTCATATTTCTTAATCAATCCGCCTATGCATTTTTCTTCCTTGGCCCGTATTTTAATTTCACCGGCATTTTCTCCATATTCCTTTTCAAAGGCTAAAATTAATTCACTCTTTAGTTTTTCAACGGACACGTTAGGATTTACTTCCTTTAAGTTTATAACCCTTGATCTTATAGAATCAATACTGTGGGACTTTAATTTATCCTTTGAAACATTTAAATATCTGCCAAGAGCTGTTTTGTCAACATCTACCATCAATGTACCATGATGATAACAAAAATCTTTGAAATAAAAATATGCATTCCCCGAAAACTTTCTGTCGTCAACTAACAAGTCATTTCGTCCGCTTTGAATTGCATTAATGCCAAGATTCTTAAGTGCCTGAATAATAATCTTTGCCTGCCTTTCTTTATCAAAATTATTCTTCCTGGCACAAAAAGTGAAATTCAAATTACTGGTATCGTGATAAACTGCGCCTCCACCGGACATGCGCCTTATTAGCTTCACTTTATCCTTCTCCATCAATGACATATTACATTCTTTCCATGCATTTTGATTTCTGCCTACAACCACAGTATTACCATTTTGCCATAAGTATAATATTATTTCATCATTCTTTGCCATGAATGTTAAGTATTCCTCTGTGGCCAAATTAAAGTACGGATTGTCCGTTTTGCTTATGTAATATTTAAGATTCAAATTCATGTCTGAGTATCGCCTTCCTAGCCGCCAAAACCTCATCCAGCCTTCCAACCGGTGTAGTAATAGGACTGTTAAAAATGATTTCCGGTGTTTTTTCAGCTATTGAAACCAATTCTTTAAATGTTTTTATTGCTTCATCTATCGTTTCCTTGCTTTCCGTTTCCGTAGGTTCAATCATTAAAGCTTCATGAACAATCAAAGGAAAATACATAGTAGGCGGATGCATTCCATGGTCTAGAAGGGCTTTGGAAAAATCAAGAGCACTCACTCCCGTTTTTTCCTTTAATTCTTCCAGGCTCAACACGAATTCATGCATGCTTGGAGTGTCATATGCGACAGGTAAAATATCTTTTAACTTAAATTTCATATAATTGGCATTTAATACAGCATTTTCACCTACATCTTTTATGCCATCGGCACCGATTATCATCATATATATTAATGCTTTTAATATAACTAGGAAATTGCCATAAAAACCCATAACTCTTCCTATGCTTCTATTATCACCACTCATTGGAAGGTAATCCTTTAGAAATGCTTTACAACCACATGGACCACTTCCGGGCCCCCCACCTCCGTGGGGAGTTGAAAAGGTTTTGTGTAAATTTAAGTGAGTAACATCAAATCCCATATCCCCAGGCCGAGCTATTCCCATAATAGCATTAAGGTTTGCCCCGTCATAATAGCATAAACCACCGGCTTCATGAACCATTTTAGTAATCTTAAGAATATTCTCATCAAATATTCCAAGAGTGTTTGGATTGGTAAGCATAAGCCCTGCTGTCTTTTCGCTTAAATGTTCTTTTAAATCAACAATATCCACCATCCCATTTTTATCCGACTTAATATTAACAATTTCAAAGCCTGCCATTACAGCACTTGCAGGATTGGTTCCGTGGGCAGAATCGGGAATAATTATTTCATTCCTTAATTTATCACCCTTGTCCAAATGATACGCTTTGATAACTAACATTCCTGCCAACTCCCCATGGGCACCTGCGGCAGGTTGAAGGCTCATTGCATCCATACCTGTTATTTCACAAAGGTATTCCTTTGCATTTTCCAAAACTCTTTTACAGCCTTTAACTGTTTTTTCGGGCTGCAGGGGATGTATATCGTTGAAGCAATCCAAAGAAGCTATCTTTTCGGAAATTTTAGGATTATATTTCATGGTACAAGAACCTAATGGATAGAAACCGCTATTAACCCCGTGTGCCCTTTGGGCAAGCTTAGTATAGTGCCTTTCAATGTCGATTTCCCCTAATTCCGGCAGCTTAGCTAAAGACTCTCTTTTTGGAGAAGCAGGCAAGCAAATTTCCACATCGCAAGCAGGAAGTATTGAGGTCTTTCTACCTTCAACACTTTTTTCAAATATCAAATTCATCCCTTACCTCCTTGATTATGGAGATAACATGATCCATATCATTTTTGGATATCATCTCTGTTACACACCATATAATTTTATCCTCCTCCAAAGGAAGACCTCCTAAAATGTTGCTTTCGTCTAATCTTTCCAATATTTCATCACGTTTTTCGCATATAGTCGTAAATTCATTAAAGAAAGGTTTATCATAGGCCAACAAAATCCCCTCTTTTGCCAGTTCCTTATGAAAATATGACGCCTTAGAGGAACACTGCACAGCCACGTCCTTAAAGCCTTCTTTACCCAAAGTTGCCAAGTATATCGCCACCCTAAGTGCACAATGGGCTTGATTTGAACAGATATTGCTTCCGGCCTTTTCTCTTCGAATATGCTGTTCTCTTGCTTGTAATGTTAGTACATATCCGGTTTCCCCTTTATTATCAAGGGTTTGCCCCACTATTCTTCCCGGTAACTTTCTAAACATGCTTTTTTTAGCCGCCATAAAACCAAGATAGGGGCCTCCATAAGCCATACTTAGGCCCATGGGCTGTCCTTCTCCCACTGCAATATCAGCTCCGTATTCTCCCGGAGTTTTAAGTATTCCCAGCGAAATAGGATAACAGCTCATAATCAATTTAACATTACTTTGATGAACAATTTTTTCAATTTCATCAACATCTTCTAGGACCCCATAATAATTTGGATGTTGAATAAGTAGACAAGCATCCCCGTCCCTTATTGTTTTTTCCAATGATACCAAATCAGTTTGCCCGTCTTTCATGGGAATTTGCTTAATATTGGTATCCTTACCCAAATTATATGTTTTGATTGTTTCCAATATCCTTTTATCCACCCCATCCGAAACAAGTATGGTTCTATGTTTGTTATCCACACACATGTTTACCGCTTCTGCGGCTGCGGTAGCACCGTCATAAACACTGGCATTGGACACATCCATTCCGGTGATTTCACAAATCATTGTTTGGTATTCAAAAATTGATTGCAAAATTCCTTGGCTTATTTCCCCTTGATATGGGGTATATGCTGTCAAAAACTCTTCCTTTGCCGAAATTGAAGTAACCGTAGATGGTATAAAATGTTTGTAAGCCCCTGCTCCTCTAAGCACTTTTTCGTAAACCTTGTTTTCCTTGCCTACTTTCTTCATATGATCCAAGACTTCCATTTCTGAAATACCCTTTGGTATCATATAGCCATCCTTAATTAGGCATTCCCCTGGTATATTTGAAAACAGTTCATTGATACTGCTTTTCCCCATTTCCTCCAGAATTTCAGTCCTTTGTTTATCTGTATTAGGAATAAATGTCCCCATAATACCCTCCTACTGTTTTTCTATAAATGCTTCATATTCAGCCGCACTCATTAAATCCTCATGACCGGTAATTTCAGCCACTTTAACTAACCAAGCTTCATATGGGTTTTCATTTATTTTTTCCGGGCTATCCAATAGTTCCTCGTTAATCTCTTTTACTATTCCTGTTACAGGTGAAATAACATCAGAGACCGCTTTAACAGACTCAATGTCCGAAAAGGCTTCTCCCTTTTCCAGTTCATCTTCTTCACTTGGAAGATTGATAAAAACTATATCTCCCAAACTATCTTGTGCATAATCTGTGATTCCGATAACAGCCAGATCGTCTTCATACTTAACCCATTCATGGGATTTGGAATAAAGTAATTCATTTGGATAATTCATTTTAATTCCTCTCTTTTCTCTTATAAAATGGTAGGGGCACAATCACTCCCTTTACATTCTTCCCTCTAACATTAACTTCAATTTCTTTTTCTTCAATATCACCTGGGACAATAGCCATCGCATACGCGCCTTCCATGTATGGCAGATATGTTCCCGAGGTGGTCTTGCCAATAACCTCTCCCTTTAATAAAACATCACAATTCTCCCTGGCTATTCCTCTACCGATCATTTTAATTCCCACTCGATGACTTGTGTTATGTTTATCCTTTTCCATGGAGTCTTTGCCGATAAATTCTTCCTTATCCATCTTTACCGCAAAACCAAGTCCTGCTGTTATAGGAGAAATCTTGTCATTCATTTCGTGTCCGTATAGGGGCATTCCCGCTTCAAGCCTTAATGTATCCCTTGCTCCTAATCCGCAGGGAACCAGGCCAAAATCTTTTCCGGAAGCCAGTAACTTTTCCCAAATAATTACAGTATCACAAGATTTAAGGTATATTTCAAATCCATCTTCCCCCGTATATCCTGTTCTTGATATCAGTACCTTTCTTCCCTCAATTTCACCTTGGTTTTTAAAGGTATAGTATTTTTCCGGTAAAGCGTCTTTGGGGAAAATCCCTTCCATGATCTTTAAAGCATTTGGTCCCTGCACAGCAATTTGACCAATATCTTCAGATTTGTCTTCGATTACAACCTCGCCTTTTTTATTTTCTAAAAGCCAATCCAGCACCTTATTCTTGTTTGCTGCGTTTGGCACCAGCATATATTTATTATCTTCGATTTTGTAAACAAGAAGGTCATCTATGACCCCTCCTTCAAAATTACACATTGGGCTATATCTAACTTGTCCTATACTCATATTAGTAAAATCATTTGTGAGCACATAGTTAATATATTCCAGTGCCTCTTTTCCGTAAATCTCAATTTCCCCCATATGAGACACATCAAAAATTCCACATTTATTACGAACAGCCATGTGTTCTGATATTACCCCTTCCTTGTATTGAACAGGCAAAATATACCCTCCAAAGGAAACCATTTTACCTCCCAGCTTTATGTGACTTTCGTAAAGCGGTGTTTTTTTATCCATTTCTACCTCCAAAATAATTAAAAAGACACACTAACAAATGTTGAGTGTGTCTCTGTCCTTTGACCTGAAAGATTTACTTCGTCGGTGTTATATAACTCTCCAGAGTTTCGTCCAAATACGGTCCTTTTGCCTGAGAGTTTACTACTACTTCACCTTCGGCGCCCTAAGGGTCTCTCCCGTATTTTTCATCCGATGTATTAAATTATGTACAAACATTTTATCACGCTAAAGCAGAGCGGTCAAGTCATATTATAATTTGATTTTTCTGATTTCTTCTTTTAATCTCTCAATATCCACCAACCAGCTTTCAATATCATCTTCATGTTCTAGTTCATCGTTTAGTATTTGAACCGCCATTTGGTATGTTGCATAATCCTTTCCTTCCGTAAAAGCAGATAGTTCCTGATATCTTTCTATGGCGCATCTTTCACCATCCAAATTCTGCTCTAGTATCCTTTCGATATATGGATCGGTTGGTTCTTCGTACTTACATCTTGCTATTTTAGGCCAATCTGCAGGATTTAATACAGGGGTGCCGCCCAGCTGAATTATACGGTTAACAACAAGCAATGCGTGACCCAACTCTTCGTCTGCGTGCACCAATAGTTCGGGTTCAACCTCGCTTCGCATCGGACCTTCCATAATTCTTGCACCGATCCAATATTGGTAGTATGCCAGCCACTCTTCTGCTAAAGCCCCATTTAACATTTCTAAAAGTTTTTCCACATCTAAATTAGCAATATTAACTGATTTCTTACCCATAACTATACGCTCCTTCCATTAAATACTTTCTGATCTAACTTCAAAATAACTCTTTGAGTAATTGCATACAGGACAAATTGTAGGCGGTTTCTTGTCAATTATAATATGACCGCATACCCTACATTTCCACATTGTTTGCCCTTCGGTTTCTTCTTTTTTGTTTGATTCTATAGTTTCCCATAGTTTTCTGAATCTTTCCTCATGGGTTTTTTCGATAGCCGCTACTTCGTTAAAAATATTTGCAATATCATCAAAACCTTCTTCTTTTGCTTCTTTTGCATATCTGGAGAAGGTAACCATGCTACTAACTTTTTCGTTTTCCGCCGCTGCCAGCAAATTCTTTGAAGTGCTTCTGATATTACCCAGTTCTTTAAATCCTATTCTCGCATGGGCTTGTTCGTTACGAGCAGTTTCTAAAAATATATCTGCTATATGACTGTATCCTTCTCCTTCAGCTACTTGAGCATAAAAAGTATACCTATTCCTGGCTCTGGATTTACCGGTAAACAAATCCCATAAATTAACCTCTGTTTTTGAACCGGCATATTTATTTACTTCAATGTTTCCGTCAGATATCTTTTCAAACATAACTGCAGGTTTTTTACAAACGGGACAGATATAGTCTTCACCCAACTCTCCCTCATGTATATATCCGCAAACCGTGCAAAACCATTTTTCTTGACTCATAATACTCCTTTCATGGTTAGATATTCATCAACCTTGCTACGTCTATAATATTTATATTACCCCTTGATAATTCAACTAAACCATCTTTTTGAAACTGTTTTAACAATCTTGTTACAACCTCCCTTGCCGTGCCCAAATCCTTAGCCAAAGCCTCATGGGTAATTTCAACTCTGTTGGATTCTCCTAAAGCCCTATGTTCAAGCAATGCTACGGAAAGTCTGTGGGCCATATTTGTAAATATATATTGATTGAGCACCCACATTACAGAAGAAAATTTTTCCGATATTTCCTCCAGCAAGTAGTTCTTAACTGCAATATTTTTATTGCTTATTTCCAAAAAAACAGCTTTTGGTATTATTAGAAACTCAGTATCCTCTTCAAGCTCCATGCTGACATTTATATCCAGCCCCTTCATCATGCAGGCCGCACTTAAAATACAAACGTCTCCCTCTAGTAATCTGTATAGGGTAATTTCTCCACCGTTACTTCCGTTTTCGGAATTTATGAAGATTCTGGCCCTTCCTTTTCCTATAATAAGGAGCCCTTTGCAATCCTTGCTACCATGATTTATGATACTTTTATTTCCGTAATGCACCTTAAAAGTTTGACTGAGTATTTGACTTTTTTCATAGTCCGTCAAATATTCCCAAAAACTCAAAGTTTTTTCCAGTAGTTCTTTCATAAAGACCTCCACCTATATTTTAATTCCTGCGGTATAAAAAGTAAAGGTGTTTGATGAATTTAATGTGATAAAGTCACTGAAACATAATGTTATTTTTGTTAATATTTTATCATAAATAAGCATAACTTTTTTGGAGGTATATATATGAAAAAATATGTGATAATCGGCGGCGTGGCAGGAGGCGCTACCACCGCAACAAGGCTTAGAAGGCTCGATGAAAAGGCCCATATAGTGCTTTTGGAAAGGGGCGAATACATATCCTTTGCCAACTGTGGATTACCTTACTATATTGGTGATGTAATAAAAGAAAGAAGCAGCCTTTTAGTACAGACAAAGGAAGCAATGAGAGATAAATTCAATATAGATGTAAGAACTAGCAGCAATGTCACAAGCATTGATCCTAAAAACAAAAAAATTGTTATAAATAATGAGACGGAAGAAACATATGATGAACTGATTATTGCCACAGGCTCTTCCCCGTTAAAGCCAAAAATTCCGGGAATCGATTCCAAGGGTATCTACAGTCTATGGACAGTTCCTGACATGGATGCCATCAAGGAAGAAGTAGATAAGGAAAATGTAAAATCAGTTACTGTAATCGGCGGAGGTTTTATTGGACTTGAAACAGCCGAAAATTTAAATGAATTAGGTCTTAGTGTAACTTTAGTGGAGGCGCAAAACCAAGTTATGCCTCCTATAGATTATGATATGGCTGCGTTGATACATGAAAATATGAATATGAACGGGATAAATCTCATATTAGAGGATGCGGTTACAGAATTTAAAAAAGAAGATACCGGCATAGAGATATTATTAAACAGCGGCAAAACCGTATCCACAGATATGGTTATATTATCTATTGGTGTAAGGCCAAACAGCGAGCTTGCAAGGGAAGCAGGCATATCTCTAAATGAAAAGGGCGGCATAATAGTTGATAACAAAATGCACACCTCCGCGGAAAACATATGGGCTGTGGGAGATGTGGTGGAGGTTGATAATTATGTTAACTCTTCAAAATCTATGATACCTTTGGCCGGCCCCGCAAATAAGCAAGCAAGAGTATTAGCCAATGTTTTATGTGGAATAGATGACAGCTACGAAGGCACTTTAGGCACTTCTGTAGCTAAAGTGTTTGATTTAACTGTGGCATCTGTGGGATTAAACGAAAAAGCGTTAATAAGAGAAGGCAAGCAGAGGGGCAGGGACTATGAAATTGCACTGATAAATCAGAAATCCCATGCGGGATACTATCCCGGCGCTACCCCGCTTACTATGAAAATGCTTTTCGGTAAAAACGGAAAAATATACGGAGCTCAAATAGTGGGACAAGACGGCGTGGATAAGCGTATTGATACTATAGCTTCTACCATGAGATTAAATGGGGGTATAAAGGATCTAACCAGATTGGAATTGGCCTATGCTCCACCATTTTCTTCGGCAAAGGATCCCGTTAATATGCTGGGCTTCGTTGCGGAAAACATATTAAATGATTTGGTTAAATTCGTCCAATGGGATGAACTTACTGATGATGATTACATTTTAGATATTACTGAAGAAGAGGAGCGAACCGTTTGGGAATATCCGGGATCACACCATATACCATGGGACGACTTAAGAACACGCTTAAACGAATTGCCAAAGGACAAAAAAATAGTTGTCTACTGCGCCATAGGTGTTAGGTCATATAACGTATATAGATATCTAGTTCAGAACGGATTTACCAACTCATGCGTCTTAGCCGGAGGATCTACCTTCTACAAATCCGTAACATTTAAATTAAAAGATACTGTTAATATTAAAACAAACAAAGTTGAAGATATAGCCATGGAGGATATTGATATGATTACTTTGGATTGCTGCGGATTACAATGTCCGGGGCCAATAATGAAAATAAGTGAGACCTTAAAGGGACTGAATGACGGTGATATGGTAAAGGTTTGTGCCACAGATATGGGCTTTGGGAGAGATGTTGAAAGCTGGTGCTCAAAGACGGGTAATACTTTTGTTTCAAAAACAAGGGAAGGCAATCAGAATATAGTATATATCAGAAAGGGTACAGATGCTCCTACAATTACAAAAGAGAGAACTGCCGCAAACGGAAAAAGCTTAATAGTCTTTGATGGTGATTTGGACAAGGCCATTGCAGCCTTTATAATTGCCAACGGAGCAGCATCTATGGGTAGGCCGGTAACCATGTTCTTCACCTTCTGGGGACTTAATATTCTTAGAAAGCAAGAGAAACAAAAGGTTAAAAAATCTTTAATCGAAAAAATGTTTGGATTCATGATGCCTAGAGGCGTTAATAAGCTCACCCTATCTAAAATGAATATGATGGGCATGGGTTCCAAAATGATGAAGGGAATAATGAAGAGTAAAAACGTTAGTTCTTTAGAAGAGCTCATGGAATCTGCTATGAAAAATGGGGTTAAAATAATTGCATGCACCATGTCTATGGATGTTATGGGAATTAAAAAAGAAGAGCTAATTGATGGAATAGAATATGCAGGAGTAGCTACATACTTGGGTGCTGCAGAAGAATCGGATGTAAATCTGTTTATATAAAAAGAGCTTCGGCTCTTTTTTTATTGGTCTATGAATTTCCGGTTTTATTTGATACAATATAAAGATGGGGGTGATATTATGAAATACGGATTTTTAGGTACAGGAAAAATGTCTAAAGCTATTATCCAAGGCATGATTAAAGGTGGTTATGATGCAAATAATATTTTGGGATATAACAGAAGTGATGATAAAATAAATGAACTCAGTAATATTTATAAAATAAAAAAATGCAATTCACAAAAGGAGCTAATTGAAAACTCTGATATTATAATATTGGCAGTAAAACCCAATGTGTTGGAAAAAATATTGAGTGATATATCAAAGGATATCGCTGAAGCTGACAAAATTATTGTGTCTTTAGCTGTGGGCAAAACTATAGAATTTCTAAAAGCCGGTTTGGGAAATGATAAAAAAATATTCAGAGTTATGCCAAATATCAACAGTATCACATTGTCTTCTACAACCGGATATTGCAATAGTCCAAATGTAGATGCAAATGATGTTTTGGAAATCGAAAGCTTGTTCTCTAAAATCGGCACAGTAGAATATGTACCGGAAAAGCTCTTTAGTATTTTCTCAGCGATAGCAGGGAGTTCTCCTGCCTTTAGCTATATGTATATTAACGCTTTGGCTACCGCCGCAGTAAAGGCAGGTATGCCAAAGGATCTTGCAATCAAAATAGCAGCAGGTTCAGTTATGGGCAGTGCTAATACAATACTAAAAACCGATGATAATCCATATGCTTTAATAGATTCCGTATGCTCTCCCGGGGGAACCACCATTGAGGGTATAGCATCTCTAAAGGCAACTTCATTTGAATCTAAAGTTATTGAAGCTATAGATAAAGTATTGGAAAAAGATGAACTGATTAGAAAGGGCAAATAGAATTGGAGTATAAAAATAGTTAATTTATGAAAAGGTTTGGATACTGCCCTTATATGGCATACATATGCATGTGTTGGGTGACGGTATATCACCTAGCATGAGAAAAAAATTGTACTATCATCTTTAAAACTGTCCGACACATTTAATAGTAATACTAAGGTCGGCCAATTAGTGGATAATAAATTATAGCTAAAGCGTTGCTTTAGCTATAATTTTTATTTAAATTTTCTATAAGTTCCTTCATTTTTTCTACAGCCTTATCCGGCCCTATTATTCTAATCCCGCTTCCCAGTGAAGCTATCCATGCCAAAAACTGGTTGCTTAAAGTTGCTTTAAACTGGGTTTCGAATTCACTGTCACTTCTTTTAATTATTGGTATTTCTTTCCCTAACCTATCAATCAAAACACCAATTAAATCATTATTACATATTACCCTTACGTAAATCTCCTCTGCAGAATACATGTTGAAGTTCATTTTAATATATTCACCTATATTAAATATTTTAAACTCCTCTTTGCCTTCCCTTTTTTCATCTAGGATTACGAGGTTTACTATTTTATCAACTCTGAAATGCTTTATCTTTTTTTCCGTGTCATCATAAGCAATAAGGTAATAATTCTCCGAGTCAAATGTCAATGCCCAAGGGCTAATTATATAGTAAGCCCCATTTCTTTTTAATTCCTGTTTTTTATCTATGTTCCATTTATAATAGTGGAATTTTACCTTCTTGTTTTTATTAATTGCCTCATGAATTTGATCCACCCCTTTATAAATACTCTCATTCATGGATTTAACTCTTTCACTTACGTGAACCTGCCTTTGCAATTCCTTACCCTCGTGGACACTGGTCAGGCTTTCCAATTTTTTAATCAATTCTCCGGATTTTTTCTCTGTAATGAATTTGGATGATTGTACCGCATCAACCAGGAGCTTTAATTCCGCCAACTCAAAATCCCTGTTAAGTAATCTATAATAATAAGTTCTGTTTACTTTGTATTTTTCAATTTCCATCCCGTAATATCTTAAAGCATCAAAATCCGAATAAAGACCCTTTCTTGTGCTTTCAACTCCACATATTAAAAGTTTAGAAATTATCTGTTCTATTGAAAGCCCATGATTTTCATCAGTTTCTTCCTTAAAAATTCTAATCAAATATGTCAATTTTAACTTTTGATTCTTTCCCTTTGGCATCGGCTTTATTCCTTTCTGCTATTCTCCTTGTGAAAATACATCATTTCATCCGCTTTATTAAGCAGATACATTACTCCACTGCCAGGGTATTCGCTTTTTTTTGCATAGCCCACGGCAACCGATATTTCAAACTCATACTTCTCCGATTCATTTAATCTATCTATCTCATTTTGAAAGCTTTTTATATATTCTTCTGTTTTGTTTGCTTTTTCTCCCCTTAGAATTACTAAAAATTCGTCGCCTCCCAGCCTTCCACAGAATATGTCTTCATTAAAGACCTGTTTTAATATTATGGCAAAATGTTTTATGTATTCATCACCAAAAATATGACCGTATTTGTCATTTACACATTTTAAATTATTTAGATCCATATATATTAATGCGTAATCATTGGCATCAGAAATTTCGAGCCATGTAAGTCTCTTATCACATCCCGCTCTATTTGCCAGGTTAGTCATGGGATCATCATATGCCATGGAAAGCAAAGTCTTTCTTTCTATGTCAAATTCCAAATAATCAAAAAGCATCATCAATGAAAAAATTATTGTGGTGGTTATAAAGCCGATAATCCCTATGGATGTAAAAGATAATATGCTGTCTTGCTCAATAAATCCCCATTTTTCAAGGTTAAGCCTGAGTATATCCCCTATGCTCAGAATAATCAAAAGCAGGAATCCGTATAAGAACACCCTTGTGTGTAAATTCGACTTTTGTGCATTTTTACTAATCTGATAAACAAATGGAATCGCCGAAACAATAATTAACCCCTGCATTATGGGCAGCAAATCCACAAAATGAATTTCAGTGTTAAAATTAAGAATTGTAGCAACTGAAGAAAATCCTATTAAAACTATGGTAATAACCGTGAATATTTTTTTCATGAAGCTGTCATCTGGCTCTTTATATAGGGCATATATGCCTAATGGTATGGGCACATAATAAACGGACATGTATTCTGCTTGAGCAAAAATCCAGCTATTTCTGAACAGTATATTATGGTAACCAAAATATGTTAATCCCCATGATGCTAAGATAAAACAGAATACGGACAGCCACATTACCTGTTTCACTATATTATTTCTTCTATAATTAATAAGCATCAGAATGAAAACGATAAAAGAAATAAAAAGTATTACTATGTAATGATAGAAGCCCAAAAAGAAATTACTGCTGAAGTATTGCCTATTGTCTTCCAGTCTATATAGCATAATGTTCTTATCCACATTCAATGGTACATTTTCCTGAGAAATAAGACGAATATTTATGGTATCTCCCCAAGCTTCGTCCGGGATTTCAATGCAAGGATAAATAGCTCCAATCATTTTGCCATTGGCCGCATATTCCTTGCCCTCGTCATATATCAATGTATTATCATAGTATGCTTCTATCACGCAATGATAAACACTCATTTCAATACAGTAGGCTTCATTTCTCTTAGAAGCCGGTAGCTTTAAATAAATATTTGCAATTTCACCCTTTTCTTTTAAAACCCCATCTTCCCTTATGTCCCCGTCATTTTCTGTTATCAATACTTCAGTGTTGTTTTTTAGATTAAGGGGTTTCTCATGGCTGCTCTCATATAAAAAACCTAAGATCCAGTCTGTAATAAAAAAAGACATGGTTATTAGGATTATAATGGCTATTAATTTTTTATTATCAATACCTCTCATATAATCACCTTCTCCCCTAAAATAATTATAGCACAGATAAATAAGTATTAAAATAGCGCGTTTCCGCGCTGTTCTAATTAATCTATTTTAACCATATGGAATTTTTTCTTACCCTTTTGGATCAATAATTTTCCGTCCTCAAACATGTCAAGGGTTACTCTTTTGTGGGTGTCTGTAACCTTTTCTCCGTTTATCCTAAGGCCGCCTTGCTCAATAGTTCTAAAACCGTCTCCGTTACTGCTAACAAGCCCCAGCTCCTTAATAATATTAACAACCCCTTCACCTTCATTTTCGAATCTTTTTTTCTCCATCTCGGTGGTAGGGATATTATCTGTATTATTGCCGCCGCCAAAAGCGGCTTTGGCCCCCTCTAATGCCTTTTCGGCTTCCTCTTTTCCGTGGACCAGCTTAGTTACTTCATATGCTAACACTTCCTTGGCTTCATTGATTTTCTCATCCTCAAATGAGGATAATCTTTCAACTTCTTCCATAGGTAAAAAAGTTAACATACGAAGGCATTTATTTACATCTGCGTCAGCAACATTTCTCCAATATTGGAAAAATTCAAAAGGAGATGTTTTTTGCGGATTTAACCACAGGGCACCTTTTTGAGTTTTGCCCATTTTTTTACCTTCGCTTGTGGTTAGTAAGGAAAATGTCATACCATAAACCTCTTTGCCTATCATTTTTCTGGTGAGCTCTATTCCTCCCAAAATGTTAGACCACTGGTCATTTCCTCCAAACTGCATTTTAACATCCATTCCCTTTGCCATTACCATGAAGTCATAGGACTGCATAAGCATATAGTTGAATTCCAAAAAAGAAAGACCCTTTTCTAATCTTTGCTTAAAGCATTCGGCTCTTAGCATGTTGTTTACACTAAAATGTTGTCCCACATCCCTTATAAAGTCTACATACTTAGGCTCTAACAGCCAAGAAGCGTTATTTACCGCAACAGCCTTCCCCGGTTCCGGTTCTTTGTTTTGTACTTTTCCATCAAAAATGTATTCATTGTCAAACTCAATGAATTTATCAAATAAAACTTTGAAGCAATCGCAGTTATTTTGTATGGTATCACAAGTCATCATCTGTCTCATGTCACTTCTTCCCGATGGATCTCCTATCATGGAGGTTCCTCCGCCTATCAATACCACCGGTGTATGACCGTATTTTTGCATATACATCATAATAATTACTTGCATAAAATGTCCCACATGAAGACAGTCAGCCGTGGGATCAAACCCTATGTAAAACTTTATTTTTTCATCATCCAATAATTTACGAATTGCGTCTTCATTGGTTGTCTGTTCAATAAAGCCTCTTTCCTTAAGAACATCAAAAACATTATTATGCTTACTTACATTATCTGGAATCAAATTCATACCCTTAATCTCCTTACATTATTTAGTGCCGTAAAGTCTATCTCCTGCATCCCCTAAGCCCGGAAGTATGTATGCATTTTCATTAAGTCTTTCATCCTTTGCCGCTATATAGATATCCACATCAGGATGGGCCTTTTGAAGGGCTTCAATGCCTTCGGGTGCGGCTATAAAGCACATAAAAGTAATATTTTTACCACCTCTTTGCTTTATGAATTCAATTGCTGCCGCTGCACTTCCTCCCGTTGCCAACATTGGATCCACAACAAAGATTTGTCTTTTTTCTATATCCACCGGTAATTTGCAATAGTATTCAACAGGTTTATGAGTCTCAGGATCCCTATATAGACCAATGTGACCAACCTTAGCATTTGGCACCAATGCCAACATTCCGTCTACAAATCCAAGACCTGCCCTTAGAATAGGTATTATTGCAATATCCTCTCCCTTTAGCATTTTCATATTCGCCTTACACATGGGAGTTTCTATTTCCACTGTTTCCAAAGGTAAATTTCTTGTGGCTTCAAATCCCATCAGCATGGCGACTTCTTTAGCCAGTTCCCTAAAGTCTTTAACACTAGTATCCTTCTGTCTCATAAGTGCTGTTTTGTGTTGTATTAACGGATGATTAAATACATATACCTTTCCCATTTGCTCCTCCATTCGCATTACATGTTGTTTAGTAAATCAATTCTTCTTTCGTGCCTTCCGCCTTCAAACTCAGTTTCCAGCCATTTATCTATAATCCTGAATGCTAACTCCGTTTCAGTAAGTCTTCCTCCTAAAGCTAACATGTTTGCATTATTGTGCTTTGCTGCGAGTTCCGCCATTATTTCAGATGTGCAAAGAGCACATCTTATACCTTTAACCTTATTGGCCGCAATGGAGATTCCTATTCCGGAACCACATATAACTATTCCTTTTTCAGCTTTTCCCCTTGCTACTTCCTCACCACAAAGCTTTCCGTAATTTGGATAATCCACAGATTCCTCTGAATAAGTTCCCAAATCATTAATTTCATATCCGTCACTTCTTAGTTTTTCCACGACCTTAGTCTTTAGTTCAAAACCACCATGATCACTGGCTATTGCAATCATCACAATCCTCCTTATAATCAACAACTTCATATCCCGCAGATTTTAGTATCCTGTTCATTACCGAAAGCCCAAGGCCCTCCTGTTTAAGGGCTGCGGTTATTATAACATCAACACCTTTTCTGTCGAGTTTTCTTAAATCAGCAAAAAAGTTTTGCGCCGCCTTTTTATTATCTTCATAATATAGAACCTCGACATTCTTGCCTTCTTTAATATATCGATTTCTAATCTTTTCTATCTTTTCTTTAAGTTCTTTACCTTCACCTTCCACTATTTTTAAATCGGCCTTAGGCGAATAATGCTTGTACTTCATCCCCGGTGATTTTGGTTTAAAGTTATCATCATTTAAGGGATTTTTAAAAAGAGCTTCATCAAATTGCGCTTTGATACCCAAAACCAAATCAATGTCTTCCTTTGTTATATAGCCGGGTCTTAAAATTATCGGTTCTTCCCCTGTCACATCTAAAACGGTTGACTCAATACCCACCTTACAACTTTCGCCCATCAAAATCGCATCGATTCTTCCATCCATATCTTCAAGGACATCATAGGCATTAGTAGGACTGGGAGAACCGGAAATATTAGCGCTGGGTGCAGCTATGGGAACTCCGGCTGCCCTAATCAACATTCTTGCAGTTTCATCAGAAGGCATTCTGACGGCCACAGTTTCCATACCACCTGTTGTAATGCCCGGAACATTCTCCTTTTTTAACAACACAAAGGTAATAGGTCCCGGCCAAAATGTTTTCATAAGCAACCTTGCCATGTCATTTACATCTTCAGACAGCAGGTTCAGTTCATCCATATGGGAAATATGGACTATCATAGGGTTATCAGAAGGTCTTCCCTTGGCCTTATAAATTTTAGCCACCGCATCGGGATTCATGGCATCCGCCCCAAGGCCATATACCGTTTCCGTTGGGAAGGCCACCAATCCGCCCCCCTTTATTATGTTTCCCGCTATTTCAATATTCTTTTTTGATACGTCCAGCTTTTTTGTAATCATATTAAAAGTTTTTCATTTTTTCCGCTTGATCATGTGTAATCAAACCATCTACGATCTCGTCAATATCTCCGTCCAAAAAGCTTTCAAGCTTGTATATGGTAAGACCTATTCTGTGATCGGATACCCTTCCTTGGGGATAATTGTAGGTTCTGATTCTCTCGGATCTGTCTCCGCTACCCACCTGACTTTTTCTTTGCTCCGAAATTTCTTCATTTTGTTTGCTCATCATAAGATCATAAAGTCTGGCCTTTAGTACTTTAAAAGCTTTTTCTTTATTCTTGATCTGAGATTTTTCATCCTGACAGGTAACCACAAGCCCCGTTGGTACATGGGTCAATCTAACAGCGGAATCAGTGGTATTTACACACTGCCCTCCATTACCGGAAGCCCTGTATACATCGACTCTTACCTCGTTCGGATCAATATTAACCTCCACATCATCCACCTCCGGAAGTACAGCAATAGTGGCTGCAGAAGTATGCACTCTGCCACTGGATTCTGTTTCCGGTACCCTTTGGACTCTGTGGGTGCCGCTCTCATATTTTAATCGCGAATAAGCACCTTTACCCTTAATCATAACGACCGCTTCTTTTACACCGCCTATTTCGGTTTCGTTCATGTCTATTATTTCTGTTTTCCAACGATTTCTTTCGGCATATCTAAGATACATTCTAAGTAAATTTTGCCCAAATAAAGCCGCTTCATCGCCCCCGGTGCCCGCTCTTACTTCCAGTATTACATTCTTTTCATCATTAGGGTCCTTTGGCACAAGTAATATCTTCAAATGAGTTTCATATTCTTTAAGGGCAACTTCTAAATGAGATATTTCATCCTTCGCAAATTCCCTCATCTCTTCATCGCTTTCCATTTCCAATATTTCTTTTGCTTCGGCAAGATCTTCCTTGGCTTTCTTATATCCTTTATATTCATTAACTATGGGTTCCATTTCACCCATCTCTTTAATATGCTTTTGCCAAACCGGTTGATTACTTATTATATCAGGGTTTGAAACTTTTTCTGATAGCTCTTCATATTTATTTAATATAAAATCTAATTTATCAAACATAGCATTTTCCTTTCGATTTTCTAACATATTATTATATCATAAAACAATATTAAATTGCATTAAACTCGTAAAAAAACCGGAATAAATTCCGGTTTGTCTCTTCTGATTATTAATCGATGTTGTACTTGTTTTTGAATTTATCAACACGTCCACCACGGTTAATAAATTTCTGCTGTCCGGTAAAGAATGGATGACATTCTGAACAAATATCAACTCTCATTTCTTCCTTTGTAGACTTCGTCATAAAAGTATTACCGCATGCGCAAGTTACTTTACATTCCTTATAATCAGGATGGATTCCTTCCTTCATGCTTCACCTCTTCCTGTGTATCGTCACAATAATATTTGCCATACTACCGTACAGCTTAACTATATTATCACATAATGCCTTATTAATCAAGGGTTTTTATAGGGTTTTTTATTATTTATTTAAGGTATATTGGGTTTATCAACAAATAATAAAATTAATTTTGTAATTATTTACAAAAACTGTTGACATATTGTATTTATTCCTGTACAATGTGTATAGAATTTAATACAAGAGGCTAATCATCACCGTAAATATTACGGCGATAGGGTTATCCTTAACGGAAATTCGCAGGTTTGCAAATTGAAACCATCAATTTGCACAGGGCTTTCATCTTAAATGACGAAAGCTTTTTTGGTACAACTAAGGTTATTATTTAAGGAGAAGAGATATGGAGAAAAAAAATAATGTAACCGAAATAAGATGGCACGGCAGAGGTGGACAAGGAGCTAAAACGGCTTGCTTGCTATTGGCTGATGCTGCATTTAACGCAGGCAAACACGTACAGGGTTTCCCCGAGTACGGCCCCGAGAGAATGGGAGCTCCCATAACGGCATATAACAGAATATCCGAAGAAAAATGTCATGTTCATTCGAACATCTACAACCCTCATTTTGTTGTTGTAGTAGATGAAACTTTGTTGAACTCAGTTGATGTTACCAGCGGTTTAAGTAAGAGCGGAGCTTTGATTGTCAATTCAACTAAAACACCGGAAGAAATCAGGGAAAAAGTCAAAGGATATGAGGGGAAAATATGTGTAATTGATGCCAATAGCATTTCCCTTAACACCATAGGTAAAATATTCCCCAACACACCAATGCTTGCAGCTGCGGTTAAAATAACAAACATAATTGACAACCATCAATTTTTGAAGGATATGGAAGAATCTTTTAAGAAAAAATTTCATAAAAAGCCTCACCTTATCGACGGCAATTTAGCTGCGTTGAGAAAATCTATGGAGGAGGTTATGGTTGGATGAAGACTAGAATAGATATTAATACCCCTTGGCAAGATATGACCATAGGGGGAGAAATATATGAGCCCGCCAATTCTATGGATTTTAACACCGGGGAATGGAGAAGATCAAGACCAATAACCGATTGGGACAAATGCACCCACTGTCTTTTCTGTGTACCTTTTTGTCCTGATTCAAGCATACCGGTTAAAAACGGTGCCAGATTGGATTTTGATTATGACCATTGCAAGGGCTGCGGAATCTGTGCAAAAGCTTGTCCTTTCAAGGCAATTTCAATGGAAATGGAGGGATAAAGATGACAATAAAAGAAAGAATGTCCGGTAACGAGGCAGTGGCTTATGCAATGAAGCAGATAGAGCCTGATGTTATGGCCGCATTTCCAATAACGCCATCAACCGAAATCCCTCAATATTTTTCCAAGTATTTGGCAAATGGTTTAGTCAATACAGAATTTATTGCTGTGGAATCTGAACACAGTGCCATGTCTGCATGCATGGGCGCATCCGCCGCCGGTGCAAGAGCAACCACCGCAACATCGTCCGCCGGTCTGGCGTATATGTGGGAGATTCTTTATGTGGTTTCTGCATCCAGACTGCCTGTGGTAATGGCGGTGGTAAACAGAGCTTTATCCGGCCCAATAAATATTAATAATGATCACTCAGACTCTATGGGAGCTAGGGACTCCGGTTGGATTCAGCTTTACTCTGAGACTAATCAGGAGGTATATGACAATTATATCCAGGCGTATTTAATTGCCGAAGCTACAAGACTTCCTGTAATGGTTTGTCAAGATGGTTTTATTACAAGTCACGGAGTTTCCAACATTGAACTATTAGAAGATAAAAAGGTTAAGGATTTTGTGGGAGACTATGTTCCGGAAAACTATATGCTAAAGGAAAACAGTCCAATGATGGCCGGACCTTTTGCAACCATCCCTTACTATATGGAAATAAAAAGGGCTCAGGCTGAAGCAATGAACACTTCATACGAAGTTATAGAAAAAGTTGCAACTGCCTTTGCTTCCTTATCGGGACGTAGCTACAGCTTCTTTGAGGAGTATATGATGGAAGATGCTGAGGTTGCCATTATAATCATCAGTTCCAGTGCCGGCACCGCCAAGGAAGCAGTAAATATCCTTAGAGGCGAAGGGAAAAAGGTCGGTTTAATAAAAATTCGTGTTTTCAGACCTTTCCCAAAGGAAAGGTTAACCGAGGCTTTAAAGGGCGTAAATATAGTCTCCGTAATGGATAAAGCAGACAGTTATTCCGGTATAGGCGGGCCTTTATACAGCGATGTAAAAAACTCTCTTTATGATGAACCTAATAAACCTCATGTGATTAATTATATTTACGGTTTAGGCGGAAGAGATATTAAGGTTGAAGAATTTATTCATATTTTCAATGATATGATAAACGGAACAGATCTAGATGATACTTACAGGTACATCGGGGTTAGAGATAAAAGGGGTAATATATGATATATAAGTTTAAAGATGAATTGGAGAAAAAGGAGAGATTTGTCGGTGGACACAGATTATGCGCAGGATGCGGAGCTGGAATCGCCGTAAGAAGCGTATTAAGAGCATTGGATGAGGGCGATAGGGCGGTCATTTCAAATGCTACCAGTTGCTTAGAGGTTTCTTCCTTTATGTATCCTTATACTTCCTATGAGGACAGCTATATTCATAGTGCATTTGCAAACGCAGCCGCCACATGTTCCGGAGCTGCGGCCGCCTATGAAGGCTTAAAAAAGAAAAATAAAGTAAAAGAGAATTTTAAGTTTATAACAATAGGTGGAGATGGCGGTACCTATGACATAGGTTTTCAAGCCCTTTCCGGTGCTATGGAAAGAAATACGGACATGGTATATGTTTGCTATGATAATGAAGCATATATGAACACGGGAATACAAAGATCTTCTTCAACACCAAAATTTGCTGATGCGACTACAAGCCCCACCGGTACTATGTCTTATGGCAAAACACAGAACAAAAAGGATTTAACCGAAATAATCGCAGCTCATAATGTTCCTTATGTTGCCCAAAGTACATTTATTGGAAATTTTAAGGATTTGCATGAAAAAGCATATAAGGCACACTATACTAAAGGTGCGTGTTTTTTAAACATACTTTCACCTTGTCCAAGGGGCTGGGGTTATGAGGCAGATAAGCTTCCCGAAATCTGTAAAAAGGCAGTGGATACCTGCGTTTGGCCAATGTATGAAATTGAATACGGCGAGTGGACAGTAAATTATATTCCAAGGAAAAAATTGCCTGTGGAAGAATTTCTTTCAATGCAGGGTAGATTTTCTCATATGTTTAAGCCGGGCAACGAATGGATGATAGAAGAGGTACAATCCTATGTTGACATCAAATGGGAAAAACTATTAGATAAAGCAAATATCAAATAAAATAAGCGTTTACCAAAGCAAAAAAGAACCTGTTTTAAGGTTCTTTTTTGCTTTGTCTTCTTTTTATTTCTTTATTTCAAATCCTGCCTAGCTTTTGAAAGCAGCGCCTCTTTATTGTTTTCAATAATATTTTCAATAACGAGAGTTAACAAATGGTTTAACTCCGTGCCTACCAATGGACCTCTTTGATAACCTAAGCCAATTAAATCTTCTCCGTTTATTTTCAAATCCTTTAGGGAAAAGCACTGATTCTCTCGTATAACTTTATTAACACACCTTTCAAAGTCTTCGATTTTTTCAATTCTTTTGGTAATAATTTTAGGATTCTGCGAAGCAACATCCGCCTTTTCCAAAGAAATCAAAATTCTAAGTCTTTTTTCCCCCATCTGATTAAGCTTGTGTCTGGCATATTTTTCAGTGGCATTAAACACCGTACCATGGACCTTTATTATTGCGACAATATCTTCTATGGTATCATTGTCATATTTAAGCCTTCTAAGCACATCCCCTGCTATCTTTGCCCCTTTTGTCTCATGGTGGTAAAAGTGTCCCCAACCCTTTTCCATAATAAAACAATCGGGTTTACCCAAGTCATGTAAAAAAGCAGCCATTTTATATTTGGGGTTTTTATCTATGATAGAAACGGCATTTACACTGTGTTCATAAACATCATATATATGAAAAGGATTGCATTGATCAAAGCCTAAAGCCGGCAATATCTCCGGAATAAATACAGCAATTACTTCACTATGCCTTAAGAGAACCTTTCTTACGTTGTCTCCCATTAAAATCTTTTCAAACTCCCCGCGAATTCTTTCCTTGGAGATGTGCCTAAGCAATTCTTTTTTAGATATTAGGGCTTCTTCAGTTTTTACATCAACATCAAATCCCAACTGCGATTGAAACCTAATCGCCCTCAATATTCTCAGGGCATCTTCTTCAAATCGAAGTAAAGGATCCCCCACACACCTTATTATTTTATTCCCTATATCTTCCAAGCCGCCATTCTCATCAATTATTTTGCCTTCTATATCCATAGCCATTGCATTTATGGTGAAATCTCTTCTTCTCAAATCTTCCGACAGGGATCTTGTAAATCTTACACGATCGGGTCTTCTTTTATCAGAGTAAGCTCCGTCGACTCTGTAAGTTGTAACCTCAAAGGGAACTCCCTCGTCCAGCAGTGTTACGGTCCCATGTTTTATTCCCGTCTCAATAAGCTTATGATTCTTAAAAACAGACTTAAACTCATCTGGTGTTGCAGATGTGGTAATATCCCAATCAGTAGGGGTTCTTCCCATAACAATATCCCTTACACATCCCCCCACAAGAAAAGCTTCATATCCTTCATTATTGAGTTTTCCCAGAATTTTTCCGGCTCCGCTAGGTATTTTTTTCATTTTATTTTTCCATGGCTAATCTGATCAACTCATTTACGAGCTCCGGACCTGTAATCCCTTCATATTCCCAAAGCTTAGGATACATGCTGATATCTGTAAATCCGGGAATAGTATTTATCTCATTAAATATTATCTCGTTTTGCTCCGTCAAGAAAAAATCTATCCTTGACATTCCTTGACAGTTCAAAGCCTTATACAGCTTCACCGCTGCTGCTCTTAGATTTTCAATTGTTTTATTATCTAAGTCTTCTGCCAGTTTGGCTTCAGATTTAGGATTATTATACTTCGAGTCATAATCATAAAATTCACCGGCTGAAATAATCTCCCCGGGCATGGTGGCTTTTGGTTCATTGTTGCCCAATACGGCAATTTCTATTTCCCTTCCCTCTATCATTTCTTCGGCCATAGCTTTATTATCGTATTTAAGCGATATTTCAACGGCAGCCTTCAACCCCTTCTTGTCAAAGGCTTTCGAGACTCCTACCGAAGACCCCGTGGAACAAGGCTTTACAAAAATCGGATATTTACCATCATGGGCTTTCTCTATTTCATCCAACACTTTGGAAGGCTCCCTTTCAAATTCCCATTTATATATTAATGCATGCCTTGCCATTTTTACCCCTGTAGATAAAGCCAACTGTTTTGTGAAAGACTTATCCATACAACAGGCAGAAGCTCTTACCCTAGGACCAACATAGGGAATTTCCATCAACTCTAATAGGCCCTGTATATCACCATCTTCGCCATGTTCTCCGTGCAACACCGGAAAAGCACAGTCAATTCTGTGTCTAATTCCATTCTCCGTGATAATTTCTTTTTTACACGGATTAGGATTAACATATATCTCCTGATTATTAATAAGCTTATCCCATTCTCCGCATTTTATATCATCAAGGGACGCATTGGTAAGCAACCATTTACCATCTTTAGTTATGCCTATTTTGAATATTTCATGAGCACTTTTTTCCATCCAACCAAGAACAGTTACTGCAGATTTACATGATATCTCATGTTCGGGTGATTTCCCGCCAAAGATTAATGCTATTTTCATAATTAAGCCTCCCTTTTATATGCTATTACCATTCGATCTTTCTTCGAAAGGTCTTTAAGAACTTTAATATTCTTATAATTTCCGCTATATCCTATCAACTCTTTTAATTCTTCCCCTTGATCATAGCCTATTTCCATGGCTAAAACTCCGTTTGGCTTAAGATGTTTGACCGCTTCCTTAACCAAAGTTCTGTAGAAATCCAAGCCATCATTGCCTCCGTCTAAAGCCAGCAACGGTTCATAATCCCTGACTTCTTTTGCCAAAGTATAAATTACATCCCTTTTAATATATGGCGGGTTAGAAACTATTAAATCAAATGTACCTTTTATTTTTTCAAACATATCACTCTTTATTACTTTAACATCATTGACCTTGTTTAGTTCAATGTTTTTTTTCGTCATTTGTAATGCCTTATCACTTATGTCTGCACAAAAAACATTAGCTCCGGTTAATTTTGCCAGGGATATCCCAATTGCTCCGCTTCCACAGCACAGATCCAGCAGCTTAACCTTTTTATCTCCGATTATGCTTACGACCTCTTCCACCAGTTCTTCGGTTTCCCTTCTGGGTATTAGGACATCTTCATTAACCAAAAATGTAAGGCCCATGAATTCTTGTTTTCCGATTATATGCTGCAAAGGAATTCCTTGGCAACGCTTTTCTATAAGCGATAAATACATTTTGCCAATTCTCTCATCCACATCCTTATCCATGCTTAAAAAAAGTTCGCTTAGATTTATATCATAAATATGGCAAAATATGCTTCTTGCGTCTCCCTTGGCATTTTCAATATTACAAGCATTAAGTTTGCTGTTTCCTTTAGATATCAGTTCCCTTATTGTCATCAATACTATCCTTATCTATGATTATGTTACCATCAAGGTCTGAAATGCCTTCAACGCACGGATAATCATCATCCACCAATACCGCTTTAACCGAAACAATAGCCACCTCCAACTGCTTGTTATCAGGTTCTTTTGTGGTTAATTTCTGCAAATATAGCCCAGGTAGACTTAAAAACTTAACAACAAAATTATCACTTCGTCCTGCCCATTTTAAAAGTTCAAAGCTAAGACCGGCTACCACAGGAATTAATAAGATTCGAGAAGCTATTCTATACAAAAGATTTGGCCAACCCAGCAAAGAAAAAATTATTAAGCTTATTACCATTACAAACATAAGAAAACTCGTTCCGCATCTTGGATGGAGGGTGTAGAATTGTTTCGCGTTATCAGGCGTCAGCTCCAAATTGTTTTCTAAGCAATGTATCGTTTTATGCTCCGCTCCGTGATATTGAAAAACTCTCTTTATATCCTCCATTTTCGATATGAGGATTATATAAGCAACAAACAGTAAAATTCTGAAAATCCCTTCGAACAGATTTAATAAAATGGCGGATTTAGTAAAGATTCCTATCCAGTTAACTGCCGCTGTAGGAAAAAGTATAAACACCCCCACAGTAAACATCAGGGAAATTATTACAGTAATGACTATTAAAACATTCCATGCACTCTCTTTGCCAAAACTCTTTTCAAGCCACCTTTCAAATTTAGTTTCACTTTCAGAGCTTTCAACATAGGAAAACTTTTCAAGTATTTCTGCGGACTTCATTAAGGTTCTTGTACCCGAAACCAAAGCATCCACAAAGGCGTAAACTCCCCTTAGAACCGGAATCTTTGAAATCCTTCCCAACTCTTTATTTTTTTCTGTTTTAAGATATATTCTGTTGTCCGGAAGTCTGATGGCTATAGCAGTTCTTTCGGAACTCTTCATCATAACCCCTTCCATTATTGCTTGTCCTCCTATCTTAGTAGGGCAGGCATCTTTAAGAAATATTTTTTTTAAGTCCATCTCTCACCTTTATTCACCTAGTTTTGTTTTCTGAATTATTTTAACAAAATCCTTATTATTCTTAGTATGGGATATATTATCTATAATCTTCTCCGTAATTTCCTGAACACTACCATTTGACATGGCTCTTCTTATGCTCCACATGACAGCAAATTCATCTTCGGTGAGCAAAAGATCCTCTCTTCTTGTTCCTGACTTGTTTAATTCGATGGCAGGGAAGATTCTCCTTTCACTTAGCTTTCTATCCAGATGAAGCTCCATATTACCGGTTCCCTTGAATTCTTCATATATAACATCATCCATTCTGCTTCCCGTATCCACAAGGGCCGTCGCCAAAATAGTAATGCTGCCTCCTTCTTCTATGTTTCTGGCTGCGCCAAAAAACTTTTTAGGAGGATGAAGCGCTCCGGGGTCTAAGCCTCCCGACAAGGTTCTTCCCGATGACGGAACCTCCATGTTATATGCCCTTGCCAATCTTGTAATGCTGTCCAAAAGTATAACCACATCCTTACCATGCTCAGCAAGTCTTTTCGCTCTGTTTAAAACCATTTCTGCTACTTTTACATGATGGGCAGGGAGCTCATCAAAGGTGGAATAAATTACTTCTCCCCTTGTGAGGGATCTCTTCATATCTGTTACTTCTTCAGGTCTTTCATCCACAAGGAGCACTATGATTTCAATATCAGGATAATTCTTCTCTAGGCTATGGGCTATCTTTTTTAACAAAACAGTTTTTCCCGCCTTTGGAGGCGCCACTATTAATCCCCTTTGACCCTTTCCTATAGGTGCAACCAAATCTATTATCCTGGTGGAAAGCTCTATTGTGGAATCTTCCAGCGTTAATCTTTCCCTTGGGAAAATCGGTGTTAAGTCGTCAAAATTAGGTCTGTTTTTTGATTCATCAGGGCTCTCATCATTAACTGTAAGAACATAAAGCAGAGCACCAAATCTCTCTCCTTCCTTGGGAAGCCTTGATATACCTTTTATTTTATCCCCGGTTTTTAATCTGAATCTTCTAATCTGTGCAGGAGAAACATATATATCCTTTTGAGAAGTTAAAAAGTTATTGAATCTCAGGAATCCAAAGCCACCATCGGCAATATCAAGTATACCCTCTACTTCCGGCCTTTCTTCCTTAGTATTTTCCTCTTCATTTAAATCAATTTCATTGTTTTTTTCATCTGTCATAATTTTTCTGGCAATGCCTCTCCTTTCTCATTAATCCTGTTATTTATCCATTCTCTGAACAGCTGATAGAAAACTGCCGTTATAGGGATAAACAGAATCATTCCGGCAATTCCAAACAGGCTTCCGCCCACGGTAACCGCCACTAATACCCATACTGAAGGAAGACCCAAGCTGCTTCCTACCACATGGGGATAAATAATATTTCCTTCAATCTGCTGAAGAATAATTGTTATTATTAAATATGAAATAACTTTAATAGGATCAACTGTAAGTATGAATACTGCGCCTATTACAGTTCCTATAATTGCTCCGAAAACCGGAATCAGTGTGGAAAATCCCACAACCACAGCTATAACGGCAGCATAGGGATAATTAAATATTGTTAGTACGATGAAAAACATCAACCCTGTAATGAGTCCTTCTATGCATTGTCCGCTAAGAAAATTATAGAAAGCCTCATATGTCATCCTTAGAATTTTTGTTATCTTATCATTAATTTTCCTTGGGAAAACCGCTGTCAGAACCTTTTTAATCTGTCTGTTTAGATTTTCCTTTTGGGACAATATATAACAGGCAAAAACAATTCCTATAACCGTGCTAAAGACTGCTCCGGCAACGGATGATACGATATTAACGCCGGAAGATAAAATATCCATGGCGCTTTCCTCAAGCATGGTTTCAAGCCTTTGAAAAATCTCGTCAAAGTTTATAGAAATGCTACTTATAAAATCATTAAGGTTTTTATTTCCTTCGGAAACAGTGTTAAGCCAGTTGATAAAATCAGGCGCCACATATTTAAGAGAGCTTGCAAAGTTATATAACGATCTTCCAAGTTCCGGTACAACCCACAAAACTGCCAACACCAGTATTGCAATTACCAATAATATGGACAGCAGTAAGCTAATAATTCTTGCCCTGGGTTTTTTCTTTTGGGTAAGCGTTCTGCCACCAAACAGCTTGTTTTCTATGGCTATCATGGGTACGTTCAATATAAACGCTATTATTCCCCCTATTATGAAGGGTCTAAAAACAGATACGATTAACCCTAAGGACGATATAATGAAGTCTAATCTAATTACAAATAATATCAACGCAACGGTAAAGGTTATTAATAAAAGTATTTTTTTCATGTTTTCATTTGTTAATTTCATACTTCTCCTTATACGATAATATCGCTAACATCCAAATCTTTCTCGCTAACATATTTAAACTCTTCGCCATGGAACAAGTCATATATACAAGGAACAATGAACAAGGTCATTAATGTTGCGTAAATCAGACCTCCTATGCAGACAATAGCTACAGGCTGCATCATTTCAGTTCCCATCTCTCTACCAAGGGCCATAACAATTAGACCGCATATGGTAGTTAAACTTGTCATTAGTATAGGCCTCATCCTAGTGACTCCCGCTTGTATTAGGGCATCTTTTTTTGTTTGTCCCCTTGCCCTTAATTGATTGGCATAATCCACTAAAACTATTCCATTATTTACAATAATTCCCACCAGCATTACCATTCCTATCATTGCAACAACGCTAAGCTCATTTCCTGTGATTAGCAGGGCAAAGAAGCCTCCCGTCATGGCTAAAGGTATGGTAAACATTATAATAAACGGGGATTTAAGGGATTGGAATTGGGCTACCATAATTAAATAGATGAAAACAACTCCCAGCATAAGCATTAGGCTAAGCTTGTTCATTCCATCCATTACTGTTTCGTTTTCTCCATGAAATTCTATGCTTATGCCCTTCGGCAGATCCAACTCCCCTATGGCCTTTTCAGCCAAAGAAGTGGTAATGGTTATATTATAGCCTTCTTCTAAAGTTCCTCCTACGGTTATTATCCTGTTTTGATTCTTTCTGTTAATTCTGCTAAGGGTATTTCTTTCAACAACATCTGACACATCCGACAGCAAAACGCTAACCTCTTCGCCGGTCATGGTTGTTGCATTTATTGTTGTTTTCTCCAGTTCCTCCCTTGTTATATCATTGTTTTCCTTAGAGGATACCACCACATCATAGCTTTTATCATCAATAAAGATGTCTGTGGCTAATTTCTCATTGTTTAGCTTCTGACTTATTGCTCCATATATGGAGGCTATCATAAGGTTATTCTTCATTGCTTCATTCTTATCCACCGTAAAATGTAATTCCGGTTCCGAATCTTCAAGACCATTATCGACCTCATATATGCCTTCAACTTCTTCCAGCTTCTTACCAATTTCTAAAGCCGCCTCCTGAAGGTCATAAAGATCAGAGCCTTTGACTTCTATGGATATTCCTTCTCCTCCCATAGCAGTGGTAAAATCAGAGACATCTGAACCTTGGGCTGTAATTGTGCTACCTTCAGGTCCTTTGATATCATTAATTTCTTTTTCAATATCTAAACTTGTTTTATCACTTTCCATATCAATAATCGCATACATGGTCACCCTAGTGTAATCGCTAAGGGTAGTTCCCAGTCCACCCATATTCCCCCCGGCCATTGAGCCCACATCACTAATGCCCTCTATTGAAGAAATCTTTTCTTCAATCATTGAAGCTTTTTCTTTCATTTCCTCGTATGTCGTTCCTTCTTCGAAAACAACTTCAACACTGACTTGGGGAGCGTTCATTTCAGGCATAAATATAAACCCTTTGGATAATACTGATGTAGTGCTGATTGCAAGAAGCCCTGCCGCCAAAGAAAGTACAATCAATTTATGTTTTAATGTCCAAGCCAAGGTCTCCCTATACTTGGTTATAAAAAGGTTTTCTTTTATTGGTTTAGGAGCGGTGTCAGCCAGTAATTTTACTGACATGGCAGGCACCAATGTAAGCCCTATGATCAAACTTGCTATGAGGGATACCGCCACAGTAATGGCCATGTCGGAAAAAAGCTGCTTGGTTAATCCTTGAATGAAAATAATAGGTATAAACACAGAAACCGTTGTTAATGTGGACGCCGTAATGGCTCCGGCAACCTGCTTGGCTCCTGCATAGCACGCTTTAATTATAGGCTGGCCTTCGGCTCTTAATCTATATATGTTTTCTATAACAACAACCGAATTGTCTACTATCATTCCCACTGCCACCGCAAGGCCTGACAGGGATATCAAATTGATGCTTACTCCAAAAAGATACATCAAGAAAATTGCAAATAGCAGAGAAATAGGTATACTAGCTATTGTTATAACCGTTGGTTTAAAATCCTTTAAGAATATAAACAGTATGATTATGGCAAATATCGCTCCGAACAATAAGCTTTTTAATATTGAAGAAATCATAACATTTATATATTCTCCCTGATCCATAAGGGGAACCATGTTCAATCCTTCATATTCTTTTTCAAGCTGGGCAACTTTATTATTAATATTTCCCGAAACCAACGCCGTAGGGTAATTTGACTGTTTGGAAAACATGAGCATAACACTTGAGTTTCCGTTTAAATTGGCATAAATGGACTCGGTATTATTCTCTATATAAACATCTGCCACATCCTTTAATCTTATGTCCTCTACGCTATCCATGCCCAAATGCATAAGCAATAAATCATTTAGATCCTCCATTGATCCCACTTTATCACCAATGCTTATTAAGAGTCTATCATTATCTTCTCCTATATAACCTGCGGGCATATCAAAGTTTTGTGCCTTTAACAAACCCACCACTGTATCTATATCTATTTTATCTCCCAAATCTGCTTGGTTTTTAGCACTTTTCGATTGGGCTTCTATTGTAGATAAGGCATCAGCTAATTTCCCCTGAGCCATCAGCATAGTTTCCTGGGCAGTTAGCAATTCCGATTTTGTGTATTCTAAAGTTTCCTTTGCTTTAACTAAATCTGCTTCCTGTTGATTCAAATCCCCCTTGAATACATTGTACTGTTCCAAGATATCATCTTGTATTGGTATAGAAGGTGTATTATTTTCCCCTGAATTTTCCGCTAAATCTATTATATTTTTACTAACCTGTATTCCGATTAATCCTTGATTAACTTGGTCTAATCCTGTTTGTACCTCGTTTAATCCCTTTTCTGTTTCAGATAGGCCCTGCTCAACCTGAGCCTTTTGTTCTGTTACTTCCTTTTTAGCCTTGGCTAAATTGCCATCTATCTCCGATAATATTTTATCATTCAAAGCTTCGATTTTTTCTTTGCTTATGGAAACCATGATTCTTTCTTCCAGTAATCCATTGGCTTCCACCGACGCAACCCCTGTTACTCCTTCGAAATCATCTAGAAGGTCATCCTCTAAAAACCTTGATAATTCGCCTATATCATATCCTTCATATTCCACAGCCATAACATTAACAGGAATCATACTGGGATTTAGCTTTAATATAGTTGAAGTCCCTACCATGTCATCCCAACTCCCTGAAGTCCTATTTATATCCTGTAAAATATCAAGCACAACATCATCGATATCTGCTTCTTCGCTGAATTCCAGTGTTATTATGGAATAGCTGGAATTTGCAGTCGACTCAACATTTTCTATATTTTCGAGCATCATAAAAGATCTCTCAAGGGGTTTATTTATTTCGCTTTCCACCTTTTCCGGTGTAGAACCCGGGTAGGGGGTCATCACTACAACATAGGGCAAATCCATCTTAGGGAACAAGTCCGGGACCATTCTCACATAAGATACTATACCCAATATTATAATTATTGTCATAGCCACGAATATTGTATATGGCTTTTTAACGCTTTGTTTAATCATTTATATGCCTCATTATTGTTATTTATTTGAATTTATGATAATATTTATTAAGTTAGGAGATTGAGATGAACAAAATTACCATTAACACAAATCCATCTTATGATGTAATTATTGAAGATAATTTATTAAACTCAGTGGACAAATATATTTTAGAATATGTAAGCCCATGCAAAGTTTGTATAATAACCGACAGTACCGTAAATTCCTTATATGCAAATAAGGTAAAGTTTAATTTGGAAAAATCCGGCTTTATAACTTCTAAAGTTGTTTTCCCTCCGGGAGAGCATTCTAAAAGTTTAGCAAATTACAGCAATATTATTGAAGCCATCGGAAATGAAGGATTAACAAAATCAGACTGCATCATCGCCTTAGGCGGAGGTGTTGTGGGTGACCTTGCAGGGTTTGTAGCCTCGTCATATATGAGAGGCATAAAATATATTCAAATCCCCACTTCGTATTTAGCAGCTTTAGATTCATCTGTCGGCGGAAAAACCGGGATAAATCTCCTAAGGGGTAAAAATTTAGTCGGTAGCTTTTGGAATCCCCTTTTAGTACTTTGTGACCCTACGGTATTTAACACTTTACCCACGGTCAAAAGGATGGACGGCATAGCTGAAGCTGTTAAAAATGCCGTAGTTACGGATAAAAACCTCTTGGAACCCATAAAAACCAATTCCTACACATATGTTATAGAACGTTGCGTATCCATTAAAAAATCCATTGTAGAGGCGGATCAATATGAAGAAAGTTTAAGACAACTATTAAGCTTTGGACATTTAATCGGCCATGCCATCGAAAAATTAAGTGGCTACAGCGTTTCCCACGGTCATGCCATAGCGGCCGGAATGGTTTTTGAAGCCAGAGCGGCTTATAAAATGGGACTTACCGATAACGATATATCCCAAGAATTAACTGAATTACTTGATGATTTGGGCTTTATAACTTCGATTAACTATTCCATTGACAATTTATATGAATATGCAATAATGTCAAAGAGAATAAATAAAAATATGATAAATATAGTAATCCCAGTAGAAATCGGAAAATGTAAGCTTGCTAAGCTGGAATTAAATCGATTAAAGGAATACTTAACCATGGGCAAAGAGTAGTTACTCTTTGCTGTTTTTTTTCATCCATTCTCCTTTGCTGATGGAATAAACAAGGGAATTTCTAGCCTCCCCCGTATAAGTTCTGGTAGCCATTCTTATTAGGCCCTCGTATTTAAATCCGCATTTTTCTATTACCCTTTGAGATCTTTTATTGACTTCCGATGTATGTATAGCCACTATTTCCAACTGAAGTTCTTCAAATGCATATCTAAGAACCTCTTTTGAAGCCTCGGTAATAATACCCTTACCCCAAAATTCATGCTTAAGCCCATATCCTAATTCTTTACTTAAAATATCAGGTCTTATTCTATCCGGTTCCAAGGCGATATTCCCAATTATCTCTCCGGTTTCCTTAAAAACAATTGCCCAAGCCGAGACCGGTAAAAGTATCGTTTCCAATATTATTTCGGATTCTTCTACGCTTTCATGGGGCTTCCATCCGGCATGGGGGCCAATATCCGGGTGCTTTGCATATTCATACAGAGCTTCCGCATCATCTTTGGTCCAGGGTCTAAGCAATAGCCTTTCCGTTTCTAAAACTTTCATTACAGCTCCTTAGTCTTCACATGTAGCAAGTATTTCCTCGCTTTTAGTATCTATTTGGCTTACTTTCATGTATTTTACATCTTTAGGATCCACTTTTTCGTTTAATCCTATTAGGGTAGGACTTAGATATATTGTGCTTAAGACCTCTTCGTTTAAAGTTATCTTACTGTGTTCCGTAAAATTCTCACCCTTTATATAGTATTTATTTCCTATTTTGTTAACTTCATTAATTTTAATCTCTTTTGTCCCCAATTTGATATCAATCGGGCTATAAGGTGGTTTTCCTGAGAAGCAATAATTTTTACCGTAAAGCATATCATAACCTAATGCTTTTAAATCCGTCAAAAAAACCCTTGAATTATGGTCAACACTGTTTTGATATCTAAATACAACACCTTTGTCTATGTTTATCATATCAAGCAGCTTTGCTCCTATTTCGTAGGAGCAAAGATCTTCATCTTCTTCGCTAAGCCCCATATTATCCCATATTACATACTGAGTTTTATATAGGTCTCCGTCCCCGTACTGTTCTTCCAATACATCCAATGCAGGAATATGATCTCCATACAGTAAAAGTACGGTATCTTCATCGTTTTCCTCCAACGCTTCAACCAATTCCTTTATGAACTTATCCATTTCATGCATTTCGTTAACATAATATTCATATCGCCATTTTGTATAATCATCTGCTGCATTCACAACAGTGTAAGGCTTTTCAAAGACCTGTTCACTTGGATAGCTGCCATGCCCCTCTACGGAAACTGTAAATACAAAATCCTTTTCTTCCGACATTGTTATTACATCCATAATTTCTCCGGTTAGCACCTCATCCTTAGCCCAATTATTTGGCGTTTTGGTGATACCGTTCATATATTCCAAAGGAGTAAAAGTATCAAAGCCTAAATTTCCGTAAACTTCATTTCTGTTATAGAATACGGCCCTGTGATTGTGTAGTGAATGTGTACCATAACCGCTGTTTTTAAAAATATATGCCAAGCTTTCCATCGTACTTGTTCTTAATTCACCTTTATATGGGTATTCTCCGGGGCCAAAAAACTTAGCACTTATACCGGTTAGTACTTCAAATTCCGTGTTTGCTGTCCCCGCTCCACATGCAGGTACCGTAAATGACCCTGATGTATAGTTTTCACAAAGCTCGGTAAAAGTAGGAATAGGACTATTTGATAGTTCGATATGATTAAAAAGCGACGGATCTATAAAAGATTCCAATTGTACAATAACAACATTAGGAAAATCTTCATCAATATCTTCGTACTCAAGAATCTGGCTTTCCCCACTATCACCATATTTATCTATTATTCCGTCAATCAAATCTTCCGAATAACCGATAGGCTCCATTATCCCTTTATTTAATGATGTATTTATAAAACAATAGGGAAAGCCATAGTCGTTATATGCGTAGTTCAAATTACCAAAAAAGGTGCTCAATGAACCGGTTTTTAGCAACATAAATGTGCTTCCCAATGTAATGGCAATAATAATACCAATGAAGCCCAAAGCATGTTTGTAATTTATATTTATCCACATGCTTCCTCTAATAAAGAGAAGGACCGTGACAAGTAGTACTATAACCGCAGCTATAATTAAAAGCACTATTTGGGTATGGGACATATAGCTTTCCATTATGGAAAACCCATCCTTGACGTTTTGCATATCATAAAGAGTAAAGGGTGTCATTCTTTTTAGAAGAATTACTCCATTAACAGTTCCAAGGGCAAGCCAAAGAGCACTTAATATTATAAGTAAAAAATTTCTTTTGTGTACCAATAAAGACAGTGACAACACTGCAAATATTATTAATGAGTTATATAGAAAAACCACAGGGTTTGTAACCATGTATATAAAGCTTTGGCTGATTCCCCTTGATTGCCTAGCAAATGTTTCAATATACAGATTAAGTAAAATTGCTATAACTGCTATTTTCCCCAAATATTTAAAATAGTTTTCGCTAGCTTCAAATTTTTTTATTTCATTTTTAAAAATATTAAGCCTTTTTAGACAATTCAATTTTATTACCTTTCAAACTTAACTCATTGGAAATTCTGACAAATTCCTCTATAGTCAAAGTTTCTGCCCTTCTCTTAGAATCAATACCCACTTCCGATAAACATTTATCCACAATATCTTTGCTGTAAATACCCATACTGGAAATCGAGTTCAGCAATGTTTTTCTTCTCTGCCCAAAACCGGCTTTTACACATTTGAAAAACAATTCCTCATCTAAAACATCGTATCCGTTATTTTTTTCTATATCCATTCTTAATACTACCGAATCCACCTTGGGTACAGGATAAAACACATTTTTTGAAACATTACAGATTTTTTCCACCCTACTGTAGTATTTTACCGCATAGGTTATAGCTCCGCACTCCTTGCTTCCCGGTTCGGCATTAATCCTTAGAGCCACTTCCCTTTGCATCATTACAGTTATGCTATCTGCTAGCACTCTATCCTCTAAAAGCTTCATTATGATAGGAGTTGTTATATAATATGGCAAATTTCCGATTATTCTTACATTAGAAAAATTCCTATTAGAAGCTATAATCTCATTAACGTCAGTTTTTAGTATGTCTTTATTTATTATTTCCACGTTATCATATTGGGACAAATTATCCTCTAGTATTGGTACAAGCTTTTTATCTATTTCTATGGCAATAACTTTACCTGCAATTCTTGCGGCCTCTTTTGTTAATACCCCTATGCCTGGGCCTATTTCAATAACAAGACTGTTTTCATCAATCAAACTACCTGAGATAATTTCATTGATTACATTTATATCTGTTAAAAAATTCTGGCCAAGGCTCTTACTTAAATTAAAGCCATAGTCCTTTTTAATTCTGTTAATTGTGGCCGGTGAATAAAGCTTTTCATCGATTTTCATTATCAATATTCCTTAATGCCTTCTCCACTGAAACTCTGTCAATATTGAAGGCCTCCAATCTTTTTAAAAGAGTTTTTCCGTTGCAGTAGCCGATCCCAAGATTATCGCATAGTTTTTCCCTCTTTTTTGCTGAATTTTCTTTGTTTATTAAACCATTAGAATATAAAAAACTTGTGTCTATATCCGTTACATTATCCTTCGCTATATAATGGACTTTATTAATTGCTTTTAATATATCCTCAGGTTTTGCGTTTTCTACTCCTATATTTCCATTTTTAGTACCTTCCTTAACGGGTAAATACGCTTGCTTTGCCTTTGGGTATTTCTCTGTTATTTTTCTTCTTATTTCTTTTCCGGAAAAATCCGGATCAGTAAACACAATAATACCCTTTTCCTTGTATGCTTTATCAATAAGCTTCCAAGTTTCCTTTGTTATTCCAAAGCCATGGGTCTCTATGGTCATGCAGTCGATGGCATTAAAAACAGCTCTTGTATCATCTCTTCCTTCAACTACTATAATCTCATCTATTTTAATCTTTTTCATCATCCCCCTCGGGCAATACAAATAGTATTTCATCAGGCTTAATAAGTTTCAATTGTAGCCTTGCCTGTTCTTCAATAAATTCTGCTGTGTTAACATTTTCCAGCTCAAGTCTAAGCTTATCCCTTTCATCCTGTAATTCTTGATTTTGCTCATTTAATTCATTATTCTCCATGTGCAAATAGAATATCGTCTTTACTGAATAAGCTATGGTTATACAAAGAATTAATGCTATTACAATAGTTATTACTTTAAACCAATTTATTTTATAGTTTTTCTTCTTCATATCTATTTCCTTTAATGAATATTAAGAGCCGAAGGCAAAGCCTTCTGGCTCATAATCTTATAAATATGCTTGTGGGTCCACAGTTGAACCATTAATATGAACTTCGAAATGGCAATGAGGGCCGGTACTTCTTCCCGAATTACCCACTGTACCTATTACTTGATCCTTGAATACTTTATCTCCAACAGATACCGCCAAGGAATTACAATGTCCATATAGGGTTTCATTATTGGCTCCGTGATTAATAATTATACAATAACCATAAGCTCCCTTATATCCTGCAAAGGTTACCGTTCCTCCATCAGCTGCATGTAAAGGAGTTCCCACAGGTGCCGCTAAATCTATACCATAATGCATTCTTCCCCATCTGGTTCCATATCCGGAAGTAAGTATTCCACCCTTAACAGGTGTTGTATATGTTCCGGTACCCTGTTTAGGCGGTACTTTTTTCGTACCGATTAGAACAACTTCAGTTCTTGGTTTCTCCAATACTTCTTGCTTAAGGATTTCTTCATTGACACTTTCCCCGTTTTCCCTTGTAATCTTGGCTTCAGTAACAGCTTTTCCTTTTATACCCTTTACGCTTACGATCTCTTCGCCTTCATAATAGTATCCGGATTCTACTTCTTCAGTCTCATAATCTATTTCCTGTGCAGATGTTCTTTCCTCCACAGTAACAAGGGTTAATTTAGGAACCTCAGAAACAACAAATAATATATCTCCCTCTTTAGGCGTGCTTTGGTCAACTCCCGAATTTTGAGCTAAAAGATTTTCCACAGTTACTCCATAAATGTTTGCAATGTCTTCATAGGTTTCGCTAGGCTTAACAGTATGATTTATTACCGTTTGCTCTCCCTTTATTAATTTATTTGCTGCTACCTTTGCTGTGTTAACATTTGCCAATGTAGTATCTATTTCTTTAAATTCAATTTCCTCTTTAAACTCGGCACTTAAATATTTTATGTTTTCATCTTCAGGCATATAGTATTCTTTTATCTTTGATAGCGTCGTCAATGCATTGTCCTGATTTTCAACTATTACTAAAAGTTTCCCCTCAGCATATATTCCGTAAGCCTTTACCTCTAAATCCGTCATATATGTAAGTCTTTTCAAAACCGTATCAATGTCATCCACGTCCTTGTTTGCTGCTGATACAGTTGTAAAAGTAACATTTTTATAGGGAACTATCTCAACATTTGAGTTTGTTTGCTCTGATAAAGCTTCTCCTGCCAAATCCAATATCTTTATTACATCATCTTCCCGTTCAACATAACCCAATTGCCTGCCATTATATGAATAGCTGTAAACCAAATTATCGTTAAAAACCGAAAACATAACAAATATAACAACTGCAAGACCTATGCTCGTTGCCACCAATTCTCTTCTGTGTACAGCAAGACTTTTTACATTTTTATGATGTAGTTTTACAATGTAAATAGTAAGCTTTCTTATATAGATAAGAAATAAATCTTGTGCTTTATCGTGGAAGAATATGAGGTTTGCCGCCAAAGTAAATACTTTATCTAAACCCTTCTTCCTTTTTAGCTTTCTATTATTTTTTCTTTGTATTCTTAATTCTGCACGTTCTTCCTTGGTCTTAAATAATTTTAATTTTGCCTTTTTTTTCTTTTTAAATATAATAGTTTTGCCTTTTTTTTCTTTTTTAATTTTAATCTTTTTTTCTTTACCCTTTACAGCGGAATCTTTTTCTTTTGTATCCACATCTTTGCTTCTTCTCTTCTTGAATAAATACAATTGCATCTACCTCCATTTTTTAGAACGCCCTTATCTTTACATAAATCACACAGATACTTAATATCCGTATAATCCTCGGGGAATCCGTTCCTTTCTAATATTTCCGCTCTTTCATAATTTAATTTCTTTATTTCGCCTTTAATTTCTTCTCTTTTTATTTTTCCTTTTTCTTTCATCAGCAATGTTTTGGGAAATTCGCCTTCAAGTTTCTTAATACCTTTGTCTATCTCACATATTTCTGGTAATTTTTCATATATTTTGCTTAATCTAAGCTTTCTTTCTTCTTCATTGTTGATTCTTACTTCCTTTAAATATTTTTCAAGTATTTCGTCACTAACTATATCTTCAATATTGCTGTTTACATCTACGCCTTTATTTCCAGCTTCTTCCTGCCAGTTTAATAATACTTTGTTTACATAGTTTAGGTTAGGATTTCTTATTCCACCGGTCTTATCACAAGCCTCTAACACCCTTTCCAAGGTATAGCCCATTTCATCAAACCATTTTTTCATTATTACTATGTCAGCCGGGGTGGGAACTCTGTTAAACCCTAATCTTTTAAAAATTTTATTATATCTAAAGTTCTCCTTGCTTTCGGTGTTAAGTAATTTCTTCACCTGCAAAACGTCAACACAATCCTTTTCTGCCCAGCTTTTGGCAACTTTTATAATATAATTTAGGTTCAGCTTATCCTTCTCGCTACAGTATTTAAAGCTATAGGATAAGACGTCCGGGCTTATTCCGTAAATTTTTACGGCATCCTTAATGTTTTCCATCTCCTTGGTGCTTATAGTTCTTCCCAGCATTTCCTCTGCCAATGAATAAATTTCGCTTATTTCTTTGTTCTCTAAGCTTACTAAATCCTCATTTACATCTTCATTTTCATCGACTTTATCCTTCATTCCGTATAACTTGTTCTTTTGACTTACAAAAATTATAGTTGAATCTTCATCACTTTCACCTGTAATTCTTTTTAATAACCCTTCTTCTTCCCAAAATGTTATAGCCTCTTTTACTGTTTCTTCCTTTAATTGCAATTCTCTTGATACAATGCCAATATTTACTGGCAGCTGATGCTCTGCATACATGGATATAAAAATATACACCTTAACAAAATCCCCTGAAGCAACAGGAAGATATTCATTTATAAATATATTTTCCACTCTAGTATCTAAAAGATATAAGTCTTTAATTCGTTCCTTTTGAAATTTCATAATGCACCTAAAAAGTACTTCTTTCCTTATTTGTAAATCTTGTATATTTATCAAACCATACTAGTTCAATTGTATCTGTCGGTCCGTTTCTATGCTTAGCTACTATTACATCGCAAATACCTTTTTTATTTGAATCTGTTTCTGTTCCCGAAAGCTTACTGTAATAATCTTCTCTGTAAAGAAACATAACGATATCTGCATCCTGCTCTATAGATCCTGACTCTCTTAAATCTGACAGTAAAGGAGTATGATCGGATCTCTGCTCCGGTGCTCTTGACAACTGGGAAAGTAACATAACAGTGCAATCTATTTCTTTAGCCAAAAGCTTAATGCTCCTTGATAACGTACTTATTTCTTGCTGTCGGTTTTCAACCTTGCCCTTTATGCTCATAAGCTGTAAATAGTCGATTATAACTAAATCTAAACCCTTCTCGGCTTTAAGCCTTCTACATTTATTTTTAATCTCCAAGATGCTGATTCCCGGTGTGTCGTCTATGGCTATTTTCATATTGGCAAAGCTATCGTTGGTTTCTCCTATTCTGTCCCAATCGTCTTCCTCAATTTGGCCCTTTTTGATTTTTTCCATCTCAACCCTAGAATGCATGGCAAGCATTCTTTGTCCCAATTGTTCGTTGGACATTTCCAAACTGAATATAAGGACAGATTTACCCCTTTCGGCCGTTTGTTCAGCAATATTTAGCGCAAATGCAGTTTTTCCCATTCCCGGTCTGGCGGCAACAATAACCAAATCAGAAGGATGGAAACCCGAAAGAAGCTTATCCAGTTCAATAAATCCTGTAGGGGTACCTGTTACTTCTCCTTCCATTTTTTGGGCTTCTTCTATTTTGGCAATATTTCTAACTACTACCTCTCCTATGCTTTCGTAATTCTTTGTTTGACCCTCTTGGGCTATGGAAAAAATACGGCTTTCAGCAAAGTCAAGAATTTCATCCGTCTTGTCTTCCCCGTCGTATGCCTTTTCTTCTATAGCTTTAGCAGCTTCTATTAATTTTCTTAATCTTGCTTTTTCTGAAACAATTTTAGCATAATCTTTAGCGTTTGAAACAACGGGAACCCCTTCGGTAAGCATTGCAATATATGCTCTGCCTCCCACAAGCTCCAAGGCTTTCCTTTGCTTAAGTTCATCACAAACAGTAAGTATATCAATATTTGCGTTCTGTTGAAAAAGTGAAACTACCGCAGAAAATATCTCTTGATGCTCCTTTTTGTAAAAATGAGACGGTTTCACAATATCAATCACTTGACTAAGAGCCTCTTCACTAATTAAAAGTGCTCCTAAAACAGATTTTTCAGCCTCAACATCATGGGGTGGTATTCTCTCTACCATCGTTTGCTCCTTGCTTAATTCTCCATTACTATAACATTTACTTTAGCAACAACTTCCGGGTATATCTTTACCTCTACTTCAAACTCTCCTGTTTGCTTAATCGGTGATTTCAGCTGAATCTTTTTCTTGTCGATATCAACACCTTCCTGCTCCATTATAGCTTTTGATATATCCATGGCTGTGATGGATCCGAAAAGTTTTCCGTTATCACCGGTTTTTATTTTTATTTCTATTTTATTCTCTTCAAGATCAGAAGCAATTTTTTCTGCCTCAATCTTTTCTTCTTTTCTTTTTTCCTCTAATACAGCCTTCTGTTTTTCAATAGACCTTATATTCTTATCCGTAGCAGCAACGGCCATTCCCTTTGGTATTAGCATGTTGCGCGCATATCCATCGCTAACCTTTACTACATCTCCTGCTCTTCCTGTTCCTTTTACATCTTTTTTTAAAATAACCAGCATATCTATATCTCCTTAATCTTTTGCTCTTCCAAATACCTAGGTAATATCTCCTTTAATTTCTCACATACCTCTTCCGGTGTCATTTCAACCTGTGCTCCGGCGGCAGTCAAATGGCCTCCCCCGTCGAATTCTTCCATGATTATTTGTACATTTATATCCCCTAAAGATCTTGCACTTACTACGGTTACATTTCTATCGTTTTTCCCCATCACAAAGGATGCCTTAATACCTTTTACCGTAAGCAGCTGATCCGCAACCTGAGAGTTTATTATCTGTGCCTCTGTGGAGTACCCTTTAGATATGGCAATGGCTATACCATGATCTAAATATTCCGCATTTGCTATTGCCTCTGCCCTTGCCTGGAAGGAAGTTGCCTCTATTTGGAAAAACCTTTTTACTTCCGCAGTATCGGCTCCGGCTCTTCTAAGCCATGCTGCCGCCTCAAATGTTCTTACTCCGGTTTTAGTGGCGAAACTGTTTGTATCCACTGTTATTCCTGCCAATAAAGCTTCCGCTTCAAATTTATTAATATCCTTTTTGGTTAGTGAATATTGAATAATTTCAGTAATCAGTTCGCTGGCCGATGATGCATAGGATTCTATATATGCCAACGTAGTATCTTCTATGGCATCTTCTGCCTTTCTATGGTGATCAATTATTGCCACCTTATTAGTACAATCTAAAAGTTCCTCACATTCCACAAGTCCGGGTCTATGTGTATCAACTATTATAACAAGGGTATTATCATCACACAGTTCAATAGCCTTTTCCCTTTTGATGATTTCGTATTTACCAATCTCCACTGCATTTTTATATATCAATTGTAATGCTTCATTATATTCTTCTATTACGATATATGCATCCTTATCACAGGATTCACATATTCTGTAGGCCCCTATGGAAGCTCCGAAGCAATCCATATCCGGCCATTTATGCCCCATTATGAGGACCTTTGAAGATTCTAGTATCAGCTGTTTTAGTGCGTGGCCTATTATCCTGGATTTGCCCTTATTGCTTTTTTCCACAGTCTGCAGTTTCCCTCCGTAGTAATGCATTCTGTTACCGTTTTTTACCACCGCCTGGTCTCCGCCTCTTCCCATGGCTAAATCTATTGCGGCTTGGGCATATTCTTCTGTTTCAGCAGGAGAATCTCCAGACAAACCCATTCCTATACTTAGGCTAACCGGAAAATCTATCATAGATTCAATTTTTCTCACTTCATCCAGTATTTCAAATTTACTTTCTATGATTTTTTCTGCATTTTCCCTATATACAAACATTATGTATTCATCTTCACCGACTCTGCTGACAGATGCTTTATACTTTGATGCCCATTGCCTTATAACTTTATCAACCTCGGTGGGCACAAGCATTTTGTTATCCGAGCTTGCACTTGCTATTAGTTCATCATAGTTATCTATTGCTATAATTACTATTGCCGGTTTTTTGTTTCTGTATCTAGATTTATATTCTTCTCTTTTTGTTACATCTAGAAAATACACATAGAGCAAACCGTTCTCATCCAACTCCGATATCATGTTGAACATTTTATCGTTTCTTTCGATGGTGGTTTCCCTTTCTCCCTTTATACTTTCAATCAGCTCAGCTCTTTTTACGCCGGTAAGCGCAAATAATTTTGCACCATCAAGCCCGTCATAGGCAAAGACATCTGCTATTCGATCATTTGATTCTATAATTATTCCTTCTTCGTTAACAACGAAACAAGGCAGGGGTATGTTTCTTATTACATTACTAATTTCGCATTTAATATTCATTTTATCCTCGATTATTTTCTCTGGCATTTCTTAGAACATCAATTAATCTGTTTAACTCCTCTGTGCTATAATAGTGTACTTCGATTTTCCCTTTACTATTATTATCATTTATGTAGACTTTGGTTCCCAATATGGTTTTTAGTTCATCCTCCACCGATAATATCTCTACGGATTTTTCATGCTTATTTTTAGGTGTTTTTTTATTCTTCTTTTCAGACAGAAGCTTCTCCGTCTCTCTAACCGAAAGACCTTCATTGATTACTTTGTTGCACAATTCTATTTGTTTTTTTTCATCGCTCAGTCCTGCAATTGTTCTACCATGAGCAGCAGACAAAAGATTTGCGGCAATATTATCTTGAATTTCTTTAGGTAATTTAAGCAATCTGAGGGAATTTGCAATATATGGTCTACTCTTACCAACACTAACTGATATCTCTTCTTGGGTCAGCTCGTATTTGTCAAGCATTTGCTTTAAACCCAGAGCTTCTTCAATGGGATTAAGATCTTCCCTTTGCATGTTTTCAATTATTGCGATAAGCATATTTTGCCTATCATCAAATTCTCTGACAATGCAGGGAACCTTTTCTATGCCGGCCTTTCTGGATGCTCTCCATCTTCTCTCTCCCGCAACTATCTCATAGCCTTTTTCTGTGTTTCTTATAACTAAAGGTTGGATTACTCCGTTTTCTTTAATTGAGGCAGCCAGCTCTCCCAACTTTTCTTCATCAAAATATTTTCTTGGTTGGGTGGAATTTGCCCTTATATCATTAATATCAATATATAGAACTCTATCTTTATCATCGGGTATATTCTCATTTTGTGCATTTTCATTTATGGGGGCCGTGTCTGCGAATAGAGCATCAAGGCCTCTTCCTAAGCCGCTTTTTTTAGATGCCATTATAAACCTCCGATTCTAGGAATTCATCCGCAAAATCCATATAAGCTTTTGCTCCGGACGATTTAGGGTCATAATCCGTAATTGCCATTCCATAGCTTGGAGCTTCTGCCAGCCTAACATTTCTAGATATAACATTGGAATAAACTTTATTACCAAAATATTTTTTAACTTCCTGAACCACTTGCATTGAAAGATTTGTCCTTCCATCAAACATGCTCAGTATTACTCCTTCTATTTCAAGTTCCCTATTTAGTTTCTTTTTAACTAATTCTATAGTACTCAATAGTTGACTAACTCCCTCCAAGGCATAAAACTCACATTGTATAGGTATTAGAACGCTATCCACTGCGGATAAAGAATTTATGGTTAATAACCCCAATGATGGAGGACAATCTATAAATATATAGTCATAATCGCCCCTTATTTTATCCAGGGCTTTTTTTAATCTTCTTTCCCTTCCCTCGATGTTTACCAGCTCTATCTCGGCCCCTGCCAAATCTACGCTGGCCGGGATAATATCAAGGTTATTAATATTAGTTTTCATGATGGTTTTGTTCGTGTCAAAATCATCTTCAATAATTATCTCGTAAGTGGTATTTTCAAGATCTTTTTTAATTATCCCCAGGCCACTAGTGGTGTTTCCTTGAGGATCGATATCAACAACCAAAATCTTTTTGCCTTTAAGCGCCAAACAAGCACCAAGGTTTATGTTTGTGGTGGTTTTACCAACACCGCCTTTTTGATTGAATATAGCAATTATTTTTCCCATTATTTTGTTTTGCCTCCCCGGTTTAATAACTAATATTATATACCATTGTACAATATTATTCCATTTGTTTTTTGTGTTTCACGTGAAACATATACCAAAAGCAAACGAAGATGTTTCACGTGAAACATTATATCGGTTTTCTTGTGGGAACACCTTCTTTTCTAGGGTATTTACCCGATGTGTTGGCTGTTTTCTTAAATGTTATAAAGTTGTGATTATTTAGGTTTTGGGTCCCTTCGTATTTTGCTTTAATAACTATACCTTCTCCGGCACCCAGAATCCTCGCAGCTCTATTAGCTCCTATTATTTCATCCTTTACGGCATCTGTTTTATATGCATAAAACTTGCCGCCCACCCTGACAAAGGGTAAGCAATATTCAACTAACGCCCCGAGGGGAGCCACTGCTTTAGACACACAAATATCGTACTTTTCTCTATGGTCTTTGTCATGGCCCAAGCTTTCGGCTCTTCCGTGTATTGTTTTTACGTTGTCTATTTCAAGTTCTTCACATAAAGAATCGATTACTTTCAGCCTTTTGTTCAGCGAATCCACCAAAACAAATTTTGTGTTAGGCAATGCAATAGCAAGGGGAATGCCGGGAAAGCCCGCACCTGTTCCTATATCTATTATCCTATTGGCTTTTTTTACCTCCGGACAATCCAATATCATAAGGGAATCTAATAATTGTTTTTCTAAGAATTCTTTTTCATCTCTTATTGCTGTTAAATTGATGTTTTCATTAATTTTTAGTATTTCCCTCATATAGGAAATCATTTTGCTTATCTGTGGTTCCTCCAGCTCAATGCCACATTCTACTAACAGGCTTTTAAAATATTCACTTATTACCATTACGTTTTTCCTTTTCCATATATACCATTAAAACTCCCACATCCGCCGGGGAAACTCCGGATATCCTAGAGGCCTGACCCAAAGTCATCGGCCTTACCTTATCAAGCTTTTGGGCTGCTTCTATTCTCAATCCTTTGATTTTGCTGTAGTCAATATTACTGTCCAGTTTTTTGTTTTCCATTTTCTTTTGCTTCTCAACTTGCTGCAGTTGTTTTTGTATATAGCCCTCATATTTTATTTGGACCTTCAGCTGGGTAATTTCATGATATGCCAATTCCGGCCTATTGTCCCTGTCAACAAATTCCAGCTCTTCATATGTAACTTCAGGTCTTTTTAGCAGTTCTGTAAGGGATATTCTGTTTTTAATAGGGGTACTTCCCTTGCTTTCTAAGAATTCGTTTATTGCCTCCGGCTTAATATAAGTGTTATCCAGCCTGGTTCTTTCCTTTTCTATACGCTCTTTTTTATCTAAAAACTTCTCATATCTTTCTTTGCTAACACTTCCGTACTTGTATCCTATTTCCGTCAGCCTTGTATCCGCATTGTCTTGTCTTAGAAGTAATCTGTACTCTGCCCTGGAGGTCATTATTCTATAGGGCTCATTTGTTCCTTTTGTTACCAAATCATCTATTAAAACCCCAATATATGCATCGCTTCTCCCCAAAATTAGCGGTTCCTGATTTCTCAGCTTTCTAACTGCATTTATACCCGCTATCAACCCTTGGGCCGCAGCTTCTTCATATCCGGAGCTTCCGTTAAACTGTCCGGCACAAAATAGATTTTCGATATTCTTGTTTTCCAGACTGACCTTTAGATCAAGGGGATCAATACAATCATATTCTATGGCATAAGCAGGCCTAACTATTTCAATATTCTCAAGGCCGGGTATGGTTTTATAGAATTTCTCCTGCACATCCTCAGGTAAACTGGATGACATCCCCTGTATATACATTTCATCTGTATCAAGACCCTCCGGTTCCACAAACAATTGATGCCTTTCCTTGTCTCTGAATCTGTTTATCTTGTCTTCTATTGAAGGGCAATATCTTGGCCCTACTCCTTCTATATTACCGGAGAAAAGCGCCGATTTACTTATATTATTCATTATTACTTCATGGGTGCTGTCATTAGTATATGAAAGCCAACATGGAATTTGTTCCCTCTCCAGTTTTTCATTCATAAAGGAAAAAGGTATTATCTCCTCATCTCCGTCCTGTCTTGACATTTTTTCATAATTTAGTGATTTGGATAAGGCCCTGCATGGGGTACCCGTCTTAAATCTTCTCAACTCAATGCCTTCTTTTATCAAGCTCTCGGATAACTTCAAGCTTGGGGTCAAGCCATTTGGGCCTCCGTCATAAAAACTGCTCCCTATAAATATTCTACCGCCTAAGAAGGTCCCCGTAGATAAAATTACAGCCTTAGCTGTAAAATATGTATCGGTTCTTGTTACAACCCCCATTACTCTATTGTTTTCGATAATAAGGTCAACAATCTCTGCCTGCTTTAGATCTATATTTTCTTGGTTCTCTATAACCTTTTTCATCTCAACATGATATCTATGTTTATCTGCTTGAGCTCTTAGGGAATGCACCGCAGGCCCCTTTGATAGATTTAACATTTTACTTTGGATAAATGTTTTGTCTATATTAATACCCATCTCACCACCTAGGGCATCAATCTCTCTTACCAAATGTCCCTTACCGGTTCCTCCGATGGATGGATTGCACGGCATCATAGCAACTGCTTCAAGATTTATTGAAAACAGTAATGTCTTCATTCCCATTCTGGCGGCAATTAATCCGGCCTCGCAACCAGCATGTCCTGCCCCCACTACTATTATTTCATATTCTCCCATGAATATCTTGTTTTCTTTGCATTCTTTCAGTTTCATATTATTTACCTAAACAAAATTTAGAGAAAACCCTGTCAATGATTTCATCATCCACAGTTTCTCCAATTATCTCTCCCAATGTCCTATAACTGTCATTTATATCTATTTCTACTATTTCCAAAGGCACAATATTTTTAATCTGATTTATTCCATCGCTTATAGACGATTTAGCTTGATTTAAAAGGGTTTTATGCCTTATATTGTTAACCGTATTGCTACCGTTTTGTTTAATATTCCCTTTTATGAACATGTCCTCTATGGCATTTTCAATATCCTTTAAACCCTCATTATTTTTAATTGAAGTTTTAATAATTTTAACATTTTCAATAAGCTCTTTTACTATTTTATCATTTATTTTTTTATCTAAATCTGTCTTGTTAATAATGACCAATACCTTTTTCTCCCTAATATGCTCTAATATATTAATATCCTCTTGTTCTATTTCCTTACTGCTGTCTAGCACAAGTATAATCAAATCAGCCTTATTAAATTTACTTTTAGATCTTTCAATTCCATATTTCTCTATTTCATTCTCTGTTTCTCTTATTCCTGCAGTATCGGTAAGTATAATGGGAATACCGGAAATGCTGACACTTTCTTCTATAGTGTCCCTGGTGGTGCCAGGTACATCCGTTACTATAACTCTGTTTTCCCCAAGTATTGCATTCATTAAAGAGGATTTCCCCACATTTGGTTTACCCACTATGGCAACATTAATACCTTCAGTTATTATTCTTCCCGTATCGAAGGTCTCAATTAATGCTTCTATGTTCTTATTTATTACAGTTAAATCATTTTCCAATTTTTCATAAAGTACTTGCTCAATATCTTCATCGGGATAATCAATATTAACTGTTATCTGTGCTAATACTTCCAGTAAATCCTCCCTAATGCTTTTAATTACTTTACTGAAGCCTCCCTCCAAGTGATTAACAGCCACATCAAAACCTGCTTCAGTCCTTGCTTTAATTAAATCAATTACAGCTTCGGCCTGGGTTAAGTCCAATCTTCCGTTCATAAAAGCTCTCTTTGTAAACTCTCCCGGTTCCGCCAATCTTGCACCCTTATTTAACACCAGCTCTAATATTTTTTTCTGTGATATTATACTTCCATGGCAATTAATTTCAACTACATCTTCACATGTATAAGTATGCGGTTCTTTCATATAAACCACCAAAACTTCATCTACAGTATTTATCCCATCTGAAATTTTACCATAATGAAAATATCTGTTTTTTATAACAGATTCTTTTTTTCCTATAAAGATTTCATTTAGTATGTCTAATGAATTATTACCGCTAATTCTAATTATACCTATTCCACCTTCGCCCATGGCAGTGGAAATCGCAGCAATTGTATCTTCCATATTTTCTCCTTAAATTAAAAAGACCCTTAAAGGGTCTTTTATTATTTTAATTCAATTACTACTCTTCTATATGGATCTTGTCCCTCGCTCCTTGTCACCACTTTTCCGTTTTTTTGTAATGTTGAGTGAATTATTTTTCTCTCATAAGGATTCATAGGTTCAAGCTTCACACTTTTTCGAGTTCTAACAACCTTGTCTGCCAATCTATTTGATAGGTTAACCAAAGTTTTTTCTCTTTTAGACCTATAGCTTTCAGCATCCAATATTACTCTGGTATACTTCTCGCTGTCTTTGTTTATTGCCAAACTGGTTAAATATTGCAAAGAATCCAATGTTTGACCTCTTTTTCCTATTATTGTACCGGTTTCTTTTCCGTTAATATCAACATGGACTAAATCTTCGCCGACCCTAACAACGAATTTAAATTCCAGTCCCATCTTTTCAGTTATATCCCTTAAAAAGTCCTTCGCCGGGTGTTCTTCCACCGGTTTTAATTCGCTATAGTTTATATCTAGTTCTTCTATTACTTTATTTTCCGGTTTTTTTTCTACACTTTCGGAAATTACGATTTCTTCTTCTTTTACTTCTTTTTCTTCTGTAATTTCCTTTCTTACTGTATTAGTAATTTCTTTTTTCTCGACTCTTACTTTAGCCAATTTAGAACCCAGTCCAAAAAATCCTTTACTTGGTTCTTCCAATATTATTACATTCACTTGATCAATGGTTGCTTTTAAATCTTTCAAAGCCAACTCTGTAGCAGCTTCTACACTATTACCCCATTTTTCTGAATATTCCATACTTCTTTTCCTCCATTATTTTGAAAAAGAAATTATTTCTTGCTCTTTTTCTTATTCTTTGTTCCCTGCGATTCTTTCATTTTGTCTCTTAATTTGTTCATTCTTATATTAATAAATATTTGAATAAACTGACTACTAAACCAATAAATAGCCAACCCTGCCGGATAAGATCTGGCCAACCAAAGTATTGAAAGCGGGAAGAAATACTTCATAACCGCCTGCATCATCTGACCTTGATTTGCTCCTCCTCCTGTGTTTAAGGACTGCATCATTGAAAAAGAAATAAATGTTGCAATTCCTGCCATTATCGGAAGTATCCATAAATCCGGTTGACTTAAATCCTTAATCCATAAAAAAGACTCGTGTATGGCAAATAACATATTCTCATCTTCAATATAGTTCATTGGATTTCTTAGTAAAGCAAATAATCCCATGATGATAGGCATTTGTATCAACATAGGAAGACATCCACCCGCCGGGTTGAAACCTTCCTCCTTATATAGTTCAGACATTTTTTGATTCATCATCTGCTTATCGTCAGCATACTTCTTTTGAATTTCCTTCATCTTAGGCTGTATGCTTGTCATTGCAGCAGTAGATTTAATCTGTCTTGCATATAAAGGATAAAGTCCTCCCTTTACAATGAAAGTAAGAATAAGTAAAGCAACACCATAACTGCCAACAAAACCATAAATTAATGTCAATAACCATCCCATAGGTTTTGCTACTATTCCAAATATACCCATTAACTTCCTCCGTTATTTCAATGGATCATAGCCTCCCGGATTTCCGGGATGACATCTTAATATTCTTTTGATCCCTAAGTAACTACCCTTTATCATTCCATATTTTTGTAGAGCCTGTATAAAATATGTACTGCATGTTGGGTAAAAACGACACGTCGGCGGAAAAAGCGGAGAAATTATTTTTTGATATATTTTTATTATAAATATCAATATATTTTTAAAAACATTTCCTATTATTTTCATTTTTCCAACTCTTTCGTTCTATAAATTGCATTTTTTATAGATTTTTCTACTTCACAGCACTTAGTATCGTTTATCGTATTTCGAGCCACTAATATTATATCGTATCCTGAAGCTAAATTTAAATTTAAATTTTTATATGCTTCCTTCATCAATCTTCTGGCTCTATTTCTTTTTACGCTGTTTCCAACTTTTTTACTAGCTAAAAACGCTATTCTATTATATGAATAATCATTTTTTCCATATAATAAAACTATCAGCTTGTCACTTTTAGATTTCCCGTTTTTATAAACCTTTTGAAAATCTCTTTGGTTTCTTAAAACATGTTTATATAACATATTATTAAGCAGATAAGCTTTTTCTTCCTCTAGCTCTTCTTCTTTTAAGAACATTTCTTCCGTTTTTTGTGCTCATTCTTTTTCTGAAGCCATGTTCTTTCATTCTTTGCCTTTTTTTAGGCTGATATGTTTGTTTCATTTTTTACCTCCTCTTTATTGCGCAGTCTAAATTCCAATCTGCACATATGCCATAATATTATACTAACTTGAACTTATATTGTCAACTATGCTATTATATATATCTGTCTATAATTGATTATAATTAATATTTATTAATTTATTTAATTATTTTAATCTACATTTTGTTATTTTTAAACCACTTATGCACAAAGTTATCCATACCTTGTGGATAACTTTTAATAATTAGCATTTTTACAATATATTTATTCCTTGTAAATGTGGATAACATTATGTAAAATAGATATATAAAATTACTAGGAGAATAATGTGAATACTAATAAAGTTTGGAAAGAAGTTCTAACTATAATTGAAAATAATACTACACCTATTAGCTTTGATACTTGGATCAAGCCTATTTTTGTGTATAAAATAGATAATGATTTAAAAATAGTTTATTTATCCACAGGTGAAGATTATATTATTAAAATTGTTAAAAATCGCTACATTCACCTATTAGAACAGAGTTTTAAAGATGTTTTACAGGAAAATTATAAGGTTGTAATTAAATTAAATGAGGATTATAAAAAAAATGAACCTTCTGAAAAGAAAAAGGTGGTTAATAAGAATATTTTTAATAAAGATAAGATTTTTAATCCCAGATTAAATTTTGATAATTTTGTAGTGGGAAACAGTAATAAATACGCCCATGCAGCTTCCCTTGCAGTGGCAGAATCCCCTTCAGAAACCTATAATCCTTTATTTATATATGGTGGTTCTGGTTTAGGAAAAACACATCTAATGCATGCTATCGGTACATTTTTAATAGAAAATAATGCAGATATAAATGTTTTATATGTTTCTTCTGAAATGTTTACAAATGAGTTTATAAAAGCTCTATCTGAAAACAAAACAAGGGAATTTAAAAATAAATATAGGAAAGTTGACGTTTTATTAATTGATGATATTCAATTTTTAGAAGGTAAAAGTAGAATGCAAGAGGAATTTTTCTATACTTTTAATGCTTTATATGAGGCAAATAAACAGATAGTAATCACCAGTGACAGATCCCCTAATAATCTTGTTAATTTAGAAGAAAGGCTTAGATCCAGATTCTCTTGGAATCTGATAGCTGATTTACAGCCGGCTGATTATGAAACCAGAGTAGCTATTTTAAGAAAAAAAGCTGAAACAAGCGGTTTGGAAATAACTGATAATCTATATGATGTATGTTGCTTAATAGCTGAAAAAATAACTAATAATATTAGAGAATTAGAAGGAGCTTTTACAAGAGTTGTAAGCTTTTCAACCCTTCTAGATGAGGAAATTAATGTTCCTTTTGCTAAAGGCTTACTCAAAGATATCTTTAATAATCCAGAATTAACAATAAGGCCGGAAAAGATAAAAAAAGAGGTTGCTAAATATTATAAAATAAAATTAACAGACCTGGATTCAAAGAAGAGATCTAATAATATTGCTTATCCAAGACAAATTGCAATGTATTTATGTAGAAATATGACAGATTTATCTCTTCCTAATATAGGTAAATTATTTGGAGGTAAACATTATTCAACAGTTATTCATTCATGTGATAAAATACAAAAAGAAATAGCAACAAATCCTGAATTAAAAAGTAGTGTTGAAGAATTAAAGAAAGTTATAAATGATAATTAACATTTTATTTTCTTTATTCAACATGTTTTTAATATGATTTTAATTAATAATTATTACTCATTTTTAAAGCATTAAATAAGTTTTCCACAGTTTCAACACCCCCTACTACTAAAACTACTATAATTAATATATATATAAAGGAGTTATGATATGAAATTTAATTGTAATCAATCAATATTATCTAAGACATTAAACATTGTTTCTAAAGCAGTACCCACAAGAACAACTTCTAAAATTATGGAGGGTATTTTAATTATTACCAAGGATAATAAATTAGTATTATCAGCTACAGACACTAATATACTGATAGAAGAAACAATAGAAGCTGAAATTTTAGAAGAAGGCGAAGTTGTAATTCCATCTAAGCTTTTTACTAACATTATAAGAATGCTTCCAAATGAAAATGTTTCAATAATATTTAATGAAGAAACAAAGGAAATTAGTGTAGATTGCAAAAATTCAACTTCTAAAATAATAGGTTTTTCATCTGATGAATATCCTAAAATTAAAACTGAAAACATTAATAATAATATTAGATTAGAAAAAGAGCTTTTTAAAAGCATGATTCAAAAAACAGCTTTTTCTGCCAGTGTTGAAGACTCAAAGGGAGTACTTACAGGTATACTTTTAGAAATAAGTGAAAACGAAATAAAAATGGTTGCTATAGATGGCTTTAGAATGGCTATAAATAAAAATGAAGTAATAAGTAATGAAAGAACTGAAGTTATAGTTCCCGCCAGGCTTTTACTGGATGTAAGTAAAATAATTAATACAGAAAGTGATAATCAATTTATAGAAATTAAGACCAATGAGAATAAAATAGTATTAATTTTTGATAATACAAAAGTAATAATAAATTTATTAAACGGAGATTTTATTAAATACAGTAATATAATACCTAAAAACAATGATATAAATATAAGGGTTATAAAAAACGATTTGGCAGAGAGTATAGAAAGAGCAGCTATATTAACAAATGAGCAAAATCATAATTTAATAAAATTTAGAATAAATGATAAGGAAATGGAATTAACTTCCCTTTCTGAAATAGGAAAAATTAATGAAAAAGTTGAAATAATAAAAGATGGTCCTGATATTGAAATAGGATTTAATTCAAGATATTTAATTGATCTTCTTAAAGTAATTGAAGATGAAGAAATAATGATATATATGACCAATAGTGTAAGTCCTTGTTTGATTAAACCGTTAACAGGGGATAAATATATATATCTAATACTTCCTGTAAGAATTAATTAATATGATTATAAAAAATATATATTTAGAAAATTATAGAAATTACAATAAATTAAATCTTAGTTTTAATAAAAATATAAATATCTTCATCGGTAATAATGCTCAAGGTAAAACTAATTTATTAGAAGCTATTTATTTAAGCTCAATGGCCAAGTCTTTCAGAACCAATAATTCCGGAGAGTTGGTTAATTTTAATTGTGATTATTCAAAAATAATAATTAATGCATTAGAGGAAGATATAGATAAAAAAATAGAAATAGTAATAAATAAAAATTCTAAAAAAAGTATTAAAAAAGACGGAAAAACCATTAATAAAATATCAGAGCTTTTGAATAATGTAAGGGTAGTTATTTTTTCACCGGATGACCTTGATATTGTTAAAAGTGATCCTTCTATAAGAAGGGATTTTATTAACCGGGAACTTTGTCAATTAAAACCTAACTACTATAACGCTTTAATAAACTATAATAAACTTATTAAACAAAAAAATATTCTATTAAAAGATATAAATAAAGACATTAATCTTTTAGATATATTAGATACTCAAATTTCAAAATATGGAGCTTTGATAGTTAAATATAGAAAATTATTTTGTTGTGAACTCGATTATATAAGTAAAAGAATACAAAATGATTTAACTAAAGGAAAAGAAAATATAGAAATTAAATATTTAAGTAATATTGAAAATTTAAAAGAGGAAGAAATATATAACAAAATATTAAATAACCGAAATAAAGAAATAGAAAAAGGCTATTCTATAATTGGCCCCCACAGAGATGATTTTGATATATTCATTAATAGTATTAATGTTAAAAAGTATGGATCACAAGGACAGCAAAGAACTTGTGCTTTAACAATAAAGTTATCTGAAATAGAAATAATTAAAAAAGAAACAGGAACAGAACCAATCTTATTATTAGATGATGTATTATCAGAATTAGATAACGAAAGACAGAATTTATTAATAGAAAAAATTAGTGATATTCAGTTATTTATAACAACTACTGAAATTCCTTGGCAGTATAAAGAAAAAAAGGATATTAACATTGTAAAAATAAAGGAAGGAAAAATAATAGACATGGATTAACCATGTCTATTTGAATATCATATTAGCTATTTCCGCGGTTTCTCTTGCATCTTTACAATAATAATCAGCATTTATTTCCAATGCATATTCAGGAGTTAAAACAGCTCCGCCAACCAGTATTTTACAATCTAACTTTTCTTCTCTTATTTTACTTATAGTTTCCTGCATATTTATTACCGTTGTTGTCATTAATGCACTTAATCCCACCAGCTTAATTTTCTCTTCTTTTATTTTTGAAATTATTTTTTCAGTAGGAACATCCTTTCCCAAATCAATGACATCATATCCATAATTTTCCAAGATAACCTTTACAATATTTTTACCGATATCATGGATATCTCCCCTTACTGTTGCTATTAATATTTTGTCACTTTTAAAATCAAAATTACCTTCCTCTTTAATTTTTGATTTAATAATATCAAAGGCTATTTTAACAGTTTCCGCAGATCTAATTAGCTGGGGCAAATATATTTTTCCGACATTATATAAATTTCCAACCTCATCCAAGGAAGGAATAATATATTTATCTACTAAATAAAGGGGTTCATTTAATTTTAATAATTCATTAGTTACACTTTCTATTTCATCTTTTAAACCATTTTTAATTATAGTATTCATATCTTTAACATTATTTATAATAGGTTTTTCTTGATTATCAACAGATTTTATCGAGTCCATGTAATTAATATAATCATTTGATTCAATGTCTAAATTATTTAACACCTCAAAAGATTTAATAAGAGCAACTATATCTTCAGCGGTGGAATCTGTTATAGGGGCATCAAGGCCATAGGAAAGAGCCATTAATAAAAATGATTTATTAAGCATATGTCTATTCGGTAAACCAAAGGAAACATTACTTGTTCCTAAGGTTGTTTTCACATTATATTTTTCTTTAACTTTCTTGATAGCCTTTAGGGTTTCCAATACTCCCTGTTGCTGTGCCGAAGCTGTTAATACAAGATTATCTATTATTATTCTTTCTTCATCGATGCCATATTTTTTAGCTTCATTAATAATTTTATCAGCTATAGACAGACGTTTTTCGCAACTATCAGGAATTCCATCTTCATCTAAGGTTAATGCTACAAGGGAGGCACCATACTTTTTAGCTATCGGAAAAACAGCATCCATAATATTTTGTTTTCCGTTAACAGAATTTATTATTGCTTTACCGTTATAATATCTACAGGCCGCCTCTAAAACCTCAGTTTTTGAACTATCTATTTGTAAAGGAGTATTAACAACCCCGTCTAATTCCTTTAATAATTCCAACATAATAGATTTTTCATCTATGCCGGGTAAACCAATATTAATATCTAAAATATCTGAGCCGCTATTTGATTGATTTATGGCTTCATTAATTATGAATTCCAATTTATGATCGTTTAAAGCTTCTTTAATTTTTTTCTTACCTGTAGGATTTATTCTTTCTCCTATAATTTTAATTCTACCGTCAATATAAACAGATTTTGTAGAAGAACAGGCCACAGTTTTCCTTTTTATATTTCGAGGAACAACAGGCATTTTACCATAGGTATTATAAATAAGTTTGGTAAAGGTGGGGTCTGATCCACAACAGCTACCCACTATTGCCACACCCTTTTCCATTAACGGCTTTAATTGTTCCACATATTCTTCTTTAGTTAATTTAAATATTGTTTCCCCATTTTCCAAAACGGGAAGTCCGGCATTAGGTTGTATCATGACTGGCAAAAGTGAAGTTTCTAAAATTTCTTCTACTATGGGAGCAATTTCTTTAGGTCCCAGAGAACAGTTTACTCCCAGCACATCTATTCCCAAATCCTGTGCCACATTAACAAAGGTTTTAGGATCAGTTCCGGTTAGAGTTCTACCATTATCCTGGAATGTCATAGTACAAAAAACAGGTAAATCTGAGTTTTCCTTACAAGCCAATATGGCAGCTCTTGTTTCTTGTAAATCAGAAAAAGTCTCCAATAGAATAACATCAGCTCCGGCAGTAGTTCCCGCTACTACTTGTTCTTTAAAGACGTTATAAGCCTCATCAAATGTTAAATTGCCAATTGGTTCTAATAATTTACCCGTGGAACTCAAACCCAAAGCAATCAATTGTGTTGTTCTGATAGCTTTTATATTGTTTACAGCCGCCGAAATAACCTCACTTACCGTATAGGGAGTATCCTTTAATTTAAAAGAATTGGATCCAAAGGTATTAGTTGTAATTATGTCAGCCCCTGCATCGATGTATGCCTTATGAATATTTTTTACAATATCAGGCTTTTCGATGTTATAAATATCCGGAAGTTCACCCCCCGCTAAACCTTCTCGTTGTAACATGGTTCCCATGGCACCATCAAATACTATTACCTTTTTATTTAATACTTTTTTTAATTCCACAAAATTTTCCTTCCTTTCTTAAAGTGCATGTGTCATATAATTTACAAGTATCACACAACTTTTTCTCGCTTATCCATGGAGTATTTTGTATACCTATGAAAGCAGTTATTGATTTCCTTGGTATTAATAAATAATTTTCATTTGTCGTTAATCCAATCTTTTTTTGAGCCTGTAATAAGTCAAGGATCTTAGGCTGTACATCCAATTGTAAATCGCCATATCCCGGGCTGTATCTCATTGTCAAATATGGATATTTATTCTTTAAATCCTCGTTTAATTCATTTAGGTATTCTTCAATATATGCTGCGGCTAAAGAATCGAATATAATTCCGTCAGAAATATTAAAACGAGAATATCTTCTTAATTTATTTTCCACCAAAGATCCTAAGGTGCAGGCTATTAAAATACAGTGGTTGGAAGCAGATAGAAGTTCACTCAGGTCTTTACTTTTAACTTTAAATATAGTGTTTTTAAATATAACAAAATTTTCCTCTAGTGACACTTCATATATATTATAGACATGAAGGGGAGTTATTGAAGTTTTCAAATCTTGAAGCATATTATTTAATTTTTCTTCTGTCACCTCATCCATAAGCTCCAGTGAACCTAAATAATGTCTGGCAACGGAAAGTATCTTTGAATCTTCCATATTAAATTTCTTCCGTAAGTACCTTTCTTATTTTGGAAATATTACTTATTATTTCCCTGGTAGTTTCAGGCTTATTCATTGTATATATATGAATTCCGTCTATACCCCAGGATAATAAGTCTATTATTTGTTCTGTGGCATAGGCAGTTCCTGCTTCCTTTAAGGCTTCCTTGTTGTGCTCATACTTATCAAGAATTCGTTTTAGCTTAGGTGGAATACTGCAACCGGACAATTGTACTATCTTGTTTATTTGATTGACATTTAGAACAGGCAAAATACCTGCAGATACCGGAACCTTTATTCCCATCAAATCCAATTTTTCCATAAATTGGAAAAATAGTTCATTATCAAAAAACAATTGTGTGATTAAAAAGTCAACGGAGCCATCCACCTTTTCCTTTAGATACTTCAAATCATCAGACTTGCTTTTTGCTTCAATATGACCTTCCGGATAACAAGCTGCACCTATTGAAAAGGTTTCTGTTGCTTTAATTCTGTCTATTAAATCCTTGGCATATTTGAAATGCAAAGGATCCGGAAAATCAAAATCAGGATCATTAGGAATATCCCCCCTCATTGCTAAAATATTTTCCACATTATGATCCTTTAAGGTTGTCAATATTTCATCTATTTCATTTTTTGTACTTGAAACACAGGTTAGATGTGCCAAGGCCTCAATATGATATTTATTTTTAATTGTTGAAGCAATTTCTACTGTTCTGTCCTTAGAACTACCCCCGGCTCCATAGGTTACGCTCATATAATCGGGTTTTAAATCTTTTAATGCTTCAATCGTATTATATATTGATTCAATAGGGTAATCCTTTTTTGGAGGAAAAATTTCAAATGAAATAACGGGTTTCTTTTTACTGTAAATATCTTTAATTAACATTAATAGTTCCTTTCATGGTGTTATTCTGCTTTAAATATTTCTATATCGCCCCATACACCTAATTTATCACCAATTATTATAAGTATTCCCAAAATTCCGTCGATACTTTTTCCGAAATCTATGGCGGTTTTTATGTCTTGGGGAGATTTAACAATGTTTCCTAATGAGGTTGCAGCTGCATCAGCTAGGGCGGTATCCTTAGATAAAACCAATGCCGCATCGGCTTTTCCGAAGCTTAGGGAGTGGCCAAAGGTACCGGCAGAAGTGCAAATTCCAATGGGCATCATTGCTTTGGGGATTCTTATACCTATTTTATTTGAAAAAGGTGATGCCCCGGCATATACCAGTATTTTTCTGTCTGTTTTTGAATGCATATAAATATCTCCACCGTTTTCAACTATGATTTGATTTGCCTTGGAAGTATTGATGACTTCTTTGACCACATATTCTGAAACCGTCCCGGCTACTGAAGCCATGGGACCTACGTAAGCTTTTCTAGAAGCATTAATCATATTATTAATAATAGGGTCTCCCGAGACTTTGTTGATTGGAGATAAAGAGTCTTTAAAGCCTTCAATTTCATCACAGGCTTTTTCAATTCTTTTTCTTATATCAATTAAAGCTTTCTCAGCTTCCCTTGTAACATCAACATCCGAAGAGATGCTCAAATCTGATTCATTGATCATTATTTGATAGTTATGCAGGTCCTTGCTCTTGTGCCTTTCCCGGTAAAATCTTTCCTCGTACATTATTATACCTCAATTATACACTGATTGCTTTGGTAGGGCACACATTAATACAAAGATTGCAGCCGACACATTTTTCTTTGGTAAATAACAGAGAAGTGTCACTTTCCGAAATTGTCAATGCTCCTGATGCACATACGGAGGTGCACAAACCGCAATCCACACATTTACTCTCATTAACCTTTATTATCGGGTTAATAAAATCTGCTATAATGCCCTCTTTTTTCAGATATTTCTTAGCCCTCTCAATGTTATCGGAGGTTCCCTCCAAATCCAGTAGCAAGGAGCCTTTCATGTTATATTCTATTGAGGCCCTTAGAATATTTATTTTTAAATCGAATTTTTTCACTAAATCATAAGCAATCGGTGTATTTGTAATTTCTCCGGGAAAATTTAATAAAACTTTACTTTTCATCTTTTTCGGCCTCCCTAATCTCCAATCCTGTTAAGGATTCATTCAACGAAAATTTCTTAATTGGCTCCTGCAATGTGAAATTACCGTCTTGTATCCATTTTTTTAACTCATTCGCAATTTTTCTAGACTTCTTCATGCTGGTTATAGGGGCTGTTTTAATGATTTTTCCATCCAGCTCAATTGACCCGCTTCTAAGATCCCTATATGAAACAAGTCCCAACGAAGGCTTGTCATTTTTTTGAACACTATAATCAATTATATTTGTATATATATCCTTGTTTTCTATTGCCACATGCTTCATTATATCCTCATCCAATATTGGAATGGGGATGCCAACTCCTACAAACATAGAGACTCCATAACCATCAAAAACGGCAGGGGAGATATATTCGGGGCTCATTTCTTTAAGATTTCCTATTAAGGCCAATGTTCCGGAATTGGAATATGGAATATCATTCTCGTCCCTTTTGGAAGAGGAATTAAACTGTGTTCCGTTCCAGGCAACATAGCCCTCTGCTCCGCAAAGAAAAATTTTAGTTCCCATTCCGATTGTCCTGTAATTTGGATCATTTAGCAAAGGACTTAATTCTCCGGATGTACAATAGGTAATATTACCCTTATTTGCAAGCAACGTTCCCATATATGTTTTTATATTCTTATCGGAGCCGTTAATTGCAGCGGCATAATTTTGGTAAGCATTACGGGGATTAAAAAGATAAGCCTCATTTAAATCCTTTAATCTTACATATGTTTTTATCTCTTTTCTTGGATAGCAGTCCGTTCCCTTGGAATACGCCCTTAGCTCTATTTCTTTACCGGATATTAAATCACATATAACATGTGCTCCCCCATATGAATAACCTTCCGATTCCGACTCTGCGGTTGCCCCAATATATGTATCTACGGCGGCTAAGCCACCATAGGCTTCAACATCATTTAAAAAGATCTTTGATATCCTTATAGGTGGATCGGCATGGCCGAAATTCATAAATGCTCCGGAAGAACACATAGGGCCAAATGTAGCGGTGGTAACAACATCTATTTCTTTTGTGGCCTCGGCAATTCCCTTTTCTTTAACAATATCGATTACTTCCTCTGCAGTTACAACCACTGCATTTCCTTCTTTAATTTTTTGATTGATTTCATCATACGTTTTCTCAAAGCCCATATTTTCCTCCCTATTTAAACAGAAACCGCCTATTTGAAAATAAGCGGTTAGTATACATATACATATTGCTCATCTTCAAGCTATTGCTACTGGATTTGGCACCTTGACATAATCAGGTTGCCGGACGTCACAGGGCCAGTCCCTCGGTCTCTCTTGATAAGCTATTTAATTAGAAACATTTTACAGCTTTTAAAGGGATATGTCAACCTAATTTTGGTATTTACACAAATTTGATATATAATTTTGATAAATTACACAAAAAAATGTAACATGCACAGGGGAAGCAAACAATCAAAAAGAGCAGCATATATATTGGCAAATAGAATATTAGGATTTGACTTAAAATTTAGCCAAAATTAAACTTTTTAAGGCAACTTATATAAAAACATCATTTTTTTATTAGATGTTGAATTTTCCTAATATTTTTGGTATAATTAATTGGTTATTAGAGCACAGCTCTTATATAACAATTATTTTTTTTAAGGTGGGTTTAATGAGTAAAGAAAAGACAAAAAATAGTAGCTACGATGCCTCACAGATACAAGTATTAGAAGGATTAGAACCGGTAAGGGTAAGACCTGGTATGTATATAGGAAGTACAGGACCAAAGGGATTACATCATTTGGTTTATGAAATAGTAGATAACAGCATCGATGAAGCTTTGGCGGGTTATTGCAAGAATATAGAGGTAACTATACAAGGGGATAATTCAATAAAGGTAATAGATGATGGAAGAGGTATGCCTGTTGACAATCATCCTAAATTAAAGAAGCCGGCTGTTGAGGTAATACATACAGTATTACATGCAGGCGGTAAATTTGGTGGAGGAGGATATAAGGTTTCCGGAGGCTTACACGGAGTTGGAGCTTCTGTTGTTAACGCCCTTTCTACACATATGGAAGTAGAAATTAAAAGAAACGGTAATATCTACAAGCAGGAATATGAAAAGGGAAAAACCGTTACTAAGCTGGAGATTATAGGAAAATCTGATAAAACAGGATCCATGACAAAGTTTTGGCCGGACCCTGATATATTCGAAGAAGTCGTTTTTGATTACGGAACTTTGGAGCATCGATTAAGAGAAATGGCCTTTTTAAATAAAGGGGTTAGAATAGTACTTAGCGATGAGAGAGAAGAAGAGCTAAAATCGGAAGTATTTCATTATGAAGGCGGTATAAAAGAGTTTGTAAAGCATCTTAACAAGAATAAGGATGCAATACATGACGATGTAATATATTTCGAATATGAGGAGGACGGTAAGGAAGTAGAGGTTGCCATACAATATACTGACAGATACAGTGAACTTGTATTGGCTTATGCCAACAATATCAACACCATTGAAGGAGGAACCCATTTAATTGGTTTTAAATCGGCATTAACCAGGGTTTTTAATGATTATGCTAAAAAGAACAAGTATCTAAAAGATAATGACCAAGCTTTAACGGGAGATGATGTTAGGGAAGGTATTACAGGAATAGTAAGTGTTAAATTAACTAATCCTGAATTTGAAGGACAAACCAAGGCAAAGCTGGGTAATAGCGAAATGCGTGGTTTTGTGGAAACTACGACAAATGAGAATTTAAATGCATTCTTAGAAGAAAACCCAAAACAAGCAAAAGCTATTATGGATAAATGCGTTAGAGCGGCAAAAGCAAGGGAAGCTGCAAGAAAAGCAAGAGAAATGACCAGAAAAAACAGTGCTTTGGAAAAAACCTCCCTACCCGGAAAATTGGCAGATTGCGCAGAAAAGGATCCTGCTCTTTCTGAAATATTCCTGGTGGAAGGTGATTCCGCAGGAGGTAGCGCAAAATCCGGTCGTGACAGAAACAGACAAGCGGTTTTACCTCTCAGGGGAAAAATTTTAAATGTTGAAAAAGCCACACTAAGCAGAGCATTGAGTTCTGATGAAATAAAAAACATGATAACAGCTTTTGGCTGCGGAATAGGCGATGACTTTGATGTTGAAAAGCTAAGGTATCATAAGATAATAATTATGACAGATGCGGATGTTGACGGAGCCCATATAAGAACATTGCTGTTAACCTTCTTCTATAGATATATGACACCATTAATAGAAGGTGGCTATGTTTATGCTGCTCAACCGCCTCTTTTCCAGGTCAAAAAACAGAAGAAAATTTATTATACCTATTCTGATAAAGAACAGGAAAAGCTGTTGGACAGTTTAAAGGATGAACCGGGAAAAGTGGATATTCAAAGATACAAAGGTTTAGGAGAAATGGACTATAATCAGCTTTGGGAAACTACAATGGATTTTGAAAGTAGAACGCTTATTCAAATAACATTGGAAGATGCTTCCGCGGCTGATGAAATATTCACTACATTAATGGGAGATAAAGTTCCGCCTAGAAAGAAATTTATCGAAGATAATGCCAGATATGTAAAGAATTTAGATATTTAATAGGGGGAAAAAATGCCAACATTAACAGAAGACACAAAATTGATTCAGCATGAAATTCATGATGAAATGAAAAATTCATATATAGATTACGCAATGAGTGTAATCGTAGGTAGAGCCCTTCCCGATGTTAGGGATGGTTTAAAACCGGTGCATAGAAGAATTTTATACGGAATGCATCAACTTGGAATAACACCTGATAAACCACATAAAAAATCAGCGCGTATAGTCGGAGAAGTAATGGGTAAATTCCACCCCCATGGAGATTCTTCCATATATGATTCCATGGTAAGAATGGCTCAAGACTTTTCCACAAGATATTTACTTGTTGACGGACATGGTAATTTTGGTTCCGTGGACGGGGATGGAGCTGCGGCCATGCGTTATACGGAAGCGCGTATGACTCCTTTTTCTTTACAAATGTTAAGGGATATAGATAAAGAGACAGTGGATTTTATGGACAACTTTGATGGGGAGGAAAAGGAACCTGTAGTTTTACCATCAAGAGTGCCTAATTTGCTTATAAATGGTTCTAACGGAATAGCAGTTGGAATGGCCACATCAATACCGCCTCATAATATCACAGAAGTTATTGATGCTTGCATCAAGATGATTGATGATGAGGATTGTGATGTTGAAGATCTAATTAAAATAGTTAAAGGACCGGACTTTCCGACGGGGGCATACATTCTTGGTAAAAGCGGAGCACGGGAAGCCTACAGAACGGGTAACGGAAGAGTCAAGGTAAGGTCAAAATGTAATATTGAAGAAACTAAAAAGGGAAAAACAAGAATAGTAATTACAGAAATTCCTTATCAGGTTAACAAGGCAAGGCTGATTGAAAAGATGGCAGATCTTGTAAAGGAAAAAAGAATCGATGGGGTTTCTGATATTAGGGATGAGTCTAACAGAGAAGGAATGCGAATTGTTGTTGAGTTAAAAAAAGACGGAAATCCTAATGTTGTTTTAAACAGATTATATAAACATACACAATTACAAATCAGCTACAGCATGATTATGCTTGCGCTTGTTAACGGTCAGCCAAAGATATTAAATCTCTATGAAATAATAAACGAATATTTAAAGCATCAAAAGGAAGTCTTAACAAGAAGAACCCAGTATGATTTAAAGAAGGCTGAAGCCAGGGCCCACATTTTAGAGGGTTTAAGAATTGCCCTTGATAATATCGATGAGATAATAAGAATAATTAGATCCAGCTATAATGATGCTAAGCAAAAACTGATGGATGCTTTTGGACTTTCTGAGATTCAAACCCAAGCAATATTGGATATGAAGCTGGCAAGACTCCAGGGGTTGGAAAGAGAAAAGATTGAAAACGAATATTCTGAACTAATGGAAAGAATTGCATACTATAAGGAACTGTTAGCTGATGAAAAGAAGCTTATGGCCGTTATAAAAGAAGAGCTTTCTGAAATTAAAAAGAAATATGCGGATAAAAGAAGAACCTCATTTGCAGTTGATGATGGTGAAATTGATGAGGAAGATTTGATTGCAGATGAAAATGTGGCAATAACAATTACTCATCTGGGATATATAAAGAGAGTTTCCGCAGATACCTATAAGGCACAAAAAAGAGGCGGAAAAGGTATTACGGGTCTTACAACAAGGGACAATGATTTTGTCAAAGACCTGTTTATAACATCAACGCATGATTACTTAATCTTCTTTACAAATACGGGTAAAGCACATAAAATTAAAGCATTTGAAGTTCCTGAAGCTTCTCGTACCGCCAGAGGAACTCCTGCGGTTAATTTCTTAAATCTTCTGCAAAGGGAGAGAATAACTGCGGTTATCCCGGTTAAAGAATTTAAAGAGGATCAATATCTGATATCCATCACAAAGGACGGAACTATCAAAAAGACACCATTGTCACAGTTTGATACCAATAGAAAAGCAGGATTAATAGCCATAACCCTTAAGGATGATGATCAGTTGATATCTGTACAGCAATCTTCCGGCAAAAACGATATTATTATTGTTACAAAAATGGGAAAATGTATTGCTTTTTCCGAAAAAGATGTTAGAAGCATGGGAAGAATTGCAGCAGGAGTAAGGGCGATAAAGCTTGAAAAAGATGACGAGGTTGTATCGATGCAGCTTGTTGATCCTAATCAGGAATTGTTGGTTATTACTCAAAAAGGTTACGGCAAGAGAACCAAGGTGGAAGAATATAAGCTTCAGGCCAGAGGTGGCAAGGGAATGCTTACATACGACAAGAATAAATTTAATAAAACCGGAGAATTAATAGGGGCTTCTGTTGTTGATAAGGATGATGAAGTTTTATTGATAAATTCTGACGGAATAATTATCAGAATCAGAGCAAAAGAAGTATCAAGATCCGGAAGGACGACTCAAGGTGTAAAAATAATGAGGGTTAGCGGAGATTCGGAAATTGTAGCTTTTGCTAAAATGTTAAAAGAAGATGATATAGAAAGTGCACAAGAGGCTGCTGAAAAAAACACAGAGGATAATGATAAGCAGATTTCAATGTTTTAGAGGATGATGAAATGGATGAAATAAAATTTGAGGTGCCGGGCAAACCGGAATATATCAAAATGGTAAGGCTTTCAATAGGATCTATAGCGGCGGTTATGGGATTTGATGTTGAAAAAACAGATGATATTAAAAATGCGGTTGAAGAGGCATGCAAAACAATATCGTGTCATGGATATCAAGGATTTTCAGATAAATATGAGGTAAAATGCCTAATAATGGGAGATAAACTTTCTATAGAAGTTACTGATTATTGTTCCGAAGGAACCCATGGCGATATGGGACTTCCTTGTGAAAATTGTCATAAGGAAAATTCTATCGGGGTATACCTTATGAAGTCATTGATGGATGAAGTAAAATTAGATAAAACAGAATTAGGCCACAAGAAAATTAGTATGGTGAAGATGAAATGAATATAGAATCTAATAATCTGTTTGAGCTTTATGATCAAACAAAGTCTTTGGATTTCAGAAATCAAATCGTAGAAAAAAATCTATACTTGGTGGATATACTTATAAAAAAGTATAAACATAAGGGAGTCGATGAGGATGATCTTTATCAGGTTGGAGCATTGGCTCTAGTTAAAGCTGTGGAAAGGTTTGACTACAGAAAAGGATATGAGTTTGCCAGCTTTGCGACGCCTACAATTATCGGTGAAATTAAAAAATATTTTAGAGATAAACAATGGGGGCTTAAGGTTCCAAGAAGATTAAAGGAAATTTCCCTAGTTATTTCCAAGGCCAGAGATGAACTTTTAAATACCGGAGAAACCAATATTACTGTTGAAGTATTATCCAAGGTTACAGGTTATGAAGAGGAAGAAATAATAATGGCCATGGAAGCTGCAAACGCATATCAAGCATATTCAATTGATAAGAGTATAGAAGATGACAATGCCGAAAATGCAGGCAGTTATCTTGATAGATACTTAGGCTTTGAAGATATGGGTTATGAAAGAGTGGAAATTGCTGAAATAATTAAAAAAACCATGGCTAAGTTTTCTAGTAGGCAAAGATATATTTTCAAGGAAAGGTTTATTTATAATCGTTCTCAGGATAGTTTAGCTAAGGTATTGAATGTATCTCAAATGACGATTTCTAGAGAAGAAAAGGCGATAGTAAATATGTTACGTGAAGAAATTGGGAGGTAGTTTAATATGAAAAGGGTGTTTTCGGGGGTTCAGCCAACGGGGAATATACATTTAGGTAATTATTTAGGGGCATTAAAGCAATTTGTTGAATTGCAAGAAAACAATGAATGCATATATTGCATAGTGGATTTACATGCAATTACCGTTCCTCAAGATCCAAAAGAATTGAGGGAGCATATTTTAGATGTTGCAGCACTTTATTTGGCGGTGGGAGTAGATCCAAAAAAATCCATAGTTTTTGTTCAGTCTGATGTTTCGGGGCATTCGGAATTGGGATGGATATTAAATTGTAATTCCTATACCGGAGAACTTTCCAGGATGACGCAATTTAAGGATAAAAGCAAGAATAAGGAATCTGCACCTACGGGGCTCTTTACCTATCCTGTGCTTATGGCTGCCGATATACTACTTTACGATACAGATATAGTACCTGTGGGTAATGACCAAAAGCAACATATTGAACTTTGCAGAGATTTGGCCATCAGAATAAATAATAAATATAATAAAAACACATTTGTTGTTCCGGAGGGCAGATTTTTAAAGGAGGGAGCAAGAATAATGTCTCTTGATGATCCTACTTCGAAGATGAGCAAATCTGCAGAGAATGTCCATAGTAGAATATCACTGTTGGATTCGCCCAATAAGATTAAAAAAAGCATAATGAAGGCAACAACGGATTCGGAAGGAATAATTAGGTATGACTTTAAGGAAAAGCCGGGAATAAGTAACCTTCTAAACATATACAGCGAATTAAGCGGAATCTCTGTGGATGAGCTTGTGGAAAAATACAAAGACAGTGGCTATGGGGATTTCAAGAAGGATTTGGTAAAGGTGGTTACTGAAGCTTTAGAACCTATTAGGTTAAAATATGAGGAGATAAGAAATTCTAAGGAATTGCCTTTAATACTTGAAGATGGAGCTACTCGGGCAAATGAAATTTCCCAGAAAACAGTAAAAAGAGTTAAAAAGAATTTTGGTTTGGGGATTAAATAGTTTCTGAAAAAATACAAAAACAAGACAAATATTGCCTTGTTTTTAGGTTTTTGCCATGTTATAATCAAACGATTTTGCAAAAATGAAAGGATTTATAATGAACTATTTATCACCAAAGGAAGTAACGGAAAATTATTCAAAGATAGGACTTCTTAAAACGACCAATAAAACAAGTAAAATATTTGTACTGGCCATACTTGCCGGAATGCTCATTGCTTTTGGAAGTGCAGCAACAAATACTACCGCATTTGCCTTTACAAATATATCGGTTATTAGAATTGTAACAGGATTACTTTTCCCCTTCGGCTTGGCAATGGTCGTATTATTGGGGGCCGAACTTTTTACCGGAAACATTCTTATTTCCATATCTGTACTTGATAAAAAAGTCACAATAAAAGGTCTTATTAAAAATTGGATAACAGTATACTTAGGCAATTTGGTGGGGTCACTTTTTATAGCCGCCGCCATGGCATATTTTGGTCAATTAAATTACGGAAATGGAATGCTGGCCATGTATACTATAAATGTCGCAGCAATTAAATGTGCCATGCCCTTTGGGAATGCTTTAGTTATGGGAATAACATGTAATATACTTGTTACCCTTGCAGTTTTAATGAGTATGACAGCAAAGGATACCCTTGGAAAGATAGCCGGTGCCTTTGTTCCTGTTGCCTTCTTTGTTTTTGCCGGCTATGAACACAGTGTTGCAAATATGTATTATGTTCCTGCCGGAATATTTGCTTCTAAAATTTCCGAATATTATGATATGGCCATGTCCATGGGGATAGATATGACAAATTTAAACATTATGGGTTTTATAACGGGGAATTTAATACCGGTTACTTTGGGTAATATAATCGGTGGAGTAATTGTAAGCTTAATAATGTGGTTTTCATATAGCAAAAAATAGAATAACATGTTTAAAGACCCCGCAATGTAATAAAAGGCGGGGTTTTTGTAATGGTTATAAATTGTAATGTGAACATGGGTAAGCTATAATAAAAGTAGCTTATTTTTTTATAATAAGTAAAAACTGCGAAATTATTACTTGTAAATCAATTAGGAAGGTGAATAATGACTAAAGAATTAAAGAACGGTGCCGGCAAGATGCGTGTTTTTATAATACTGGTTTTGCTTTTTTTATTGCTACCTTTTAGCACGAAGGTTTATGGTACGGTTACAGACAGTGGATCGTGCGGGGCAAATGCAACCTATGAATTTGAAGAGACCACGGGAACACTTACTGTTGACGGCATAGGACAGATTAATAATTATGATGAGAGCAGTCCTGCTCCGTGGGGCAGCTATTCTTCTGATATTGAAATAATAATAATAAAAGAAGGAATAACCTCAATAGGTGAAAACAATTTTGATTTTAGAAGCCAATACGCAACCATTCCTGATAGCGTCCAAAGCATTGCGTCAACTTCTTTTTCAGGTGCGACGTATTTGTTGGTGAATCGTGATTCATATGCAAACACATGGGCAAGCACTAATCACGACAGAGTTATAGTGGCAGAGGATATTGAGACAAGCGGGAGCTGTGGAGATAATGTTTCATATACATTTGATTTGAGCAGCAAAACTTTAAATATAACCGGCACAGGGGCCATGACGGACTTTGTTTATGTAAGTGGAAGTAGTATTAGTAATGCTCCTTGGGCATCATATAGCAGAATAATAGACAAGGTAATCATCTCAGATGGAGTAACAAGGATAGGGGATAATGCATTTAATTGGTTTACTACTATGCATGATGCTTTTATGCCTAACAGTGTAGAAGAAATTGGTTATGCTGCATTTGGTCAATGCTATAGGATGGATAATTTAATCTTATCGAATAAATTAAAAAAAATCGGAGATTTTACATTTTGTGCATGTCGAAGTATGGAAGAACTTATAATTCCAAGCAGTGTTAACGAAATTGGAAGTTGTGCATTTGAAGAATCCCCAGTGGTTTTAATTGTATCAGAAAATTCCTATGGGCATACTTGGGCACAAGATAATTACGCTGATTACAGAATTTATGTAAGCAACATAAGCGGTGGAGAAGATATTACATATGAATATAACGGAGAAACCAAAGAGCTATTTATTAACGGCACGGGTGAAATGAACGATTTTGGAAACAGCCTTGATACACAAGCCCCTTGGTTGGAATATAGAGGTTCTATTGAAACCGTAGTAATATCCGAAGGAATAACTAACATAGGGGAGTATGCTTTTTCGGGATGTGAAAACTTAAAAAATGTTTATTCGCCAGAAAGTTTAACGGAGATGGGAGATTATGCCTTTTTAGATTGTGATTCCTTAAAAATGCTTTATATACCCGAAAGTGTAAACCTGATTGGTACTTATGCAGTTAATGGCTGTACGGATGTGATTTACTTGATATATATAGATTCTTATGCGGCTACTTGGGTAAGAAACAACAACTACAAATATGTGGAAACTATGTATTATGATGCGGAATATGATGGCGAGTATCATAGCATTACAGTTAATTCATCTGAGGAAATAACCGTTACATATAATACTGAAGGATATGACTCGGAATATACTTCAGAAGTTCCCCGTTATAAAGATCCGCTTGTTACGAATGTGTATTATAAGGTAGAGATAGAAGGAAGGGAACCCATATTAGCCGTTGATTATATTATAATCAGACCATCAAACATAGAAAACATCAAAGCGGATTTATATGGTAAATACGGTCATGATGATGTTAAACTCCAGTGGGATTCGGTAGCAGGAGCTTCAGGCTATAACATATATTATGCAAAAGAAAATGATGAATATTTTACTTTTAGCCAAACCACAAGTGAATTAGTTGCCTATTGTAATAATCTATATGACGGTAAAAAATATTTGTTTCTTGTAACACCTTTTGTTGAAGGTTATGATTTTCAGTTTGAAAATTTAGAGGGAAAAACTGCGGAAGTTATTACACTAAAAAAAGTAAATACTCCATATATATCAAAGAATTCAGATAATTATGTAAAAATAAAATGGACTAATATAGAGGGTGAATCGGGATACCAAATATCAAGATCCACCTCACCCACAGGGACCTATATAGTTTCAACCTATTATACGACCACAGGAACATATAAAACCCTTAAAACGACCAGATACAAAGGCTATTACTATAAAGTGAGAGCGTTTAAAACCGTTGATGGAGAGAAAGTATATGGCCCATGGTCCGAGACAAGATATTTTAATCTGGGACCTGCAATTGTAAGGCCGGGAGCACCTAGCTATGTTAATGCCAGGTTAAACGGCGGATATGATGACGTAAAGATTACTTGGGGAAGAGCTGAAGGCGCAGATGGATATTATGTATACTATAAATCATCAACAGCGTCAGATTACACATATTTGGGAAGTACTACAAATAGGTACTACTATAAAAAAGATTTATTTGATGGTAAAAAATACTATTTTAAAATAGTACCTTATACAGTTGTCGGAGGTTATAAATATAAGAGTACTTCATATAAAACGGATCCGGTTTACACGTTAAAAAAAATAACCACACCATACATATCAGAGAGCTCATATAACTATGTAAAAGTAAAATGGACTAACATATCTGGTGAATCGGGATATCAAATATCAAGATCAACATCACCTACCGGTACATATATAGTATCGACATATGCGACAACCGGTGGAAACTATAGAACACTTAAAACTACAAGATTCAAAGATTATTATTACAAGGTTAGAGCATATATTTATGTAGATGGTAAAAGAATATATGGTCCTTGGTCTGAAGTTAGGTATTTTAAACTTGGCCCTGCCATAGAAAATCCACCGGCGCCAAGCAATGTTTATGCAAGATTATATGGAGAAACGGGACATGATGATGTTAAAGTAACTTGGTCAGAAGTTAAAGATGCTGACGGGTATTATGTGTACTATAAATTATCCACATCATCAAGTTATACATATTTAGGAAGAACGACAAATTCATATATATATAAAAACAATTTATATGACGGGAAAAAATATTATTTCAAAATCGTTCCGTATACCACTGTGGGGGGATTAAGATATAAGAGTAGCCACTATAAAACTGACTCAGTATATACTTTAAAGAAAATGAGTGCTCCAAAGGTAACAGCTGTTGGTGATTTAAAAATAGCTTGGTCTAAAATGTCAGGTGCTTCAGGATATGTAGTACTAATGGGCATAACCAGTAATGTGGATGAAATGGAGATAATAAGTGTAACGGATAGCATGCTTGATAGCGTATCATTTGATAAAACGGGTATTATCCCCAGATATTATTACTTTGTAACATGCGCATACAGAAAGAACGGAGAAGCGATAATTGTTGCGCCTTTCTCTGAGGCCACCAAAATTTATTTGAAATAAATAGCGGATATTAAAAAAATCGGCACCTATATTATTAGATGCCGATTTTATATTTACTCTATTATACCGATTCTGTTTCTTCCAAGCCCTTTCTGACTATATCCTCAATAATCGGCATCATGGATGCCTGCTCTTTTCTGTCCATATTTTCATAATGAATAATTTCATGAAATATTAAGGTTTGTTTTACCGGATTTGGATAGCCTTTTTCTTCCAACAGCTTATAAGGCCCATTTATTGTTACAGGTACAATTGGTACATTTGCCTTTTGAGCAAACTTTAAACTACCGGGTTTAAAGCTTCCCATTTCACTACCTTGGCTTCTTGTTCCTTCTGGAAAGATCACCAAAGAATATCCTTTTTTAAGGATTTCAACCCCTTCCTTCAGAGCTTTAATAGCTTCCTTTGTGTTTCCCCTTTCCAAAAAAATTCCATTGGTTACCCTTATCGCCCTACCTAAGTAAGGAACCTTTTCAAATTCTTTTTTTGCCACAAAGCTAACCTGAATATTTTCCAAAGCATAAAGGATATCGAGGATATCTGCATAACCTTGATGGTTGGCGACAAATAGTACAGGTCCGTCCTTTGGGATGTTTTCTCTTCCGATTATTTCGAAAGGAATATTAAAATGATCAACTATATTTCTTGCCCATAAATTGGCACCCTCATATATTATCTTCTTTTCCTTTTCAATATTTCCCGCTTCTCGTTCTTTCATTATGGATTTTTCCAGCTTAAAAAATCTTCGTGTTTCCTTAAGAAGAAAATTTAAAGCCGGCAGATTTTTCATAAGATTCATTTTCACTGCTCTTTCCTCCGTGTTTTATAAATTTAGCTTAACATATTTTGACAAAACTTTCTATAAAAAGCCAAAAATAGGGTATAATATACTTTTAGGAGGGGTGATATGAAATACTATAATAATATAATAGATACAGTGGGGAAAACACCGCTTATCAGAATAAATAATAATGAAAGCCCGGCAAGCATATATGGAAAGGCTGAATTTTTTAATCCTGCGGGTAGCATAAAGGATAGGGTGGCATTGGCCATGATTAATGACGCAGAGAATAAAGGGTTATTAAAAAAGGGCGGAGTAATAATTGAAAGCACCAGTGGAAATACGGGAATAGGCCTTGCTGCTATAGGAAAGGTAAAAGGTTATAGGGTGGTTTTAACTATGCCTGAAAGCATGAGCGAAGAAAGAAAAAGTATATTAAGAGCTTATGGTGCAGACCTTATCTTAACATCTGCTAAAGAGGGCATGAATGGTGCGTTGGAAAAGGCAAAGGAACTTGAAAGGGAAATTCCGGGAAGTATAATAGCAGGACAGTTTACCAACAAGGTATGCGTGGACATTCATTACAGGACCACAGGTCCTGAAATATATGAAACATTAGAAGGTAAAGTGGATGCTGTGGTGGTGGGAATTGGCACAGGCGGAACAATTTCCGGAGTGGGGAAATATTTAAAAGAAAAAAACAGCAGTATAAAGGTAATTGCAGTGGAGCCGTACAACTCGCCCCTGCTTTCCCAAGGCAAATGCGGCCCCCATGGAATTCAAGGAATCGGAGCTAATTTTGTACCTGAAATATTGGACCGAAGCATTTACGATGAAATTATGCTGGTTAAGGAAGAAGATGCATATTTTCATGGAAGAAAAGTTGCAGAAGAAGATGGTCTTTTTGTGGGAATAAGTTCCGGAGCAGCGGTTTGGGCGGCGAAAGAACTTGCGAAAAGAGAAGAATATAATAAAAAGAACATCGTAGCGATACTACCGGATACAGGTATGAGGTATTTATCAACTAAGATGTTCAAATAATTAGAATTTTACAGCACCGGGATTTCTGTCAAAATAAATGCTTTTACTGGTGGTGCTTAGGGGTATGCCGTAGTATACATCCACATCATCAAATAAGTTCAGCTGTTTTGCAGCCTTCCCTGCAGAGTATAAAACCCTGTTGTCCATTCTGTGGTCTGCGGCCACAGAGACAGCAGAGCCTATGGCAACACCAAGGTCGGTAACGTTAAAGGCACAACGTCCACCGGCTTTTTTCATTTCGTTACAGCTATTAAAGCCGCAGTTACGACAGTTGTCCAAACCAAAAGGTTTAGAAATACAACCGATTATAACTATCAAGTGGCTGTCATCCACATTATCGGCATCTCTATTAAAGAAATCTTGATCTATTTCATCTCCAATCTTTCTCATTTCATCTGCAAGTCGTTTTTTTTCTTTTCCGGTGATAACCGCAGCTCTTATAGTATCTTTACCGCTGCCCTTAGGGGCGGTTATAGCAGCGGATACCATTAAATCCCCAACAATTAAAGCGGCAGTTTTCAAGGAATCTGTAGTATTCTTAATCATTTGTCTGCACCTTCCTCAATAAAATTTTTAATTAGCTTCACAGCTATATCTTGTTGTTCATCTCTTGTTATTTTAAGTTCCCCGTCTCCCGATTGAATTCCGTAATTGCCAAAGCCTGCATGGTTACCTCCTTCAATCATATATACATTTGTATCACCTAGCTTGGATTTGTCCAGATTCAAATCATTTTCCCCATAAATGGTAATAGTTTTTTGGGGTTCGATGTCCCCATAAATATATGCGCCTAATAATATCAAGCCGTCTACCAAATCTCCATTTTTTGAAGCGTAATCGCTGGCCATAGCACCACCTAATGAATGCCCCGCAAGATACCAAGTGTTTATTTCACTGTACTCATCTATATAGTAGTCTGCACTGTTTATTCCCAGGAAGGCAAAACGCAAAGGCATTTTAACCAGTATGCAATTGTAACCTTGTTCTCTTAATTTTTCAAGCAAGGGAAGATAAGCCTCTTCTTCAACCTTTGCCCCGGGATAAAAAATTATTCCGATGTCACCTGTGCCTTTCAAAAGATAATCACCATTATCAAACATTGTGACATTATTTAATTCTTTTATACTGTTTGCATTTTCATCTGCATGCATATAATCCATTGCATAGATAATAAATCCCATTATCAAGATAAGGGAGACAATCAGTATTGATAATATAATTTTCCTAATAACCTTTATATTTATCTTTTTCATAAAATGATGTTAGCAAATAAATTTGTAAAAGTCAATTTAATAAATATATGGTATAATATCTTTAAAACTTAAGGGAGAAGGATTATGAGATTTGTTATACAAAGAGTAAGTGAAGCAAGGGTTGAAGTAAATAATATAGTTGTAGGAGAAATAGGCAAAGGATTCTTGGTTTTTATAGGAATCAATAACGATGACAATAAAGAAATCGCAGATAAAATGATAAAAAAATTGATAAACATGAGAATATTTGAGGACGCTGAAGGAAAAACAAACCTGTCTTTAGACACGGTAGACGGTGGGCTATTATTAATTTCCCAGTTTACCCTTTATGCTGACTGTAAAAAAGGTAACAGGCCATCCTTTGTGTATGCGGGTAAACCTGAACTGGCCAATGAGCTTTATGAATATATAATACTGGAATGCAAAAAACAATGTGAACAGGTAGAAACAGGAGAATTCGGAGCTGATATGAAAATAGCGTTGGTAAATGAAGGCCCTTTTACTATAATTCTTGATTCGAAAGAATTAAACTAATTAATAAAAAAGCCTTGCAAAATAGTGGATATAGTGTATAATATTTAGGCATGGCCTGTGTGTACAGACCATTATCCTGCACCTAATTAGGTGCCATCAAGTCCATAGGAGGTGAAAACATGAGAAATTATGAATTAATGTTTGTTATCAGACCCACAGTCGAAGATGATAAAAAAGAAGCTTTAATTGAAACAGTTAAAGAAATAATATCATCAGACGGTGAAGTAGTAGATGTTGATATCTGGGGAATGAGAAAACTTGCTTATGAAATTGAAAAACATACAGAAGGATACTATGTTGTTGTTCAGTTTAAAGCAGGCGTAGATTTACCTAAAGAGTTAGACAGAAGACTTAAGATATCTGATAGCGTAATTAGACATATCATCATTAACAAAGATGAAAAATAGGAGAGTGTAATATGAATAGTGTGCAACTAATAGGAAGACTAACTAAGGATCCTGAAGTAAGATATACACCTAGCACTCAATTAGCCGTTGCTCGTTTTACTTTGGCAATAGACAGACCTGTTGGGCAAGGTAAAGAGAAACAAACGGATTTTCCAAGGATAGTAGTCTTTGGGAAACAAGCTGAAAACTGCGAGAAGCATCTTAGAAAAGGATTAAAAGTAGCAGTTCAAGGTAGAGTTCAAACAGGTAGCTATAAGAATAACGATGGGGTAATGGTTTATACCACCGATATAGTTGCCGATAGAGTAGAATTCTTAGAATGGAAAGATTCAAGAAGTGATAGCTTCGAGGATAGCAAAGGCGAAAACTATGAAGCGGATATTCCTGCTGACAGTTTTCAGTCGGTAGACGAAGATGTACCATTCTAAAGAGAAAGGAGAAATCATGGATTATAAAAAACGTGGTGGAATGAGACGTAAAAAAGTATGTCAATTCTGTGCAGATAAAAACAAAACAATTGATTATAAAGACGTGGAAACACTGAAGAAGTATGTAACTGAAAGAGGAAAGATTCTTCCTAAAAGAGTAACAGGTACATGTGCTATGCATCAAAGAGAGGTAACTAAAGCAATAAAAATTGCTAGAGTTATGGCGCTATTACCATATGATGCTGATTGATTGATATAATGAAGGAGCTTTCAAGGAATTGAAACTCCTTTTTGTTTTGGAGGTAATTTTTGGAAAAAATATTTGACAACAGAGTACAAGAAAGAAAGTATAAAGTACTAAGGGAAGTTGCCAGAACTTCTTGGGAAGGAATAGAAGCCTTTTCAGTATTTAATGATATAGCCAATAAAATTGTTAAAAAGGGGGAAGCCTCTGAGTCTTGTTGTATATATAAGGACAGAGCAATAATGGCGGACAGAATAAGAATTGCCCTTGGTGGAAACAAAAGAAATCCCAATATCGTACAGGTTATAGATATTGCCTGTGATGAATGTCCGGAAGCGGGGTATGTTGTTACGGATCTTTGCAGAGGTTGCATTGCCCATAGCTGCGAAGAATCGTGCAGATTAAATGCAATATATATAGATGAAAAAAACAAGGCGCACATAAATAAAAGCCTTTGTGTGGAATGTGGCAAATGCGCCGATGCCTGTCCTTATTCTGCGATTCATAATTTTCAAAGGCCTTGTGAAATTTCCTGTAAAGTGGATGCAATTCACATGGCGGAAGGCGGAGAGGCAGAAATAGATCCGGAAAAATGTATAGACTGTGGTGCTTGTGTTTATCATTGTCCGTTTGGAGCAACGGTAGATGTTTCTTCGATTGCCGATGTGATAAAAAATATAATTAACAGCAGCAACAATAAAGATTATAAGGTATATGCCATAGTAGCCCCTTCAATCACAAGTCAGTTTGATTATGCAAAACCCGGGCAGGTGATAACAGCAATTAAAATGCTTGGCTTTTATGATGTTATAGAGGTGGCCTACGGAGCAGATATTATAGCGGAAAAAGAAGCTAAGGAGCTAACAGAAAAGGGCTTTATAACATCTTCTTGCTGCCCTTCTTTTGTTAAATATATCGATTTTAATTTTCCCAAAATCAAACAAAATATTTCGACAAACCTGTCTCCCATGGCAGAGTTGGGCAAGAGGATAAAAGAAAAGGACAAAAATGCGGTTGTTGTTTTTATAGGACCTTGCATAGCAAAAAAAGCGGAAATAAGAAAAGAAGAAGTTAAGGATTATGTTGATTATGTTATAACCTTTGAAGAACTTCAGGCGATGATAGATAGTAGGGACATTATTCTAAGGGATTTGGATGAAACCCAGTTGGCCCAGGCCTCATATTTTGGAAGGGGTTTTGCGAAGGCGGGGGGGCTAGTTGATGCAATTGACAATGCCCTAAAAACCCAAGGGACCGATTTTGAGCTCAATGCCATAGCTTGTGATGGAATAGACAGCTGCAAGAAGGTTTTGCTTAAAGCCAATAGGGGAAAGCTCGACTATAACTTTGTCGAGGGGATGGCCTGTGAAGGCGGATGTATAGGAGGGGCGGGTAATCTGACCCACAGCGAAAAGAATAGATACATAAAGACAAGAAAAAGTATTAATATAAAATAAGCAAATAACCCCGGGGAAACCGGGGTTTCGTATATTTATACACATTAAAGGGCTAAAGCGCTAAAGTAAAAATGTCCATATTTTGTGTTGGTTAACTTAGATTGGCCATAAATTCCCTAAAAATACAATAAAATACATAGAAAAAAGCATAAAACTATGGTAATAATTGTATAAAAATTGTATAATATAGAAAACACGAAATTATATAGAATGTATAACTATACGATTAACAGCGGTTAAATGTATAATTATACACTCGCTTTATTAAGAGGAGGATTTTATGGCAGTTATAATTAATGGTAAAGATCTTACTGTAGAAGAAATAATAAAAGTCTGCAGAGAAAATGAAAAGGTTGAAATATCAGAAGATGCAAAAGTTGCTGTGAAGAAAGCAAGGGACTACATTGAAAAGAAACTTGAAGAAGGTGAAATTATATATGGTCTGACTACAGGTTTTGGTCAATTTGCCAATGTGTTCATTTCTCATGATGAAACAAAAGCTTTGCAGAAAAATCTGATTAGAAGTCATACTTGTGCAATGGGTGATAATTATCCTACTCATATTGTAAGAGCGGCTATGCTCTTAAGATGCAACGCATTATCAAGAGGTCATTCCGGAATAAGATTAGGAACTGTCCAGACCCTTGTAGATATGCTAAACGCAGGAATTCATCCCCTGGTTCCCGAAAAAGGATCTTTGGGTGCTTCAGGAGATTTAGCTCCCCTTTCATGCATTGCTTTAGGACTAATGGGCGAAGGTATGGTAGAATATAAAGGTAAGAATATGCCTGCAGCAGACGCTTTTAAAATTGAAGGAATAGAGCCTGTAGAATTGGCAGCAAAAGAAGGCCTTGCATTAAATAACGGAACTCAGATGATGACAGCGGTGGGAGTTAATGTTTTGTGGGATGCAATGCAGCTGCAAAAGATTGCGGATTTAGCCGCAGCATTAACAGACGAAGCGTTGCATGGCATTACAAGAGCGTATGACCACAAGGTTCAAGACCTAAGAGGACATATGGGACAGATGGTAAGCGCCGAAAACCTGAGAAATCTTCTCAACGGAAGCAAGAATGCATTAGATTCTCAACCTACGAAGGTTCAGGATCCGTATACCTTAAGGTGTGTACCTCAAGTACACGGAGCAACAAGAGATGCGGTGGCATATGTATATAATGCGGTTAGCGAAGAAATAAATGCAGTTACTGATAATCCGATAGTTTTCCCTGATGAAGACCAAGTAATTTCCGGTGGAAATTTCCATGGACAGCCAATGGCGCTGGCCTTTGACTTTCTAAAAATGGCCGTATCCGAATTGGCGGATATTTCTGAAAGAAGAAGCGAAAGAATGATAAATCCCCACTTATCGGAAGGATTACCTCCGTTTCTTACAAAGCATCCCGGCGTGTGTTCAGGTTTTATGATTGCCCAATATGCGGCAGCATCAATGGTATCTGAAAACAAAATATATGATCATCCGGCTTGTGTTGACTCAATACCTTCTTCAGGAAATCAAGAGGATCATGTTTCCATGGGAACAACCTCTGCAAGGACTGCAAATATGGTTTTGGATAATGCACAAAAGGTACTGGGAATTGAGCTAATGACAGCGGCTCAAAGTATATGGTTAAGGCAGGAAATAGGTGAGAGCGAAATAGATAATTTGGCACCGGCTACAAGAGCAGCCTATGACTTTATAAGGGAAAGATCAGAACCGATAGATGTTGATATAATAATGCATGATGAATTAGTAAAATTTGACGAAATGATTAAGGACGAGTCGCTTCTTAAAGAAGTGATTAAAGTAGTGAATATAAAATAGGAGGGCAAGAATGTTAGATAATAAGAAAATAAATGGCGCTATGACTATAAAATTAGATAATGAATACCCAGAATATCCTAAGTTTGAAGAAGGAATAAGAAGAGCACCAGATAGGGGTTTTAGATTATCAAAAGAACAAACTAAAATAGCTCTTAGAAATGCACTAAGATATGTTCCGGAGGAATTACACGAAAAATTAGCTCCTGAATTTATGGAAGAACTAAAAACAAAAGGCAGAATTTATGCATATAGATATAGACCGGAAGGAAGAATGCATGGTAAGCCAATTAACGAGTATAAGGGTAAATGTCTTGCAGGAAAAGCCTTTCAAGTTATGATTGAAAATAATTTGGATTTTGATGTAGCTTTATATCCATATGAATTGATTACATACGGTGAAACCGGTGCGGTTTGTCAAAATTGGCTTCAGTACAGGTTAATAAAGAAATATTTGGAAGAATTAACGGAGGATCAAACTTTAGTAGTTGAATCAGGACATCCATTGGGACTTTTTCCGTCTAAGCCTACGGCACCAAGAGTAATCAATACAAATTCTATGATGATAGGAATGTTTGACAATCAAGATGATTGGGAAATAGCAGAAGAAATGGGAGTTGCCAATTACGGACAGATGACCGCAGGAGGATGGATGTATATAGGGCCTCAAGGGATAGTTCATGGTACATTTAATACAATACTTGGCGCCGGAAGGAAATATCTGGGAATCGCAGAAGAAGATGATTTAAAAGGACATACCTTTGTTTCTTCGGGACTTGGAGGAATGTCCGGAGCTCAGCCAAAAGCAGCTAACATTGCCAATGCGGTAGGTATATTTGCAGAGGTGGATTTATCAAGAATACAAACAAGACTTGATCAAGGGTGGGTAGATGTATGCTATGACAATTTAGATGATGTATTTAAACTGGCAAATGAAAAAATAGAGGCCAAGGAAACTATATCAATAGCTTATCACGGTAACATCGTTGATTTACTGGAAGCGGCTGTTGAAAAGAATTTTAATATTGACCTATTGTCAGACCAAACATCATGTCATAACGTATATAACGGTGGCTATTGTCCTGCAGGCTTATGCTTTGATGAAAGAACTGAAATGCTTCATGAAAACAGAGAAGAGTTTATAAAATGTGTGGATGAGTCATTGGTAAGACATTTCAAAGCCATAAAAGCTTTAACCGAGAGAGGTGCCTTCTTCTTTGATTACGGCAATTCCTTCTTAAAAGCAATGTATGATGCAGGTATTAAAGAGCTTTCCAAGAACGGAATCGATGAAAAGGATGGATTTATATGGCCATCTTATGTGGAGGATTTGATGGGTCCGATGTTGTTTGATTTTGGATATGGTCCGTTCAGGTGGGTATGTTTATCAGGAAAACAAGAAGATTTAGATGCGACTGATATGGCGGCTATGGAATGTATAGATCCAAACAGAAGATATCAAGACAGAGACAATTGGATATGGATAAGGGACGCAAAAGAAAATAAATTAGTGGTCGGCACTAAGGCAAGAATTCTATATCAAGATTGCGAAGGAAGAATGAAAATAGCTCTTAAATTCAATGAAATGATCAGAGAAGGCAAAATAGGTCCTGTTATGCTGGGAAGAGATCATCATGATGTATCCGGAACAGATTCGCCGTTTAGAGAAACCGCAAACATCAAGGATGGTTCAAATGTTATGGCAGACATGGCTGTACAATGCTATGCAGGAAATGCTGCCAGAGGAATGAGTATGGTAACCTTGCATAACGGTGGTGGTGTTGGCATCGGCAAATCCATCAACGGAGGATTTGGATTGGTTTTAGATGGCTCTGAGAGAATAGATGAAATAATCAAATCCGCAATGCTTTGGGATGTTATGGGAGGAATAGGAAGAAGATGTTGGGCAAGGAATGAAAATGCCATGACAACAGCAGTCGGTTATAATGAAAACTATAATGGGCAAATAACTATACCTTATATTGCTGACGATGACCTAATCAATAATACTGTAGACAAGTATTTAAAATAATTATTTAATCAGCGTGAAGGATTCTTCGCGCTGATTCTTCAAGTAAGCGGAGGTAATGATGTCTAAAACTTTAATTAAAAATATCGGTAGAATACAGACACCGATTGGTAGCTATAGTCATAAGGGAAAAGAGCAGGGGGATAATATTAAAATTGATAACACCTGGCTCTTGATCGAAGATGATATTATTAGTGCAATAGGTAAAGATAATATGATTCCTTCGGATTTAGGTGAAATCGATAAGGAAATCGATGCTTTGGGTTCACTGGTCACTCCGGGGCTTGTAGATGGCCACACGCATCTCATTTTTTCGGGTTTCAGGCAAAACGAAATAGGCCTAAAGCTTAAGGGTGCATCATATCTTGAAATTTTAAGGGCCGGCGGAGGCATATTGGATACCGTAAGAAACACAAGGAAAGCCAGCTTTGATGATTTGTACAAGCAAGCGGATGAAGCGGTTTCTGAGATATTGTTTTCCGGAGTAACAACCATGGAAGCAAAAAGTGGTTACGGCTTGGATTTTGATAGTGAAATTAAAATGCTGGAAGTCATAAATGCTCTAAATGAAACAACTGATATGACATTGGTATCAACCTTTATGGGGGCGCATGCAATTCCTCCGGAATATGAGGGAAGGGCGGATGCTTTTATAGAAATGCTTTGTGAAGACCTAATGCCATATATTAAAGAAAGAGACTTGGCAAAATACTGTGATATATTTTGTGAAGATTCCGTATTTAATGCAGAGCAAAGCAGAAAATATTTGGAAAAAGCCAGGGAGCTAGGATTTGGCTTAAGAATACACGCGGATGAAATAGAGGCAATCGGCGGAAGTAAATTGGCAGGAGAAATGAAGACCTCCAGTGCAGAGCATTTGATATCAATAAATGAAGAGGGTTTAGAGTCATTGGCTAAAGGTGGAACTACGGCAATGTGTCTACCGGGAACGTCTTTTTACTTGGGTGCAAAATATGCTCCTGTCAGGGAAATGATTAAAAGGGGAATCCCAGTTGCAATAGCGACAGACTATAATCCGGGATCGTGTCCTTCATTTAACCTTCAATTTATAATGACTTTGGGATATTTAAAATATAGAATGACACCGGAAGAAATCCTTACTGCAGTGACAATTAATCCTGCCTGCGCATTGGGACTGGGAGAAGAGATCGGAACCATAGAAGTTGGCAAAAAGGCTGATTTAGTTATATGGGATGCGAAGGATGTCGAAATGTTATGTTATAGATTTGGAACGGATTTAGCAATGAATGTAATAAAGGGAGGAAAGGAAATAGAATGAAATTAGTAGAAATGGAAATTAAAGAATATTTGGAGGTGCTTAAATCCAATGCACCGGCTCCCGGGGGAGGTTCTGTTAGTGCACTTGCCGGAGCCCAAGGGATGGCTCTTATATTAATGGTGATTGATTTAACCCTGGGCAAGGAAAAATATAAGGAACATGAAGAACTTTGCCTTAGCGTAAAAGAAAAAGCTTTACCAATTTATAAAGCTTTATCAGAAGGCATAGACGAAGATACAGAGGCATTTAACCTTGTTGCCGCTGCATTTAAAATGCCAAAGGAAACGGATGAAGAAAAAGCAACAAGAAAAGAAGCTATCGCAAAAGCAACCATTAAGGCTACTGAAGTACCTTTTGACACCATGAAACTGGGGCATGAAGGATTAAAGCTTATCGAAGGTCTTGTTGGCAAGTCAAACCCTAATGCTTTAAGCGATTTAGGGGTAGCTGCCATAAACTTAAATACTTGTATTGAAGGCGCATGGCTTAATGTACTTATTAATCTTCCGGGAATTAAAGATGAGAAACTAACCTTGCAGCTTAGAGAAAACGGTGAAAGGATTTACAACGAAGGCTGTAAACTTGCAAGGGAAATATACGAAAACGTAAAAGAAAGTTTGTTATAAGGAGTGATAAAAATGGCACAGATAATTGAAAGTATACCAAATATCAGTAATGGTAGGGACAAGGAAGTAGTTGAAGCTTGTGTAGACCAAATAAGAAACACCGAAGGCTGTAAATTGTTAAACTATTCTTCGGATCCCGACCACAACAGAACTGTAATAACCTATATCGGGGATGCAAAGGCAGTGGAAGAAGCTAGTGTTAAACTGGCAAAAAAAGCTGTTGAATTAATTGATTTAACCAAGCATCAGGGAGAACATCCAAGAATGGGTGCGGTGGATGTAATGCCGTTTGTTCCGATTAAAGATTGTACTGTGGAGGATTGTATTGAGTTGTCAAAGGTTGTCGGTGAAAGAATCGCAAAAGAAGCAGATTTACCGGTCTTCCTTTATGAGCATTCTGCTACGGCAGAGCACAGAAAAAATCTGGCAAAGATAAGAAAAGGTCAATTTGAGGGAATGGCAGAAAAGGTAAAAGATGAATTATGGATTCCTGATTTTGGAGGACAAAGAATTCATGAAACCGCAGGTACGGTGGCAGTTGGAGCAAGACCTCCCCTTGTGGCATATAATATAAATCTAGATACCGATGACCTTGAAATAGCAAAAAAAATAGCCGGTATTATTCGAGAGGCTAAAGGTGGATTTAAAGATGTTAAGGCCATGGGCTTCATGCTGGAAAACAGAAATATTGCCCAGGTTTCTATCAACATGACTAATTATGAACAAACACCGCTTTACAGAGTTACAGAGCTGGTAAAGATTGAAGCTGCAAGATATGGGGTAAAAGTAATAGGAACAGAGGTAATAGGCCTTTGTCCAATGAAGGCTTTGATAGATGCTGCAGAATATTATTTACAAATTGAAAATTTTAACTTTAATGACCAAGTGCTTGAAAACTATCTGATTTAGAAAAGGAGGGCTATATGGCTGAGAACGGAGGTTTTTCCGGAGAATTTTCGCTAACCGATGAGATTGCAAAAATAATAAGAGAAAGAATAATAAACGGCGAATATAAAATCGGAGAAAAGATAAAGGAAAGTCAAATAGCAGCAGAGTTAAAGGTGAGCAGAACACCGATTAGGGAGGCGTTTAAGATTCTTGAAGAGGAAGATTTGATCGATTATTATCCCTACCGAGGATGCTTTGCCAAGGGATTTACTAAAGAAGACATATATGATATTTATGCCGTTAGAAAGGCTTTGGAGGTCTTAGCTATCGAGTGGGCAGTGGAAAAAATCACTGATAAAGAAATTTCAGAATTAAAAGAGCAGTGTGACCTAATGGAATTTTATACAACTCGTGGGGAAAGACAAAAAGTGTTGGAGATGAATAACGACTTTCATGAGGTGATATATAAAGCAACGGGCAGTAGATTTATAGTACAGGCTTTAAGATCTTATAAATCATATATCAACAGAAGTAAAAAAATGCTTTATTTTGACCAAAACTATCTTGCGGAAATATTATCAGAACACAGAAAAATAATTGAAGCTCTGGAAAAAAGGGATAAAGAGATGGCATCCAGTGCAATCAGTGAGCATTTGGAACATTCTCAAAAAAGAGCAGAAAAAATTTGGCATGTGGATTAAAGGCAAAGCCTGTAGCTTATAGCTACAGGCTATTTTATTAAACCGGTTACCCTAATTATTATATCGGGATATTTTTTTCCTTGCTTTGCCCAAATTAATTTTAATCCGAACAGGTCATTAAGCAAAGTGGTAACATCTATCCCAAAGGCTTCCAAAGGGTATCTCATTATATCGATATGTCGACAGGGCTTGTTTTGCGGTCTCGTGCAGGAATTTTCGCCACATATAACGCAGGAATCCGCATAAAAAGCAAAGCTGCCCTTTTCTTTTTTTTCTTCTTCCAATATTAAATAATTCATTTCGTAAACGGTTTCCATATTCATTCTTTCGATTGCATCATCGCTTAAATTATCGGTTTCAAAAGCCCAAGCGTTTACGATTAAATCTTCTCTTCCCTCAAAGGCAATCCTTACATCAAAATCAAAGGGAGGGCAGCTCCACAGTTTGCCATAATTTGGGCAGTCCCTACAATAGCCTTCTATCCGATCGGGATCAAAGTGCTTAGAAACAACTTCGCTTAACTTTATTATTCCTCTGTGCTTTTCCATATTCTTCCCCCATCAATCAGTAATTGATAAATCCCTTTAATTATATTATCAAAGGTGGAGTTAATTCAATATTTATGATAAAATAATTTAAAAAGATATTGAGACTAACTATATGAAGTCAAGTGCTTTTTAAAGAAAAAAATTAGTTGTATTTAAAGATAAAAAAGAGCATGACAAACAAAGCAACGAAGTTGCTTTAATAAGAAATATAGGTGGAGAATTACGTCTGAGGAACAAATGCAGTATTAGTCATCATTAAGTAATAAATAACTCTAGTAAGTTTTTTGCCAACATGATTAATGGCTACGCAGTAATGTTTGCCTTCACAACGCTTTTTATGTAAGTAATTAGCAAAGGTAATATCACGCATAGAAACTGTTCTAGCTGCTTGCATAATAGCCCATCGTAAGTATGTAGACCCTCTTTTAACCATAGGGGTATTAGTTGCTTTATAATTACCCGACTGATAGGTTGATGGTTCCATACCGGCAAAAGCTAATAGTTTAGCAGGAGAGCTAAAACGCTCAATATCACCTATTTCAGCAATAATGACAGATGCTAATGTATAAGAAATACCAGGTATTGTCATTAAAGGTGAATTCAGTTCATCTACAACAATTTTTATTTGTAATTCAAGCTCATTAATTTCGTGTTGAACAGATTGAATTAAACGAATTGTTTGCTTGAGTTCAAAAGCCAAAGAGCGATTATTAGAACCGATAGATTTAGAGGCTAACGACTTCAATGCAAGTGCTTTATCTTTACCATAATGACCTTTTGAAGCTCTTTTTAATATGTTACTAAGTTTTGTAAGATGACAGGTTTCAATTGCTTCTGGCGTAGGACACTCAAGTAATAATTGATAAGAAGAATTTTGGTGAATAGACCAAACTTCACTAGGCAATTCAGGGAAGATAATATCGATTAATCGTGTTATAGATAGTTTTAATTTAGAACGATAACCAATCATACGATATCTATGTCTTGTTAGTGACTTTAGCTCTTGAATCTGATATGATACTGGTGAATAGGATTTTGGTTCATCAGTAAAGAGCATAGATGCGATGACCATGGCATCGGTTTTATCTGTTTTAGTTTTCCTAAGCGTATGAGCTTTACGGAAAAGGTTGGTAGCCAGTGGATTCAGAGTGGTGATCTGAAACCCTTTAGCATACAGATAATTAGTAATATTTGTGCTGTAATGACCTGTTGATTCAAGTCCTATTTTTACGTTATCTAAGTCATCATCTTGAAGGTGAGAAAGGATTGTTGAACACAGCAATTCAAAACCATCTAGAGAATTTGAAATACGTAAAGCATCAGATAGAATGGAACCATCCGAATCGATAATACAGCAATCATGTTTACTTTTAGCAACATCAATACCAACATAAAGCATAATAAAAAACTCCTTAAAATAAAGTACGCTATGATGTTCCACAAACTCTATGCTAAATGTATCCTTGCTATATATAAAACGTCATGCGTTATCTAACTCATTAACAATTTAACATAGAGCTGCGGTTAGATCCTCAAAAAGAAATAGTCTTACTACATAGTGTAGTATGCTATAGGTGATGTAACTAATCCACAGCGTCTAAAAAGATTATATATAAAATAATCCAGAAAGGAAAATGTATAATGAATTTCCCTATAATTTCATTATACAAGGT